>Ga0194121_10002259_pt1 | contig 30896 bp, 21 predicted proteins | sample TA2MahCa50mmetaG_FD_148609 | JGI IMG/M metagenome (GOLD analysis project Ga0194121, IMG submission 148609) | Freshwater microbial communities from Lake Tanganyika, Tanzania - TA2015020 Mahale Deep Cast 50m | ecosystem: Environmental > Aquatic > Freshwater > Lake | place: Tanzania: Lake...
GTGAACATGAGCGAGAGTGATTCGGGGCGAGACATCCTGACGATCGAACAAGCAGCGGAACTGCTCGGCGTCAGCGTCAAGACATTCAACAAGGTGCTGCACACGCAGAACATCCCGGCGCGCAAGATCGGCCGCGAGTGGAAGTTCTCGCGCGCCGCGCTGATCGAGTGGGTTGGCGCGGGACGCAGCAAGGACTTCTACCAGAGTCAAGGCGAGGACGACGACGAGACGCCGTCGCCCTCGGGCGGCGAGAAGGCTCGGCGCACGGCCGGTTGGAAGATCGAGTACTAGGAAGGCAACGCGCTCCATGGCTGGCATCACCTTTCCCGAGATTCGTCACGGGCTCGATCTGACCGAGCAGCAGCTCATGATCCGCGACATGGTGCGCGAGTTCGCGCGCACCGAGGTCGCGCCGCTCGCGGCGGAGATCGACGAATCGCACCGCTTCAGCGTCGAGACATGGAGGAAGATCGTCGACCTCGGCCTGCCGGGCATTCCCTTCAGTGAGGACCTTGGCGGCTCGGGCGGCGACACGCTGTCCTACTGCCTCGCGGTCGAGGAGCTCGCCAAGGTGTGCGGCTCGACCGGCCTCACGCTCGCGGCGCATGTCTCGCTCGGCACATGGCCGATCTATGCCTTCGGCATGCACCTGCGCGAACAGTATGTACCGGGCCTGATCCGTGGCGATCACATGGGCGCCTACGGCCTAACGGAGCCCAATGCGGGCTCGGACTCCGGCGGCACGCTCACCACGGCGATCGACGAGGGCACGCACTGGCGCCTCAACGGCCGCAAGTGCTTCTGCACCAACGCGAACTACGCCGGGACATTCATCGTCACGGCGGTGACGACGCCGGGCATCGGGGCCAAGGGCATCAGCGCCTTCGTCGTGCCCAAGGGCATCGACGGCTTCTTCCTCGAGCCGGGCGAGCACAAGCTCGGCATGCGCGGCTCGGACTGGGGCAGCCTGGTGTTCGCGGACGCGCGCATTCCCAAGGACCACCTGCTCGGGCCGACCGGCGAGGGCTTCAAGACCTTCATGAAGACCTTGGACGGCGGGCGCGTCTCGATCGGCGCGCTGTCGCTCGGCATCGCCGAGGGCGCCTATGAGTGCGCGCTCAAGTACGCCAAGGAGCGCGAGGCGTTCGGTGGCACGCTCTCCGACCTGCAGGCCGTGCAGTTCAAGCTCGCCAACATGGCGCTCGACATCGAAGCGTCGCGCCACCTCGTCTACCACGCCGCGCGGCTCAAGGATCTGGGACTGCCGTACTCGAAGGAGGCGGCCATGGGCAAGCTGCTCGCGAGCGAGTGCGCGATGCGCGTCACCTACGATGCGATCCAGATCTACGGCGGCATGGGCTACAGCCGCGAGTATCCGGTCGAGCGCATGTGGCGCGACGCGAAGCTGTGCGTGATCGGCGAGGGCACGAGCGAAGTGCAGCGCCTGATCATCGCGCGCAACATCCTGCGCTAGGGCGCGCGTGAGCCTCGTTCCCGCGTCGATCGTCCCGCCGCCGTACCGCGCGCGCTCGCTGCGCGCGGGCGGCTGGGATGTGACCGAACTCTCCGACGGGTTCCTGCGCCTAGACGGTGGCGGGATGTGGGGCGTCGTCCCCGCGACGATGTGGCGCGCGCTGACGCCGCCGGATGCGGACAATCGCATCCTCATCGCGCTGCGTCCGTTCCTCGCGCGCAAGGGCGAGATCGTGGCGGTGATCGAGTGCGGCATCGGTGCACGCTGGGATGCGAAGAAGCGCACGATCTACGGCATCGAGGCTGCGACCGGACTCGCGGAGTCGCTCGCGCGCTGCGGCGTTCGCCCGGAGCAGGTGACACATGTCGTCGCGTCGCACGCGCACTGGGATCACTTCGGCGCGGCCGTGGTCGAGCGCGGAGGCGCGCTCGCGCCGCTCTTCCCGAACGCGCGCCACTACTTGCCGAAGATCGAGATCGCAAACGCTCTCAACCCCGACCATGTGCGCCGGGCGTCCTATCGCGCGGAAGATGTCGAGCCGCTGGCGCGTGCGGGCTTGCTGGTCGCCTACGAGGGCAGCGCGGAGATCGTCCCCGGACTGCGTGCACATGTCCTCGGTGGCCACTCGGACGGCGTGGCGGTGATCACGCTCGACGAGGAGCGCGATGACGGCGCGATCTTCTGGTCCGACATCGTTCCGACGGCTCACCATGTGCAGCCGCCTTACATCATGGCCTACGACATCGATGTCGCGCGCAGCTTCGAGGTGCGCGCGAAGTGGATCGCGCGCGCGGCCGAGCGCGGGTGGATCGGGCTTTTCTATCACGATGTCGATACGGCGTTCGGGCGTATCGAGAAGGACGGCAAGCGCTATCGGGTGGTCGCGATGGCGGGGAGCGCGCCGTGAACGAGCTCGTCGCGCGTACCTGCGCGGCGTACGCGGGCTGCCGCAGCTACCGCGACATGGGCGAAGCTGCGGTCATGGTCGCGCGCGGCTCGAAGTCGTGGCAACGCGCGACCTGCCGCTTCCCGTTCCAGACCGCCTTCGTGCGGCCGGCGCGCTTCCTCTTCGAGTGGAAGGCGATGGGCGTCGGTCCGCACGAGGAGTGGCCGCACGCGGCGCTGTGGCGCAACGCGCGCGGGTTGTTCGCGTGGGAGACGAAGGTCGAGCTTTCCGAGCCCGCTCTCGCGTCGGCGGGCTCGCTCGCGGAAGTTCTCGAGCGCTGGAGTCCAGCGTGCGGCGGCGCCGCAACGCTCGTGCCGCGCCTGCTCGGCGTGCTCGACGGAGCAAGTCCTCTCGACGGATTGCAGCCCGCGGGTGAGGACGAGATCGACGGTGTCCGTACCCGGCGTCTGGAGAAGAGCCTCGTCGGTGGCGTGTTCGTCGCGTGGATCGCGCTCGAGCGTCCGCTCGTCCTGCGCACCTTCTCGCGCCTGCGCCACTCGCCTGAGCGCGACGCGGCCCTGCGCGAGCTCGCCGCGCGCGCCGAACTCTCGCCAGAACTCCGCCAGCTCGTCGCCGATACGCCCGCCGTCGCCAGCGAGCGCATGGTCGAGACCACGCTGTTCCTGCGCCCCGAGCTCGATCCGGCGCTCGACGACTCTGCCTTCGAGCTCACGCCTCCGCGCTGACCTCTCCCGCCGCACGCGCTTCGACGCTCAAAGCGGGGTCGCGCCGGCGGTGGTGGAGACGAGGGCGTCGACGAAGGCGGCGGGGTCGAAGGGCTCGAGCAGGTCGAGCTGCTCGCCGGTGCCGATGTAGCGAATGGGAAGGCGCAGCTCGCGCACGATCTGGCACACGGCCCCGCCGCGCGCGGTGCCGTCGAGCTTGGTGATCACGAGGCCCGAGACCGGCACATGCGCGGTGAATTCCTTGGCTTGTCGGATCGCGTTCTGGCCGTTGGTGCCGTCGAGAACGAGCCAGACCTCGTGGGGCGCGCCGCTCAGGCGCTTCTCGATCACGCGGCGCACCTTGGCGAGCTCCTGCATCAGGTTGGTCTGCGTGTGCAGGCGGCCCGCGGTGTCGACGAGCACGACATCGATCCCGAGCACGCAGGCGCTCTCGACGGCATCGAACGCGACGGAGGCCGGATCCGCGCCCTCCTTGCCGCGCACGATCGGCGCGTTGTTGCGCTTGGCCCAGATTTGGAGCTGCTCCGCGGCCGCGGCGCGGAATGTGTCGCAGGCGGCGAGCAGCACGCTGTGCCCCTGCGACTGGAAGCGATGCGCGAGCTTGGCGATCGAGGTGGTCTTGCCCGAGCCGTTGACGCCGACCACCAGCACGATCGTGGGCCGATGGGAGAGACTCGCCTCGCCCGGCGTGACGCCCGCGGGCGCGACGAAACCGAGCAGGACCTCGCGCAGCACCGCGCGCACCTCGTCCTCGCCCTTGATCTCGCCGCGCTCGTGCAGACGGTTGATCTCGGCCATCACCTCGCCGGCGATCGGCCCGAGGTCGCCTTGGTAGAGCAGCGCCTCGAGCTCGTCGAGCAGCGCGCGATCGATCGGCCGCCCGCCCTTGAAGAGCTTGGCGATGTTGTCGCTGAGCGCCTCGCGCGTGCGCGTCAGTCGTTCCTTCAGGCGATCGAACAGGCCCACGCGCTCACTCCTGGGGCGCGCCCTTGGCGTCGACATGGCGCGACTTGATCTTGTCGAGGATGCCGTTGATGAACGCGCCGGAGTTCTGCGTCGAGAAGCGCTTGCCGAGCTCGATCGCCTCGTTGATCGCGACCTTGGGCGGGACATCCTTGGAGTGCAGCATCTCCCATGTCGCGAGCCGCAGCACATTGCGGTCGATCACCGCCATGCGCGAGATGTCCCAGTTCTGCACGACGGAGCGGATGATCTCGTCGAGGTTGTCGCGCTCCTCGTGGACGCCGCGCAGGATGTGCAGCGCGAAGGCGCGCGCGTCGCGGTCACCTTCTTCCTCGAGCAGCAGATCTTCGGCCATGGCGAGCACATCCTCGCCGCGCAGGTCGAGCTGGTAGAGCAGCTGCAGCGCGAGCTCGCGTCCGCGGGTGCGCTTCTTCATTGGCCGCCTCCGGGGCGCACGCCGAAGCCCGCCTTGCGGCTCGTTCCGCCGACCTCGCGCGTGCGCTCGAGGGCCGCGAGCACCGCCACGGCGGCGTGCGCCACTTCGCGGCCCTTGTCGTGCTTCGAACCCGGCAGCGCGCGCTCGCGCGCCTGCTCGAGGGTGTTGCAGGTCAGGATGCCCATCAGCATCGGCTTGTCCGTGTCGAGGCTCACGCGCGCCAAGGCGTGGCTCGCGGCGGACGCGATGTGGAAGTCGTGCGTCGTCTCGCCCTTGATCACGATGCCCAAGCACAGCACCGCTGCGAGGTCGCCGCGCATGGCGAGCGAGCGCGCGACGATGGGAATCTCGAAGGCTCCGGGGACCTCGACCACATGCAGGGCGTCGTCCGCGAGCCCGGCTTCCGCGAGGGCCGCGCGCGCCGAGGAAAGCATGGCCCCCGTGAGGTCGTGGTGGAAGGTCGAGACCACGGCGCCGAGCCGCATATCGGGCGGCAGGCGGAGGGAGGACGCGGAGGGCGGTGCGTTGCGGGCCATCGGTGCGGAAAGAGCGGGGGATGCCGACCCGGAATCGAGCGCGGCGCGAAGAGTCTAGCCCCGGGGCTATGCCGGGCAAGCCTCGGACGGCAAGCTAGCCCGACACCGCCAAGGAGCCCCCGCAGATGCCGCTGACTTCGGAGCTGAAGGAAACCCTGACCCTGATCCTCGCCGGAGGCCAGGGTGAGCGCCTGCGTCCCCTGACCGACAAACGCGCCAAGCCCGCGGTGCCCTTCGGCGGCTCGTATCGCATCATCGACTTCACACTCTCGAACTGCATCCATTCCGGGCTGCGGCGCATCTTCCTGCTGACGCAGTACAAGGCGCGCTCGCTCGAGGAGCACATTCGCTTCGGCTGGAACTTCCTCCCGCGCCGTCTCGAGCAGTTCATCTCGACTCGCCCGCCGCACCACCAAGGCAAGGGGCTGTGGTACCAGGGCACCGCCGACGCGATCTACCAGAACCTCGACACGATCGAGGAAGAGCGGCCGCGGCACGTGCTCATCCTCGCGGGCGATCACATCTACAAGATGGATTACAGCCGCATGATCCGCGAGCACTTGATCCATCGCGCGGCGCTCACGATCGGCGCGGTCAAGATTCCCTCGAGCGAGGCGCGGCACTTCGGCATCCTGCAGGTCGATGCGCGCGGCCGCGTGACCAGCTTCGTCGAGAAGCCCAAGGCGAACGCGCCGGAGATTCTCGGCCAGAGCGGCTTCTGCCTCGCTTCGATGGGCATCTATGTCTACGAGACCGACGAGCTGCTGCGACGCCTGCGCACCGACGCGGCCGATCCCAAGTCGAGCCACGACTTCGGCAAGGACATCATTCCGCGCATGATCGAGGAGGTGCCGGTCTACGCGCACAACTTCATCGATCGCGACGGCAGCGAGCAGCCCTACTGGCGCGATGTCGGCACGCTCGACGCGCTCTACGACGCCAACATGGACCTGCTCTCGGTGAACCCCAAGCTGAACCTCTACGACCTCGACTGGCCGGTCTACTCGCTCTGGCACGCCGACCCGCCGGCCAAGACCGTGCTCGACGAGGGCTCCGGGCGGCGCGCGGAGGTGACCGAGTCGCTCTTGTGCCCGGGCGTGATCGTCTCGGGTGGCAAGGTGCGACGCTCGATCCTCGGCAATCGCGACTTCGTCGACGAACACGCGCTGGTCGAGGACTCGATCCTGTTCGGTGGCGTCGTGATCGGCAAGGGCGCCAAGGTGCGCCGTGCGATTCTCGACAAGTGGGTCAAGGTCCCCGACGGTTACCAGATCGGCTACGACCGAGCGGAGGACGCGAAGAACTTCACCGTGACCGAGTCCGGCATCACGGTCGTCCCCTCCGGCTACGACTTCGGCGTCGCCCCGAGCGCCTCGAGCCGCACCCCCGAGCCCTACAGTTCCTGGAACTAGAGCCGCTCGACCTTCGAGCTCGCTTCAGCGGGCCTGCGCGAGGGCGCTGACGAGGTCGGCGGGCGTGATCTGGAGCGTGAGCACCTCAGGGGAGGCCGAGGCGCGCGCGTTTCCGAGCAGCAGGTGGGGGACGGGGACGGGTCGGGCTCCGGTGAGGACGAGCGTCGAGGAGAGCGGCGTGGCGTGGTGGAGGCCGAAGGGCTCGGAGAGAGCGCAGTCGATCGCGATGTGCTGGGCGCGCACGCGAGCGATCGCAGGTGGCAGGTCGGCGGAGTGAAGGACGAGCTCGAGCCGGAGGCCCGCGGTGGACTCGAGCAGCTTTGGCGCGACTTCGACCTGCACGCGCGGCGCGCGCTCGAGCTGCACGCTGGGCGCGCGCGTCGCAGGATCGAAGCGCGCGATGAGGTGGCCGGGAGCGGCGAGCCACAGCGGCGCGGTGTCGCGTTCGAGCATCAGCTTGCCCGAGGGCATGGCGTGGGCGAGCCAGCGTCGCGCGCCGCGATCGAATACATGCGCGGATGCGCGGCTCGCGGGCTCGCCGTCGGCGCCGAAGACGCGCAGCACGCTCCAACTGCCGAGCTCGAGCGGATCGAGGCGCGGATCGCGCGCGAGCTGGCCGGCTTCGACGAGCACGCCTTGGACCTGCGCGACATGCGCGGGCGCACCCGCTGCATACAAGGTCACGGTGTACGCGCCGGGCGCGAGGCCGCGCACGACGAACTCGCCCAGCGCGTCGACCTCGGTGCGTCGGTCGGGGATCGCGCCGCGCGGAGCGGAGCTCGCGCCCTCGGGGCGCACGCCGACGCGGAGATACTCGCAAGCGAGTCCGGCGTCGAGCGAGATCGAACCCGCGAGGGCGCCGTCCGCGGCGAGCGTGAGCACGACATCGCGCGAGCCGACCTCGACCACGCGAAACTCGCTCGCGCCATCGCTGCTCCACGCGGAAACGCCGAGTGCGGTCCACGCACCATCACCGCGCACTTCGAACTCACCGTCGAGGCCGGTGCGCGCCTGCAGCTCCTCCGAGCGCTGCCAGCCGCGGGCATCCGTGCTCGCTCCGCGGCTGCGCGTTCCAAACACGCGGACCTGTGCCCCGACGACGCGTCGACCGGCCGCATCGAGGACGCGCCCCGCGACGAGCAGCGAGCGCGCGTCGAGGAAGATCGCTCCGAGATCGAGCTCGCTCACGCCGACCTGAGCGATGGCCGTCACTTCGGAGCGAGCGATGATCTCGTCGCGAGGACCGAGCGCGGTGAACTCGAGCTGCGTCGCTCCGGCCGCCTCGCGCAGCAGCGGGATGAGGAAGCGACCGTCGGGCAGCACGAGCACGCGCAGACCTTGCGTCCATGCGGCGCCGCTCGAGTCCTGCCCTCGCAGCGAGATGTCGACGCGCGTCGTGCCGCTCGAGCTCAGCGCGGGACCGACCAGCGTGCCGACGATGCGGCGCTCGGGCTTCGCCTCGGCCTGCACGGCGACGCGCAGGCGGCGCTCCTCGCCGGGACGGCTCGGACCGAGCGCGGCACTCGCATCGTGGAGCGTGAGGCGTCCGTCGACCACGGATGTCGGCGTGAGCAGCAGGCCGAGACCGACATAGGGAAAGTGCACGAGCCCGTCGCTCTCAGGGCGCAGGAAGTCGCCGCCCTGCGGTTCGAGCGCGTCGTCCGATGGGCTCGCGGGAGCGAGCTGCAGCGAGAACTGCGCGCCGCGCGCTTCACCGTCGATCTCGAACACCACGCTGCCGCAGGCAGGGAGTCGTAGCTCGACCGTCTCGTCGGGCGGTCGCGTCGGATCGAACTCGAACTCGACCGCCTGCGCGAACGGCTCGGCGACCGCGAGCACATGCTGCGCGTCGAAGTCCCACGCGGCCTGCATCAGTCCGCGGAAGTGCGGAAACTGCACGCGACCTTCGACATCCGTCGTCACCATGGCGAGGTCGGTCGTCGCGGGCGCTCCTTCGTCCGCAGGCCAGCGCTGGCGCAGAACGACGCGCGCGAGCGGTGCGGGAACTCCGGCTGCATCGAGCACGCGCACGCGCAGCGCCTCGTCGGACTCGAGCTCGATGTAGGTCGGGTCGGGGCTCGCGCGCAGCACGGGCGACCAGCCCCACAGTCCCTCCGCGCGTGCGACCACGCAGCCCACGGCGAGCGGCACCGGCGCGTGAAAAGCGCCGTTCACATCGGGTGCGAGCGGCTGCGCATGCTGTGCGAGTCGCGCGTCGAGCTCGCCCGATCGCATCCAGCGCTCGACGCTGCGGAGTTCCTGCCAGCTCTCGGGATCCCGTGGCTGCCACCACCACAGCTCGACCGGCGTCGCTCGTCTGCGATGCGCGCCGACGATCGCGATGAGCTCGACGCCCTGCTCCCTCTCAGCGCTCGGGGCGGGCTCGTCCGAGCGCGCTTCCTCCGCCAGCGTCGAGCGCGAGTCGCCCGCGTCTCGCTCCTCGTCCGCGCGTTCAAGAGTGCCGCCGTCACGCGAGTCGCTCGCCTCCGGTGCACTCGCCTGCTCGCCCGATTCCGCGCTGTCGCCGCGCCGGCTGCGCAGCCACACGGCCACGACGAGCGCGAGCAGCGCCAGCGCCGCGAACCACACTCCGACCGAGGATTTTCGCTGAACCCGCTTCACCGCGCGTCCACCTTCGGTCCGCGCCGCGCGCAACGCAAGGCCCGCGCCGCTAGGCCGGAGCGGCGATCAGCTCCTCGATGTACAGCGGCAGCATCTTGCGCCATGTGGTCCAGTCGTGCGGCCATTCCTCGCCCCACTCGACGACGCGGTTGGGGATGCGGCGGCGACCGAGCACATCGGCGACGCGCCAGGACTGCGCGGGCTCCTCGGCCTTGCCCTTGCCGTGCGTCAACAAAATGAAACGCTTGCGCAGCTGCTCGAGGTGCGGGCCCTCCGGCAAGTCCGAGAGGAAGCGCGTGGGCGTGTTGAAGTGGTGGTCCGAGTTGGGCTCGCCCGTCATGAACTTGTGGAGGTCGTAGGTGCCGCTCATGCAGATCGCGAGCCTGAAGACATCGGGGTGGCGGCAGATCGCGGCGAGCGCTTGGTACGCGCCGATCGACGCGCCCGCAGTGACGATCTCGACGCTGCTCGAGCGGCAGTCCTTGCGGATCAGCGGCACGAGCTCGTGGTACACGAAGGCATCGAAGCGCTGCTGCGCGCGCGCGGCGTGTTCAACCTTGTTGGACTCCGCGAGCAGCGCCTGTCCGGCCGTCGAGTCGCAGGAGTAGATCTTGATGCGGCGCTCTTCGAGCAGGCCCTTCAGCACATCGATCATCCAGAAGCGCTCGATCTCTTCCGCATCGCCGCCGGCAGTGGGGAAGAGCAGCACGGGCGTGCCCTCCTCGCCCCAACGCACGACCTTGATCTCGCGACCGAGCCGCTCCGAGCGCCATGTTTCGGTTCCTTTGCCCATGGCTACTTGCGCGCCGCGCTCTTCCTCGCCTTCGCGCCGCTCTTGGCCGGGATCGCCGCCGCCGCGCGCGCCGCCGCGTCCTCCGCGCGCCAGACCTGCAGCTCGTTCCAGAAGTGCTCGGTGAACTTGTCCCACTCATGCTTGGGGAACAGCGCCTCGACCTTCGTGCGCACAGCGTGCCGCGCGCGGTCGCTGCCGAAGAACTGCCACGCGACCTCGTCGAGGTGCGCGAGGTGCTTGGCGCAGAATTCCTCGAAGCGCTCGGCCTCCATGCGCTCGCGCGCGAGCTTGGCGTAGCGCGTGAGCTTCTCGCGGTAGGGGAGCTGCTTGTCGGCGATGTCGAAGAAGGGCTGCCAGTCGTGGTTGAGGCGCAGCTTCTTCTTCGTCGCGGCCACATACAGCGCCCAGCGCAGCTTGGCCTTCACGAGCCACGGGAAGTGGCGGTGCAGGCTCGTCACTTGGCTGTCGGGGCAGGGGTTCGCGAAGTCGATCGGGAACCACTCGCCCTGCTCGTACAGCGCCTCGCAGCTGTTGAAGTCCCAGTTGAAGAACGCGTTGATCGTGAGCGTGATGTCGCGCAGCGTGTCGAGCGTCTCGTCGGGCAGGTAGTCCTTGTCGTTCAGGTAGCGCTGGTGCAGCGGCGCGGACGGGTCGTAGCGAATGACGCGCGTCTGGGGGCCCAGCCCGATGCAGCGGCAGAAGTGCTCGTGCGGCAGCACGCCCTTCTGCAGGTGCATCACGAGCTTGCCCGACTTGTCGTAGGCTCGGCGCAGCGCGGCCTCGTCGTCGATCTTGCTCACGCCGACCCAGCCGCCGCCGTCGTAGGGCTTCATGAACAGCGGGTAGCCGACCTTGGCTCCGATCTCGCCGAGCTCGAACAGCCGCGCGTAGCGCACCAGCGTCGTCTCGAGGTCCGGCTTCTCCTCGTAGTCCTTGGGCGGGACCATCCATGTGGTCGGGATCGGCAGCCCCAGCCGCATCATCGCCGCGTAGGTCGTGTGCTTCTCGTTCGACTGCACGGACCACGGGTTGTTGAAGACATACACGCCGTCCATCAGCGTGGCCTTCTTGATCCACTCGCGCCGCACCGCGTACCAGTGCGTCAGGCGGTCCATCACGAGGTCGTAGGGCACCTTCGCGCGCAGGTCGTAGGGCTCGATCGTCACGCGCTCGACCTCGAAGCGCAGCGTGTCCTTGCCGAGGGGCAGCGCGAGGTCGAGGTCCTTCATGAGTTCCTCGAAGCAGATGGGCCAGCAGGCATCCGCGCCGAGGGAGAGACCGATACGTCGAGTGATCTGGGCCAAGCCGGGGCTCCTCGCGACGCGCTGGCCGCGGGTGGGGACTCTTGAAGGGCGCGGGAGTCTAGCAGCGCCCCCCTCCCCTCCGGCCCACACCCCGCGCCGCAGGCTGCGCCCCGCGCACGCCCGCTGCCCCTCGGGCCCGCGATTCCCACTCGCGACACAGTAGTCGGGCGCGCCATGGGCCGTAGGCTCGACTCCTCGCTCCATACTTCGGCCCTTCCTGCCTGCAGGCACTTCTTCCGAGTCGGAGATCGGACCATGTTCAGAAATCGACGGTCGCTCGCTTTGTTCGCTTCGTGCGCAATGGCGCTCGCGTTGGTCGTGGCGGCGTGTGGCGCCACGGGCGGTGACACGGGCGGTGACACGGGCGGTGACACGGGCGGTGACACGGGCGGGGGCGCCGCGCGCTGGAGCTTGCCGGCGGAGGGCTTCAAGGTCGTGACGGTGGAGCCGGACGCGGCGATCGTGACGGACGCCGCGGGGCGGGAGCGGATGAAGCAGACGGGCCTGCCTTGGAAGATCCGGCATGATGCGACCGGCATCGAGCTGCTGCTCTGCCCTCCAGGGGAGTTCCTGATGGGCTCGCCGGAGGCGGAAGAGGGCAGAAGCGACGACGAGCGCCAGCATCCACGCACGATCCGTAAGCCGTTCTACATCGGCCGGACGGAAGTGACGCAGGAGCAGTGGCGCAAGGTGAAGGGGACGGACCCGTCTTGGTTCAAGTCGTCGCGCAATCCCGTGGAGAATGTGAGCTGGAACGACTGCCAGTCGTTTCTCGGGGGCAGCGGCGGCCAGCTGCGTCTGCCGAGCGAGGCGGAATGGGAATACGCTTGCCGCGCCGGGACGACTGGAGCATTCGCTGGCGATCTCGACGCGCTGGCGTGGTTTCAAGGCAACAGCGGTAGAGCAGCCCACGAAGTTGGCCAAAAGCGAGGAAACTCCTGGGGTCTCCACGACATGCACGGCAATGTGTGGGAGTGGTGCGAAGACCAGTATTCAGCTGACTATCCGCCACAAGGCGATCAGTCAGCGTCGACTTTGGGCGGCCCGTTCCGGGTCATCCGCGGCGGCAGCTGGTACAGCTTCTCCGACTACTGCCGCTCCGCGATCCGGGACGGCAACGATCCCGGCGTCACGGGCATCAGCATCGGGTTCCGGGTCGTGCTCGCCCCAGTTCTCGTCGAGTGAGAACGAGCTGCGCGCCCGAAGGCGCAGGCACGGAGGCGGGAGCGGAGCGACGCCGTAGATGCCGTAGCCGCCGGGCGGGCGCTATTCGTAGACCATCATCAATTGGCCGGGGAAGAGGGTGGTGAGGCCCTCGCGCAGGCGGTCGCGCCAGTTCTCCCAGTTGTGGCCGTCGCGGGACTCGGTGAAGCGCACATGCATGCCGGTGGACTGGAGCAGGGGCACGATCGAGCGGTTGTAGTAGATCAGAGCCTCGTAGGTGCCGCAGGAGACATAGGCCGAGTCGGCGGGGCGGCCGGGACGCGCGCGGAACTCGCTCATGAAGCGCACGACGGGATCGAACACCGGACCGCGGTCGTTGGGACCGATGTCGGTGAACACGAACGAGCCCGACTGCAGGAGTAGGTTGCCGAACACGCCCGGGCGGCGCCAAGCGGTCGCGAGCGAGGCCACGCCGCCGAAGCTCGCGCCCATCAGGCCGCGCGCGGCGGGCTGGGGCAGGAGCGGGTAGCGCGACTCCATCATCGGCAGGAGCTCGTCGACGAGGAAGCGCGCGTGCCGCTCGTCGTTCGCGTACTCGACCAGCCGGTTGGGGGAGCCGGTGAGCGCGACCACCATCGGCTGCACCTCGAGGCGGTGGATCAGGTTGTCGAGCACCGTGCGCAGGCTGGCGAACTTGAGGTAGTCGGGACCGTCGTGCACGACGAGCAGCGGGTAGCGACGCGTCGTGCGGAAGCGCGCGGGGACATACACGAGCACATCGCGCGTGTCGCCGAAGGCAGCGCTCTCGAGCTTCTGCTCCTGGATCTCGCCGAGCCGCGCCTCGGTGTCGTGGCCCACCCAGTCGGGGCGCGCGTAGCCGGCGCCGAAGACCACCGAGTTCGCGCCGTAGGGATCGCGCGCGAGCTCTTCGTTGAGCGGGTCTTGGATCAGTTGGTGGTGAGTGCCGCGGACGATCTCGAGCTTGTACTCGACGCGCGAGCCCTCGGGGATGTCGATCGACAGCGTCCACATCGGCGAGTCGTGGAAGCGCGTGAAGATCTGGGACGGCGGCAGGCCCGCGATCCAGTGGCGCAGGCGCACTTCGTCGGCGGCGCCCACGAACACGAAGGTCACCGTGCGGCCCTCGACCAGCGGGAAGCGGTGCGAACGCAGGAACGCGTCGATGTCGGCGGGGCCGATGTGGCTCTTCGCAGCGAGATCGCCGAGCAGGCTCATGCGCCCACCTGTGCGAGCGAGCCATCGGCGCACAGCTTGCGCGCGCCGCTCTCGCCGCTCCAGCGGAGTTCGTGCCAGTCCAGCCGCGTGCGCGCGGGCAGCGCGGCGCACAGGTCGGGCGCGAAGCGGCGCGCGAAGAGCGAGACGCGCGCGGCGTCGCCGAGCGCGAGGCGCTTGTCGGCGTGGGGGAGCGCGACGAGGCCGCTCACCGCGCCCAAGCCCGCCTCGAGCACCTCGGGATCGCCCGCGCCCTGCGGCGGGAAGTCGTGGAACAGCACGATGCGCTCGGTGAGCACCATCGCGCCCGCGGACCACGCGAAGATCGGCTGGCCGCGCAGCAGGTCGAGCACGCCGAACATGCGCAGGCGGTTGAGCAGGATGCCGACATTGCCGCCGGCGATGCACAGGCCCGCGCAGTCCGCGAGCGTCGCCTCGAGCTCGCGGCGCTGCAGCGCGACGCTCTCGCGCTCGAACGGCTTCCAGCGCTGCTCGAACTCGACATGGATCGAGCGGATGCGCTGCACATGCTCGTCGTCGAGCGCGCGCAGGCCCGAGATCGCGCCCTCGACCTGCGGCGGCACGAGGCCCTCGTAGCCCGGACGCGTCTCGCGGCGCAGCAGCTCGCGCGCGGCCTCGAGCTGGTGCGAGAGGCGCACGCGGTAGAGCTCTTGGCTGCGGCGGATGCGGTCCTGCCGCGCGCGCGTCGCTTGGTGCAGCTCGGTGTCGTAGCGGAACACGCCGTCGGCGCGCTCGTACAAGGCGAGGTTGACCGTGCGACCGGAGAGGTGCGCGGAGAGCTCCTGGTCCTCTGCTTCGCGCTCTTCCCAGCCCGCGGTCACGGCCGCGAGACGACCGCGCAGCCCGAGCGACGCGACGGCGTCGGAGAGCGTGGGCTGGAGCCGCTGGGGGCCGAGGACGACGACGCGCGAGTGAGTCATCTTGGGTGGGAGCTTCAGTCCGCGTGGATCAGGAGCTGTGACCCGAAGGCGTCGGCCATGTCGGAGGTGAAGGCGAGGTCGGGGTGGCGGCTGGCGATCCAGCCGTCACCGACGAGCACCTGACGGTAGTCGCGGCGTGCCTCGCCCTTGCGCACGACTTCGAGGTTGCAGATGTGCTCGCCGTAGCGCGCCATCAGGCTCTCGAGCCCGTCGATGCGCGTGACGATGCGGCCGGGTCCCGACGCGCGCTTGAACACCATGGCGGCGTTGTACTTCTTGCTCGTGTCTTGGCTGATGCGGCCGTGGCACACCGCCTCGGCCCACGCGACGAACAGGTCGGCGTCGACCGAGTAGTTCATCATGTGCACGAGCCGCGCCCCGGGCGCGCGCGCGCCGATCTCGCCGAATACGGCCTCGCCCTTGGGCGTGTAGAACCACTCCATGTGCGTGAAGCCGGAGCGGAAGCCCATGGCGGAGAGCACCTGCCGGCCGAGCTGGCGGCCCTGCTTCACATGCGGCGCCTCTAGGTCGCGCAGCACGATGCACTGCGGGCTGATCCAGTCGTTCAGCCGCGCGATGAGCGGCTTGGGGCGGTACCAGCCGACATTCTCGAACAGGATGCGGCCTTCGGTGCAGATGGTGTCGAAGGTGAACTCCTCGCCCTCGATGAACTCCTCGACGGTGAGCTCCTTCACATGCTGCACGAGGCCGAGCGAGTGCTCGAGCTCCGCGTCGTTGCGGCAAGTGTAGGTGTCAGCCGAGCCCGCGCCGTCGACCGGCTTGATGATCAGCGGATAGCCGCAGTGCTTCGCGGCGGAGCGGACCTCGGCTGCGCTGCGCGCGCGCGCGAAGCGCGGGATGCGCACCCCGGCCTGCGCGAGCACTTCCTTCATGCGCACCTTGTCGCGGAACGGGATCGTCGCCTCGACGCCGAGCCCGTCGACGCCGAGCGCCTCGCGCAGGCGCGCCGCGAGCACCATCCCCGGCTCCCACAGGCACTCGACGCGGTCGATTTTTTGGCCGCGCACGCGCTCCACCGTCGCCTTCACGACGGCCTCTTCGTCCCACAGGTTCTGCACTTGCAGGTAGGCGTCGAGGCTCTCGCGCGCCATCGGCTCGAGCGCGCCCTGCGGCTGGTCGCCGATGCCGAGCACGCTGGCGCCCACGCTCTTGAGTCCGCGCGCGAAGTGCGGCATTTCCGCCGGGAAACCCGGCGAGATCATGATCACGTTCAGCATCGAACCGTTCCTCACTGGCCGAGTCGCACGCGCACCGTGCGCACGATCTTCGAAAGCGCCTCGCGCACCACCTCGGTCTGGGGGTGGCGCACGATCACGAAGCCCTCGCCTTCGTATGTTCCGCTCGCGCCCTGTCCGAGCGCAGGAGCCTTCCACTCGACGACGAGCGGGCCGAGCTCGCGACGGACTTCGTCGAGGCCGTCGATGCCGACGACCTTGCCCTGTCCTTGCCCGCGCAGGTACGCCGCGCCGACGGAGAAGCGGCGCTCGGGCACCTCGAACTGCTCGTGCACGCACAGCCGCGCCCAAGCACGGTACAGGTCGAAGTCGTGCGCGTAGGAGATCAGCGTCGAGAACTGCGCGCCGGGCGGGCGTGCGGCGACCTCGGAGATCGCGATGCGGCCGTCGGGGCGGCGGAACCACTCCATGTGCGTGACGCCGGTGTGCATGCCGAGCGCGTCGAGCGCGCGCGGACCGGCGTCGAAGATCGGAGCGAACTCCACTCCGTCGATGTGGCGTGGCAGCAGCACGGCCCACTGGATCCACGCGTTCTCGAGCACCGTGAGCGGCGCGGGCGCGTACATGTTGATCGAGTGCAGGAGGTGGCGGCCGTGCAGCGTCACCGTGTCGAAGGAAAACTCCTCGCCGGTGATGAACTCCTCGAGCAAGAGCGGCGCGGCGTCGCTCGGCGGCGAACTGCGCAGGTAGCCGCGCAGCTGTTCCATGTCATCGACGCGCAGCGTGTTGCGCGCGCCAGCGCCAGCGGGCGGCTTCGCGACGAGCGGGAAGCCCGCGCGCGCGGCGAACTCGAGCGCCTCGGTCGCCGTGGGGCACAGGCGGTGCGCGGCGCACGGCAGGCCGTTCGCGCGCAGCAGGTCCTTCATGCGCGACTTGTCGCGGAAGTTGCGCGCCTCGCTCGCGTCCATGCCGCGGATCGAGAGGCGCTCGCGCACTTCCGCGAGCGGCACCTGCAGTTGCTCGAGCACGCCGATCAGCCGCTCGGCCTTGCCGCCGAGCTCGACCTCGAGCGAGCGCACGGCGGCCTCGAGCTCGCGCGCGTCCATGGCGTCGCCGACGCGGTGGAAGCCGACGAGGCGCTCGCGCAGCTGCGCGGGCAGTCGCTCTGGCGCCTCTTGGCTAACGAGCGCCATGCGCACATCGGCGATTTCCGCTGTCGAGCGCACGAAGCGCAGAGTGGTGTCGGCCGCGAAGGGGGCCACGAAGACGACTCGGACCATGGGGTAGCGTGGAGGATAGCAGCTAGGCTCGCTACGATTCGCCCCCGACGCGATGGACGCTCTCAAGATCTGCCTCGTCTCCGCCGAAGTCGCGCCGTTTGCCAAGACCGGCGGTCTCGCCGATGTCTCGGCGGCACTCGCGCTCCACCTGCACAAGAAGCGGCACGATGTGCGGCTCTTCATGCCGCTGTACCGCCAAGTCAAGGGGCAGGTCGAGCTCGAGGCCGTGCCGGAGCTGCAGGACATCCCGATGCGGATGGGGGAGCGCATGTACTGGTTCTCTCTCTCGACCGGCAAGCTGCCGCGCTCCACGCACAAGGTGTGGTTCGTGCGCTGCCCCGAGCTCTTCGATCGCGAGGGCATCTACACGCAGGACGCCGACGAGGCGCTGCGCTTCGCGCTGCTCTCCCGCGCCGCGATCGAGAGCTGCCAGTGGACGCGCTGGGCGCCGGACATCGTGCACTGCAACGACTGGCACACGGCGCTGATGCCGCTCTACCTGCGCACGGTGTACGCGTGGGACAAGCTGTTCGCGCGCACGCGCACCGTGCTCACGATCCACAACATCGGCTACCAGGGCGTGACCGGAACGGATCGGCTCAAGGACCTCGCGCTCGAGAACGAGCGGCGCTACCTCTACCAAGAGGACCTGAACGAGGGCCGCGTCAACTTCCTGAAGACCGGGATCCTGTATGCGCACGCGCTCACGACCGTGAGCAAGACCTATGCGCGCGAGATCCAGGGCGACGAGCACGGCATGGGACTGCAGGGTCTGCTGCGCCAACGCGCCGACTCGCTCTTCGGCATCGTCAACGGCATCGACGGCGAAGAGTGGAGTCCGCGCAAGGATGCGCTGATTCCCGCGGCGTTTGATGCGCGCGACCTGCGCGGCAAGGAAGCGTGCAAGCGGGCGTTGTGCGAGCGTTTCGCCCTGCCTTTCGACGCGCGCGCGCCGCTGCTCGGCATCGTCTCGCGCCTGACCGTGCAGAAGGGCTTCGAGCTCCTGCCGGACATCTTGCCGGTGCTGCTGTACCGCGAGGACTTGCGGCTCGTCGTGCTCGGCAGCGGCGACGAGCGCTACGAGCGCTACTTCAAGTGGCTCGCGGGCGCATTCCCGAAGAAGGTCGCGTTCCAGGCGGGCTTCGACAACGCGCTCGCCCACCAGATCGAGGCCGGCTCGGACATGTTCGTGATGCCGTCGCGTTACGAGCCGTGCGGCTTGAACCAGATGTACAGCCTGCGCTACGGCAGCGTGCCGATCGTGCGACGCACCGGCGGCCTCGCCGACACCGTACAGCCGTGGGACGCCGCGAGCGGCACGGGCACGGGCTTTTTGTTCGACGAGTTCAAGCCCGAGGCGCTGCAGGACGCGTTGCGTCGCGCGCTCGAGGCGTGGAAGCAGGAGAGCGCGTGGGCGCGGCTCGTGCAGAACGGCATGGCACAGGACTTCTCCTGGGAGCGCCAAGTCACCGAGTACATCGCACTCTACACGCGTCTGGTCCGCCGCGCTGACGCGGCCCACATTCCCGAGGAATCACCGTGAACATCCTGTTCGTCGAGCCTGCCTTCCCGAAGAACCAGCGCGAGTTCGTGCGCGCGCTCCACTCGATCGGCGTGCGCGTCACGGGCATCGGCGAGTCGCCGTCCGGAGCGCTCGACGACGAGCTCAAGCACTGGCTGCATCGCTACGAGCAAGTGCGCTCCGTGACCGACGAGGGCGCGCTGCTCGACGCCGTGCGGCGCTGCCAGTCGCGCGAGTGGGTCGACCGGCTCGAGTGCACGGTCGAGGCGCACATCTTGCCGGTCGCGCGGGTGCGCGAGGCCTGCAACATCCCCGGCACGAGCGTGCGCACCGCGTTTTTGTGTCGCGACAAGCCGGCGATGAAGGACGCGCTGCGCGCGGCGGGCGTGCCTTGCGCGGCGTCGACGGGTGCGGAGAGCGCGGACGACGCGCGCCGGTTCGCCGAGGAGATCGGCTATCCGCTGATCCTCAAGCCGCGCGCGGCGGCGGGAGCGGCCGGCACATACAAGGTGAACAATCGCGAGGAGCTCGAGAGCGCCATCCGCGATTGCCAGCTCGACCGCGGCAACCCGACGGCGGTCGAGGAGTTCGTCGAGGGCCACGAGGGCTTCTACGACACGCTCACGATCGACGGCGTCGTGCAACACGACTTCATCTCGCACTACTACCCCAATGTGCTCGAGGCCATGCGCACGCGCTGGATCTCGCCGCAGATCGTGGTCACCAACCGCATGAATGCGCCGGACTACGGCGAGCTCAAGGCGCTCGGCCAGAAGGTGATCACGGCGCTGGGCATCGGCACGAGCGCGACGCACATGGAGTGGTTCTTCGGGCCCAAGGGCCTGCGTTTTTCGGAGATCGGCTGCCGGCCGCCGGGCGTGCGCGTGTGGGACATCTACTCGCGCATCAACGACTTCGACCTGTACCGCGAGTGGGCCAGCGCGGTGTGCTTCGGCCGCATCGAGAAGCAGCCGTCGCGCGCGCGCGCGGGTGGCATGATCGCGCTGCGGCCGGAGCTCGACGGGCGCATCAGCGGCTACGACGGCATGGACCGCGTGCAGGATCGCTGTGGCGAGCATGTGATCGACTGTCACCTGCCGCCGCCGGGGACGCCGACGCAGCCGGTGGGCTCGGGCTACATGGGCAACGCGTGGGTGCGCATGATGCACCCCGACTACGACGGCGTGCGCGCGGCGATGAACTTCGTCGGCGAGAACCTCAAGGTGCGCGCGAGTCCGCAGTGAAGCGCGGAACCGGTCCCAGCTTCGCGGGTTGCGAACGGGCGTGACGAACACGATGGGGTGCTGTCCGCGAATTCTCCTGCTGCTCGCACTCGCGAGCGGATGCTCCGAGCCGGAAGCGGTGGATGCGCGTTCGGTGGTGCTCGTCACGCTCGACACCACGCGCGCCGACGCGCTGCTCGCCTTTGGCGGGGAGCGCGAAGTGGCTCCGGCGCTCGAGCTGCTGGCGCAGGAGAGCGTCCGGTTCGTGGATGCACGCACGGTCGCGCCCTTGACGCTGCCGGCGCATGCGTCGATGTTCACCGGCCTCTATCCGCCACGACATGGCGTGCGCAACAACGGTCCGGCGAGCCTCTCGAGCGACGCCGATACGCTGGCCGAGCGCGCGGCTCGCGCAGGCTTCCAGACCGCGGGGTTCGTCGGCTCGTTGGCCCTCGATCGAGGGTATGGGACGGCACAGGGTTTTGAAGTTTGGAGCCAACCGGCAGGTCAATACGACCGGGTGCGGGGGCAGATCTCCGATCGCGGCGCCCGCGAGGTGATCGCAGATGCGCGTGCATGGCTGGCGCAACGCGATCGCACGCGACCGTTTTTCCTGTGGGTGCACCTCTTCGATCCGCATGCGCCCTACATCGCTCGGCCCGAGTGCGTGGAGCGCGCCGCCGGCCATCCCTACTGGGGCGAAGTCGTCGCGATGGATGCGGAGCTCGCGAGCCTGTTCGACGACCTGCGTCGCGAGCAGTTTCTCGAGCGCGGCACCGTGTGCGTCGCGGGCGACCACGGCGAGGCGCTCGGCGAGCATGGCGAGGACACGCACGGCCACCATGTGTGGGACTCGACCCTGCGCGTGCCGCTGTTCGTGCGCCTGCCGGGCGGGAGCGACGCGCGCGACGATGCTCGCATCGCCAGCGTCGTCGATGTCGCTCCCACGCTCGCACAGGTGATGAGGCTGGGCCTGACGGGCGGCATCGACGGCCGCTCGTTGCTCGCTCCGCCGGAGCCGGGGCGGGGTATCTACTTCGAGTCACTCTCGGGCTGGGCGCGCTTCCGCTGGAGCCCGCTGTGCGGTTGGGTCAACGACCAAGGTAAGTATGTGCACTCCACCTCGCCGCGCTTCGCTGCAAGCGACGATGAGGAGCGAGACGACATCGACAGTCTGTTTGCGAATGCCGCCGAGGCGGAGCGTGCACGCGAAGCGATTCGCGCCGTGCTCTCCGCGCCGCGCTTGGCGACGGACGGACTCGCCCCCTCCGAGTCGGGCGCGCTCGCGCTCGCGGCGCTCGGCTATGGAGACCGCGGCGAGCTCGAGCCCGAGTATCCCGATCCGCTGGAGGCGTCGAGCCTGCCCTCGCCGGACGCGAGCCTCGACGAATACCGCGCGTTCTCGGCCGCCATCGCCCTCGCCGCCACCGCACGCCATGAACTGGCCGTCGAGCGACTCGAGGAGCTGCTCGCGCGCAATCCGCGCAGCGTGAGCGCGCTGGACGAGCTCGCGGCTTCGCTGATCGCGCTCGAACGCTGGCAACGGGCGGTCGAAGTGTTGCTCGAGCGCCGCGAGCACTCGCCGGAGCGCCTGTCGACGGAGCAAGGACTCGTGCAGTGCTACACCGAGCTCGGGGATGCGGAAAAGGCACGCGCGCACACCCTGCGGGCGCTCGAGTTGCTCGTCGAGATCCACCAGAGACGCGGCGAGACTGAGCGCGCCGCCAGCTACCAGGCGATTCTCGACGGCGAGCGCGGGCGCTGAGCCGCGCTCACGCGCGCGCCGAACGCGCGCGCGCGCTGAACAGCGCCACGAGAGAGCGCGCTCGCGCGACCAGGACGGCGGCCACATCGTCGCACTGCGTGTAGCACAGCGGAACGATCCACAGCGTCAGCACCGTGGAGAGCGAGAGCCCGCCGATGATGCAGGTGGCGAGCGCGCGGTAGTCGATGCCATCGCTCGCGGGCTCGGCCAGCGCCGTGGGAACTAGGCCGATCACGGTGGTGAGGGCCGTCATCAGCACGGGTCGCACGCGCAGCGCGACGCCCTCGACCACGGCCTCGGTGCGCGCGAGGCCCTCCGAGCGCAGGCGCTGGATGCAGTCGACGAGCACGATGCCGTTGTTGACGACGACGCCGATCAGGATGATCAGGCCGATCCAGCCGACGGAGTCCATGGTGGTGCCCGTCAGGTAGAGCGTCCAGTACGCGCCGACGAAGGCGAACGGGATCGTCGGAAGCACGGCGCCCGGCAGGATCAGCGACTCGAACAGGATGCACATCAGCACGAACACGAGCACGAGCCCCAGCAGCGCGGCGGAACGCAGCTCGGAGAGCTCTTCGGCGGCGCGCGTGCCGACGAGGTCATCTTCGCCCACCGAGTAGCCGCGCGGCAGGTCGAGCGCGCGGATGGCGGCGTAGCCGGCGTCGGAAAGCTCCTTCTGGCGCCGCGGATCGTCGACGCGCGCCGTGATCGTGCAGGTGGTCTGGCCGTTGCGACGGGCGATCGTGCGGCTGCCGCTTCCGAACTCGAAGCGCGCGAAGGAAGACAGCGGGACCGAGGACTCGCCGCTGAAAACCTCGAGGTCGCGCAGCGTATCGAGGCCGGCGACCTGCTCCTCGTCGAACTCGATCAGCAGCGGCACTTCCCGGGCCTCTTCTTGGAAGCGCGGCAGCTGCCAGCCGCGCAGCGCCCAGCCGATGCTCTGCAGCGCGCTCGTCGCCGAGATGCCGAAGCCTTGCGCGACATCGGGATCGAACACGACCTTCACCTGACTCTGGGCCGAGCCTTCCGGGGTGGCGATACCCGAGAGTCCCTTGATGTTCTCAAGCGCCTCCGCCGCGCGCTCGGAGATCTCGGCGAGTCGCTCCGAGTCAGGGCCGACGATGCGGAACACCACCGTGTTGCGGTTGCGCTCGTTGGCGCCGCTCTCGTCGTTCGAGAGCCGCACGCGCTGCCCCGGACGCGCGACGAGCTCGCGGCGCAGGTCGCGCTCGAGTGCCTCGTAGTCCGCGCGCGGCAGGGCCGTGTCCCAGTAGAGCGTGACGCGTCCGCCGCGCGTGTCGAAGCGCAGCGCGAGGTGCTCGAAGCCCAGGCGCTCGCGGCGCGCCTCGAAGAAGCCCTCGTAGTGGCGCAGCTCGTCGGCGGCTTCCTGCAGCGTGAAGTTCTCCTCGAGGTCGACCTGCACGGACAATCGTGCGGTGTTGCTGTCCTCTCCGAAGGCCGCGACCGACATGTGCGTCGCGGGCCACGCGATCGAGAGCAGCACCGCGAAGGCCGCGAGGCTCGCAGCGAAGCGATGCTCCATGGTCCAGCGCAGGAGGCGCGTGTTGACCACGACGACCATGTCGACGAGGTTGCGTTGCGCGGGGACGAGGTCGCGAGCGTGCTCGAGCGGCTGGCGCAGGGATGCGGCCACTCGCGGGAGCACGACCAATACGACGAGCAGCGCGAGCGGAAGCGCCAGCGCCTCGAGCGTCAAGCCGAGGCTCTCGTCGAGGTTGGGAGCGCCGCTCCAGCCGAAGTCGCTGCCGGTGCGTTGTGCGAGCTGCATGGCGCCGCTCGCGCGCCAGATCGCCATTCCGGCGAGCGCGGCGAGTGCGGCGACGAAGGGCCAGCGCGCCCGCACCACGGCGCTGCTCGCGAGGGCCACGGGAACGCGCAGGAGCCTTGCGAGCCACTCGCCGATCCACAGCAGGCCGCCGAACAGGCGCGCCACGGTTCGGGCGGGCAGCGCCGCGAGCGGCTCGCACAAGTGCGCGAGACGCTCGGCGCGCGGCGAGCGCTCGTCGACGACGCGCGCTGCGAGCACGGGCAAGAACACCAGCGCCGCGAGCAGGCTGAAGGCGAGGCTCAGGCACAGGGGATTGCCGAGCTCGCCGAACATCAGCCGCAGGAGCGGGTTCTCGTTCATGAAGATCATCGGCAGGAAGACGACGATCGTGGTGAGTGTCGAGAGCAGCACCGCGAGCGCGACCTCGCGGGTCCCTTCCGCGGCCGCCTCGTGCTCGCTGCGCCCCTCCGCGCGCAGGCGCGAGATGTTCTCGATCACCACGACCGAGTTGTCGACGAGCATGCCCATGGCGAGCGTGATGCCTGTCATGGTGAGCACGTTGAAGGTGTGGCCGGTGAAGAAGAGCCACGCCACCGCGACGAAGGCCGAGAACGGAATCGAGAGCGCGACGGCGAGCGTCGAGCGCACGCGCCGCAGGAACACGAACAGCACGAGCACCGCGAGCCCGCCGCCCCACAGCGCCGCGTCGCGCAGCGCCGCCAGCGAAGAGCGGATGAAGTCGCCCTGATCGAAGAGCGGGAGGAAGCGGAACTGTCCTGCGAGGCGCGGGTCCTGCTCGAGCTCCGCGAGCGCCGCCTTGAGCCGGTCGCAGGTCTCGACGACGTTGGCTTGGCTGTCCTTCTGAACCTCGCCGTAGAACGCGTATTGGCCGTCGATCCGAAACAGCCGGTTGCGCACGCTCTTGGCCGAGATCACGCGCGCGACATCGCTCAGCACGAGGCCGTTGCCGATCGGGTACTGCTCGATTTCTTCGAAGTTTCGGAAGCGCATGTCCGAGCGGAGCAGCACGCGCATCTCGCCGTCCTCGACCTCGCCGAGCGGCAGCGCGAAGTTGTCGCGCGAAAGTCGTCCGATGAGCGCGCCGAGCTCGAGTCCCGCGGCGCGCACGCGGTCCTCGTCGAGCAGGATGCGCACCGAGTCGTCGAGCACGCCCCAGACCTCGACCTTGCCAACGCCGTCGACGCCCTCGAGCCGCCGCTGGATCACCGTGTCGAGCAGGAAGTCCGTACGCGGATCGTCGCCCGGATGCAGGATCGCGAACCACAGGATCGGCAGGCTCGAGTTCGACCACGAGTAGACGCCGACCTCCTGCACCGTGGACGGCAGCTGCGGGCGCGCGCGCTCGACGCGGTCGCGCACCTCGGCCTTGGCGAGGTCCATGTCTACGCTGCCGTCGAAGCGCACGAAGGTGAACGCGCTGTCGTCGCTCGCCGTCGAGTCGAGGTCCTCGATGCCGCTCAGCGTGCGCAGCTGCTCCTCGATCACGCGCACGACCTTCTGCTCGTTCTCCAAGGCGCTCGCGCCCGGGTTCGCGACCCACACCTGCAGGCCCGGCTCGACGAAACCGTCGGGCATGAGCTGCACGGGGATGCGGATGTAGGCGAGCACGCCGATCACGAGCAGCGCCACGAAGATCACGAGCAGCGCGACGGGGCGCCGTACGAGGCGCGCGTAGAACGAATCCTGGGACTTCATGCGGCCTTGCTTCCCTTGCGCAGGCGCTCGAGCCAGCCTTCCGTCACCGCATAGAGCGCGGGGATCACGACCAGAGTGAGCAGCGTCGACATCGAGAGCCCCGCGATGACGGTGATCGCCATGGGCGCGCGAATCTCGGCGCCTTCTCCCGCGCCGAGCGCTCCGATCCACGGCAGGCCCTCGAGCCAGCCCGTCATCGGCAGGAGTCCGATGACGGTGGTGCCGGTGGTCATGAAGATGGGGCGCAGGCGCGTGGGGCCGGCCTCGAGCAGCGCATCGCGGATCGACATGCCGGCCGCCCGATTTTGGTTGCAGCGGTCGACGAGCACGATGGCGTTGTTGACGACGATGCCGGCGAGCAGGATCAGGCCGATGAAGACGATCACCGACACAGGGATCGAGAGCGAGACCAGTGCTGCCACGACGCCGATCACGGCGAGCGGCATCGACAAGAGGATCACGAGCGGCTGGACGAGCGACTCGAACTGGCAGGCCATCACGACATAGACGAGGAACAGCGCCAGCAGCAGCGCGCCCTGCATGCTCGACTGCGCCGCGTCCATCTCGCGCTTCTGGCCCCCGAGCTCGACCGTCACATCATCGGGCAGCTCGAGGCTCGCGAGCTCGCGCTCGATGCGCTCGGCGAGCCCGCCGAGATCCGCACCGGTGGGGGAGCCGGTCACGACGACGGCGCGCGTGTTGCCGATGCGGCGGATCTCCGCCGGGCCTTGCACGGGCTCGAGCTCCGCGATCGAGCGCAGCTCGACGGGCGTGTTCGACGACGGGTTCACCACGAGGTGCATGACGCGCTCGAGGCGTCCGAGCTCGATCTCATCGCCTTGCACGCGCACATCGATCTTCTCCTCACCATCGGTGAAGCGCGTGCTGACATTGCCGAGCACCTGATCGCGCACGAGGTTCGAGACCGCCGTGAGATCGAGGCCGTACTGGAGCGTCTTGTCGCGATCGAATGTGACGCGCAGCTCGGGGAAGCCGACGCGTACGCTGGTACGCATGTCGGCCAGTCCCTCGAGCCGCGAGAGCCGCTCGAACACTTCTTCGCCGACGCGCTGCAGCGCCTCGAGGTCGTGTCCGAGCACCTCGACGGTGACCGGCGCGTCGATCGCGAAGGGCGTCGGACGCTGGATGTCTACGGAGGCAACATCGGCGCTGCTCGCGAGCAGGTCGCGTACGCAAGCGAGGATCTCCTCCTCGCGCTTGCGGGCCTGCGGCTCGGACGCAAGTCGGACCGTGAGCCGCGCGGTGTGCTTGCCCTCGACCTCGCGCGTGAGCGTGTCCTTCTCGACGCCCACCGTGAGCGCCGTCACGGCGACGCCGGGGATCGCGCGCACGCGCGCGTCGAGCTCGCGCAGCACCGCATCTGTCCGCTCGAGCGGGGTTCCGATCGGCAGCGCCACATGTGCCGTGAACTCGCCTTGTCGTATCTCGGGGATGAGCTCGACGCCGAGGTCGCGCGACGCGCGCAGCGACCAACCGAAGAGAGCCAGCGAGACGAGCGCGACCGTGCCCGGTGCCGAGAGAGCTGCGGAGAGAATCGGACGGTAGCCGCGCTCGAAGAGCGTCCAGACTCGATTGAAGAGCCAGCCGGGGAGCCACAGCAGCTTTCCGAGCAGCCAAACCAGCGCGACGAGCACCGCCGCGACGAGCACCAGCGAGATCGAGGCGAGTCCGAGGACGAGCTTCGCGAACCAACCGAGCACGCGCGGGACGGCGGAGCCCGCGGTCCAGGGGCCAGCGCCCAACGAAGGCCACGCGAGGCGCAGCGCCAGCCCTAGGAGACTCGCGAGCGAGCGCTTCGGGCTCGACCAGTCGAGGCCCGCGAAGAGCCCGCGCTCGTCGCCGCTCTCGACGCGCGCGAACGACTCCATCGAGAGCCACTCGCGGGAGGCGAGCATCGGGATGAACAGCACCGCGACGAGCAGCGACACGAGCAGCGAGGCCACGACGGTGAGCGACTGGTCGCCGAACATCTGGCCCGCGATGCCGTGCACGAACACGATCGGCGCGAACACGGCGACGGTCGTCAGCGTGGAGGCCGTGATCGCTCCGGCCACCTCGCGCACGCCGCGCACAGCCGCCGCGCGCAGGGAATCGCCCTCCTCGCGACAGCGCGTGATCGACTCGAGCACCACGATGGCGTTGTCGACCAGCATGCCGACGCCGAGAGCGAGCCCGCCCAAGGACATGATGTTGAGCGAGACATCGCCGATGTACATCGGCGCGAATGTCACGACCACGGAGATCGGGATCGAGATGGCGATGATCGCCGTCGGCACGAGCTGGCGCAGGAACGCGAGGATCACGACCACGGCGAGGATCGAGCCGATCACCGCCGAGCTCTTCACGTCGTCGACCGCGGCGCGGATGAAGGTCGACTGGTCGGAGAGCAGCTCCATGCGCGCGTCGCGGCGGTAGCGATGCGCGAGAAAATCCGCGCGCGAGCGCTCGCCGAGGGCCGCGCCGGTGCCGCGCTCTTCCTGCTCGCGCGCCGCCTTGCGCTCTTCGTCGTTGCCGAACACGCGCCGCTTCACGGTGTCGGAGAGCGAGACGATGTTCGCGCCCGCCTCGCGGTAGATCGCGATCTCGACGGACTCGCGCCCGCCGATGCGGCTCGTCACCTCGCGCTCCGCGTAGGTGCGTTCGACGCTGGCGACATCGCGCACGCGGATCGTGGCCGCGCCGCGCTTCTCGATCGCGAGGTCCGCGATCTCTTCGAGGTCGCGGAACTCGTTCTGCGTGCGCACGAGGTACTCGGTCGAGCCCTCGCGAATCAGTCCGCCCGAGGCGTTGATGTTCTCGGCCGCCAGGCGCGCGGCGAGCGCGGCGGGGTCGAGCTGCTGCGCCGCCATCTTGAGCGGGTCGATGCGGACCTTGATCTCGTCCTCGAGGCCGCCGCGCACCTGCACGGCGGCGACGCCCGGAATCGACTCGAGTTCGCGCTTGATGCGCTTCTCCGCGAGCCAGCGCAGGTGGATCAGCTCGTCCACGCGCGCCGCCTCGCCGCCCTCGCCCGTGGCCGTGAGCCCGATGCGCAGGATCGGATCGAGGTTGGGGTCGTAGCGCAGGATCAGCGGCCGTTCCGCGCCCTGCGGCAGGAACACGCCGTCGAGCTTGTCGCGCACATCCTGCACCGCGAAGGTCATCGAAGTGCCCCAGTCGAACTCGAGCAGCACATCGCTCGTCTCCGCGCGCGAGATCGATGTCGCGCGCACCAGCTTCGGCAGTGTCGACAGCGCTTCCTGCAGGCGCACCGAGATGCGGTCCTCGACATCGGCGGGCGCCGCGCCCTTGTAGGTCGTGCGCACCGTGAGCGTCGGGTAGCTGATCTCCGGCAGGAGGTCGACGGGGAGCTTTCCGAACGACACGAAGCCGAAGACCGCGATGGCGACGATGATCATCAGCACCGCCACCGGTCGGTCGGTGACGAAGCTCGCCGCGCCGTTGCGCTCGTCGTTCCGCATGTTCGCGGCGCCCTAGCGCGCGGTCTCGGGCGTCGCGACTTCCGCGCCGTCCTCGAGGTCGCGATTGCCGACCACGACGACGCGCATGCCGGCGGTGAGCGTCGCTCCGGCGCGCGCGATCACCTCGACGCCGTTCTCGTCGCTGAAGCCTTCCTCGATCTCGACGGCGCGTGCGCGATTTCCTTCGACCACGAAGATCGTGCTGCGATCACCCTCGCGCCGCACGGCGCGCTTGGGCGCGACGAGCGCGTTGGCGTGGCGGTCGGTGACGATCTCGAGCCGCACCAGCATGCCCGGCAAGAGCCGCGCCGCCGCGTCGGAGAGCGCCGCGGGCTGCATGCGCGCGGTGACACGGAAGTTGCCGCTGGCGGCGTCGATCGTCGGCGCCACGCGCTCGATCGTGCCGCGGAACTCCTTGCCCGGCATCGCCTCCGCGCTTGCGCGCACCGCGAGCTCGGCCACTGCGCCCGCGGGTACGGTCGCGCCCTTCAGCGCCGCGCGGAACATCTCGAGCTCTCGCTGCGGTCGGAAGAACACGGCGCGCAGGCGCTCGGGATCGGTGAGCGCGAAGCACAGGGTCGAGGGCGAGAGCGTGTCGCCGACCTTGATCGAGCGCTCGGCGATCACGCCCGCCACCGGTGCGACGATGCGCGTGTAGGAGAGCTCGAGCTCGGCGCGCTCGACCGCGACGCGCGTGCGCGCCAGCGCCGTCTCGCCGTTTTGTTCTTCGACGCGCGCGCGCTCGAGAGCCAGCGCGTTCTGTCCGACGTCGGCGAGCGAGCGATCCTGCGCCAGCTCGCTGGCCTCGAGGTCCTTGCTCGAGATCAGCGCGGGGCGGTCGCCACCGCCTGCGGAGAGCGCGAGGTTGCGTTCGTGGTCGCGGCGCGCCTGCTCGGCGGAGCGCTGGGCCGCGTCGAGCCGCGCCTGCGCCTCGCGCACGGCGAGCGCCAGTTTGGGGCGGTTCGCTTCGGCGTCGACCTGCTGGGCGCGCGCGTCGTCGAGCCGCAGGCGCGCGTCGCGGTCGTCGAGCTGTGCGAGCACCGCACCGGCCGCGATGACATCCCCCTCCTCGACCGACAGCGCCGTCACCACGCCGCTCGCGCGCGGAAACACCTGCACGAGCGACTCGCTCTCGACGCGCGTGGCGGTCTCGAGCTTGCGCACGACCTCGCGCTGGACGAGGGGCTCGGTCACGACCCGCACCGCCTCGCGCGCCTTGGCACCCGAGAGCTCCTCGGCCTCGGCCGAGCCCTCGAAGGAGCACCCCCAACCGAGAACGAGCAGCGAAACGGCGAGGGAAGTCGCCAGCGGGCGACAGTAGCGGGCGTTCATCGGCGATGGTCTTGGCGGGGGACGCGCTGCTGCTCAGGTCACGGGGGCCGGTACACTCACCTCCCTCGCATGCTCACTCCCGCCGAAGCGCTACAGCGGATTCTAGGGCTCGTTACCCCGCTCGCCCAAGCTGAGGCGGTGCCGCTCGAGCGCGCCGTCGGCCGCGTGCTCGCCCGCGCCCCCCGCTCGGATGTCGACCTGCCGCCCTTCGACAAGAGCGCCATGGACGGTTTCGCGGTGCAGAGCGCGGATTTCGGCCCCGAGGGCCTGCGCGAGCTCGCGCTGGTGGGGGAGAGCCGCGCCGGCGCGCCCTTCGGCGGCGCGGTGGGGCCGGGCGAGTGCGCCGCCATCTATACGGGTGCCGAGCTGCCGCGCGGGGCGGACGCGGTCGTGATCGTCGAGCAGTCGCGGGCCCTCCCCGACGGTCGGGTGAGGCTCGAGGACCGGCCCAAGGCGGGCCAGCACCTGTGTCGCCGCGCGTCGGACCTCGCCGTGGGCATGGAGGTGCTCGGGTGCGGCCGTCGCGTGCGCGCGGTCGACCTCGCCTTGCTCGCGGCGGTCGGCTGCGAGCCCGTGCCGGTCGTGCGCCGGCCGCGCGTCGCGGTGCTGACGAGCGGCGACGAGCTCGTCCCGCCCGACACCCTGCCCGGCCGCGGCCAGATCCGCGAGGGCAACACCCTGCACCTCGCCGCGATGGCGAGCGCCGCCGGGGCCGAGGTCGTGCTGCGCGGCGTGGTGCGCGACGACGAGGGCGAGCTGCAGCGCGCGTTCGAGGATGCGCTCGGCCGCTGCGACGCGCTGCTCACGACCGGCGGCGTCAGCATGGGCAAGTACGACTTGGTCGGGGCGGCGCTCGAGCGCTGCGGCGTGCGCGGCGAGTTCCACAAGGTCGCGATCAAGCCCGGAAAGCCGCTGTGGTTCGGCGTGCGCGGCTCCGTGCCGGTGTTCGCGCTGCCCGGCAATCCGGTCTCGTGCCTCGTGAACCACGAGGTGTTCGTGGCGCCGGCGCTGCGCGTGCTCGGCGGCGAGGCGCGGGCCGAGGTGCTCGCGCGGCCGGCCCGCGGGCGCTGGCGCGGCGGCG
>Ga0194121_10002265_pt1 | contig 30840 bp, 23 predicted proteins | sample TA2MahCa50mmetaG_FD_148609 | JGI IMG/M metagenome (GOLD analysis project Ga0194121, IMG submission 148609) | Freshwater microbial communities from Lake Tanganyika, Tanzania - TA2015020 Mahale Deep Cast 50m | ecosystem: Environmental > Aquatic > Freshwater > Lake | place: Tanzania: Lake...
TCGCGGGCGAGTTTAACAGTAGTACCAGCACTCATTTGATGACTATGCGCCAGCTTGGCGGAGGGAGCAAGCGGCGTGCGATTCAGCCATCAAAGCCACTTCAGAGCTCCTCTGTGCGGCCCAGTGCGAAAAAGTGCAGGCAGATGTTCGTGACAGTTTTGCGGTGGGTAGTACATGCCGGGTAGCACGTTGCGCCTTAGATATCAGTTGGAGAAATCCGTTTGCGCCCATCCCCAGCGATGCTAGCTTGTCGACGCCTTTCCAAAAGTAAAAGGCTCAAAACCAAATCGAAAACATTATGGCCCACGAACTGCCTGCTCTCCCCTACGCCCACGATGCCCTCGAACCTCACGTCGATAAAGCCACGATGGAGATCCACCACGGCAAACACCACGCTGCCTACGTAACTAACCTCAACAAAGCCCTCGCTGGCTCGCCCGTTGAATCGCAGTCACTTGACCAGCTCGTGCGCGGCATCGCCGCCGTCCCGGAAAACATTCGCGGCCCCGTGCGCAACAACGGCGGCGGTCACTGGAACCACTCTTTTTTCTGGAAGCTGATGGCTCCGAAAGCCGGCGGCACTCCCACCGGCGACCTTGCTGCCGCCATCAATGCCGCCTTTGGCTCTTACGTGGACTTTCAGGCCAAGTTCGAGGCTGCTGGCATCGGCCGTTTCGGTTCCGGCTGGGTCTGGCTTGTCGCCAACGGCGGCAAGTTGGAAATCTGCTCCACCGCCAACCAAGATAACCCGCTCATGGGCAAAGCCATCGCTGGCTGCGAAGGCACACCGCTTCTCGGTTGTGACGTGTGGGAACACGCCTACTACCTGAAATATCAGAATAAGCGCGCCGACTACCTCAAGGCATTCTGGAGCGTCGTAAACTGGGCTGAGGTGGCCAAAGCGTACGCCGCCGCGAAGTAAATCACCGGCAATATCATTCTGCGCCAACGCCCGTTGCCAATTGGTAACGGGCGTTGGTTTTAGCAGGCGAGTTCTCACTGGCCCCCGAGCGAACGGCGTTTTATTGTGTTGTCATGAACCGCCGGCAGTTCCTCAGCACCGTTCCTTTTGCTTTTGCCACGGCTGCAGCTGGGGTAAAATCATCATTCGCCCAGCAGGTCGCGCAGGCACAACTTCGGCTTATCCCGCAGCGGATGCAGGAGTTTGTAGACCGGCAGGTCGTTTCTGGTGCGGTCACGCTGTTGGCACATGGCAGCAAAGTGCTAGCCCTAGACGCAGTGGGTTACTCCGACCTTGCCACCAAGCGTGTGATGCGGACAGACGACCTGTTTTGGATCGCTTCGATGACCAAGCCGATCACCGGCACGGCGGTGCTGATGCTGCAGGACGAGGGCCGGCTGGCGGTGAACGACGCAGTTGAGAAGTTTCTTCCCGAATTCGAGGGGCAGATGATGCTGGCTACTCGCACGCCTGACACCACAGTGCTCAAAAAGCCCTCGCGCCGCATCACACTGCGCGATCTGCTCACGCACACCGCCGGTCTCAACAGCGATTCACCGAACACCGGCCGCGACTTGACGCTAGCCGAGCGCACGCTGGCTTACGCGCTACAACCGCTGGCCTTTGAGCCGGGTAGCAAGTGGCAATACAGCAACCCCGGCATTAACACCTTGGGCCGCATCGTCGAAGTCGTGTCGGGCCAGAGCTTCGCAAACTTTCTTGACGCACGTATTTTCAAGCCGCTGGGCATGAAGGACACGACGTTTTGGCCCACAGAGTCACAGGCGCGCCGCGTGGCGAAGTCATATCAGCCCGGCCCAGACAATCGGGGTCTGGCCGAGGTGGACAACTTCTTCCTGCGCGGGTTGCCCCTGACCGCACGTTGGCGGACGCCCTTGCCCGCAGGCGGCCTTTACTCGACAGCGGCCGACATGGCGAAGTTCTACCAGATGATCCTAGGCGGCGGGCAGGCAAACGGGCGACGTTACCTTTCCGCACAGGCGCACCATCAGCTTACGATGACGCAAACAGGCGAACTTAAGACCGGTTTCACCGAGGGCATGAGCTGGGGCTTTGGCTTCCAAGTCGTGAAGCAACCGCAGGGTGTGACCGCGATGCTTGCGCCCGGCACCTACGGGCATGGCGGAGCTTACGGCACGCAAAGCTGGGCTGACCCGAGGGCTGGGGCGATTTATATCCTAATGATTCAGCGGGCGCGGCTTGGGAATAGTGACGGTGCAGATATTCGCAAGGTGTTCCAGGAAACGGCGGCCGCTGCGCTGGCCTGAGTCCTGCTAAAAAGCAAACGCGGGCAGCTGTCACCAGCCGCCCGCGTCGCTATTTCAAACCGATTAGTAACGGTCGCCGCCGCGTTCACGGCGCTCGCCACGGTCGCCGCCGCGATCACCGCGGAAGCCGCCGCCACCGCCACCACCGCCGCGATAACCGCCACCGCCACCGCCGCGATAACCGCCGCCACCGCCGGGCGGACGCTCCTCGCGCGGCCGGGCGACGTTGACCGTGAGGTCACGTCCGCCGAAATTTTTGCCATGCATGCCTTCGATGGCTTTCTGGGCGTCTTCGGCACTCGCCATTGTGACGAAGGCGAAGCCGCGGGACTTGCCGCTCATGCGGTCAAGCATGAGGTTTACTTCCATGACCGTGCCGAACGCGGCAAACGCGTCCTGCAGGTCGTTCTCGGTCGTGGCGAACGCTAGGTTGCCGACGAACAGTTTGTTGTTCATGATGATTTGCTCCTGTCGCTCCTTCTGCTCCGACTGTTCCCGACCACCGGGTTTCAAATCATCACCGAACTACGTTCACCTGACGATTCACCAAATCCTGCAACCGGCGCGACCGAATGCGACTATCTATATGGGGAAAATGCCGGCGCTTGGCAACAGCTTATTTAAGGTATTAACAAACGTGGTTTGGAGGCTGAAAATCCCGGCTGGTTTGCGTATGCCCCCAATTCCCACCTTCGAAGCCAGGTTCATTTAGGCAGCCACTTCTCCCAGTTCTTCGCGTAAGCATCCACATTGGCCTTCGTCACGGCAATCAGCGGGGTCACATCTTGAGGCGAAGCGGGGTTCTTCTTTAAGTGCAGCTTGTTGACGAGGTGCTGCACCGCGCGTTGTCCGTAACCATAAACGTCCTGCGCAAGGAGCATCTCCACGTGTCCGCTGCGCACGTAAGCCAGCTGGGGTGGGAGCGCGTCCACGGAGACGCACTTGATGGTGCCGGCGGGCCACTTGAGCGCGTTGTCGGTGAAGAGCGGCCAGCCGCCAAGCAGGCCCCAACCGGTGACATCGGGATTCGCCTGCTGCACTTGCTCAATCTTCGCGACGGCGTCCTGCGGGGTCTCCTTGTGGTAAAAAATGTCGAGCACCTTGATGCCGGGCGAGCGTTTGGCAGCGGCGCGAAAGCCAGCGGCGCGCTGCTGGAGATTCACCGCGTTTGGGTTGCCGTCAATCGCGGCCATGACGCCCTTTCCATTCATGATTTTGGCTAACTCCACGAACGTCCGCTCACCACACTGGAAGTCGTCAATGCCAATGCTCACGAAGCGCCGGCTTGCGGGGGCGTCGCCGGAGAAGGTCGCCACCGGCACGCCTTGGCGCTCGGCCTTGTTGATGGCATCGGTGAGCTTGTTCGCGTCGGAACACGAGATGATGACGCCGTCAGTGCCGGCGAGGAGGAGTTGCTCGATGAACTCGGCTTGGCGTTGGGCGTCCTCTTCGTTGGGCGTGCGCCAGTCAATTTTGATTTTGATGCCGTGCTTCGCACTGAGTTCCTTCGCGGCGTCCTCCGCCCCAGCCCGCGCGGCGAGGAAGAACATGTTACCCTGCGACTTGGCAATCATGCCGAAGGAGTAACTCTTCTGCGCGTGTGCCAGCAGCGGAGCGAAAGCAGCCAGCAGGAGGGCGAGTTTGAAGGCGTTTTTCATGCGCGCAGATCTTAGCGGCCCAGCCCAATTGGGGCGACAAAAACCTCAAGCCAAATACGCGAAAGCTAATTGCTTCCTCGGCCGGCTTCGCTATTCTGCGCACGGTATGCATGTGCTGTCCCGCCCCGGCCGCCGTGCTTTCACCCTCATCGAGCTGCTCGTCGTCATCGCCATCATCGCCATTCTCGCCGGGATGCTGCTGCCCGCGCTCGGCAAAGCCAAGGAACGCGCCAGGCGCACCAAGTGCCTTAACAATCTCAAGCAACTCAGTCTGGCCACGAGCATGTATGCCGATGACTACAACGAACGATTTGTCAACGTGGGGCAGAACCAGAACGGTGTGACTCAGGGCTTCTGGCCTTGGGACGTGACTCCTTACGCCACCACGAACATCAGCCGCTATGGCCCACAGGAACCCAGCTACTACTGCCCGTCCTACGCAAACCTGAATGACAACGGCCAGGCGTGGAACTGGACCGCCAACTATCGGGTCCTCGGCTACGTCCCGCTGCTCGTCGGCGCCCGACAAGTGCCTGTCAACCTCACTCAGTCCAACACCTTCAGCTCAGTCAAGTCACCCACTGATACGGAGATATGGACCGACGCCGTGCTCTCCCAGAACGGCAACTACGCCGTCGTCGTTGGCGGCCTCATCAACCGCACCGCTCATCTCAATGGCGTCAACCCCGTCGGCGGCAACATCGCCTACATGGACGGCCACGCCGCGTGGCGCGAGTTCAAGCTGATGACCAACGCCTTCGGCAACCCGCAGTTTCAATTCTGACCCTCCATCGCTCTCCTTCACAGGATCAGATTACGCGCTTGCCGGCTTGAGTCTGCCTCCCGGGCCGATACTTACCCCACCGCTTTCTAGACCACATGAATCGCCTCCACTCTGCCCTCGCCTCGCTTCTCCTCGCGTTGCCCGCCGCCGCCGCCACCGGACCCGTCCGCGTGCTGTACTTCGATGCCGCCGGCACCGAGCAGACCAGCGTGGGCCCGCTGCACGCCGCGATGCGCGACCTCGGCCGCGACGCGCTGTGGTTTGATTACGCCACCGGCCTCACGCCCGACTCCGCCACGCTCGCCCGTTACGATGCGCTCGCGCTCCGCCCAAAGACCGACGGCCAACCCGCGCTCAACAACGTCATCAGACTCCCCTCGGGCGCGATGCTTCCAGTGCTAAAGGTCACGCCCGAGTCCACACCCAACCAACTCCGCACCGCCCTCCTCGCTGCGCTGCCCGCCTCACGCAAGGCCGATTGGGAAAATTTCCTCGCCCAGCGCGAGCCGGAGAAACGCGAGCCGCGCCCAACCGTCGCGAATTACGAGAAGCGCTCCGAACCCGTCGGGTTCCAGCATCCGATGAGCGTGAAGGCCAGCATGGAGCGCACGCAGGTGCCCGCCGACCTCCGCCTCGAGCTCTTCGCCAGCGAGCCGCAAATCGGCAAACCCATCGCCTTCGCATGGGACGAGCGCGGCCGCCTGTGGGTCGCCGAGACGCACGATTACCCGCACGACGTCCAGCCCGACGGCAAAGGCCGGGACTCCATCCGCATTTGCGAGGACACCAACGGCGACGGTCGCGCGGACAAGTTCACCGTCTTCGCCGACAAGTTGAACATCCCCACCAGCCTTGTGCTCGTGAACGGCGGCGTCATCGTCGCGCAGTCGCCCCGCTTCCTCTTCCTCAAAGACACCGACGGCGACGACAAGGCCGACATGCGCCAGGAAATCATGACCGGCTGGGGCATCAGCGACACCCACGCGCAGGCCAACAGCCTCCACTACGGCCACGACAACTGGCTTTACGGCTGCGTGGGCTACTCGGGCTTCAACGGTGAAATCAGCGGCGTAAAAAAGCAGTTCGCCATGGGCACGTATCGCTTCAAGGCCGATGGCTCTGCGTTGGAATTCCTCCACCAGTTCTCGAACAACTCGTGGGGCCACGGCGCGAACGAATTCGGCGACCAGTTCGGCGGCACGGCGAACAACGCGCCCATCTTCTTTGGCGGCATCCCCGCCAGCATCGTGCCGAAGGGGCTGCGCGCAATGACCGCCAAACGCATCAACGCCGTGGACAAGTGCCATACCATCACCCCGAATTTCCGCCAAGTGGACGTCTTCGGCGGTTACACAGCAGCGGCGGGCAGCGCACTCATTCACTCGGACAACCTTCCGCCGCGCCTCCAAGGCAAGGCGCTCATCTGCGAGCCGACCATGAAAAACATTGCGCTCATGGACCTCCAACGCGACGGCGCAGGCTACGTGGCCAAGGACGGCTTCAACCTCGTGGCCAGCAGTGACGAATGGATGTCGCCCGTCTTCGCCGAGGTCGGCCCGGACGGCGCGGTGTGGTTCGCCGACTTTCAGAACTTCATCATCCAGCACAACCCCACGCCGAGCGTCGAGCGCGGCGGCTTCGCGGCTAAAACCGGCGTCGGCGGCGCTCACGAGAACGTGTTGCGCGACCATACCCGTGGCCGCATCTACCGCGTTGTATGGGAGCAAGCGAAGAAACCCGCGGTCAGCTCACTGAAAGCGGCAACTACGCCGCAACTCGTCGCCGCGATCGGCAACGGCAACCAATTCTGGCGGCTTACCGCACAGCGCCTCCTTGTCGAGGGCAAGCGCACCGATGCTGTGCCCGCCCTCCGCCAAGCCGCGACGAACTCCGCTCCCATCGCCGCCCTCCACGCGCTCTGGACGCTTCACGGCCTTGGCCAACTCGATGACGCCACGCAACTCACCGGCCTGCTCCACAAGGATTCCGCCGTCCGTCGCAACGCCACCCGCGCCCTCCCCGCTGACGCCCATGGCCAGAAACTCCTCTTCAGTGCCGGCGTCATCAGCGACCCCGACCCGCTCACCAAGCTCGCTGCCTTCGTGAAGCTTGGCGAATTTCCCGCCGGCAAAGACATCCGAACCGTTGTCACCAGCCTCGTCCGCAACCCGGCCAACCGCGCCGACGAATGGCTCGCCGAAGCCACGCGCGTCCTCGCCCGCCTGCACCAGGCCGACATCTACAAGGAAGGCCCGAACCTCCTGCCCAACCCCGGCTTTGAAACTGTGGGCACCGACGGCCTGCCCACCGGCTGGAAACGCCGCGACTACGGCAACCGCGAAGCCAACAAGAGCGCCGAGTGGACGGTCGCGAGCGGCGAAAAGAACTTTCACACGGGCAACAACGCCGTCCGCTGCATCACGCGCGGCGATGCCGACACCAGCCTTTACGCCGATGTGGAACTCAAACCCAACACGCAATACCGCCTCGCCGGCTGGGTGAAATCTCACGCGTTGCGCGGCAAAATCAGCTTCAACGACCACATTGGCCGCGCCGAAACGGAAACCGTCCGCCGCCGCGACACCGACTGGACCGAAGTGGAAGTGACCTTCAACAGCAGCACCCGCACGCGCGCAAGCATCAACGTCCTGCACGTCGCCGCCGGCGACGGCCTCTTCGATGACGTGCGGCTCGTCGAGCTGTTGCCCGCGGAAGACACGAGCAAACCCGTCGTGGCCGACGCGAAGCGCGGCGCGGAACTTTTCCACAAGCACCCTGCCGCCTGCGTGCTTTGCCACCAGCTCAAAGGCGTGGGCAGCACCGTGGGCCCCGCGCTGGACGGCATCGCCACGCGCGCGAACGCCGCCTACATCAGCGAGAGCCTGCTGGAGCCGAGCAAGGTTTTGGCGAAGGGCTACGAGCAATACAAAGTAAGCCCCATGCCTCCGATGGCCGACATCTTCAGCCCGCAGGAACTAGCCGATATCCAAGCCTTCGTGCTCACGCTGAAGTGAGGCGTTGTGCGTGGTGCTTGAGAAAGCAAACCGCGCCCAGCCCGCGATGCAATAGCTCACGAGGATGAGCAGCAGCGACCACCAGCCAGAGATGCTTTTTCACGCGGCCAAGGTTTGTCAGCCCGCCGCCTTTGGCAAGCCGGCTGTCAGCGCATGACCAGCTCCGGCGTTTTCAGCCAGGTGCCGGGTTGCGGCGCGGCTTCGCGGCATGCGCCGAGCAGGCCCGCCGTCAGCAGCGCGCGGGAAGCGGGCCACGGCGGTTCGCCCGTCCGGAAGAAATTCTCGATCGTCGCGGCTAGCGGACTGAAGTGTTCCTGTGCGGGAACCGGCGCTTGGAAAAGCTGCGCGGAAATTTCGCCGCCCTCGCGGAGGCGCACGGCGAAGTTGTAATCGGCCACGACGCCGTCCAATACAAGCAGTGTGGTGCGGACACCGTCGGTGTGTTCAAGCAGCCAGCCGCGCGGGTTCGAGGCGAGCTTCGGCACTTGGCCAAGGCCGACCAAATCCTGCGTGCGACCGTCCACAAGCGTGTCGCCCTGCGGCGAGTCGGAGCGGGAGAGTGCGGTGGAGAGCAACGGCCAAGACCATTCCTTACGGTCACCACTCCGCCAAAGTTCGCGGCCAGCCAAAAACTTCACCCGGCGCACGCCGCGCTCGCCCCCGACGCGACGAGCAAGCACGGGCAGCAGGCCATCGAGCGCGTGTAACTCGGCCAATGGCGACGGGCCTTCTACGACGATGAGCGACTCTTCCACGGGCGCGTTCGTGGGCAAGTCGACTTGCGGCAAACGCCACGTCACCGGCAGGAATGTTCCTGCGGCAAGAGTGATTTGCCGGGCAGCAGCCAAAGTGGTGAAAGTGCGAGCGGAAGGGAGGTCAGACGCAAGCGCGCCGAAGACGAAACAGGCCGCGCTGCGTTTGGCCTGGGTGAGGACGGCGGAGAGGTTCGCGGCGGCGGGCGTGCCGGAGTCGGCACGTGGGACGACGATGACGGCATCGGCGTCGCGGAGAACGGTGGGAAGGTCGGTGAGTTGGAGCGCGGTTTCGGTCGAGCGGGCGTGGAGCAGGTCGGATCCGGTGGACGGAGGTAGGAAGCTGTCAGCACGGGCGACGGAGATGCGGAGGTCGTCGATTTTGTGGAACGCCCCGTTGCGGCGATGGCCGAAGAGGAAACGGTCGAGGAGTTGTTGCGCGGGCGTTTGCAGCGCGAAGTCTTCGAGGATGAAGGCGAGATGGCGGAGCGGTTTCATTATCCCAGCCAGAAGTGCGGCCCGGGTGTTGGCTGGTAGCGGATGCGCAGGTCCGGTGTGTCCAGCTTTGCGCCAGAAGCGAAGAGCGAGTCCACGGCGAAGAGCGTCATGCCGGTGGTCAGGTAGTTGCGTTCGACGGGCCAAGAGGGCTGGCCGGTCAGGACCATGCGCTCGATGTGGTTCACTAGCGGGCTGAAGAAACTCGCCAGCGTGGACATCGTCGGCGGCATGGGCAGGAACATTAGCGTGGAGAGCACGTCGCCGCGCAGTGTGAGGCCGGCATAAGTGAAGTCGTTCAGCGCGGCAGTGTCGCGGCTGAACGTGGTGCCCGTGCCGTTGAAGTGGAAGATGGTCGTGCGGAAGCCATCGTAGTGCTCGAAGACGTAGGCGACCGCGAACGGGCTGACGCGTTGGAGGTGCTCGATGCTCGGCTCGGCGAACGTGCGCCCCGGCGCGGGCTTGAGCGTCTGGCTGCGGTTCAGCGCGGCAAGGCAAAGGCGACGCGTGGGTTCGCGTTCGGCGAGCAGTTTCCAGACGGCTTCGTTCTTGAAGGCTTGCACAGACTTCACACCCGCTTCGCCGCCCGCACGACGCTCGCTCATGCACTGCGCCGTCTCGATGGTGTGGATGTCGTAGTAGCCGTGGTGTCCGTAGCCCACGCCGACGCTCTCGACGAGCGGCGTGCCCAGCGGCACCTCGATGGCAGGAAGACGCCATGTCACCGGCAGCGATGAGCCAGCCATGAGTGGAAAGCCGAGGCGTTGCGTGTCGCGATAGGTCTCCTGGGCCTCGCGCCAATCCATCGCAAAATGTTTGTCTTGGAAAACGGGCACGGCAGCGTTTGTGCGCTCGAACGTCCTCACCACGTCTTTGAAGAAGCGAAAGCGCGGGTAAAGTGGCTGGCCCTTTGCGTCGCGCGGGTAATTGCCATGCTCACCGATGATGAGCACGCCATCCACTGCTAACCGCGAGGTGCCGAGCGTGAGCGCCTCGGCGATAGTCGGAAACAGCTTCACGCCGTGGCGCCGGCTGCGTTCGCGGCTAACCTCGCCCTCGGGAAACTGCTCGACGCAGAGCGAAACCAAGTCGAGCGGCGATTCATGGTGTTGTCCGTGCCAGCCATAGCCCTCTAACAGTCGGTCAACGAAGTGCTGCCCGTGCGAAAACTTGCGGACGATGGTAGTGATCAGCGCGACACGCTTGCGCTTGGCGGGGCTTTTCGATGCCGCGCGAATATGGCACGGCGCAAAAGTCGTTGCCCCCGCTGCTCCCACTATCACACCAGAGAAATAGCGGCGGGAAAGTGAAGCGCTTTCGCGAACGAGCATGGCGAATGTTTGCTGCAATGGTGGCAATTTCAAATGCCAAAGACTCTACGGCTGTAACTTCCCCGTTGAGCGGGCAGAGCGATTCTGGCCAGACTCGCCACACCTTATGCGCACTGCCAAAGCCTCTGTTCTCGAAGCCTTTAACGCGCCGTTGCGCTTGCATGTCTACGAAGTGCCATCAACCGTCGAGGCGGGCGCGGTCCTGATACGCACGGAGATGGCGGGCATCTGCGGGACGGACGTGCATTTGTGGCAGGGCCAATTACCCATCAAGCTGCCAGTTATTCTTGGCCATGAAACGGTCGGTCGCATCGCGGAATTGGGCGAAGGCGTCGAAAAAGATTGGTCCGGCCAGCCGCTGAAGGTTGGTGACCGCGTGACGTGGAATTCCACAGTATCCTGCGGCCGGTGCTATTACTGCGCGGTGAAAAAGCAACCGACGCGCTGCGCAGAGCGGCGGGCATACGGCATTGGCTACCCGTGTAATTGCGCACCGCACTTTCTCGGCGGCTACGCGGAATTCCATTACCTCCGACCGCGCACGACCATCTTCAAGCTACCGGACGATTTACCCACGGAGTCCGTCATTGGCGCGGGCTGCGCGCTTATCACGGCGATTCACGGCGTCGAGCGCACAGGCATCGCTTGGCAGGATAATGTCGTCGTACAGGGTGCGGGGCCGGTGGGCATCGCCGCGCTGGCCGTTGCGAAAAGCGCGGGTGCGGGCAAAGTCATCGTCATCGGCGCACCGAAGCACCGGCTGGCAATGGCCAAACGTTTTGGCGCGGATGAAGTCATCAGCCTGGAGGACGTTCCCACGCCGGCCGCCCGTCTCGCGCGTGTGCGCGAGCTTACCGGCGGCTACGGTGCGGACGCGGTGTTGGAATGCGTCGGCCACCCGAGCGCGGTGGTCGAGGGCATGGAGTTGTGCCGCGACGGCGGGAAATATCTCGTACTCGGGCACTATTGCGACGCGGGCACGGTGGCATTCAACCCGCACGTCATCACGCGTAAGCAGCTTCAGGTATTCGGCTCGTGGTCGAGCGAGCCCCGACATTTGCAGGCAGCGATCGAGTTCCTCCGGCGGCACCAGCGGGAGTTTCCCTTTCACGAAATGATCTCGCACCGTTTCACCATTGAGCAGGCGGACGAAGCCTTGCAAACAACAGCCAAGTGGCAGTCGGCTAAGAGCGTCATCGTTCCAAACTGACCATCTAAGATCCGCTTTTTGCGCAGCCTCGGGAGTGTGAGCCACGCGCTGACGCCGTATCTCGAGGCCGGCAGAGATTTCCGTAACATGTCTGTATGCAGTTCCCATGGTGATTAGCTCGAGTTGCTTAATAGAAAAGACGTGCATGAGGCCCACTGACTGGTTTTAATTGGTAAAGCATGTTCCCAATCGCGGATTCGAAAAGTCCGTCCGCAGTGAAGGCTGCCGTGGCTTCCGTCCACGGCGAGATGTTCAAGCAAGGAGAACAGTCATTTGTGGCCAAGGCGTTTAGCTGGGCGGTGGATTCGTTCGAGGGGCGTTACCGGGATTATCAGCCAATTGACGCGCGTTACCACGACTTAGAGCACACGCTGCAAGGCACACTCTGCTACGCGCAGATTCTCCGAGGCCGCCAACGCGCAGGCGCGACACCCGCGGTGCCGCAAAGAATGTTTGAACTTGGGTTGCTTGCTATCCTCTTGCACGACACCGGCTATCTGAAGGTGCGCGGCGACAACGAAGGCACCGGCGCAAAATACACCCTCATCCACGTCAACCGGAGCGCGGACTTCGCCTTGCAGTTACTCGCCGAGAAGAATTTCAGCGCGGAAGATACCAGCATCGTCAGGCGCATGATTCGGTGCACGGGCGTGAATGTGAAGATTGACGCTATTCCCTTCCAAAGCGAAGTTGAGCGTACAGTCAGCTTCTGCATCGGCACGGCGGATCTGTTGGGCCAGATGGCAGCAGTCGATTATGTGGACAAGCTTCCTATTCTCTTCGGCGAGTTTGCCGAATCTGCCCGTTACAACGGCACCCAGAATATGTTCGAGAGCGCTGAACACCTGCGCAAGCTGACGCCCGATTTCTGGCAAAAATACGTCCTGCCCAAAATCGAGAAGGATTTTCAAAGCAACTTCCAGTTCTTAAGCGAGCCTTATCCCGACGGTCCCAATCCCTATCTCGCGGCTGTCGAGGCGAACATCGAACGCTCAAGACGTTTAGCGGCGGAGCCAGTGGGTATAGGAGCGAGGTAGCCTCATCCGTGGAGAGGACGTGAGGTTTCTTAGTTTTTTTTCTCCCGGTTCTGTTTCTTGGTTCCACGCTGTCATTGAGCCTCCTCGCGGGTCTGCTGTGAGAGTTGGTTTTTTCTTCTCCCCGTCGCACGCTGCCCGTTGAATCCCGTCGTGTCGCGCGACTATCAACTCAATCGCTTCTCAGCTCCTGCCGAGTTGCAGATTGATTATGCGCGCGAGCTGAACACCCAGCAATACGCCGCCGTCACCGCGGATGAGGGCCCCGCGTTGGTTATTGCCGGTGCCGGCGCGGGCAAGACGCGCACGCTCACTTATCGTGTCGCGTGGCTTATTGAGCAGGGCGTGCCACCAGATCGCATCCTGTTGCTCACGTTCACGAATAAGGCGGCAAAGGAAATGATGCGCCGGGTGGCCGATTTGTTGGGCAACGACGTCTCCAACCTTTGGGGCGGCACTTTTCACTCCGTGGGCAACCGCATTCTGCGCCGACACGCCGAAGTGCTGGGCTGGCGGCCCGACTTTACCATCTTGGACCGCGAGGATGCTAAAGATCTCATTCAAGCGTGTGTGGATGAATCGGGCATTGACGTGAAAGAGACGCGCTTCCCGAAACCCGACGTGCTCGGCGACATCTTCTCGATGGCGTTGAACACCGGTCGCCCCATCGCCGCGACACTGGCGCAAGACTACGACCACTTTGCCGCGCTGGCTTCCCAGATCGAGGACATTGCTGCCCGCTTCCGCTTGCGAAAGCAGGCCACTAACGGCATGGACTTCGACGACCTGCTCACGCAGTGGTTGCGCGTGCTCAAAGACTTTCCCGACCTGCGCGATTTCTACCAGCGACGGTTCCAGTATATTCTTGTGGACGAGTATCAGGACACCAACAGCTTGCAGGGCGAACTTATTGACCGGCTCGCCGCTAGCCATAAGAACGTCATGGTGGTGGGCGATGACGCGCAAAGTATCTACGCATGGCGCGGGGCGAACTTTAAAAATATCCTCGAGTTCCCCCAACGTTACTCTGGCTGCCAAACTTTCAAAATTGAGGTCAATTATCGCAGCACGCCAGAAATCCTTGCCTTCGCTAATGCCGCCATCGCCCCGAACATTCATCAGTTTCAGAAGAAACTCGCCGCGGCGCGTCCGGCCGGCGTGAAACCTGTCGAGGTCGCGTGCATGGATGCGGGCGAGCAGGCCGCCTTCGTCGCACAGCGAGCACTGGAACTGCGCGACGAGGGTATCCCGCTCGGCGAGATGGCGGTGCTTTACCGCTCGCATTTCCACGCGTTGGAACTTCAGCTTGAACTAACCCGCCGCAACATTCCCTTTAGCATCACCAGTGGCATCCGCTTTTTCGAGCAGGCCCATGTCAAGGATGTGGCGGCCTATCTTAAACTCGTTAACAACCCGCGGGATGAGATCAGCTTCAAGCGACTAGTGCGGCTGATGCCAGGCGTGGGCGGCAAAAGCGCGGAGAAGTTATGGAACGTGGTGCGGGGCGCATTATCCATGGCCGCTCCCGAAAGCACCGCTCCGGAACTTACCCGCCCCGCCCCTCGAGCCGCCAATCCTCGCCCACTCGCCGAAGTGTTGGCCGGCTGTTCTCCCGCCGCCCCCAAGAAAGCCGCCGTCGCCTGGGCGCAATTTACCGCCACCATTGCGCAGCTCGGCACGCCAGAAATCCGCGCCAAAACGGATGCCATGATCCGCCTCGTGTTGGAGGCGGGTTACGAGGATTACCTTAAGGCTACTTACCCGAATTTTCGCAGTCGCCTTGAAGATCTGGAGCAACTTGCCAGTTTTGCGCGGCAGTTCCCGACCATGGAGGATTTCCTTACGCAGCTTGCCCTGCTCACCAACGTTGAGGCCGAGGACGATAAACCGCGCGAGGATGACCACGAGAAAATCCGCCTCTCGACGATCCATCAGGCCAAGGGGCTCGAGTTCCGCGTCGTGTTCGTCATCATGCTGTGCGACGGGCTGTTTCCCTCCGCGCGTTCGATTGACAGTCCCGAGGGCGAGGAAGAGGAACGGCGCCTCTTTTACGTGGCCGTCACGCGTGCCAAAGACGAGCTGTACCTTTCACATCCACTCATGCGTTTCATGACCGGCGGCGGCGATGCGATGCAGCAGCCCTCCCGCTTCCTTGCGGAGGTCCCGCCCGAACTGCGTGAGGAATGGAACCTCCGCCCCCAAACGCCCGCAACGGACTTCAGCGACATGGGCGAGACGCGCGAGGATGGCGAGGAAGCGCCCTTCTAAACTGGCTCGCCTCAGCGGGCTGCGGTGCCGGCAGTTTGGCATCCTAATGTCGATCACGACCTGCCAAAGAAGTTGTTGTCAGCCTGCCCCGGCCACGTATCCTGCGACCATGAAGCCCAATTCCAGCCTTCACCCTATTGCGTTCGTACGTCCCCTGCTTGCCCTGCTCGCCGCGCCTTTGCTCGCCGCCAGCGCCGCCGACTCCGAGGTAAAACTCAAGGTGCTGCCCTCTGGTGGCGCGGTGAAGATGGGCGGCTACTACCCGCTTCGGCTAACGTTGTCCGAGGAGAAGCCGGCCGATCTCGGCAAACTCCCCGGCGACCTTACGGCCCCGCTCTACGGCGAGTTCAAGCTCGGCCCGGCGGACGCGCCGAAGTCATTCCGTGTCGTGCTCGACGAGCCGGAAGGCAAGCCCTCGCGCCTGTTCGTGGACGCCAACGGCAATGGCGACCTCACCGACGATCCCGCCCCCGAGTGGACTTCCCGGCCCGTCAAGGGCAGCGATGGCAAGGATTACACCCAGTTCGCCGGTGCGACGAAGGTGGAGTTGCGCATGGGCAGTGAATCCCACGGGCTGACGGTGAAGGTGTATCGCTTCGACAAGCGCGACCCGGCGCGCGCCGCGACCAAGAACACGCTCTTCCACTATCCCGACTATGCGCGCGAGGGTGAAGTCAAGGTCGGTGACAAGACCTACAAGGCGCTGCTGGCCGACCGGCAGGTCACCGGTGATTTCCGGGGCAAGGAAGGGGCGAGTTCCGGCGTGCAGCTCTTCCTCGATCTGAACGAGAACGGGAAGTTCGAGGCGGCCACGGAATACTTTGATGTGCGCCAGCCATTCAACATCGGCGGCACGACCTACGAGATCGCCGGGCTGACGGCCGGCGGCGAGTCCTTCCGCATCCAGAAGTCCACGAAGGCCGTCGCGGAGAAAAAGGCCGCGCCGCGCCCCGAGCCCCTCGCCGTGGGCAAACCGGCCACGGTCTTCAAGGCGAAGACCACGGAGGGAACCGCAATTGATTTCCCCGCCAGCTTCAAAGGCAAGATCGTGTTGCTAGATTTCTGGGCCATCTGGTGCGGCCCGTGCATCGGCGAGCTGCCGCACCTGACGGCGGCGTATCAGAAATTCCACAGCAAGGGCTTCGAGGTTTTAGGCATTAGCTTGGACCGGCCGGGAGACGACAAAAAACTCGCCACGTTCACCAAGGACAAGAACATGCCGTGGCCGCAAGTTTTTGACGGAAAGTATTGGCAGGCTGAGGTCGCGCAGCTCTACGGCGTGCGCTCCATCCCCACCGCCTACCTCGTGGACGGCGACACCGGCTTGGTCATCGCCAACAGCGGCCTGCGTGGGTCGCAGTTGGAGAAGACCATCGAGGCCGCGCTTGAGAAGAAGGGCTTGACCGGCAAGTAGCCGGGAGCTGCCGCAACGCTCACTGTCCACCACCCGTCGCAGGTGCGGCGGGCATCGGGGTAAGGAGTTTTGCCAAGTTGTAGTGCGTGTAGCGTGTGTGGCTGGCGACGTTCTTCCCGTCCGCATTCGCCACCCAGAAGTCCAGCGTGTCCGGCGCGAAGAGGACGGAGTGGATGTTTGAGGTCATGCACACGGGGCGGGTCATCAAGTCGCGCGCGGCGCCGGCGTCGAAGCGGCCAAAACCGCCTTTCACGCGGCGGGCCAGTTCCTCGTAACGGTCGCCCGCGCTCATCAGCACGGCGTCCTTGACGGGATGCGGGAGCTGCGGGTGCGCTTGGTTGGGCTGGATGACCTCGAACTTCGTGGGCGTGGCGGCGATGCCGACGGCGCGCTTTGTTTTACCATCCGCGATGACGTAGTAGTATTCGCAGGTGCGCGGGCCGCGCCGCATGATTTCCACGGCTTCATCGAGCGTGGCGGCTTTCTCCATGACCTCGCGCATCAGTTGGGCCATGGGCTTACCATCCCACTGACCCTCGCCGCGCCCGCCCATCTCGCCGATGCTGATATGGCGCGCGTTCATCGCAGTAACCGAACCGACGAAGCCCGCGTAGCCAACGTTGGCCCAAGCGTACCCCTGGTCGGGTTGGTGGATGATAACCACGGCGTTCTGCTCCAGCCCGACGCCCTTCATGTAATCGAGCACGCGCCCGTGGAAGATGCGCCCTTGCGCCGCGTCGCCAAAAACCGCGAAGCCGCTGCAATGGAACAGCTCGGGGAAGAAGTTCGCCAGCCGCGCCTCGGGGCGCGCGACGCCGGCGGCCGAAGCCATCGCGTCCATTTCGCGGGTATAGCGTGGGTCTACAAACTTGCCGAAGCGGCCCGTGGCCTCCTCGATCTCGCCGAAGAACCAGCGCGCCTTCGCAAACGAGCTGCCCACGCCCACGCCGTAGAGCACGCGGTCTACGAGGTTGCCTACCTCGGCGCGCATGAGCGTGCCATGCTGTGCGCCCATCTCCTCGGGCGTGCCCTTGAGGAAAAGCACCTTCGTCCCGTCGTGCTCCTCCAGGCGGCCCGTGCCGTGGCTCGCGATCAACTTCCGTTCACCCGTCACCGGGCCGAGCGTGGGAATCTGGTTGTTGAGCATGGCCGGCGTGGTTTCTGCAAAGCGCACGAGATGGCCGAGCGGGACGGTATCGATCTTGTCGCCGGGGCGGGAAGGAATCGCCCAACCGTCGCGCTCTCGGGCTGGTCCTTGCTTGAAATTTCGCAAGTCCAAGGTCACGAACAATGTCTTTCCATCCGCCCAACCAAGTCGCGCGGGCAGGCCATCGGCCGGGCGAATCCACAGGTGCAACGTACCTTCGGGAAGCTTGAGTGCCTCGATGGCCTGCGGCTGTGGCGTGGCGCGTAACACACGGCAAGTAACGCCGTCGAGCAGCTCGTCCTCACCGCGCTCAACCTTGCAGAGCAGCGGCAGCAAGAGGAGCTGTTCGCGAGGCATTGGAAGTTTCCAGCGACCAAGCCGAGTGTCGTCCATCACGTCTGGCTCCGCGGCGAAGCGCGGCAGACCCGGCTTGCCCACGACGCCGAAATTTTTCCCCGGTGCATGAATCCAGAGCACCTCGCCGTTGCGCCCCGCGGCATAGCGGTCGCCGTTGAGATCTCCCGTTAAGCGAAGTCGGTTGGGGGCCTGCCACGCGAAGTCAAATTCGCGGCCAAGCAGATCCTTTGGCAGTCCGTCGGCGCGGGAAACTACTAATGTGCTGGAGATGGTTGGGGCCGGAGCGCCGGCGGGCGGCTCGATGAGCGCAGCGAGCTTTTGCAGCGCGTCGCCAAAGAGTGCAACGGGCGTGGGCTTTGGCGATTCCTGCGCATGGAGGAACGAGACAGCGAACAGTAGCGCAAAGGGGAGCAAACGGGTCGGGGTCAAGGTCATTAGGGTTGAGTGTGCACCCGCATCCTGGGTGGCAGGCCAATCCGGATGCGGAAGTGGAGGTGGAAGTTTACTTGGTTGGTTTGCTGGGTCCCGTCAGATGAATTTCTTTTCACAGCATGGTCGCCTGCCGGCAGCACCACTAGCAAATAATAACAAGCGCTAAGATTGCTACCCGACGGCGTGATAAGTCCGATCAGTACTGATCGGGTTGTATTAGTTGGTCGAGTTTGAAGTGCTGGCCGTTATGCGGCATACCAATTGGGGCATCATTCCAATCGTAAAATGTGTCGGTGCTGCCCCTCCCTACAAAATGACCACCAGCGTTTCGTCCGCGCCACTGCCGGTGGCCACGTTGCGGAATTCCTTCGCCTTGCCGGTCTCTGGCTCGGTCACGCGTAAGGTATATTTCCCCAGCGCGAAGACCGGAGGTCGGAAGCCGGTAACTGGCACGCGGAGGCTGTAAATTACTTCCTGTCCAGCCTCATCGAGGACCTGTACGACCGGATTCTTCGCCCCGGTCACGGTAAGTGCCGGCAAATACGCGACGGCTTTGCGCGCATAGTTTGCCAACACATTAATCGTGACCGGCCAGCCGGGCATCTGCGTGCCGGGCTTGGTCACGTCTGCGAGATACGGCCAGCATGCGATGGTAATTTGCCGCCGCGCCTTGTTGAAACGCACCACGCCAAGGCCGCTGGTCTTGGCATGGACGTTGTCGAGCGTGCCCTTCGGCAACTCCGCCGGCATATTGTTCACGGCCAACACCGTGAGCGGATGGCCGAAGTGGTCGCGGAAATCGCCGAGCAAGCCTTGGCCGTCCTTGCGCTGGTTGGTCTTCGCGTCGGGCTCCCACCAGCGCGGGTAGCCTACGTTCACCGCCGGCCCGGCGAAGGCCACGCCTGCGTCCTGATGCGTCTCGATGCCGTAGTGGACGAGCGCGGGCAGGTGCTGGTCACCCGCGAGATGGAATGCGAAGCAGCGCCGTAGCTCGCGCACCGCGCGGTTGCGCGCCGTCTGCGGCCATGCATTTGTGTCGTAGTCCGCGATGAGCCGGCCCACGCCACCGTGCGTCGTGGCCATCGCAGTGAACACCGTTTGCGAAATGACGGCCTTCAAATCCGCGCCGCGCCAGTCCAGCGACCACTCGCGGAGGAATTGCTCCTGCTTGGCGCCGAGCAAGTGCAGGCCCGGCACGTCAGCGGTCTTTGGATCGAACTCCGGGTTTTTCACATGGTCACCGCGCGGGCCGCCGGTAGGCGGTGCCTTACCCTCCGGGCCGGACTTGTATTGGCGGTCAGCCAGCAACGCAAAGCTCACGCGTCCATACGTCAGCGCACCGAACCAGTGCGTTGTGCCTCGCACACCGGGCACCAAGTCATAAGCATCGGGATGGTGCGAAGTTTGTGTGCGGTGCACCACGTTCACCCACTCAGCAGGCATGTCGTAGCCGCCGGCCTCTTGCGTCGTCGAGCGACCAAGGCCGCCCTCGCCCCACAGGTTGCCTTGGTAGATGTCGTGGTCATCGGGAATCGAGATGCTCGGCCGGTCGCGCATCAGCTCACGCCACGTCCAGCCATGGAAAAACCACTTGCGAAGGTAATCTAGAATCGCAGGCTCCAACGGCCCGCGCTGCACGCCATAGCCGCCGGTACTCTCATAAAACTGGTCGCCCGTGAATGCCAGCAGGTCAGGGTTTAAATTCGCTGTTCTGCGGACCAGCGGTGCATTTGGGAAGATGGCATGAATGTTGCACGAGATGTCTGCGACGCTCAGTTCTGCCTGGTCTACGGGATCACGGCGGATGGTGCCCGCCCAAAAATGTTCGCTGCTGCCGGACTTAGTCTTGAGCCGGTAGCTCACGCGATACGCCGCGTCTTTCGAATCGTCCCACTTTGCGATGCGAAAGGTCGCTGTGCGCGCTTGCGGATGAATCTTCGCCTCGCCGATCGTCTGCCATGCGGCACCCCGCTGGACTTGCAATCGCACCGCGTCCTCATCGTTTGCCCCCACGGGCGGCATTTGCGCCGCAAGCTTCAACACCCCATCGCTCAACGTGTATTGCGTCCACAAAATCGGGCCGAACGCGTGCGCCTCGTCTGCGCTGAACTTGCTGCCGCTGATGCGCCAATCGCTGAAAGCGAACTGACCGAGGCCAGGATTGGGTCCCGTCGGCGCAGCGTTTTCCTTCGCCTTCGCTTTGCCCTTCGCGTTCGTCGCACTAGGGGCGGGGAAGTTGCAAACGAGCGCAACGTTACCGATGAGCTGTGCCGCTGGCACCGAACCACTGGCCTGCGCAAGTTGTTTGCCGGACTTCGCATCCAGCGCCGTCAACGTTACTGCGTAGCCATCGGCCTTCGGTTCAGCGGCGAGGCGCAAATCCACCTCCTCCGCGGCGAGATCCAGCTTCACTTTCGCCGTGTCCGCCAGCGCACCGAGAAAAAGGCTGCCGTCCGCCGTGACGCCCGCGTTGAAACCGCTGTTAGGCGCCGGCCAAAGATTGTTGCGGTAGTCTTGGTGCTCTGGGTATTCGCGCAGCGTGCCGAGAATGCCGAGCCGGAAGCCGAACGAGCCTTTGCCCGCGAGCGACCCGCCGCCCGTGCGACCTACCCGCACAGCCATTTGCACGTCGCCCGCGTGCGACGCGAGCTGACGCGTGAGGCAGTGAATGTTCCGGTCAACTGCGGTGTTGACGCACTCCGCGCGACCATTCGCCACGCGCCAGTCTTGCAGCGGGTTGGCCCAAACCTCCGCACCGAGCCAGACGCGGTCGGGCGAGTCTTGCCAACGCGAGCGGAACTCGGTGGCAGCTTCCGCTGTGTGCGCGCGGCTGGCCACGACGGCAACGGCAGAGATGGTGCCGCTCTGGACGAAGCGGCGGCGGGTTAGTGGGGAGCGGCGGCATGGCATGAGCGGAGATTGGCGTCACTCCTTAACCACGACAAGTAGACACTGCCTCCGCGCCACTCGCTGTCTCTCTAGGTTCCCGGCTCATGCGCGTGACGCGCCAAGCTGAAGCGCGACGGCAAGGCAACGCTCGCGGTAAAAACAGCGCGGGAAATAGTTATTCATTTTACCTGCTGGCATGATAAAGACGCAGCCATGAGCCAATTCTTAGGCTGCCTTCATCGTGGGAGGTGCATGTTTAGTACCGCTGCGCTTGTTTTGAGTGCCTCCGTCGCCTTCGCTGCGCCCGCGCTCCAGCTTACGCTGCGAAAATGCGTCGAAACTAAGCCCGCCTCTGGTGAGTTCAAGGTGACCACCGCGGCCGCAACGTGGAACCCGAAGCAAACCGCCATCATCGTTTGCGACATGTGGGATCTGCACCACTGCAAGAATGCCGTGCTTCGAGAGGGTGAATTTGCCCCGCGCTTGAACGACTTGCTGGAAAAGGCCCGGGAGCAAGGCGTCTTCATCATCCATGCGCCGAGCAGTTGCATGAAGTTCTACGAGGGCCATCCCGCGCGTGAGCGGGCCAAGGCAGCGCCCAAGGCGATCAACCTGCCCGCCGACATCGCTTCTTGGTGCCGGCAAATTCCGGCGGAGGAAGCGGGCAAGTATCCAATTGACCAGACCGACGGTGGCGAGGACGACGATCCGGCCGAGCACGCCGCTTGGGCAGCGGAACTCAAGGCAAGGGGTTTGAATCCGCGCGCCCCGTGGACACGGCAGATCGACGTGCTAAAGATTTACGAACAGGACGCCATAAGCGACTCGGGTGTGGAAGTGTGGAACCTGCTAGAGCAACGCGGCATTTCCAACGTCATGCTCGTGGGCGTCCATGTGAACATGTGCGTGGCGGGTCGGCCCTTTGGCCTGCGACAGATGGCGAAGAACGGAAAGCAAGTAGTTCTTGTGCGCGACCTGACTGACTCGATGTATAATCCGGCACGGTGGCCGTTCGTGGATCATTACCGGGGCACGGAGCTGTTTATTGAGCACTTGGAGAAATACGTCTGCCCAACGATTACGTCCGACCAGATTCTGGGGGGAAAGCCGTTTACCTTCAGCCGTAAGCCGCAACGGAAAGACTGAACCCGGCCGTGCCGAGGAATCTGGAAGCCGCTTGGGTGTAGTCTAACAGACGGTTGGCTGGGCAATCAGCCCACAGAGAATTGAGCGCGTGAATGGTCTCCGCACTGCCCCAGTCAGAATTTTTTGCCGCATGAAGCTTCGGCCTTTCCTCCATCACGCGCTGCTCTGGCTCTGGCCCGGCTGCTTGGCCATAGGAACGGGCGCCGCCGAGTTAGCCCGCGAGCATCACGAATTCTTTGAGCGTAAAATTCGGCCCTTGCTCGCCGAGCGCTGCTACGAATGTCACAGCACAGCGAAAAACAAAAGCAAGGGCGGCCTCACCCTCGACACGCGCGACGGCTTGCTTAGGGGAGGTGACACTGGGCCGTCTCTGGTCCCCGGCGATCCGGAAAAGTCCCGGCTGATCGAGGCCGTGCGCTATAAGAACCGCGATCTCCAAATGCCCCCCAAGAATCCGCTGTCGCCGGAGCAGGTGCGCGATTTAGAGCAGTGGGTGAAGCTCGGTGCGCCCGACCCGCGCGGGGAAATCGTGGAGCGGGCTGGAACGAAACGCATCCCGTCGGTGGCGGAAGGCCGGCAGTTCTGGGCCTTCCAGCCGCTCGCAAACCCGCCAGTTCCCCAAATTCGGAATCAGAAATCAGAAATTGGAAATCCAATTGACGCCTTCATCCACGCCCAGCTGGCCGAGCAGAAGCTTATCCCTGCCCCACCTGCCGATCCGCGCACCTTCATTCGCCGCGCGACGTTCGACCTTACTGGCCTGCCGCCCACGCCAGAGGAAATTGAGGCGTTCGTCCGTGAATGTAATTCCACCGCCCTTCGCCCATTGGCAGTCGCCAAACTCATTGACCGCCTGCTTGCCTCACCTGCTTACGGGGAGCGTTGGGGCCGGCACTGGCTTGATGTGGCGCGTTATGCGGACTCAAACGGCTTGGATGAAAACGTGGCGCACGGCAACGCGTGGCGTTACCGGGACTACGTGGTGAACAGCTTCAATGCGGACAAGCCCTATGACCGCTTCGTGCGGGAGCAGGTTGCTGGCGATTTGTTGCCAGCGGACACGCAGCCGCAGCGCCACGAACAGCTTACCGGGCTCGGCTTCCTGAGCATGGGCCCGAAACTGCTTGCCGAACCAGACAAGGTGAAGCTCGAAATGGACCTCATTGACGAGCAGATCGAGACGTTGGGTCGCGCTTTCCTTGGCATGACTTTTGGCTGCGCGCGCTGCCACGACCATAAGTTCGATCCTGTGCCCACCACCGATTATTACGCACTAGCCGCCATCTTCAAAAGCACGCGCACGATGGACGATTTCAAGACCATCGCGAAGTGGCACGAGCCGGAGGTCGCCACGGCTGAGGAGCGGGCGGCGGTCGAGGCGCACCGCAAGCTCATCACCGATCGAAAGGCCGTTATCACCAACTTGGTCTCGACCGCCAACAAGTCGCTCTTCACCGACAAGGGCCGGAAGGAAATTCCAAAGAACGCGGAGAGCCTGTACCCAACCAACTTGGTCTCCGAGTTGAAGCAGTTGCGCGCCGACCTTAAGCAACTGGAGGAGGCCGCGCCTGAGCTGCCCAGCACAATGGGCGTGACCGACGCGACCAATATTGTGAGGTCGCTACCTGTCCATATCCGCGGCAGCCACCTCACGCTTGGCCAACCGGTGCCGCGCGGCTTTCCGCAGGTCATGCCAGTGGCCAGCCTCCGCACCGAGTTGCCAGAGCAGCAGAGCGGCCGGCTTGAACTTGCGCAGTGGCTTACCAGCCCCGAGCACCCCCTCACCGCGCGCGTGATGGTAAACCGCATTTGGCGCTGGCACTTTGGTCAGGGTCTCGTCGCCAGCACAGACAACTTCGGCATCCTCGGCGAGCGGCCATCGCATCCCGAGCTGCTCGACTGGCTGGCACGCCGGTTTATCGCCGAAGGCTGGAGCGTCAAGGCGATGCACCGGCTCATCATGTCGAGCGCTGTTTACCAGCGGGCAAGCCAGTATCCAGGGCCGCGTGTTCAGCCTTCAGCGGGGAGTAAGCCCTCCGGTCGCCTGACAGAGTATCGGAAAATTAATGCTGAACTTCCCCCTCACGCCGCGCTCTCGGATCCAGAAAACAAGCTGCTCGCCCATTTCCCCCTCCGCCGCCTGGAAGCTGAGGAAATCCGCGACGCGCTGCACTTTGTCGCCGGCACGCTCGACCGCACGATGGGTGGCAAGACCATTCCCGTGAAAAATCGCGAGTTCTTCTTCAACCATACCTCCAAGGACACGACCACCTACGACAGCCCACGCCGCGCACTCTACCTGCCCGTCGTTAGGAACAATGTTTATGACCTCTTCGAGCAATTCGACTTCCCCGATCCCGCCGTGCCCAACGGCCACCGCAACACCACGGTCGTCGCCCCGCAAGCCTTGCTGATACTTAATAGCGGCTTGGTGACCAAGGCGGCACAACAGTTTGCGGCCCGCCTCGCTGCCGTGGCCAGCGACGACCCGCGGCGTCTCGAACTCGCCTACCAGCATGCTTATGGCCGACCGCCGACCGCCAAAGAGCTGGTCCGCGCGCGCAAGTTCCTCGCTGAGTTCAAGCCCGACTCTGCCGCCAGCCCGTCCGCGTGGACCGTGTTGTGTCAATCGCTGCTAGCAGCTAACGAGTTCATTTACCTGAACTGAGCTGCTATAAAAGTTGGCCCAAAGAAAGAAAGACGGGGCTTGTTTCAGGCTCGCCTAGCATTCCACACACACCGCACGGACTTGCCACCGCTCTGCAGTTTGCTCAAACTCTTCTACGAATGAGCAGCGTGCTCGTAACCCAAACGACGGTTGGACTACTCTTGACCTTGTTGGTCAGCACCGTGCGAGGCGATAACTTTGCCCTGCCTAAGGCTGCCGCTACGTCAAATGCGGCACCGGCTTTGCTGCCAGTGCCGGCTCCCCCTACTTCGCCAGGCCCAAAGAAATTGCCGGAACCCTTTGACCCTACTCGCGCCCCAGCACGACAGAATAAAGTCGATGCAGATCGGCTTGTGACCAGCCGTCTGAAATGGGAGCAATTGCAGAAAACGAACGGGGGAAATTACTCATATACGGTGCGTTGGTCATCCGCCTTCGGCTTCGGCCACCTCACCACGATCACCGTCCGGCAGAACCGTGTGGTGGAGCGTCGCTATGAGGAGTTCGGCCGGGCGGTAGCCCCCTCCCCGAGGGATGCCGCGGTTAAGCCAATGCCCAAATGGATCGAAACAGGGAGTCAACTCGGTACTCACGCTCAAGAAGGCGCGCCGGTCAGAACGGTGGATCAATTATATGCAGAAGCGGCCCGCTTGCTCTCTGAACCTGTGCCAGAGGCGCACCAGCTTTTTCTCGGGATCACGCCCGCCGGATTGCTGCATCATTGCATCCTTGTGGATCGGCGCATCATGGACGATGCCCCCCTTCGCGGAGTGCCGGCGTTTGATCTACAACTGGCACCGGGAACTGGGGAGCGGAACTAAAGCGGTTTTTCCTCGGAGGCCTAGTGTTAGCGGGCTTCAGTGGATGGTTCCAGGTGGAACGCCCGTCATACAGGTCATCGTGACGCGACAGTTGCGTCGGCCTTGGCCCCTTTGTAACCAAGCAAGGTGGAAGCCAACCGACGCAGCATTCAATCACCCTTTTGGCACACGTTTCGGAAAAAAGCATGGCGGAAGAAGCTCTTTCGCTTGAGGGTTTCAAATGCAACTTTCGGTATCCAACGCAGCTGCCCCAAAATTAATTGTGGCTACTAAGGCACAGTAGGTATCAACTCTTGAAAAATATGAATCACCTGTTGTCGATCCTATGCCTCTGTTCTGTCACCTTCGTCTGCCCCGCGATAGCCCGCGACAACGAAGGCCCAACCCCGGTGAAGTTGAGTCAAACGTGGAGCGGCGAGGTGAAACTCGAAGTGCGCAAGGAAGCCCCCAAGGACGGATACATCGCTGACAAGGAGATTTTCGCCAAGTTCTGGAAGGCGTTCCGCGGTGCGGAGAGAGTCCCCAACGTTGACTTTACCAAGGAACTCGTTTTGGTCGCGGTCGGGGCGGACCCGAACAGACTCGGCATGAGCGCGAGTCTGGACGCAAGGGGCAACCTCAACGTATTGGTAAATAGCACGCTCATTGGGTTTGAGAATCCGACGTTTGCGGCTTACCAATTCGCTACGGTCTCGCGCGTTGGCATCAAGAGCGTGAACGGGAAAAAAGTGAATTGACTGGCTGGGTGCTGGTCGAGAGCCGAGCGTAGGCCGTTCGCACGACTGGCCTCCGCCAATTTGGGAGCAATTGTCTGCTCGGATTGACAATGTTCCCGCTTGTGCTCGTCTATGCCGGGCACGGGAAAGGGGTATAGACTAATAGTAAATTGCTTTTTTGACGCTGCGCGGTTCAGCTTCAGGATCGTGCCGTTGTAACCTTCGCGCGAGCCGGCCCGAAAACCGCCGCCGTGAATGCACACGACGGCGGGCAACAATCCTTCGCTCTTCGTTGGCCGAGCGAGATTCAGTTTGAGATGTTGATCGTCCGGGTTGGCATATTCGATGTCGCGCTCGAACGTGACACCATCGGGCACAACCACTTTGGGCGGTTGTTGACCAAATGCAAAATGTGTTGCCAAGAGTGCAAGGACGACCGAAGCGAGTCGCATGTGCATGATGAATCCTCGGAACGTTAAGAGTATTTCTTACTGTTCATCTGTGGCGGCAGGTCTCCTGACCTGCCGCCACTATTAGAGCCATCGGGCTTATGCTCGCGGCGGGCTGGCTAATGCGAGAACGCCCACCTGCATCAAACTCTGCTGGGCTAGCTGCCTCCTCGGGTAGCGGGATGCGCCAGCGCTGAGAGCCGGCTTGTGCCTCGGCCAGCACGCCGGGGTGGCCGAGCGATTGTCGGGCTTGCAATTTAAAAATCGCCCGGTCGCTTGAAGTAAAAGTAATATTCGTGCGCTCCAACCGGCGACGACGTGCAAGAGACCATCTCCCAGCCGTCTTCGCCGAGCTTAGCCAAAAGTTGCGGCCACTCGGTCGTGGGATAGGTGTCCGTTTGCAGCTCTCCGTAAGCGGGGATGGATGTGACGGTCACTTGTGCCGGCTGCCAAGTCACTTCGCAGTATTCCCAACGAGTCATGACATTGCCTTACTGATAGGAAATTGCTTTTTTGACGCTGCGCGCTTCAGGGAGAATTGCTTTTGCGTCGGGTTCATTGGCTGTGATTTTGCGCCTGCACGGATCGTTGGCAAGCATCGGTTATGTGACTTTTGCAAGTTTGCGCCGGTTTTGCCGGATGGGCCTGCCTGTGACCGCCAGCCCCTACGCCCCGCCGCTTGCCGCCGGGCACGGGCGAACAGCGCCGGGTTCGCCCCTTGGCTGCTTATTTCGCTGCTTTCGCCAGTTCAGCCGCAATGGATCTAAGGCTCCTGGGCCATTGGTCGAATTCCACAGCCGTGGCGTTCTCGATCTTTGGGGTGGTGATTTCCGGGACCAATTTGGTGGAGGGTTGGGCGTAGAGGAAGGGCACTTTGGCCTGGCCATGCGTGGGCGCGAGGCTGCGGGCGTAGAGTTCCAGTTCGGCGGAGTAATCGGCGGGGCGGTAGCCGAGGTTGTCTTTGCCGGGAATCCAGATCACGCCGGCCACGCCCATCGGGGTGAGCGGGCTGACGCACCAGTTGTAGGCCAGAGTCGGCACCGTGTCGGGCTTGACTGCCGCGTCCCGGCCAGGCTCCGGAAAGGCCGTGAACTGCAGGGGCGCACGGGCCATGTCCGCGCCCTGCTTGGCCATGTCAGCCACCTTCGTGACCTCGGCCTTCAGGGTTTTCAGATAATCGGCGGTGGCCTGCTGAAAGATTTCGGAGTTGGCGTCCTGGAGGCGCAACGCATCGATGCGCGGGCGGAACGCCGGGTGGGTGGTGTCCTTGACTCCGGCATAAGCTGTCCACGAGAGGGGCGAAGCCATCTGGTCCCGGCCACCGGAGGACATGGTCACAAAACCCTGCGGGATGCCGGGGCGATTCAGCACCCGCGCGAACTCATAGGCAAACAGGGTCACGCAGTCGTCGGCGGACTTGAAATCGGCCGTTTGCCAGAAGGTTTGGTATTTGCCGCCCCCCACCTCGAAGCCGCGCTTGCGCGGAATGGGATTCGAGCTGGCCGCGGTTCGGCGGCGGAACTCGCGCACGAGCGGCATGGCTTCGGGAGCGGGGGTCTGTTTGTCGCGGCGGTCATAGGCCAGTTCAGAGGCCAGCAGCGTGCTGCCGGTCAGGAACCAGACATCGCCCACGAGGATATTTTGCACCGTTCGGTTGTGCCCGTGGCTGGCCCGGAGGGTGAGTGTGACCGGTTGCGCGGAGGCTTTCAGGGCGGGAAAGGAAACCGACCACTCCTGTCGTTCGTTCGCCACGGCGGTGCGGGTGACCCCTCCCAGCGTCGCGGTCACCGTCACGCCTTGGTTGGCATAGCCCCACACCGGGATGGGTTGGTCACGTTGGAGGATCACGCCGTCCCGGTAAAACGACGCCACGGTGAAGACCGGGTGATCTGGATCGGTGTATTGCGCATACCGCGCTTTTAACGCAGCGACCTTTTCCAAATTGTCCTCTTCAAAGATCAGCCGGCCTTCGATGGCGGCGAACGGCGTCGCTGGAAGCCCGGCTTGGTTGTAGAGGTTCGCGTTTTCCGGGGCCGCGCCATAGGCGTATTGCACCCCGACCGGTTCGGGCACGTTCTTGGAGGTCACCTCCACGGTGTCTCCGGCGATCACGGCCTCGGCGGCATGCCACTTGCGATCTTTGCCGCAGAGCCGGAAGTGGTTGAGCTTCTCGCCGGGCGTCGGCCGGGCGGGTTCCACAAATTTGCCGGGCTCGCGCAAATCCTTTTCCAGTCCCTTGCTGCCCACTATCAAGCCCCCATAAAGACTGGCCTGCTCGAAGGCGACGACCGCCTTGCTGCCGGTGATCGTGTATTTCTCGAAGATGGGACCGGTGAAGGCGATGTCCCGCCCGTAATCCCGGGCCAGCGCCCAGCGCGCGAGCCTCATGCCGGGATGGAGCTTGTTCTGATAGTGAATGTTCCCCGGCGCCGCTGGGTTGAGGTCCGTCTGAACCACCATGCCGACGTGGCTGCGGTTCTGCTGGAAGAACAGATGCTGCGCCTGCCGGATGTCGGCCATGCCGACGTCGTCCGGATTAGTTGAGCCGTAGGACTGCATCTGCGTGAAGTAGAAGGGCATGTCGGGTATGCCCCAGGCCGCGCGCCAACCGCGGACGAGGGCTTCCATCCGGGCGGCGTAGAGTCGGCCGTCGCTGGCATTGGATTCGCCCTGGCACCAGAGGGAGCCACGGATGGCGTAAGGCACGACGGGGGCAATCTTGCCGTTGAAGAACTGCGAGGGGCCCCGCCATTGCCCGGCAATCCCCGGCAGGTCCGGCCGCTTCGGCGGTCGCTCGCTGGGGAAACCCAACGCCGCCGATGCCTTCTGCCACGCAGCGAGATCCCGGTAGTATTTCTCGAACGCGGCGCGGCCCTGCTCCGTGCCGGCATCCCCGTCATGGATCATCGCAGCGTCCGCCTTGAGCGTGGGATGAACCTCGATCGCCTCGCGCTCAGTGAACGCCTCGATGCGGGTGTTGCTGTGGGAGGTCAGCAGAATTCCGACCGGCACTTTCAACTCTTTGTGAAGTTCGAAGGCAAAGGCGAGCGCCAGGGCGGAGAAGTCGCCAGCCGCCCGGCTGATTTTCCATCCCACCTCCGAAGCTGCTTTCGCCTGTGGATAGAGCGCCGACACGGTATCGGTCCTGAACTCCCGGATCGGCACCTCGTCCTTGGCCTTGGACAGTTCTTGCGCGAGCGCGGAACAGAGCGACTTGCCGGCAGTCCATTCCATGTTGGACTGGCCGGAGGCGTGCCAGACCTCGCCCACGAGGATGTTTTTCAACGCGATCTTTTTTCCCTCGCTGTCGCCGATGAGCAGCTCGGATGGTGTGGCGCTGGCCTTGAGTGGCTTGAGCTTGAGCAGCCATTTGCCGTCCGCTCCGGCCTTGGCATCCACCTTTTGTCCGGCGAATTCCACGGTGACCGTTGCTCCCGGTTTGCTCCAGCCCCAGACGGGCAGCACTTGGTCCCGTTGCAGGATCGCGTTGTCGCGAAACGGCGCGCCGAGTTCGAGGACTGGCGCGGGTGGGGCCGCAGGCGTGTTTTGAGCGCCGCTGGTCGGCAGGGGAGAGCGCAGCAGAACGGCCAGAAGGATGAGAAACGTCGTGAGCAGCGGTGGCGTGGGGTTCATCGGGGGAATGACGTTCTGGGGTGCCATGATTTTACTGATGGGAAATTGCTTTCTGGACGCTGCGCGGTTCAGGGAGAACTGCTTTTGCGTCGGGTTAATGGCTGTGACTTTGCGCCTTCACGGATCGTTGGCAAGAATCGGTTACGTGACTTTTGCAAGTTTGCGCCGGTTTTGACCGGATGGGCCTGCCTGTGACCGCCAGCCCCTACGCCCCCCGGCCCGCGATCCGCGACGACACGAGCGCACGCGAACCGGCAAAGAGGGCGGGGGGGGGCGACGGGGGCATGTTTATACGATGGGTTAGCCTCACAGATTTTTCAGCAAAAGGGCGACCCATGGACGGATCACCCGCGCCCGATACGCACCCGGCCC
>Ga0194121_10002267_pt1 | contig 30819 bp, 33 predicted proteins | sample TA2MahCa50mmetaG_FD_148609 | JGI IMG/M metagenome (GOLD analysis project Ga0194121, IMG submission 148609) | Freshwater microbial communities from Lake Tanganyika, Tanzania - TA2015020 Mahale Deep Cast 50m | ecosystem: Environmental > Aquatic > Freshwater > Lake | place: Tanzania: Lake...
CGCTCCCGTTCGCGTTGGCGACTTCCACGGTAAAGTACGCGTCTTCCGTGCCGCGCTCCGCGACGGCGAGCATCCCCTGATAAAATTGCTCCATCCCCGCAATCAACACTTTGAGCTCCTTCTCCGCTTCTTCCTTGCTTGCCTCGGGAAGCGAGATTTCAAAAAGCGCCATATGGAGAGGCCGCCAGAGTGGACTTCGTTCAGGAAGGTCTTTTACGGGAAGGCCGGCTTCAATATACTGCACGATAAAGCGATGAAAGTCGTCATAGATATGCACGTTATTCATTTTTTCCACGACATCAAAGGCGGTACGGACGCCCTTTTTCTGGAGAATACCTACCAGCGCTTCAATCTGCTTATCATGCGGCTCGGGAGAAAGGTCCAGTACGATAGCGTGCTGTTCCGTCTTCGGAATCTCCATATGCGGCGCGACGGCGTCTTTCGTGGGTACGCTGGCGTACGCGGAAACGGTTTCCTTGACGACCTTTCCCCGCTCGGGCGCTTCGCCTTGTTCAGTAAGCGCTTTTTCCTTACGCAATACTTCCTCGCGCAAAAAAACGAGTTCCTCTTCGGGAGTGGCAAACTTCTTTTCTATCGTGGACACACCGGTCTGTTCCATACGCAGTATCATACCATACTCGTGGATGACGAAACGATGGCCAGGTTCTCTGTCATTCCCGCCTTCGCGGGAATGACACCCCATGCGCAAAACCCCCTCTCCTTGGGTGAAGGGGTGTCTTGAAACAAACTCTGCGCCAGTTCTTATTTCGCGAGGCTTATGCGCGTTTGGATAAGCTTGGCCTTTTCGTCAATTTCCCTCTCTTTCGCGTCTAGTACCTTCAGTTTTTGAATTGCTTCGTCAAGCGTCGAGAGATACGCTTTGTTGGCCGCGTTCGTGAGGCGCATATAGAGTTCGGTCAGGAAAAGTTTCCCCTCCGCCGCTTCTTCCGGAGAGACTTTGAGGCTTCCGAATGTGGAGAGGAGCTGTTTCGCCTCTTCAAATTTGTCAGCTTTGAGGAGCGATTCAAATTGTGCGAGAAATTCTTTCATACATAGATGTGATAGAGATGCTTGTTAAAGGGGTTAGGCCCGCCCGCCCGAACGCTTCAGTTCAGAAATAAGGTATTCAAGGTTCGCGATTCTCTGCGGGTCTTGCTGTGTTCTTTGTTGTGCTTCAAGTTCCGCGATAACAAATGCCCTACTTTTCGCTTCATTCTCAAAACCAACTCCCTTCGTTCCGCGCGCGAGAAATTCTTCCAGGTCCCGCTCAAAAGCTCCGTACAACTGTCCCGGATACATCTGCCTCAGCGTAGTTTCCAACATGCTCTGGAGCAACACTTTAATTTGATCGGTGAGTTCAGTTTTGTATTGGTCTACGGTCCTCCTCAAATTCGCCGGAAAATCAGTGAGATAGTTGCTTTTTACTCCTTCTTTTTTCGCTATCTCCTCAAGACGGGTGAGCTGAGCAACAGCCTTGTCCTTCGCCTCCAAGTCTTCGGAAGTGTATGCTTCGGCGAGCTGGGTGTGTATTTCTTTTGCGGCGCGGGTGTGAATCTCTTTTGAACCTAGAACGGAAGCAAAGATCTCCTGCCGCATTTTTTGTATTGTGGCCTTAGTGCGGTTTGTTACCTCGGTAAGCCTGTCTATAGATGCTCGGGCGGCGCTTGCTCCTGTGAAGTTAGCTTCCAATTCCGCAATGCGTGCTTCTAATCCTGCAAGTTCTGTTCTCCATTCGTCCTTCTGAAGAAACTCATTCGCCTCCTTCGCGACTTTTCGCATTCTTTCAAGACTTTGCCTTCTCCTTATGCTCTTCGGACTACCCTCTCTCGTGAGAGCATCAATTTCCGCTCTAAAATCTTCATCGCTTCTCTGCGTGAAAAACTGATATTTGACGAATTCCCATTTGCCAAGTCTCGTTTTTGGTGCCGAAGGAGCATCAATTTTTGCTTTCAGTTCGCCCTTCCTCGTCAGTGCCTCCGTGCGTTCTCGAGCAATGCCCGCGAGCGCGGCCGCTTTTTGTTGCAGGGCGGCAATTTCCTGCTCCTCCGCCGCGATGGCCACGGGGAGCTTGCCAAAATCTTCAATCGTTTTGCGAAGGCCAGCCATATACCTCGGGTTTTCCATGGCTTTGTGCCTGATACCGTCGTTCATTCTCGCAAGTTCCTCCTCGCTGATGGCGGTAATCACGCCCTGCTCGGCGTCGTGGCCAGCGAGATGTTCGTTACACACATTCCGAATATCTTCACCTACGAGCTTCCCCGCCTCAAATGCCTCGTGTAGCTCCGTGATTCTTTTGAGATTTGCTTCAGTTATCTGAACACTTTTCGCGTGCGGTTCGGTTTTCAGCCACGCGCCAAAACCCTCGGTTTCGTCGAGCATTTGCCGCACGGTGCGCACTGGCGCCGCCTCGGGCGCGGGCGCGGCTTCGGGCGATGTGGGGGTTGGTGTAGTCATAGGAGTACGTGATAATGAATAATGTGCGTAATTAATGATGAACTACTTTTTTTCGTTCTCTTTCTCTCCTGTTTCCGCGGTGGTACCATGTTCTTCCTCCAGCGCACGACGGGCATTAATCAAAAGGGCGCGACGAAGCATTTTCAGGCTGGCATCTGACTCAATATACATGACACCCGCGTCAAACTCATTCGCCTGGGCTTTATCTTTTCGGGCAAAAAAAGCTCTAACCTCTTTTGCAAATTCCAGCATTGCAGGTTCTTCCGTAAGACCGCCTAGAACCCTTCCCCACAATTTCGGGTGTCCAACAGCGGCTAGTACTTTCTCAAGCGTAGGTTGGTCTACCTTCACGAGGTCTTCAAACACAGCTAACGGCATTGGTTTAAGTGTCTTTTTTTCTAGCCCTGCGGGCGCTGGATGCCTCGCACGAAACGCGGCCAATATTTCATCTGTCGTTTTCGGTCTTTCAGGAGTTGGGCCCGCTGCCGGAAGGGATGCCGATGTGGGAGGTTCTGCCGTCTCGTTGAGCGGTGGAGTTCCTGGGGGTGCCGATGTGGGAGATTCTCCCACCTTCTCGGTCGATGGAGTTCCTGGGGGTGCCGAGGACGGCTCTGCGGGCGCTGGATACTTCGCACGAAACACGGCCAATATTTCATCTGATGTTTTCGGCCTTTCAGGAGTTGGGCCCGCTGTCGGAAGGGGTGCCGAGGGCGGCTTTGCGGGCGCTGGATACTTCGCACGAAACGCGGCCAATATTTCATCTGGCGTTTGCGGCTCTTTTGGAACGGTAGAAGAAAAAGCGAGGGTGGCCGCCTCGGCAGTTCGCAAAGTAGGTGCTCCGCCTGCCGTCCGAGTGTGTCCAAGAAGTCTATCAATCTTAGTTTGTCTCGGATCGATGGCGGAAGTGCCGGGAATTCTCGGCGCGATTGCTTCTTCGTGCGTCACGCTACGAAGCACCATTGCGAAGGCGGCTGGTAATTTCTTCGCGAACTCCTCCAAAGACGTGTTGAGTTCAACAGGCATGGCGCTTCCTTTCATTACCTCAAACTGTGCATGCCACGCAAGTATTTTATGATATACTTTTTTCGCAACTCTTGCAAGCTCTGCAATGCCAACGACTTGCCGGAGGGTGGAGTCGTCTGTCATCCTCGCAATCTTATGCAAGAACTCTCCATGGGTCTTAACACCTGTGAAATAGGTGGCGTACGCGTCCGCCCTCTCTTCTGGACTCTTCGCGCGTTCTATTTTGGGAGCAGAATCGGGTTGTCGCTCTGGTGCGTTTGGGATAGCGGCGGCAGGTTGAGCAGTCGTCTTTGCGGTAGCTTTCGCAAGAGTGGGAGCCGCGGCCGGTTGGGTAGCTGGTGAAGAGGTCTCTGTTGGGGACCCTCTTTTTTGTTTGCTTTTCCCTTTTTCTGCCTTCTTTTTTTCTCCTTCCGGCTTGGGTGTGGAATTATCGTCTACTATATCGTTCTTATTTAACACAATTTTTTCTTGTGGCCTGGAAATAGGTCTAGGTTTCTCCGCAATAGGAGGAGGGACATCGGACCCACTAGCAGAAAAAACATCACCAGTGGGAATAAGAGGAGATTTGGGCTGTTCTTTTGCCATATATAAGGGGTTACTGGCGTCTCAATCATAACACTATCTTAATAAAAACCCAAAAGATATGAACTGTATGGTACATTGACTCATACACACAGATATGATACAATGCAGTCAGGCTCTTTCACAACGGAATAGCCGACAGTTCAACCAGGGCTTATATCCGCCCCAAAACCATACAGAAACGAATGAATACAATGAATACTGAGAACACCGCATCAACCTCCACAACCGCAACCTCAACCCCCCCTGCCCCGCTGAAAATCAACGAGCTTATCTTGCGAGACAACTTCTCGCTGGATGACGCGGAAGCAGTGCGTCTTCTCGACCAGAAGGCGTGGAGTTCCGGGAAGTTCGACTTCACCGGTGCCACGCGACGGTTCGTCGAGACGCTGATGCCACAAGGTACTCCCGAAGAGTGCGACGCCTATTGGGACCTGCAAGGCAAACTCGGGGTCGGAACAGGCGGTGGGCGCTTCGGGCAAATCGGGGAGTACGCATGCGACCTCGTCGCACAGTATCTCTCCACAGATAAGCTCGACCTCGTTGGAGATGAGTCCTTGCGACTCCTCCGGCGCGAAATCATCAGTCGTGCACGCGACCGAAAGCCCAAGATGCTCACCCTACCGAAAATCCTCCAGAGGATGCACCACCGCGTTTCGCAGGACGAGAAGGGCAACCGATGGTTGCTCTCCTGGGTCATTGGGCACCTCACAACGGTGCACAAAGGACTTCTTGTCACCTACCAGACCGCCGACGGGGAAAAAACCCTCGTCGAAATCTTTGAGAGGCTGGCTGGAAGCAATGGCGAGAAGGCTGTGGATCCCGAAATCCCGAAGAAGCCCAAGAAAACCACAGCCAAAGCGAAAAAGGTGGAGTTTCCCGACGAGAAGGCACGGGAAACCCTTCGAGGGTGGGTGGAGGAAAGCCAGAAGTACCAGAATGAGAGCTGTCTCGAGCTCTCTTCCCTCGTCGCATCGATGTTTCGGACCAAATCTGCGGAAACGCCGGTTGCCGATATCATCGAGGCGGTGGAGTTCATTCTCCGAAACTGCTACGAGTACCAAGTCGCGTTCAACCAGGCAGTTGAGGAGAGCAAGACGGGAACCACCTACCAGGTCAAGGAAAAGGGGACCGAGAAAAGCCGGGAGAATGAATTTGCGTTCTTGGTCCTTGAAACCAATAACACCCTTGTCATTCCGGCTGCCCAAACCAAGGAAGGTGGGAACCATGCTTTGGTTCTTCTGAAGAACGAACGCGAGAACGTTGTCTTCAAACTCGGTCCCTGGATGCGGGGTACCAGTCTCAAACGGCTGGCCACGATGATTGAGGTCCTCGAGTTGAAGAGTAGGGGGAAACCAGTCAATCGGGTGAACATCTCGAAACTCGGGCAACCCGGCAAGCTCCACAACGCCGACCGCTGGGAGTACAACGACCATAGCCAGGTGCTCTCTAACGGATTCAACAAGAGCAATGTGGCCAGTACGCCTTGCTCACTGAAGGACTTGGTGGTGGCCGCACATAATGCGTTCCACTACAACATGTACTTCACGTGGCTCCGGAGGCAGGGAGTGCCCTTGAGCGTTAGAAAACAGACCCCCCGCCCCTTGGCCAATGTCGGCGACGCCATAAAGAACACGCCTGCCAAAACGGAACCGCCGAAGGCAGACGAACAAGCGCAGACGGCCGCTTAAGCCGTGACAGTTTTTCAACCGAGGCTCGGAAATTCATTTCCGGGCCTTGTCTTTTTATACAATACGAACTACGAAATCTTTACGAGATACGAAAAAGAGTTTACCGCCGCGAGGCTACTAGTGTGTGCTTGTCTTACTTTCGTATTTCGCATCTTGTTCGTAGTTCGTATTACCGAGTCGTCAAGATTTCCGCTCCGCCTTCGGTGACGGCCACCGTGTGTTCAAAATGCGCGCTACGGAGGCCGTCTTTGGTGCGGTAGGTGTAGCCATCGGCGTCGAGCTTTACGGCTGCGTCACCTTCATTGAGCATCGGTTCAATGGCAATCACCATACCGGCCTTCAGTATGACACCGGCGCCTTTCTTGCCGAAGTTCGGGACAAACGGCTCCTCGTGCACCGCGTATCCGACGCCGTGTCCCGCGAGTTCACGGACAATGCCGAATCCACGCGGCTTCACGAACGTCTCAATCGCGTACCCGATGTCTCCCGTGGTCGCGCCGCCGCGGACAGCCTTGATGCCGATAGCGAGCGCTTTCTTCGTCACATCAATCAGTTTCTTCGCAGTCGCATCTATCTTGCCCACTCCCACGGTGATGGCGCTGTCGGTAAAAAGCCCTTGATGAATGAGCCCCGCGTCAAGCGTGAGAATGTCTCCTTCTTTCAAAATCCTGTCGGTTCCGTTCGGAATACCGTGTACCACTTCATCGTTTACGGACACGCACAGCGCCGCCGGAAACGGACGCCGCGCTCCATGTGGCGAATAACCTAAAAACGACGGGGTGTCTCCCTGCTCTGTCATCAGCCGCAGGGCAAGATCGTTTAGCGCGCGGGGAGAAACGCCGGCCTTCACCTCCCCCGCGACAGTATGCAAGATTTCCGCAAGCCGTCTCCCCCCCCCGCGGAGCAAAGCAATTTCCTTTTTGGTTTTAACCGTTATGCCCACAGTAGCGCATAGCTTACCACCTTCCGCTCCAAACGCTAATTCAAGACGTCCATTTCAAACACTAATTCTAAACGTTCATTTCAAGCATTAACTCACTCCGTCACTTTAGCAATAGTATGCTATAGCATACTATTGCTAAATGCGCTATAACCCGAGATTGAAAAACCTCATAAGTTGTTTCTCGTTATCTATGTAACTGGCGGTAACAAATCGGATATGCTTTCGTACATCATAAATCTCGGCGATATATTCAACCTCTTTAAAGCAGTCAAAGGGATATATGAATACGGAATCCTGCAATTCGTAGAAACCAAGCTTGAGGAATTTCTCTCGGACTGCGTCTCGCGCAGCCTTTTTAGCTTCAGGAATATCAAAACAAATCATCTTCCATTGTTTGTCCCATATCTGGGGGACTTCAATTTTCATACGGTGCAAATCATAGGTGAGCGCTTTTTTCTTCCCTCTTTCTTTCAGGATGAGTGTGTACGTCCCGTCGGTGTTCTCCTGCGCATCTACGAGCTCCGAGGCGTAGAGAGAATTAACGGCCCGCTCGGTAGCTTGCTTACTCAACTCTTTCCACTCTTTGGCCATAGCTCCAAAAACCTTCCAAGACGTCCGAGGGGAACCGGAAAGCCCTAAAGCGCAACCACCCAAAAGAAGCAGTAAGACCTTCTTTTTCGCAATTCCTATTCTGCGGTCCTTATGTCGCGCGATACGGTCCCGAACATTTTTAGAGATTTCGGAAGAAACTCCCATACCGAAAGTATGCCTCTTCACTTCTGATTTAGCAATAGTATGCTATAGCATACTATTGCTAAACAGGTGGGGGTTCTTAGCCCCGTATCGCTGTACCCTTAAAGGGATTGCCGTCTAAATACTGTTGGAGATTCGGGAGGTCGGTTCCGTTCATAATCGCGATTTCAAGCGAGAGCTCGTCCGCGCGCTTCGCGGCCACAGGGTCAAAGGGCGCGTTGAGGCCGGGGACCCACGCAGTGGGTTCGGGGAGGAGAGCGCGGAATTCTTTCCACGTCGCCCGCTCAATCTTCTTCGCGTCCGGAAACTTTTTCGGGTCTTTGTCATAGACGTAGTCAATGTTGGAAAGATTGATGGTTCGTTTCGCTCCGGAGCTCTCCGCCATAAGGATGGCTTCAAAGTCGGTGCTATGCCCCGGTTTCCAGCCAGCGCCAATCGCGAGAGGCTTTGATACAGAAGGCAGGACGGCGGGGTCAAGCACGAGTTCCTGGTGCGCCCTCTCGCCAAACGCCACGCGGACAAGCTCCGCGTTCAGCCGTGTCGCGAAAATACCGACCCAGTCAAGCGGGTCTTTCCCCGTGACACCAAGTTCCGTGGCGGCGTTTTGATACCGGCGGCACACCTTCCCTCCTCCGACAATCACGATAAATGATTCTCCGCGTTTGATTCGCTCTTGCAAAAGCTCGCGAAAGGCCGAGACGAATGCGGTATCAATGCCATCGGGGACGACGATGGAACCGCCTAATGAGATAATTGTTGGATTTTTCATACAGTATCGAATACCTAATTTCGAATCTCGAAAAATACCTAATGCCTAATAAGAAAATCCAAGAAGTTTTGTTTTTCTTCGTTCTCCTTTGGTATTTTTAGATATTAGGTATTCGAAATTTGATATTACAACGAAATTGCTTTCACAATATCCGCGTGTACTTCCTCCGGAGTTTGTTCACCGTTGATATCGTGGAACACGTAACCAGGACGGTCTTTAAGATAGTTCACCGCCGGAACAACTTCGGTCGTGTACCACGAGAGCCGCCGGTCAATTTCGGCGGTACTGTCGTCATGTCGCGCACGGAGAAGAAGCCGCCGCTTTGCCTCGGCGGGCGAAACATTCACCAAGATGAGATGCAAAGGGGCTCGTTTGTAAAATTGCATCGCGGAATCAAGCACCATGGATTCGGCGATTTTTCGCGGACTGCCGTCAATAAAGAGGTGCTCTTTTCCGGTCACATTTTTGATGAGGTTGTCCGCCCACAGATATACGGCGAGAAACTCGGGTTGGAGTTCTCCCGCCTCCTGTATACCCTTCGCGAGACGCGAGGCAAGCGTCGTCCCGTTCATCAGCGCGCGGAACCCGTCGCCGGTGTATGAGCTAAACTGGGGGATTCCAGGTGTCTGGGTTTGAAGGTACTTCTTAAGGAGGTCCACCTGTGTTCCCTTTCCTGAGCCGGAGGGACCGGCGAAAATGAAAGTCTGTGGGGACATAGCTTATAGCTTATAGCTTATAGCCGTTAGTTACAAGAATCTCTTTCCTATAAGCTATTAGCTAAAAGCTATACGCTTTCTCTAGTATTCTCGCATAGACACCTGCGCGTCTATCTTCTTCACGAAATCAAGAACGACGGAAACCACGATGAGGAGTGCCGTGCCGCCAATCGCGAGCGTCTGGTTGCCGGTAATGCCCTGCATCGCGAGCGGGAGCACCGCGACAAACGCGAGGAAAACCGCGCCAACGAGCGTAATGCGGGTGACCACGCTGGCAATATGTTCCGAGGTGGACGCTCCCGGGCGAACGCCTGGAATAAACGCGCCGTTCTTCTGGAGATTTGTAGAGATGGTTTCAGGGTCAAAGGTGACAGCGGTGTAAAAATACGTGAAGAGGAATACCAGGACGAAGTACAGGATGGAATAGACCCATTGATTCGCGAAAACGGTATTGAGGAGCGTGGAAACAGCCTGCAGTACGGAATTATTCGCGACGGAAAGCACCGAGGCGATCATCTGCGGAAAAAGCATAATGGAGAGCGCGAAGATAATCGGAATAACGCCCGCTTGATTGACGCGGAGCGGCAAGTACGTGGAGACGCCTCCATAGACCTTCATCCCGCGCACGCGTTTCGCGTACGTCACGGGAATTGGGCGTTCCGCCTCGGTCACGACGACCACTCCCCACACCACCACAAGGGCAATCGCGAGAAAACCAATGAGCGTCGGAAGAATGCTTGGGTCAAAATCCGGGTAGAGATAGGTGAATACGAACTGGCTCACCGCGGTCGGAAGCGAGGCCACGATACCGGCAAAGATAATGAGCGATGTGCCGTTGCCGATACCGTACTCGGTCATAAGCTCCCCGATCCACATCACAAGGAGCGACCCGGCGGTAATGATGGAGACGTTCACGAGCGTGGAGAAAAACGCGAGATCGGACACTACTCCCGAACGGGAGAGGATGATGAGGAAGCTGAACGCCTGCACGAGCGCGAGGGGAACGGAGAGAAGACGGGAGTATTGCGAAAACTTCGCCCGTCCCGCCTCACCGTCTTCCTGATACATCGCCTTAAGCTTCGGCGACATCATGGTAAGGAGCTGCATGATAATGGACGCCGTGATGTAGGGACCGACGCCGAGCATGACGATGGAGAGGCTCGAAAGGCCGCCGCCAGAAAAGATATTCAAGAGGCCGAAAAACTGGTTGCCCGCGAGAAACTCCTGAAGTCTCAGGAGGTCAATGCCGGGAATGGGAATGGACGAAAGGAGACGAAAGACCACAAGCATCACCCCGATAAAAACGAGGCGCTTCCGTAGAGAGGAATCGTTCCAGACCAATGTTAGTTTTTGTATGAAGTCCATAATATTGACCTACCACCTACTACCCATAACCAACAACAGAAAAAAAAATTAGGAGCTCTTTCGTGGTTGGTTGTTGGTTGATGGTTGATGGTTCACAATGCCTCCCGCTTTCTCTACCGCCGCTTTTGCCGATGCGGATATCGCGCATCCGGATACCGTAAGCTTTTTTGAAAGCGCGCCGCGCCCCAGAATCTTCACGCGCGGCATTTTGCCGCTCCGTTGCGAAATTGCTTTGACGGTTAAGAGCGTCTCAGGGCTTACCGTGCTTCCCGCGGCATATAGTTTCTCTACCGTTTCAAGATTGACCGGCGTGTAAGCCTCCTGAAAGCTTTTGAACGACTGTTTGCCGCGACCCCGAAGCTTCGGAATACGCTTAATCATAGCCCTGATTTCGGGATATTTCTTGTGTCCGGCGCGGGCTGTCTGCCCCTTCCCTCCGCGGCCGGATGTCTTGCCGCGTTTTCCTCCGCGGCCGACGGTCATCCGCTTTCTATTCGCGTGGGTACGTCGTAAGGTGTGGAATTGCATGTAAATATAACTAACAACCAACTATTAACTACCTATCACAGAAGGAGTCTTTTCTTCTTTCTTGTTGTCGGTTGTGGGTCGTTTGTTGTTGGTCAGCATCTTTAGAGCGCTGATGGTTGCTTGCGCGATGTTCAGCTTATTCTTGCTTCCCGAGCGGATTTTCGCGTTCACGTTCGTAACGCCCGCGAGCTCAAGCACAGAACGCGCCGCGCTCCCCGCGATGAGTCCTTTGCCCTGCGCCGGCATAATGATAACCCGCGCGCTTGAATACTTCGCTTCAATCATATACGGAATAGAGAAGTCCGCGGTCCGTTCTACTCGGATCATGTGCTTTTTGGCGCTTTTGGTGGCCTTTTCAATCGCGAGCGCAGTGTCTCCAGCTTTTCCGGTGCCTACCCCAACGGAGCCTTTCCGATTGCCGATGACCATAAGCACGCTGAAGTTAAATCGCCGCCCCCCGGCGACCACGCGCGCCACGCGGCGGACGCCGAGCATCTTTTGGTCAAACTCGGGACGAACGCGCTCTTCACGCCCGCCTCCGCTGCCGCGCCTTCCTCCTCCTCCGCGCGCCCCGCCCCGTCCGCCGCCTCCGCTGCCGCGCCGATTGCCGTCAAAACCTCCCTGTCGAGGAGTGGGACGAGCCGACACTGCCGAAACGACAGGAGTCTTTACTTCTCCCGCCGAGACATCTTTTGTGATTATGGGTTCAACGTCTGACATAGTGTTTAGCTTATAGCTGATAGCTTTTAGCTTATAGCTTTAAGAAAGAAATTGCTGGTCTTCCCTATAAGCTATCAGCTAAAAGCTATAAGCTTAAAATCTCAAACCGCCTTCCCTCGCGCCGTCCGCGAGCGCTTTGATGGCTCCCGCGTACAAATATCCCCCGCGGTCAAATACCGCCGCTCCTATTTTCTTTTCCTGCGCTTTCTTCGCGATCGCCGCCCCGACGGTTTTTGCTTTCTCCGCGCTGGACCCTTTCAGGGAAACCGAGGACGCGGAAGCAAGCGTAACTGCCCTTTCGTCGTCAATCAGCTGCGCGGAAATAAAACGGTTGGAGCGGAAGACAGACAGGCGCGGCCGCAAAACCGTTCCGTGCACTTTTGCGCGGATGCGTCGGTGCCTCTTTTGTCTTTTCTGGTTCTTTGATTCCATAAAGTATAAGTACCAATCTACGAATGAACGAATAATGCTAATGCGTACCAATAAGATTTCTGATTCGTAAGCATTTGTAGATTAGTAACTGTCTTATTGGTACTTATTATGTGGTTTTCTTGCCTTGCTTCCTCCGTATAACTTCGTTCTCGTACCGGATTCCCTTCCCCTTATACGGCTCGGGTTTCTTCTGTGAACGGATTTTCGCGGCGAACGCTCCCACGGCTTCAATGTCCGCTCCGCTTATCGTAAGCACCCCCTTCTCGGAGACAACCTTGAGCTCTTTGGGAAGAGGCACCTTGACCTGATGGGAAAAGCCGAGGTTAAGGACGAGTTCGGAACCTTTGACTTCAGCCTTGAAGCCGATACCTTCAACAATAAGCTTCTTGACGAAATGCTCTTTACTTCCCGCAATCATATTGCGGATATGCGCAACAGTCGTACCGACGAGCATCTTCGTCGTGAGTACTTTATTTTTGGGCGAAATCGCGATGCTTCCGTCTTTCACGAGGATAGCGACCGCGGGCGAAAAAGTTCTCGTAAGCGTTCCTGCCGGACCTTTGACGGTTAGAGTCTCGCCTCTATGCGCCGTCTGGCTATGCGCGGCAGACAGGCCGTTGAGAGTAACCTCAATTTTCTCGGGAATCAGTATTGGTTTCTTCGCTAAACGACTCATAATTTTATACAGTTTGTAAAGTTGAAAGTTTGTAAAGTCAGAATCTGCTTTATGAACTTTATGGACTTGCAACTTTATGAACTCTTTACCATATCTCAAACAATACCTCTCCCCCGACCTTCGCCGTTCTTGCCTCCGTATCGGAAAGTACGCCTTTGGGGGTAGAGAGCACCGCCATTCCAAAACCGTTGCGGACCGGACGGATCTCTCGCGCTTTCTTGTATACGCGCTTTGAAAGGCGGGAGATTCGCTTTGCTCCCGTAATGGGCTGCGCTTGCTCCGCCGATACAGGCAAGACAAGTTCAAGCTCTCGGCCTTTCTTCACTTTCCTCGCGGAAACGACGTAGCCTTTCTTCCCCAGAGTAGCGGCGATGGCGGCGATAACTTTGGAGTACGGAAACGTAAAAGACTCCTTGCCGGTTTTGCTGGCGGTTTTGAGTGTATTCAAAAAATCAGAAATAGGGTCCATTGTAGTTAATTTCGAATATCTAATATCGAAAGATATCTGAGCTTACATATTCATTATTGAAGGTTTCTTCATTTTCGATATTCGCGATTTGGTATTCGATATTCCGGGTGTTACCAAGATGATTTCTTGACGCCGGGTATCATGCCTTCGTTTGCGTATTCGCGGAAACAAATGCGGCAGAGTCCGAAATCTCGCATAAACGCACGCTTACGGCCGCAACGGAAACAGCGCCGCACGATGCGGGTACTCCATTTCGGCTTCTTTAAAGCCCTTGCTTTGGTTGAGGTCTTGGCCACAGAAACCTGATTACGCTGACTAAATACCGGTGCACGCCGATAAAAAAGAGATAGACGCCGACTGAATCCGCGCCTATCGCCCTTTCTGCGCACATCCGCGTAGTGGGGGAAATACTAGCGAAATAGCCTCAAAAAGTCAACCGCCGGCTGAAGCCGGCGGTTCGATGCTAGCGCTTTGTTTTCTTATCCTCTTTCTTAAACGGGAAACCGAGATAGTCAAGGTACGCCTTTGCTTCTTTCATCGTCTTTGCGGTGGTCACTACCGTAACGCCCATACCGAACACGTCGCGAAGGTCCTCATCTACCGCCTCGGGAAAGATGGTGTGCTCGCGGATGCCGATGGTAATATTGCCGATTTCGTCTATCGCTTTCGCGGAAATACCACGGAAGTCTTTGGTGCGAGGGAGAGCGATGTTCAAGAGTTTATCCAAAAACGCGTACATGCGCGGCCCGCGGAGCGTCACCTGCGTACCGACGGCGTCGCCGGTGCGCGTCTTATAGGTCGCGATTGATTTCTTAGCGCCGCGAATTGCCGCCTTCTGGCCGGTAATTCTCGCGAGACGGTCCTGCACCACTTCAATTTTCTTTTTATCCTTAAAGGAGCCGATGCCGGCACTTACGACAACCTTAAGAAGCCGCGGCGTTTGCATCACGTTGCCGTAGCCAAGCTTTTCTTTGAGTGCGGTGAAAGCTTCTTTTTGTTTTTGTTTGATAGATTTCATGAAGAGTTTGTAAAGTTTATAAAGTTATAAAGTTTGTAAAGTCTGAATCTGCTTTATGAACTTTATGAACTCTCAACTTGACGAACTAGAGTTCTTTGCCCGTCTTTCTGCTCACCCGAACCCATTTTGTGCCGATGAATTTTCTGCCGGCGCGGACCGGTTTCCCGCCTTCAATAAGCGCGACATTTGAAATATGAATCGGCATCGCTTTCTCAACAATCTGCCCTTTCTGGCCGGCCTTGCGCGGCTTTTGATGGCGTTTCAGGAGATTGAGACCTTCAATAATCACGAGCTGCTTTTCGGCAAGTACACGCGCAATCTGCCCCTTCTTTCCTTTCTCGGAACCGGAAATCACTATGACGTTGTCTCCTCTATGTATTCTCATAGTAAATACTAATCTGCGAATGAACGAATACTACTAATGCCTACGAACGAGAGTCTTATTTGTAGCAATTCGCTGCATTAGCAACTGACTTATTGGTACTTATTACACCACTTCCGCTGCCTTAGACGTAATACTGTGGAAACCTTTTTCCGAGAGCTCACGGGGGATGGGGCCGAAAATACGTCCGGCCAGCGGTTCCCTTTTTCCCTTTTCAATCACAACCACGGCGTTTTCGTCAAACCGAATGTAGGAGCCATCCTTACGGCGGAAAGGTTTTCGTTGGCGGACAACAACGGCATGCAGGACGTCTTTCTTTTTTACCGCCTTGCGCGGTTCAGCCTTTTGCACGGAAAGGACGACGATCTCGCCAATTTCGGCGTAACGCTTCTTGGACGAGCCGAGCACTTTGAAAATGCGTCCGATTCTTCCTCCGGAGTTATCCGCGATTTTGACGATGGCGCGCGGTTGTAACATGTTAATTCAAAACTAAAAAATCAAAACTCAAAATTATTGAGTCCGCTTTGCGGACACCTCAATTTTACATTTTGCTATTTGCATTTTGCATTACTCTAAAGTGTTTATCCTTGGATATGGGGGCGCATTCGACGATAGTCACCTTCTCGCCTTCCTTTTTGGTATTGCCGGCATCGTGCGCTTTAAAGCGGGTCGTGTGCTTCATATACTTTCGGTATTTCGGGTGCGCGACAAAGCGAGTTACCGCAACCACGACGGTGTCCTTCATCTTTGCAGAGACCACTGTTCCCTGAAGGGTCTTTCCTTTATTCTGTTTGGTATCAGTTGTCATATCTTTGGAATATTGAGTCTCGAAATCTAATTTCGAAAAATACGTAATTATTCAAAGTAAAAAATTGTTATTTCTCGGGATTCTAACTTTGAGATTCGATATTTCGTTTGCTTACTTCGGTAAGTAAACGAGCTATTTCTTTCCGGAGGTTCCTTCCTTCTTTTACATTTTTCGTCTTACTCCCTGCCATGGCGAACCGAAAAGCTTGCAATTTACCGCGATGCTCGGCAATTAATCGACTTAATTCTTCCTTGGGCTTTTTAGTGTAATCACTCATATCGGTAATATGAAATCTCGAATACCAACTATCAAAAAATACCAAACATTGAATATGTACCGTCAAGATCTCTTCTTTTTCGATATTCGAGATTTGGTATTCTATATTTGCGTGCCTACACTAATCGAAAAGAAGAAAACGCGCAACTTTACCGTGCCACCACCTTAGACTTAACCGGTAACTTCGTGCCTGCTTTCCGGAGCGCTTCCTTCGCCTCCGCGTCGCCGATGCCGTCCACCTCAAAGATGACCCGGCCGGCTTTCACCTCAAAACAGTACCCTTGCGGGTCGCCTTTTCCTTTCCCCATGCCGACTTCAGCGGCCTTTTGCGTATAAGGCATATCGGGGAAAATGCGTATCCATACCTTTCCGGCCTTGCCCGCGTTCCGCGCCAAGACTTTGCGCGCCGCCTCTATCTGATTGGAACGGATTCTCCCGCCGGAATACGCCTTCAGCCCGAATGAACCGAAGGAGACTTCGGTCCCGCGTGTTTCCACGCGCGGCGACTTTGGATTACGCCGCATGGTGTGCCACTTTCGGTATTTGATTTTTTTCGGTAACAACATATGCGCTTCGCTTAATTCTCAAGTACCAATTTTCAATTTTCAAACAATTCCAGAATTTTCCAATTGTATAATTTATTGATAATTGAAACTTGTAAATTGATACTTTATTTTCGCGGATTCTTATCCGCGAAAATCTCGCCTTTGTATATCCACACCTTGATGCCGATATCGCCGTAGGTCATGTGCGCGCGTTCGCGGGCAAAGTCAATGTCCGCGCGGAGCGTCTGGAGCGGGATGCGTCCTTTTTTAAGTTCCTCGGTACGGGCCATCTCCGCGCCTCCGAGACGGCCGCCAAGATAGACCCGGACGCCTTTGACATCGCGATTGGCCATGACTTTGTCGATTGTCTGCTTCATCACGCGCCGGAACGGAAGACGTTTCTCAAGACCTTCGGTAATCATGTGGGCGACAATAGCGGCATTTGACTCGGGTGAACGTACTTCTTCAATATCAAGCTTGAGATTTTCAAAGCCGGAAAGAGCGTGCCGCTTCGCGAACGCGAGAAGTTCGTTTTTCAGCTTGACCGCCCCTTCCCCGCTTTTACCGATCAGCATGCCGGGACGGGAGGTACGGATGATGACACGGAACAACTTAGGCCCGCGTTCAATGTCCACGCCGGAGACATACATGCCGCGAAGACGCTTCAGGAGAAGTTCACGGATGAGAATATCCCCCTTCAAAAGCTTTTGATATTCCCCTTTCAGCCCGAACCAGCGGGACTTCCAGTCCTTTATTATTCCTAACCTATGCGAGTATGGGTGGACGATGTGAGACATGATAGTTGAAAGCGTAAAGTGAAAAGTTAAAAGTGGAGTAAATTATTTGGCGTTTTTCTTAGTTTTCTTCTTTACACTTTCTACTTTCAACTTTTTACTTTCTTGCTCCGTAAGAAGGAGCGTGACTTTACTGGTTCGTTTCAGTATCTGATAGGCGGAACCGTGCGCGCGGGGCATGGAGCGCTTTAAAACGGTGCCCGGGTCAACGCGGAAATCAGTAATGATAAGCGCCCCCGTATCGGACACTTTCTGGTTTTCTTTCGCGTTGGCGGCCGCGCTACGTAACAGCTTGCGAAGCGGCACGGTGGCAACCTTCGGCATAAGAGAAAGCAGAGCTTCCGCCTCCCGTACGGTCTTTCCTTTCACCGCGTTCACGACAAGACGCATCTTACGGGGTGACTGGCGATAGTTGTTGAGAATAGCTTTCATAGCTTATAGCTTATAGCTTATAGCTTTTATAGCTTTCAGAATTCTTTTTCCTAAAAGCTAACAGCTATCAGTTAAAAGCTCATTTCTTGGCTGCTTCACCGGCAGTCTTCGCTGCGCTCGTCGCCGCGATTTCCGCCTCTTTCTTCTTCATTTCAAGCTCCTTCTGCATTTTCCCGCCGTGCTTCACGAATTTGCGGGTCTGTGAAAACTCACCGAGGCGGTGCCCCACCATATCCTCGGAAATGAGGACCTCCGGAAAATCCTTGCCATTGTGCACCAGAAATTTAAATCCGACCATTTCGGGCGTGATGACGCAGGCGCGCGACCATGTCTTAATAGGCGCGGCTGATTCCGGCCGTTTCCCCGCTATTTTCTTCAAAACGCGCTGGTCAATGTATGGACCTTTCTTTAATGACCTTGTCATGATTCAAATGCGGACTCGACGCAGAACCATGTGGACTTCACGCAGAAGTTACAAACAAAAATCGGCGCGAAGTGCGTCGAAATCAGCATAGCTGCAGTTCCGGCGAGCGTTGGGAAATACTAACGAAATCAATGTCAAAAGTCAAATCGCGCGTTGCCAAGATAACCAAAGATAAATATGCTAACTACAATCATACTCGGTGTTCCCTCCTGCAAGAGAGGATGAGGAACTTCACGAGTTGGCTACAGCAACGAAAAAGCCGACCCATCTCGGGACGGTTTTTTTCTTTCTGCGTGGTTCTGCGTTAGTTCTGCGCTTGTCCGCGTTTTGAGCCAACTTTCCGTCGTGACACGATAAACACATTGGAGTACTTCTTCGGCGTGCGGGTTTTCTGCCCCTTGCCGGAGGGCTTGCCCCACCTCGTCTTGGCGCGCCGGAGTCCGCGCCCTTGGCGTCCTTCACCTCCACCGTACGGGTGGTCCGGCGGGTTCTGCGCGCTGCCGCGAACTGTCGGGCGGATGCCGAGCCAACGCGAACGACCTGCTTTGCCGATTGATACAAGATGATTTTCTTCATTGGAAACGGCACCGATATTGGCCCATGCCGTGTTGATGACCTTACGGACTTCAGTCGAAGGAAGTTCGATGAACGTATACGGACCTTCCTGCGCCTTCACTTTGGCGGCGTTGCCCGCTGAACGGGCAATGAGCGCTTTGCCGCCGGGTTTGAGCGATACGTTGTACACGAACGTGTCCACTGGAATCGCCTTGAGCGGAAGGCGGTTTGCCGGAGTAACCGGAGCCTTTTCAGACACGATAAATGAATCGCCGGCTTTTACACCTTTCGGAAGAAGCACATAGCGCTTCTCACCGTCGGCATAGACTGCAAGACCGATAAATCCGCTTCGGTCCGGATCATATTCCACCGTCGCTATCTTGGCGGGAAGGTTGAACTTGTTATACGTAAAATCAACCATGCGGAAGAGACGCTTATGCCCACCACCCTGATGGCGCACGGTGATACGGCCATAGTTGTTTCGGCCAACGCTGCGCTTCCCACCCGAAATGAGCGCTTTGTGCGGCTTGCCGGTCGTCAGAAACTCCCGGTAGTTGATACCGGTCATGTGCCTGCGCGATTGGGTTGTGGGTCTATAGGTCTTCATAGCTTATAGCTGTTAGCTTATAGCTAATAGCTTTCAGAAAAAGAAATTCGGACTCTCTTCCTAAAAGCTACAGGCTTGTTATACGACTTCTATCTTTTCCCCTTTCTTAAGATGCACATACGCCTTCTTTCCCTTCGCGCGGACGCCGAGCCGCCCCTTCACGAAGGTGTGCTTCGTCGGCATCGTGACGATGGTTACTTTGACGGGAGTGACTTTATACATCGCGCGCACCGCTTCCGCAATCTCATGCTTCCCTGCGTCCAGTGATACCCTGAATACATACACGCCTTTTTCAGCGGAAGCGCTCGCCTTCTCGGTGACGTGGGGACGCATAAGAACACCCGGCCGCGCCGAGCTAACACTCTTTCCCGCTTTCGCTCCGGCCGCTACGACAACCCCTTTAGAGGCGGCCTCTTTCGGCACCAGCTTTTTAGGAGTGGTTGGGGCCGCCTTCTTTTCTTTTCCAAAATTAAGAAACGACATATATGTACTGAATAACGTATAACGTATCGCTGAATACCTGAATGACGAAGAGTGTCTTCGCTTAGTTATTCAGCCATTCGGTTATTTGTCATGGGTTATCTGCTTCATTGACTCTTCCGGGTTTGTGATAACGAGACACTTGTGCGTCAGCACATCCAGAACATTGAGATTCCGCGCCAATCCGACCGAAATATGAGGGAAATTGCGGAAACTCTTCTCAATATGCGCGTCCTTTGCGGGGATGATGATATGCGCCGCGTTTTTGCTCTTCTTGAGCGCGTCAAACCCTTTCAGTTTCGCAAGACTCATGAGTATCGCCTTCGCGTCCTTGGTTTTGATCTCTGGAAGCGCGAGTCCGTTCAAAAATAGCGTTTCTCCGTCTTTAAGCTTGCGTGAAAGAGCGACAAAGAGCGCCTGCCGCTTCATACTCTTGTTGATTTTGCGGAAATAATTCCGGTCGTTCCTTGGACCATGCGCGACGCCTCCGCCAACCCAGATCGGGGAGCGGGTGGAGCCGTGCCGCGCGCGGCCGGTTCCTTTCTGACGCCACGGCTTCTTTCCTCCTCCTCTCACTTCACCGCGGTTTTTCGTGTGGGCGCTTCCCTGCCGCGCGTTCCCGAGCATGGATTGCGACACCTGGTGGAGGAGGTCGCTGTTGTATTTCACGCCAAAGACGCTCTCGGGCAATGTGATCTTGCCGACCTCTTTTCCGTCTTGATTGTAAACAATAGTTTCCATAGCTTCTAGCTTCTAGCTTCTAGCTTTCAGTCCGAGAAGTCTTCTCTAGAACCTGAAACCTAGCACCTGAAAGCTTATGACGAGGCCTGTATTTCTAACACAGTGCCTCGACGGCCCGGCACTGCTCCTCCGAGTAAAATGAGGTTATCTTCCGGCAACACATCAACAACGGTAAGCCCTTTCACCGACACCCGCTCCCCGCCCATTCTGCCGGCCATGCGGATACCTTTCGCCACACGCCCTCCGGCGCGCGCGCCGCCGCCGATAGCTCCGGGTTCGCGTTCGCTGTGTTTCTGGCCATGCGTGCGGCTGCCCCCGTGAAATCCGTGCCGCTTCACGACACCCTGGAATCCTCTCCCTTTTGAGGTACCGCTTACCGTAACCGAATCGCCCTTTTTGAAAATATCCACGCCGATTTTATCTCCGATAGTTTGTGTCGCGGGAATGGACAATCGCCACTCTTTAAGACCTTGGAAACTGCCGAGTTCCTTTACATGTCCTTTTATCGCCTTGGTCACTCTCTTCGCTTTGCGGACGCCGTAGCCGAGCTGAACCGCGCTATAGCCGTCCTTCTCAACGGTCTTTATCTGCGTGACGACATTAGGCGTGACGGACACGACCGTAACCGGACGGGCATTTCCCTGCTCGTCCCACACCTGCGTCATATTCACCTTTGTGCCGAGAATGAATTTACTCATATTAGTGAGTGAACATACGCCCGAGGCGTAGCGGTTCTCCTTCTTCCGTGGCGTCCGTTCGGTTACCCGCAAAAGGGCAACAGTGCCCGACACCTTATCAGATGAAAAAGGAAAAGTAAACCCCCACACCAAACGTCAGCGCTTGGTGTGGGGGTAAAGCGGCTTCACCGGAAGCCGCTATGTGGTCGTAGGCACCACTTTAATCTCGCCTCAAAACTTCAACAAGATCGCCCACTTTAATTTCTCCTTGGTTGAGATGATCGAAATTTCGCCCGAAATACACTTTGTTATCAGTCTCACTATCGAATCCGATATCTCTGCCCCGCCGATATTGGGCAAGCGTACGCAACGGTTCGCGTCCACGTTCGGCTGTATCCTGGTCTGTGCAGGTTATAACACACCGGTCGCAGAGCTTACCGCCACGAAAGACTACTGGTCCGATGCGCATAGAAGCGAAATGATCTTCCTCGTGTGGCTCTGTGGTAGATAGGACAACATTCGGACGAAACCTATTCATCGGCACATGTGAACAGCCCTGCTCAACAAGTCTCTGGCTGAGGGAATCAAGAGACGCGTTGCCAATCATCATGAACGGAAATCCGTCATGAAATGCCTGAATAGCGCTACCACCTTTGCTTCGCCGCTGACACGACGATGCCATGCGAACAAGACGGTACTTTCCTTTTCGCTCGCGGGACAGAAACTTAGTAAACCATTCTTCAGCTTCGACTCCTTCGCTTAAAGCAGCAAGCTCACTGTCTCGCCACACTTGGACGAATTCATTAGGTGGTCTAGAGGCGTTAAGCGGAATAGAGAGAAGAGGCATATTCGGTGCAGTGACCACCAGATTGCCACTTTCAAGCCGAGCAGAAACCTGACACATAGTTTTTACCTCAATGCCAAGCCCGAGCTTACCGAGAGCGCTGGTCACGACATTCGGGAGCGGAACTGGCAAAGAGCCGTGACGTTGAGCAACAAACATACTTCCTTCAACGACTAACCACTCACGGTCATATCTGATACCTCGCTCTATAATATCGGTGGACTCTACCCAGTTGAATTTTGTTGACTTAATAGGTGCGAATCCGATTGCAGAAACCTTGATAGCCATACAAATCCTTTCGTTCTAGGGGGCATTCTACGCAAAAGTGACCAAAACGCAACCCCGCCCCGACCAATTTTGGTCGGGGCGGGGTCTTGTTCGTACTTTCGTACCTTGTTCAGAGTTCGTATTGTTTACAGCCCAGCACCAAATTTAAGAGTTGAGAGATTGTTATAGTTTCCACATTTTGTGCCGGAAACTTCGTATAGTGGTTCTTGTGAATGCAGTGAAATTGGTGCTGGATTTTGAAAATATGGTCGCCGTAAGAACGGCTCCCTATTTTCTACAACATCTTCACATCAACCGTCACGCCGGATGGGAGCGAGAGATTGGTCAGCGCTTCAATCAGTTTCGGGGTCGGATTCACGATATCAATAAGCCTCTTGTGCACTCGCATCTCAAACTGTTCTCTCGCGTTTTTGTAGACGAACGACGAACGATTGACCGTGTACTTCTTAATTTCGGTCGGAAGCGGAATAGGCCCCTGCACGGTTGCGTCAAAACGGAATGCCACGTCAAGAATCTGTTTGACGGACGCGTCCAGGATTTTGTGCTCGTAGGCACGGACCCGGATGCGGAGCTTAGGGATAACTGATTCCTTCGCGGGAGATTTACGCACGCGAGGCGTCCGCTTGGCTATCGGCTTGACTGCTTTTTCTTTTGTGGATTTAACGACCATAAGACTAACATCGAATATCTAATACCGAATGCCTAAAAATGTCCACTATCGAGCAAGAAAGAAACAAAATTCTGTTTGGTAGTATTTTTCTTGTTTTTCGGGATTCTCAATTCCGTATTCGATATTTAAGCCGTGGCTATGCCACTACTTTCGTGACCACCCCAGAACCGACAGTCTTACCTCCTTCGCGGATGGCAAAGCGCATTTGTTGTTCAAGAGCGACCGGCGCGACGAGCTTCACTTTGAACTGGATAGTGTCGCCCGGCATAACCATTTCGGTCTTCTCGGGAAGGGTCACCTCGCCAGTCACATCGGTCGTACGGATGTAGAACTGCGGCTTGTAGCCCGCGAAGAACGGCGTGTGGCGGCCTCCTTCCTCCTTCTTCAGAATGTAGACTTCCGATTCAAACTCGGTGTGAGGCGTAACGGTGCCTGGCTTCGAGATGACCTGGCCGCGGTGCACATCTTCCTTCTTGGTTCCTCTAAGGAGAATACCGGCGTTGTCGCCTGCCATGCCTTCCTGCAGGTTCTTGTTGAACATTTCAATGCCGGTAACGGTCGTCTTGGTGGTCGGTTTGAGACCGACAATTTCAACTTCCTCGCCCACTTTCACCTTTCCTCGCTCAATACGGCCCGTGACGACGGTTCCGCGTCCTTCAATGGAGAAGATGTCCTCAATCGGCATCAGGAACGGCTTATCCACATCGCGAGGCGGAATCGGAATATACGTGTCCAAAGCGGCAAGCAATGCCTCAATGCTCTTAACGCCTTCGGCATCGCCCTCTAGCGCCTTAAGCGCCGAGCCTTTGATGATGGGGGCTGCTTTGCCGTCAAAGCCGTACTTTGTGAGAAGTTCGCGAATTTCCTCTTCAACGAGGTCAAGAAGATCCTTGTCCGTGACAAGGTCAACTTTGTTCAGGAAGACGACAATCTTCGGTACGCCGACCTGCTTCGCGAGGAGTATGTGCTCCCTGGTCTGGGGCATCGGGCCGTCAACGGCCGACACGACGAGGATGGCTCCGTCCATTTGCGCGGCGCCGGTAATCATGTTCTTCACATAGTCCGCGTGTCCGGGGCAGTCAACGTGGGCGTAGTGGCGCGCGTCGCTCGAATACTCAACGTGAGAAATCGCGATGGTGATAATCTTTGACGGGTCTCGGCGTCCTTCCTTTTCGGAAGCCTTGGCTACCTGGTCGTAGGAGATTGGTTTTGACATCCCCTTCTTTGACTGTACAGCCGTAATAGCCGCCGTGAGGGTGGTCTTGCCGTGGTCAATGTGACCGATGGTGCCGACGTTGACGTGCGGCTTGTCTCTCTTAAATTCCTCTGCCATATTTTTAGCAAATCCCAGATCACAATTTCCAAATTACAAACAAACCCTAAATCCCAAATTCAATGAAAGGAGGCGGCATTGGGAATTCGGTATTGTTTGTGATTTGGCGCTTTGTGCTTGGAAATTAGGCTTGTTAACTCATAAACATGTGCGCTGAAAAACGCGAAAAGCATGTGGGGGTATCCTATCAAAAACAACCGAAATGCGCAAATACAAAGGACGCGGCCTAAAACGGCAAGAGCGCTTTGTATCCCTCAAAAAGGGCCGAGAATTGATGCCGCGGAGCGGTTCTTGAGGTTCTTGGAGCTTCAGTCACGACGATGAGGAACGAGCGGGTCACCTCCCCACCCCTTTTGTCTTTCACGGTCACGGATACCGTATAGTTCCCCGTCACGGTAAATAGGTGCGAGAGAGGGGTCACAATACTCCCGCCGGTTTGCGTAGTGGACGCGACGGAAACATCCTGCTTCCCATCTCCCCAATTCGCCGTGATCGTGAGTTCCGTCCCGTCTGGATCCAGAGCGATAACCGACCAAAGCGAGCGAACACCGGCGAGGAATGAGGGTGGAGCGTCTACCGAGGTTATGATCGGCATTTTGTTCGGATCCTCTACAACGATCGTTACCGCGCTTGAAACACTTTGGCTGTTCCCTGCTCCAAAGCATTGGATCGTATAGGTAGTGCTGGAAAACGCGCTCACGCTTCGCAGAGCCGTCCCGTTTACGGGAACAGCCGCGCCTTCAAGAAGACATCTGCCGGCGCCGGAAGATGTCCATGAAAGCGTGACTGTGCTGCTTATGGGAACGGAAACAAGCGATGAAGATGACCCGTTCGCGCGTATTGAAACGGAAACGCCGGGAACCAAACAACCGGAAAAAGTTTTAATCGTGTCCGCAAGATACTGATTCAGCTGCACGATATCCGCCGACGCGATGATACCGTTCACGTCTACATCCGCGCGCTTGAAGTCGTCGCCGGTCATTATCCGCGGGTTCGCCTCGAATACCGCGATTCGGTCAGCGTCAGCCGAAGAGATAACGCCGTCGCCGTTCGCGTCTCCAAGTACGCCACACACAAGCGCCTTGCTTGGTCCCACATAAGCTTTCACGACATTGAAAAACTCGTCACTGGTATCGTGTTCCGTACTATTTTGGACGGTTACCCGGACTTTGTATCTTCCGGCAGGCAGGCTACTTGGAATGAGCCAGAGGAAATTCCGTTCGGTTCCCGAAAGCGTGGAAGAGGCGATGGCATATGATGCGCCGCGTGCATCAACGAGGTCAATGATGATGCCGTTTTTAAGTAGAGGAACGTCCACAGCCCTCCATATGATGGTGCGCCCTTCTCCTTGCGTCCACACTTCATTTCCGTTCGGGGACATCACCGTCACTCCCGGCCACTCCGAAGCAGGGAGCTGTTGCGGCAACTCTGAGGTGAAACGCACCGTCACCGACTTTTTTACCGTACGTCCCTTACCGTCCACACACATCACGGTGAACGAGCGGGGTTTGGTGATTCGTCCGAATTGCGTTCCGTGGGTTTTCAGCGCCGAGGCCGTCCAGTCTCCAGCGCAAGCCGAAGCACCAACTGCCGACCAGCGGATTTCCAAACGGCTTCCAGAGGGCACGGCGAGCGTACCGGCCGAACCGTTTACCGTAACCGTAAGTGAAGGCGCGCTTGAAGCGGGAGTATGTTGCGCGCGCGCGTAAAATGGCGTTCCCGCGCACAGAAGCGCGAAACAAAAGAGGAAGAAGATGTGGGTTCCGAGATATGGACGCATCGCCAAATACGCTATGCCACGCTCCCTTTTGACGCTCCGAAAATCCACCGACCCGCGTCTTCGTGTGCTATTGCGATGGAGTCGTTGTAGCCCCGACGGTAAACATCGCGTCGCTTAAGTCTGAAGAGATCACCGAGTCGTCGCTTCGGAGTGTCGCGAGCAGTTTGTAATTGCCGGAAACGGTTTTAGCCGGACCATTCAGGCAGATGCCCGAAAGCGGAATCGTCACTGAAACCTGCCCCGCGCTGCCGTTCGCGCCTGTAGCAATTCTGCATACAAGCCCCGCGTCAATCGGGGGATAGGGCACAAGTGTGAGGTCAACCACCCCCGGTAATCTCGCGGTAAATTTGTACAGATACGGAGAGCCGAGCGGGACCGTTTCCCCGCCGTTTGGAGACACAACGCTTATGGCATCGCTGCTCGCCGCGGTTGGAGAGAGCACAGCCACCTTCGCCGATACGCCCCGGCCATAGTTCGGATTATTCGGAAGATACACATAGAAGTTGGCAACGACCGTCTTGGTGCCTGAAGACGAATTGACGAGCGCGAGGGAATAGTCGGTGCTTGATGCCAGATAGGGAGTGACATTGATGTACCGGTTGCACGTGTTCGGAACCGACGCCGTAATGCCGTCGGGACAGAAGATATGCAACGAACCTTTGAACGCGTTCGGGGGAAAGGAAAAACGGAAACTGACGCTACTGTTAGAATTGATGGACGTTGAAGACGGCGTGATTGACTGAACGTCAGCGGTAATCGGGGCGGTCAGCGTTATGGGAGCATTGCTCACATCAGAGAATTTCGCCTCTTTGCCTTCTACATACACCTTTACCCGATACGAGCCGGGAAGCAACGTCATCGTGCCGCTGGGACATGAGAAGCCGTAAAGGAGCTCAACGAACGCCTCGGTGCTTTGGCGGGGCACGCTTCCCATAAGGCACTCGCGACCCGAGGTATCGAGTAGCGCGATGTGCAGCTTTTCTTTTCCCGTTTTCGGTATGCCATCCGCACGCCACGACACCACCATGGCCTGGCTTGGGTCAGCTGCCCGCGTCATCACAAAGCTCTCTCCGCTCACCGGAGAAAGGAGCGATATCGTCGGCGGGGCCTGGGTTACCTTCACCGCTCTGGTACACGGCGCAAAACCTGTTTCCCCCGCTCCGTCGCGAATAAACACAACGGCTGTCTTTTCCGGCGAAGGAGCGGCCGAGTAGTACACAACATCAAGAAATCTATTGTCTGACGTACTGCTGGATGTCCGTGTGGGAAGGGACGAGAGCCCGTCGGTACCGGCCCAGCTAAAGACATAGGGGGCTTTCCCGCTCGTCGTCGTCGCTTCCCATGTCACGATTTCTCCGGTTTGCGCCGTGACGATGCTTGGCGAACAGGAAACCGGGAGTCCGCTCAAAGCAGGCAGCGGAGTGATGGAAAAGTATTCGGCGCTGACGTCGTAATTGCAGCCGCTATTTGGCAAGATGCAAAAGCTTCCGTTCGCGGCGGCGGAAACCGCGATCACTTTATATGGACCTTTGGAAAGCGCGGTTACCGACTGGCTCAACGTCCCCGTAATATCCGAAACGCTCCGGCCGTCCCAATTGTATGAGCTGTTCGGCTTCTCGCCCCGAGAAATCCAGCCGAGAACCGTATGGCTGGTTTCAAACGTTTCGTCAATAAGTCCAAGTTGTACATTGCCTGTCCCGCCGCGCCACGAAAGACCGATTGTCTGCCATGGCAAAAAACTCGCGGCTGTATTCGGCGAGAGCACTGTCACGGAAGTAGTGGCGGTCGGGTCAACCCATGATGTTTCAGCCGAGGAAGACACAGGGGCTGGCGTTACTATGGCCTTCCCACTCAGAACATCGCTCACTCCCTGCACCAGCGAATCGGCCGCGCCGAACGAGCGGAGTACCGCGACAATCGCGCTAATCTGCTGAGTGGAAAGCGTGGCGGCCTTCGCGAACACCGACTGAGGAAGTGCCGCGGCAACGCCAATGCTAAGACAGAGGATGCCAATGATAAGGAAACGCTTCATACTTTTAAACACCAAAAAAGATTTCATCAGTGGGAATAATTGTACCATAAGTGGCGTTAATTTCCGCAAGTGGGAAACGAACAGACAGAGGCAGCCGGCTAAAAGAGTTCTTGTGCTGGTCCTTTGGGAGAGAAAAGTCTCCACAAAGACAGAAAAGCCGACGCAAAGAAATCATCCGCGACCGCGGCTTTGGGATACACGATGACGCGCGTAAAGTGGTTCTTTCCATCGCCCATATCGCATTCCTCGTGGCCGGCTATGCTCGTCTCCACGCGAGCAACATAGAGAATCGTCTTTCCAGCGCATGTCCCCCACTCGGAGCGTGAAGCAGGTAGAGCCGCGTAGACGTAGCGGTAATGTTCAAGCTGGCTGTTGAGCGGGTCAACGGGAAGCGGGTACAGATAGGGTCTTAATCTTTTCCGAAAATCACTGCTCGCGGAGTTGCTTTTCCAATTCGCGTCGCTTGAAGGCGTGCCGATGAGCAGATAGGTAGGAAGCGTGCCGGTGTCGCGAGAGTATCGCGCGAGCGCTTTGGCAATGAGGGAGAGGTCAGCGAGCCGCCGCGCGTCGCGCTCAGCGCGCGCGAGGACTGGAGCGAAGGGTACGCAACCGGAGAAGGTTGTAATACTGCCGTCGCGATATGCCGCAATTTCCGCGGAATCGGTGGCGGTTATCTTTCCGTCGCCATTTACATCAGCTTCAAAGACCTGCGCTTCTGTGGGAATGCGAACGCTTGAGAGAATATCATTTATAGCCACAGTATCATCCGTGGTAATGAGCCCGTCACCGGTGAGGTCGCCGAGCGGAGGGCACGGCGCAGGTCGAAGCAAAAGCACGGGCGCTCTACTGCTCGCGGCGAGAGCCGAGGCGGGAGCAGGAAAAACAGCGACAGAAAGCAAGCTGGCGAGAAACAAAACGCCAACCCAGCACCTTGACCACAGGGTGTTCCATCCTGTGACAAGGAAGACCCTAGAACCTTGCGCACAAGCGCAGGACGTTGCCCGGCAAGGTGCTGGGTAAAGCCGACTCATTGCATAAGTATAACACCGTGGCCCGTAGGGCAACAGTAAATGGGGAAACAGATGGAGAGAGATCACTTACGAGCCTCAATAATTGTTTGAGCCACATTCGGAGGAACGGCTGCATAGTGGTCGAACTCCATCGTAAACGAGGCGCGGCCTTCGGTCATGGAGCGGAGAGTCGTAATGTAGCCGAACATCTCGGCGAGTGGCACTTTCGCATCCACCACTTTGTTCATACCGCGCTCCGAAACGTTCTGCACTTCGCCGCGCTTCGAGGCGAGGTGTCCTGTGACATCGCCGATGAATTTGTCGGGGGTCACGACCTCGACCTTCATGATGGGCTCGAGGATGACCGGACGCGCGCGCCTACACGCGTCTTGTACCGCTTGCGAACCCGCAATCTTGAAGGCGATTTCAGAGGAGTCCACATCGTGGTACGAACCGAAGGTGAGGTCGACCGAGACGTCAACCAGCTGGAAGCCGGCGACCACGCCGCGTTCAAGTCCTTCTTTCACGCCTTTTTCAACGGCTGGAATAAATTCCTGCGGGATAACGCCTCCTTTAATGGAGTCAATAAACTCAAAGTGGTCGTAACGACTCACATTCTTCTTCACCTTGGCCACCGGGTCAATCGGCTGCATCGGGCGCACGGTTACCTTGACGTGACCGTACTGGCCGCGGCCTCCGGTCTGGCGAATGTATTTGTTTTCCGCTTCCGCTTCCGCTTGAATGGTTTCGCGGTATGCGACTTGCGGCTCTCCGACCTTCGCTTCCACGCCGAACTCCCGCTTCATCCGGTCTACCATGATTTCAAGCTGGAGCTCGCCCATGCCCATGATGACGGTCTCCCCTGTTTCCTGGTCCGATTTTATTTTGAACGTCGGGTCTTCGTCGGCAAGACGTTTCAAGGCAAAGCCCATTTTCTCCTGGTCGGCCTTGGTTTTCGGCTCAATGCGGAGTGAAATGACGGGGTCGGCGAATTTAATGGCTTCAAGGACGATGGGGTCCGCTTCGGCGCAGAGCGTATGGGACGTTCGTGCTTCCTTCAACCCAACAGCCGCGGCAATTTCTCCCGCGAATACTTTCTTTACCTCCTCGCGCTTGTCGGCCTGCAGGCGGACGATGCGGGAAAGGCGCTCGCGATTGCCGGTCGTGGAATTGTACACATAGGAGCCCGCTTCCACTACTCCGGAGTACACGCGGAAAAAGGCGAGTTGGCCGACGAAGGGGTCAGTCTGGAGCTTGAAGACCAGTGCGGAAAACGGCTCTTCATCGCTCGCGTGGCGTATTGTCTGCTCGCCGCTTTTTACGTTAATTGCCCTCACGGGCGGCATATCCAAGGGCGACGGGAGATAGTCAATGACGGCATCCAACACCAACTGAACGCCCTTATTCTTGAGTGCCGAGCCACAGAAAACAGGGAAGATTTTGTTAGCGATGACCGCTTTGCGGAGCGTCGCCTTAAGGACGTCTATGGAAGGCTCCTTCCCATCAAGATATTGGGCTGTAAGCGCGTCATCCTGTTCCACGATTCTTTCCACCAGCTCGTGGCGGTACTTCTTCGCTTCGTCGAGGTACTCGGCCGGAATCTCTTTTTCTATGACATCGATGCCCTTCTCCCCCGTAAAGTCATAGGACTTCATCTTGAGGAGGTCGATGACGCCTTCATGATGCTCTTCAAGGCCGACCGGTATCTGCATCCGCACGGCGTTTTTGTTCAAGCGGTCAAGGATGGAGGCGTAAGATTTCTCAAATGATGCACCCATGCGGTCAAGCTTGTTGATGAAGCAGATGCGCGGGACATTACCCTCGTCGGCATAGCGCCAGTTTGTCTCTGACTGCGGCTCGACGCCTGCGACACCATCGAAGACGACGACGGCTCCGTCGAGCACGCGAAGGGAGCGCTTTACTTCTACCGTGAAGTCGATGTGTCCGGGGGTGTCGATGATATTGAAACGGTGCTTCCTCGAGTTGTCGCCTTTCGGCATGT
>Ga0194121_10002273_pt1 | contig 30763 bp, 35 predicted proteins | sample TA2MahCa50mmetaG_FD_148609 | JGI IMG/M metagenome (GOLD analysis project Ga0194121, IMG submission 148609) | Freshwater microbial communities from Lake Tanganyika, Tanzania - TA2015020 Mahale Deep Cast 50m | ecosystem: Environmental > Aquatic > Freshwater > Lake | place: Tanzania: Lake...
TTCGTGTTTTTGCTTCCGCTTCTTCCCTACGAGATCGTCACTTATTTCCCACGCCGAATTCTTGCGACCCAAATTGCGTTCGGGGTCTCAGGTTTGTTCGTGATCGGACGAATACGGTCAATCTCTTCGCGCGTCGACGATTTGGCGGGCGAGGTCGGGCACATTCGTGCAGATTCCGTCCACGCCCCACTCGACTAGTTCGCGCATTCGCACGGGATCGTCGCATGTCCAGGTGTTGATCTGCAGACCGTGCCCGTGAAAAACATCGACCATGCGTCGCGAAAGTTGTTTGACCCACGGGTGAAGCGCGGTGTGGCCCTGATCGACCATCTTCTTGGCGGTGGCGCCGAGTTCGGCGTCGTCGAGCGTCATCACCAGCCACGCCGTCTTCAGATCGGGCATCAACTCGCGCACTTTGTCGACGGTCTCACGGCGAAAAGACGAGATAAGCCAACGATCCAGCGAACCCCGCTCGCGCAAGAAATCGACGACTCTCCCCGTGACACTTTCTTTCGGATCAAAATCGGGTTCTTTGGCCTCGTTTTTGATTTCGATATTCACCCACATCTCACCGCATGCGTCGATCGCCTCGCCCAAGGTCGGAATATGTTTGGGCAGGTCTTTTTTTTCGGTCTTGATTATCGCCCTGCCGTCTTTGAGCACGGGATCATGATTGACCACGAGTTCCCCGCTCGAGCAAAGCCGCACGTCGAGTTCTACCGCGTCTGCGCCCATCGCCAGCGCGCGGGCAAATGCCATCGTTGTATTTTCGACCTCGACCTTTGAAGCGCCGCGGTGCGCCATTACCTGGGTCACGCTCGCAGGCTACAAGAAATATTTCGACAACCTATTGCGAACCGAACAAATGCTCTCTAGTCTGAGCGCAAGTTAAAGCGGGGAGAATTCGAAATGTCTTTTTTGGCAACAAGCCTGGCCCTTGGTTCAGCAGATTATTCGTGGAGACGAGAGGCCTCCTGCAAAGACACCGACCCCGAACTCTTCTTTCCGATCGGCACGACCGGTCAAGCGTTGATCCAAATCACCGAAGCCAAAGTCGTCTGCAAAGACTGCGCCGTGCGCGCAAAATGCCTCGACTTCGCGCTCGAGACCAACCAAGACTGGGGCATCTGGGGCGGCACCTCAGAAGACGAGCGCCGCGAGATTCGTCGGCGTCGCGCGATAGAACGTCGCAACGCGCGCCTGATGGCCTGATTCGTCGCCGAAACTAAACGCGAGCGGTTGGAATCTTAAGTTCGACCACGGTGCCCCGGCCGTCGGTGGCGATCGATACTTCTTTGTTCGAGTCAGACTTGACCGCGGGTCGCACCTGAATCGTGCCGGCGAGTTCGGTCGTGACCAAAGTTCTCACGATCGACAACCCGAGACCCGTCGCCTTCGTGATTTCAAAATCGGGCGAGAGCCCGCGCCCGTTGTCGATGACTTTCACCCGCAACGACGAATCTTCACCGGCGTCCAGAACGACCAACACCGAACCGCCCTCGCTCCCCTCGGGAAAGCCGTGATCGACCGCGTTTTGCAACAATTCGAGGATCACCACCGAAAGCGGTGTCGCCACGGTGGCGGGCAATCGACCTGCGTCGCCCACAACCCGAAAACCAACGGGTCGATCGGTCGACTGCAAACCTTCTTCGACCAGCCGAAGCAACGGTCGCACGATCTCGATGAATGAAATGTCTTCTCCGGCCTCGTGCGAGAGGGTCTCGTGCACGAGCGCGATCGTGCGAATGCGGCGCACCGATTCGGCGATGGCGTCGATCGCCTCGGCGCTCTTCAGGCGGCGCGATTGAAGACGCAACAACGATGAAATCGTCTGCAGATTGTTCTTCACCCGATGATGAATTTCGCGGATCGTCGCGTCTTTGGTCAGAAGCAAACGATCGCGTCGACGCAATTCGGAGACATCTCGCAGCAAAACCACGCCACCCGTTACGACGACCTGACGACCCGAACGCTTCAGCATCGGAATCGTGCGCGTCAGCAATGTGATTTCCGAGGTTTGTTCGACCTCTTCGACCACGGGTTCGCGTCGCTCGAATGCATGGCGTGCCGCCATCTCCGCCACCCCGAGTTCGGCCAGGGTCTGGCCGACGGCGTTCGCGCTGACGCCCACCCGATGCATCGCCGAAACGGCGTTGGGCGACGCGTAACGCACGCGGGTTTCGGCGTCGAGCACCACCACCCCGTCGCCGACGCGTGGGGCGACGCTGGCATCGGCACTTCGTTCGCCGAACGGAAACAATCCCGCGGCGATCATCTTGGTGAAGTCGTCGAATATCGCCAAGTAGGTGCGTTCGAGTTGCCCGGGCTTGCGACCCGAGCGTTGCGACCACTCCCGCGTCAGAACCGCGATGACGCGCTCTTCGAACCGAACGGGTATCGCCACCAAGTTCACCGGCTCGGTTCGACCCTCGATCTTCGTCTCGCCGCTCACGACCTTTTGCGAGCGAAACGCCTTGTCGATTGTTTCTCTTTCAACCAGGTCGGCCATCGTCGAGACGAGGTCGGTGTCGTAGAGCGTCTGACCCGTCGCCGCCCGAACCTGTGCGGCGACGATGAACTGCGAATCACGCGTCGGCAGATACAACAGCATGTCTGCGAAACAAAAATCTGCGAGCATGCCCCACTCGGCAAGCAGAGAATTCAGATGTGCGAGCGATGCCTCATCGGTCTCGCTGTGCTCGTGAGCAATCTCGGCGAGTGTCGGCATGAGACGAGCCGAAAATCAGCTGCCAAAACCCATCTTGCGATCGCCGTTTGGCGCGCCGAACTCGACGAACGCGATTTTTGCCGCCGGAATCGCCGTCTCCTTGCCCCGCTTGTCGGTGATCCACAAAACCGCCGACTTGCCCTCGAGCGCCGACTCGACGGCGGCCTTGGTTTTGGTGATCGACTTTTCGTCGTCGGGCATTTCGAGCGAGATCTCCCGCGGGGCGTGGGTCACGCCGATTCGAATATCCACTTTTGCTCTTCTTTCTTTGCCGTGATTCTTTTTTTGTTCGACCTACACACTAGGCGCGCGACGCGAAATCGCACGAGGCGTTTTCTCAATTGACTTTCAGCGCTGCGCTGAACACTTTTTTGGGTTTCATGTCTTCGGCGATTCGTCTGGCGAGTTGCGCGAAAATCGTCCCGACTTCAGAATCGGGTTGAACCGCGGCGATCGGTCGACCCGTGTCGCCGCCCTCGCGCAGGTCTTCGACCAGCGGAATCTGCGCCAACAACGGCACGCCAAGTTCGTCGGCGAGCAACTGCCCGCCGCCGCTTCCGAACAGTTCGTACCGTTGTTTGTCTTCGCCCACGAACCACGACATGTTCTCGATGATGCCGCGCACCGGAAGATTCACCTTGGCCGCCATCGCCGCCGAAAGCCGTGCAACTTTTTGCGCCGCTGTCTGCGGCGTGGTGACGACCAGAACCTCGGCTCGCGGCAGGTATTGACTCAGGCTCAAAGCGATATCGCCGGTGCCTGGCGGCATGTCGATCAACAAGAAATCTGGTTCGTCCCAAAAGACATCGGTGAGAAACTGTTCGAGCGCCTTGTGCAACATTGGTCCGCGCCACACAACAGCCTGACCGTCGGGCACGAAATAGCCGATCGAGATGCAACGAACGCCCCACGCCTCGGGTGGCAGCAACATGTTGTCGATCACGACAGGGTCGCGGTCGGTGCCGAGCATTCGCGGAATCGAGTAACCATAGATGTCTGCGTCGACAACCCCGACCTTGTAACCGGCGTTGGCCAAGGCGACGGCCAGATTGGTCGTCACGCTGCTCTTGCCGACCCCGCCTTTGCCCGACGAGATGAGGATCGGCCGGGTTTTCGACCCCGGCTGTGCGAACGGAATTTTTCGGCCTTCCGCGTGGCCTTGACTCGGGTTGCTGCCCGCAGTCGCCGCGGGGTTGCCGTGCACCAATTCGCGAACCTTGGCCCGCTCGGCGTCGTTCATGACACCGAAATTGATCGCGACCTCTCCGACACCGTCGAGCCCGCGCAAAGCCGACGTGACCCGGGTCTGAATCTCGTTGCGCAACGGACAACCGGCGATCGTCAAAACGACGGTCAACGACACCGACCCCGACGAATTTATTGCGAGATCGCGCACCATCCCCAAATCGACAATCGAACGATTTAGTTCGGGATCTTGAACCGGACGCAACGCGTCTGTGAGTTGCTCGATCGATGGCAAAGACATTTTTCGCGTTCGTCCGTTCTGAAGTCTCAAATAATTAACACTATGGCTATAGGTAGAATATCTGTCGTGACGCGAAAAGCCCCGGCCGCCAGACGCAAGTCGACTTATGTCGGCGACGCGCGCGGCACCAAAAAGACGCTGAACGACACCGACTTCACCGCCACGGTGTCGGCAATCACATCGGCGTTCGGCGACCCGACGCGGCGCGCGATTTATCTGTTCACCCGCGAATCTAAAAATGGCGTCACCGCCAGCGAGGTGGCCGAAAAGTTCGAGTTGCACTCGAATGTGGCGCGCCACCACCTCGACAAACTCGCCGCCGGCGGTTACCTCGAGGTGCAAATCGACCGACAAAACGGTGCGGGCGCCGGTCGGCCGTCGAAACTTTATACCGCGACCGGGCCGACGCAAACACTCGCGTTTCCGGTGCGAAGCGACGACCTGGTGCTTTCGTTGTTGGGCGAGGCGCTCGCCTTGTTGACACCGCAACAAGCCACCGCGATGGCCGAAGAAGTCGGTCAACAATACGGTGTCGCCATGGCGACGAGCCTGACCGGCGCCGACGTCGGTCAGACCCAACGATCATTGCGAACGGCGCTTCAGGCCGTGGCCGACGCGCTCACCGCGCACGGTTTTGCCGCTCACACAGACCAACGCAACAACCAACTACGCATCGTCAACAACCACTGCCCTTTCGGCGATCTGGCGATCGAACATCCCGTGATCTGCGCGGTTGATCGCGGCATGGTCAAAGGCATGTTGACCGCCCTCTATGGCGACACCAACCCCGAATTGTCCTCGTCGCTGCCGAATGGCGACACCTTTTGCGCGACGACTATCTAGTCGTATCGGGCTTCAAATCTTCCTAGTCACCCCAAAAACGCTGCTCCAAGAACGGATCACCATACATGTGGTAACCGTTTTCTTCCCAAAAACCCGGGGCGTCCTCGGGTATCAGTTCTAGTCTTCGCAACCATTTCGGCGACTTCCAGAAATACAACTGCGGAATCAGCAGCCGCACCGGCCCGCCATGAATCGGGTCGATGTCCGCGCCTTCGTATTGATAGACGACGAGCGAGTCGTCGCGCATGATGTCGGCGAGAGGAAGATTCGCCGTGTAGCCGTGCTCGGCATGACCCATGACATGGGTCGCACTTTTCTTTACGCCCGCGCGCTCGAACAAGTCGCGCACGCGCACGCCCGTCCAGGTCGTGTCGAACTTCGACCACTTGGTGACGCAATGGATGTCGGTTGTCAAAGTTGTCGCCGGCATCGCGCGCAGCTCGTCGAACGAAACGACAAACGGCCTTTCGACTAGACCGTCGATCGCCAACGACCATTCACCTGGTTTATAGGTCGGCACATCGCCGACATGCAGAACGGGAAAACGATCGGTGAGATATTGGCCTGGCGGCAGTCGAGATTTGTCGTAACCCTTGGCCTCTAACTCGTCCCTATTTCTGTCGAAAAAACCCATTGGTTAATTCTGCCTGAATTCTCGCCCAAGAGCGTCGGTTTTCGAATCTAGGTGCCCGCAAATCAGTAACTTTTCGTTGTGACTCTTTACTTGGTTCGACACGCCAAAGCGGGAAAGCGAAGCGAATGGCACGACGACGATTTGTTGCGCCCATTGAGCAATACGGGCTGGAAGCAAGCCGAGATGCTCGCCGAAAAATTCGCGAAGTTGCGCGTCACGAACCTGATCTCGAGCCCCGCCACCCGCTGTATTCAGACGCTCGAGCCGTTGGCCAAGATAAAAAATCTGAAAATCAAAACTGATCGGCGCTTGATTGAACTTGGCGACCTGAAAGAAATGCTCGAGATTGCCGAGGAGGTCGAGGACTCGTCGGTTTTGGCGAGCCACGGCGACATGATTCCCGAACTGATCAAGACCCTGCAGCGACGCGGAATGAACATCGAGACGAAACCTGACTGGCGAAAAGGTTCTGTCTGGGTTGTCGAACGAACCAACAAAGGTTTTGAATCTGCCTCGGCGTGGCCGCCGCCGCAGATAGACGAAGACTGAAAGACTCGACTCGCCCGCTCAGCCGCCGAGTGCCGCGTCAACTTCGGCGACTATCGAATCTACGAAACCCTTCACCTCGGCAGGCGGGTTGTTCTGCGAACAGACAGTCAACGCTTCTTTTGCGCCTTGCGCGTCGTCAGCCAATCTAAATCGGACGATTCCCAAAAAACAATGCGCGTCGGCATATTTCGCGTCGATCGAGATCGCGCGTTGCAGATCGCGTGACGCCGACTCAAAGGCGAGTTTCTTGACCTCGTCGCCGGCGCTGCGGGCGATCAGCGCAAGAAGCCACGCCCGATATGTGAGCGCCTCGACGTTGTCGGGATCAACCGCCAAAACCTGCGTGTAAAGTTCGATCGCCGCCTGCGGGTCGACGAAGTTCGTCGCCCGGGCTCGCGACAAAATCGATGCCGTCGAATCTTCGATCGAACCGGCGATTGAATCACCGGCGAGTCTTTGCCCTGATTGTTGGGCGACGAACCAACCGGTCAGACCCGCGACCACCAGCACCATCGACGCGACGAGAACCGTTCGCCCGCGCCGATTTGTGCTCGACTCGGGTGCCCGCTGTTCGGGCGACAAGGTCGAACCCGATGACTCGATCTGCTTGATCGTCGCCGCCGCGCGCGCCACGTAATCTTTGCGCAACGTCTCGAAGTCTTGGTCGTCGAGATCGCCGAACTTGTGCTCTTGCTCGAGGTCGCGCAACGAGCGCAACAAAAACTCTCGTTCTTGCTTGAGAGCCTCGAGGTTCGTCGGACTGTCGCTCATGATTCGCGCTCGTCGAGGGCGCGGGCCACGATCAACTCGTCGTCGTTCGAAGGCGCAGACGGACGATTATCGCGCCACTTGGCGAAAGCCGAAAACAGCATGAACAGTGAAAACACGGCGACGGCGACCGGCAGCGCCCAGACCAACGAGTCGAGCCCATCGGCCCGCGGAACGAGCAGAACTTGGCCGCCGAAGCGTTGCTCGATGAAACCCAGGATTTCTTCGTCGGTTCGCAAACCCGCGGCCACCTGTCGGGCGACCTCGCTACGAATCGCCTCGGCCGCGACGGCGCGTGACTCGAATACGCTCTCGCCTGAACATGTTGGGCACGCCAGATTCGATGTGAGCGAATCGATGCGCTCTTGTTGGGTCTTCGGTCCGCCGCCACGATTCGCGCCAAAAACCAGCAAGACCCCCGCGAGCAAAAACATCGCCAACCAAACTGACCTGCGCGTCTTCACGACGAGAAGTCCTCGCGCAACAAATCGACCTGTCTACCGAGCAAACCTTCGGTCAGTTCACCCGTGATCCGCAACCGAACCACCCCGTTGGGATCGATGATCCAGGTTTCGGGCACGCGCGCCACGCCAAACGCCACGGCGATCGCCCCGTTGTCGTCCGTAATTTTCGACCAGTCGCCCCCGTTCTTGTCGAAAAAGTTTCGGATCGACTCGGAATTGTCGTCGTTGATGATCGTGTACAACTCGGCACCGTCGGGTCGCCTCGATTCGGCGTCGGCGAAGTCGACGAGCAACGGGTGCTCATTGATGCACGGCACGCAGGTCGAATTGAAAAAATTCAGTACGACCCACGAGCCCTTGCGACGTTCAAGCGCGAACGGGTCGCCCTCGATCGTGCGACTAGAAATCGCCGGAGCCGGTTGACCCAGCAACGGAGACCTGGCGACCATGTCAGTGTCTGGTTCGGCGACGAGCAAAACGACGAAGAACATCGCGACGACGACGGCGACAATCGCCGAGACGAACTTCACCAGGTTTTTCGACTTCACGACCGACCAACTTCAACCGGCGCACTGGTCGGCTCGGTCGGCTTGCGTCGTCGGCCGGGAAACGCCGCGAGCGCGGTGCCAACAGCCATCAACGCGGTGCCGATCCACAACCAGGTGATCATCGGCTTGATAAAAACCTTTATGCGCGCCTCGTTCGCATCTTGCCGAACGGGCGGCTCGAGGGTCAGATAAATATCTGTCGTCAAAGAAGTTCGCACCGAGGGTGTGCCGACATTCATGCCGATGCGGGTGAACTTGGTTATCGCCGGGGCGTAAATCTTTCTTCCGTCGACCAATACGAGTGCCTTGACGCTGATGCTGCGATCGTCACGAACCTCGATGACATCGCGCAACTCGAAAGTGTGGCCCGCGAATTGCGCCTCGACATTTTGAACCAGAGAAAGTTCCTGACTCTTGCTAAAACTGTTCGACGCCCCCAACGCGACGGCGATCAAAATCACGCCGAGGTGCACGATCATTCCGCCGTTGGCCCGACCGACGAGACCTCGCCAACCTTGGCGTCGGGTCGCCAAAAAAACCTGTCGCAACGCCGCGCCCGCACTCACACCGCCCAAGGCGAAGGTGAGAAGCGGGGCCAGCCCGTAGGCGCCGAGCGCGAGGCTCAAAATCAACGCACCCAAGCCACACCACGCAGGCCAGAACAACCGATCACGCAGCGTCTCTGTCGTCGCCTTGCGCCAGGGCAGCACGGGCGCGATCGCCATCAGTGTCAACAAAGCGAGCCCGATCGGCGTCGAGAGTCTGTCGAAGAACGGCGCACCGACGGCGATCTGACGATTTTGCAGCGCCTCGACGATCAACGGAAACACCGTGCCGAGCAAAACCACAAATGCGAACACGGCGAACAGGACATTGTTCGCCAAGAACGCGGCCTCCCGCGAAAGGGGCGAATCGATCACCCCGGGGCTGCGCAGCCGATCTCCGCGCCACCCGATCAGACCGATCGAAACAACCAAAACGACGGCGAACAAACCCAAAAACCACGAACCAATCCCGCTTTCGCTGAAGGCGTGAACGCTGTTCAGCACGCCCGACCGCGTCAAGAACGTGCCGAGAATCGTCAAACTGAAAGTTGCGACCAGCAACGAGATATTCCAGACGCGCAGCATGCCACGTCGTTCTTGCACCAACACCGAGTGAATGTAGGCCGTGCCCGTGATCCACGGGAGAAGCGAGGCGTTTTCAACCGGGTCCCACGCCCAGACGCCGCTCCATCCCAAAACTTCGTAGCTCCACCAACTGCCCAGTGCGATGCCGAAAGTCAGAAACCCCCAACTGAAAAGCGACCATCGCCGCGTCGCGACGAGCCAGCCTTCGTCGACTCGACCCGTGATCAACGCCGCGATCGCGAACGCGAACGGCACGGTCACACCGACATAACCCAGATAAAGAATCGGCGGATGAAACATCACCAAAATGTGGTTTTGCAGCAACGGGTTGGGACCGGGGCCATCGAGAACTCCCGGTGCGCCCGCGGCGAACGGATTTGCCGGAAAAAACGAGACCAAAAAGAAAAACGCCGAAACTACGAACATCACGCCCATCGCCCACGATGCGATCAGATCGTGCATTCGCTTGCGCACCCAATAGGCGACGGCCAGCGTGTAGCCGGCGAGCACCAAAACCCACATCAAGATCGAGCCTTCGAGCGCGCTCCAGACCGCGGCGAAGTTGTACAGGGCGGGCGTCGACCACGAGCCGACCTTCTGCACGTACGCCAGCGAAAAATCCCGGGTGATCATCGCGTATTCCATCGCCGCGAATGCGCCCATCGAGGCGGCGAAAGTCAGCACGGCGAATCTGGGTATCAGTCGAATCACCTGCTGGTCGTTTCTTCGCGCACCAGTGAAAGCCGCGAACGCACCAAAAATTGCGCCGATAAAACCGACCAGCAAAAATGCACGACCGAGCGTGCCGCTCACCCCTGTGCTTGCGAGCATGCTGCGCTTCCAGAAGTTTCAAATCGCTCGGTGTTTTTTTCGACATATTCGTTCGAATGTTTGACCTCGATGCGATTCGACTCGAAAACACCGTCGACCACGCGTCCGTGGGCGACAACGGCGATGCACTCCTGAAAAACTCCGCCTGGGTCGCCGCTATATACGACTTCGATCGACTTTTCGTTGAAAGTCATCACGAATCGCGTTTTGGTCTCGGTTTTCTTCAGCGAGTTCTGCTCGACCGTGCCCTGCACTCGAAGTCGACTGGTCGTCTCGCAACCTTCGCGCACCCCGATTTCGTCCACGTTGCAGTAGTAGTCGATGGCCGAAGTCAAGAACTGCGTGACGATCACGATGCCGCCGACCCCAAGAAGGCTCAGCACGACGATGGGCAGCCATCGCCTCTTTGGTCGCGAACTCGACGACGAAACCGCGCCTGATTCGTCGGGTTGATCTGATGGGCGCGGCGAAAGATCCATTACAGCCAGGTTTTGTCTGAGTCAGAAACTTGGCTCGACGATTTTTTTGCCCGACGAAGCGTCACCCATGCAAAAACCAAAATCGAGCCGAGGGTCGCGGCATACGAACCAAAAATGAAACCTGCGTCCTTCATTTAGTTTCCCGCTTCGGCTCGGCGATCGGCGATAGCCGCATCTAAACCGCGACTGTTGACGACATCGACCAGCAGCATGGTGCGTTGGCGATGCAATACCAGCCAGAAAAAGACGAGGGTGAAACCGACCACGCCGCTGAAGAGCGTGAACAGCATCAGGTCGTCGAGCTTCACGTCACCGCTCGGGTTGAGCACGGTCGCACCCTGATGCAGGCTGCGCCAAATCACCACGCTGAAATGCACCAGCGGAATCTCCAACACCGCCAACAACGCCATGATCGCCGATCGTCGTGCGCGCTGCTCGGCCGAGCCGTCGAGTCTACGGACGGCAAGATAGCCCAGATAAGTGACGAACAAAAAAGCGGTGGTCGTCAACCGCGGATCCCATTGCCAAAATTCGCCCCAAGTCAGCCGCCCCCACAGGCTGCCCGTTAAGAGCGTGATCGCCATGAACATCACGCCGACTTCAGCCGAGGCCCCGGCGAATCGGTCGAAACCCATCGAATGTTTCTTCCCGATCAGCCACGACGCGGAGGCAACCGCGGTGAGAATAAAAGCGAGATACGCGATCCACGCCGAGGGCACATGCACATACATGATGCGCACCGACTCACCTTGAACGACGTCTTGCGGCGTAAAAACCAACCCGCTGACGACGACCCACAGCATCACGACGATCGCCAACAGCCCCAACACTCGGGTGGCTTGCGTGCCGGTCGCCGATTTCGAATTGATCAGTCGAGACATGAGACGGGTGCTTTCAACTTTGCGATCTTGTCATTCGTCGATCAACGGACCAAACGCCAACGAACCGCCGACCCCGAAGACCGCGGCAAAAATCGCCAACAAACCGACCCACGCCCAACCTTCAGAAGTTTGCGCACCACCGCTGGCGAAAGCCGCCTCGGTGGCCCTCGTCGCGGCGATCAACACGGGCGCCACCACCGGCAACAACAGCAACGGCAGCAAAGTTTCGCGTCCTTTCGCACCAGCGGTCAAACCGCCATAAAGAGTACCAACGAACCCCAAACCAGTCGCCGAGCACAGCACACAAGTGACCAACAACACGAGACCCGGGCCCGTCAGATCGACCCTATACAAAAGCATCGCCGTGACGATCAGCACGAAATCGAGCACGATCAGTTTGATCGCAAGTGCAATCGCCTTGCCGAAAAAAACGCCCGCCAGATCTATGCCGGCGACCCGCAACGAGTCGAGCGCGTGGTCCGCGGATTCGACGGCGAACGATCGTTGGATGATTATCAACGACGAAAAAAGCGTGGCCAGCCAAATCAAACCACCCGCGACCCGCTGCAGAACATCGTCGTTGTCGAGAGCGAACGCGAACATGATCATCACGAGACCCGCGAACGGCAGCACCTGGTTCGTGAGCACGCGACTCCGCAATTCGATTCGCAAATCTTTGATCAGCACCGCGCTGAAAACTTTGCCCTTGTTCGGTCGACTCATGCTTCGCCCACCACGCCGCCCTCAACTTTGAAACTGCGGGTCGCCAGAGCCTTGGCACGCTCGATTTCATGGGATGCGAACACGACGGTGGCCCCCGCGTCTCGCGCCGAGCGCAAAGTTTTGTCCAACTCGTCGCGACCATCGGCGTCAAGACCGGCATGCGGTTCGTCGAGCAGCCACAAACGCGCCCGCCGAACGATCAGTGTCGCCAAAGCGCAACGACGCCGCTGCCCCGCCGAAAGGTTCGAGACTTTAACTTCACTCAATCGCTCGGAGAGACCCATCAATCGCATCGCCTGGGCGATGTCGTCGTTGCCAGCCCCGACCAGCCTCGACCAAAAGCCAATGTTCTCGGCGACGGTGAGATCTTGATATAGACCGTTCGAGTGACCCAACATTCCGACTTGAGAACGCACGGTCGCGCGATCTGATTTCAGGTCGACTCCGAGCACCGTCGCCTTGCCGCGCGCGATCGGCAACAATCCCGCGCATGCCCGCAGCAAAGTGGTCTTGCCCGCGCCGTTCGGACCCTGCAACAAAACAATCTCGCCACTGGCGACGCTGAAAGTCGCACCTGCAACGGCGGGAAAGTTGTCGTAAACGATCACCGTGTCGACGAACGAAATTACTTCACTCATCACACGAACTCCGAAGAGGCTTTTCTGACCCGATCAACGGCCCGTAACATAATCACAACGCTATGGATTCTCGCACACAACCAGACGACTCAGACAGTGACGCCGTGCTCGCGAAGCGGGCGATAATTTCTGGTTGGGCGAAACGCGCCACGAATTTCGGATACCTGCTTTTTGGTGTCTCGATGCTCGCGGTGATTTGGGGATTCGCGGTCGATTTCACCCCAGGTGTCAGCCGCGTGGCGACGGTCGCGCTCATCGGCGGTTGCATCGTGCTCGCACCGGCGATTCTCGTGCAATATTCAGTCAAGGCCGCGGTGCGCGACGAACGCGAGAAAGGTTTTTGACCTGATTCATCGCTAGGCCGAGCAAAAAGTCACGAATGCGACACGGGATACACTGCAATTATGCAGACTTCGACCGAACACCACCCGGCTTTCGAAGAATATTGCGAATGCATATTCGAACTCGAAGAAGATCATGTCGAGTTGATCCAGGCCCGCATCGCCGAGCGGCTCAAAGTTTCACGGGCGTCGGTTTCTGAAATGATCAAGCGCATGGAGGCCGAAGGTCTTGTGAATCTCGCGGGGCCGCGCATAGCCCTCACCGAAAAGGGCAAAGCTTTGGCCGAGGGTATCGTTCGCAAACACAGGTTGGCCGAATGTTTTCTGATCGATGTGCTCGGCCTCTCGTGGTCGACCGCCCACCACGAGGCCTGCAAATGGGAGCACGTGATCACCGACGAGGTCGAGCTCGCGCTCGCCAAGATGCTCGGCAACCCGACGGCATGTCCGCACGGCAATCCGATTCCTGGTTCTGATTACAAAAAAATGTTGCTCACCCCGTTGAACACGATCGACGTCGGCTCGTCATTCACGGTGGTACGTATCTCCGAAGAACTTGAAGAGACCGAAGGCGCACTCGACAGGCTGCAGGCCGATGCAATCGTGCCAGGTCGGGTCGGAACAGTGAAACGCCTCGGAAACGACGGTGTGAGCGTCGTCATGACCGAATCGAACGGCGACGAAACTCTCGTCGATTCGTTCATCAGCAGTCGCCTGCTCGTCACCACCAAAAAATAAAGTCGCAAAGATGCGTTCGGTCGGGTCGCTGGGTTCACGAGGCGTATTCGCCATTTTTCTCGCCCTGTCGCTCGTCTCATGCGCGACCACGATCAATGATTCGGCGCCCACGACCAGTCTCGCCGGTGGCGAGTCGTCGACATCGGGGCAAGACACGCAAACCTCGCTCGACGAGTCGCTTAGCGACCGAGACCTGCTGGCGATGATGCTGGGTCACATCGAAGAATTGAGCGCCGCAATGCAGAAGTCAGATCGAAAGTCTGCCGCCAAGTCTTTGGAGCAGATCGACCTGATCGCGACGACTCTCAAACCCAGACTTTCGAACTTGAGCGACCAACTCGCCGCAGATTTCGATCGGGTCGTCGCGTTGGCCTCGAGTTCACTCGAACGCAACCGACCTGCCGACGCCGACAAAGCCCTGCGTTTTTTGCCGCTGATTATCGACTCTCTGAAAAACTTCTAAACGTCGTCGCTTCAGGCGAGCATCGCCGACACCAAGGGTCGGCTGTGCACCACAGACAAACGACGCGTCGAGCGAGTCAAGGCCACATACAAAGCCCTCAGACCATGTTGTTGGGCGTCGACAATTTGTGCCGGTTCGACGACGATTACTGCGTCAAGTTCAAGGCCCTTGACCATGCTCACGGGTACCACCGTCAGATCAGACTCGATGCCGGCGACGCCCGCCCGACCATAACTGATTCGCGCCGCATCGAGCGCCTGACAGATCTCGTCGACCATCTCGTCTGGGCACACGATCGCCATGTTGCCGTCGCCTACGTCTTTGCCGAGTCGGTGCACCTCGGCGACTATCGTGCTGTTCAAATCTCGCGATTGACATTCGATGATTGTCGGGCTCTCGTCGCCTTCACGAACCGACAGCGGCGGTGACTGTCTCGGCGCGGCGACTTTGAGCACACGGGTCGCCAACTCCATGATTTGTTTCGGTATCCGATAGCCGACGCTCAGGCCGATGACACGCGCGTCGCTCTTTTTTGGAAGATGCGACAACACATCTTGCCAGCTGGCAGGTGCGTGGACCGAGGTCGCCTGGGCGATGTCGCCGACGATCGTCATCGACCCGTTCAAGGATCGTCGCGAAATCATTCGCAACTGCATCGGCGACAGATCTTGAACCTCGTCGATAACGATGTGCCCATAGGTTCGAACCTCGTCGGCTTCGTTGATTCGACCGCTTCGTCGAGGACGTGGACCAAGAACCGCCAGCGCCTCGTCGAGCACGGCGACGTCGGCTTCACTGAACTTCGCCTCGGCAAGCGTGGCCGCCCGTGCACGAAACAGTTTTTCGTATTCTTCGACCGAAAAATATTTTTGCGCCGCCAACCGCAAGAGCGCTTTCGACGAATAAAGGTCGTTCAGCAACTCGGCTGGGGTGAGAATCGGCCACATGTAGTTGATAACGGCCTGAAATTCTTTCAGATCGCGCAGGGCGTCGCGGGTGGTTTCGAGATCGACATCTTTGTTGCGACTCGAGGCGATCATCGCCAACACCACCTCGGTTTCAACCCAATGATGCGCTGCGTTGTGCCGGCGAAAGCGACGCCGTGCCTCGCGCACGATCGTCGCCGACTCGCTCGTGGTCAGACGCAGGTAGCCCGCGCCAAAGCCGATCTCGACGTCTTGGCGCAACGCCCGTTGTCGATCGCCCATCGCCTTAGCCACCACCTTGGCCATGCGGGCGTCTCCCTTTATATATGACAGCGCCTCCGAGTCTTTGGCCGAATAATCATGGCCGCGCATCAAGTCGGCCAGCACCACCTGTTCGACACCCGCCTCGCCGAGCGACGGCAACACTCGTTCGATGTAACGCAAAAAAACGCGATTCGGCCCGACCACCAAAACGCCTTGATCCTCCAGCGGAAATCGATGCGTGTAAAGCAGGTACGCCGCACGATGCAAAGCCACCACCGTCTTGCCGGTGCCCGGACCGCCTTCGACAACAACGATGCCGTGCTGCGGCGATCGGATGATTTCGTCTTGTTCGGCTTGAATCGTCGCCACGATGTCGCCGAGTTGCCCCGTTCTGCCGCGTGCAAGAACGCTCAACAAGGTGCTGTGCCCGCGCAATTGCGCGACATTTTCTGTTCGTGTCGATTCAAGACCATCGTCTTGACCGACACCCAAATGGCCCGCGCCGAACAATTCGTCTTCGATGCCGAGCAACTCGCGCCCTTGCACGGCGAAATGCCGACGACGCGCCAGACCCATCGAGTCTCTTCCGGTCGCCCGGTAGAACGGCTCGGCCACGGGCGCGCGCCAATCTACGACGACAGGTTCACGATTCGAGTCTGAAACGGCCACTCTTCCGATATGAAAACTTTCGAATTTTTCGGGAGATTCGGTGAGCCGGTCGATTCGTCCGAAAACCAGCGCGGCATCACCCAAGTCAAGTTGCGTCAGTCGCCCGACCAGAATCTCGTCGAAAGCGTTGCGCTCATATCGGGCCTGAAAGGTGCCCCCGGTCGAGGCTTCGTTCATTTCACGAATTTTCCACGCGTCGGCACGGGTCTGCTCGAGGCAGGCGTACGCGTTGTCGATGTAGCGCTGCTCTTCGGCCAATTCTGGGTGGTTTTGGGTCATTAAAACTCGCAGGTTTTCAAAAAAGGGGTTTATCAACTCTACCGACCAAAACGACTTTTTGGTTTTCGGGGCAAAGTTTCTGATTTCCGCACACATCGGTGGACACTTCAACTATGTGGCCATCGAATCGTGTCAGACACAAACTCCTTCGCTTTGTGTTCATCTCGTGTTTTCTGTCGATCGTCGGCTGCGCCGATGAAAGCCGGCAATTAGACGGCAATTCGCTCTCGTTTCAGCTCGCCGGTTCTGAACCGAGTTCAAGCGCCAATCCAGATTTTGGCGTCGCTACGACGACTATTCCTGAATCTGCCTCGACACTGCCACAATTGCCGGCCAACGACCCTTTCGACCTGCTCGAAAAGCAGTTCACCGAGATCGAAAAATCGCGCGACAAGTGCACCCAAAAACCTCGCGAGTGCGAAGTTGAAACATTCGTCCTGCCAAATTCACCCTACGAACGAAGGTTCAGCGATCGCATGCAAAAATTCGCCAAGTACAACATCTACTCCCGACCCGGCAGGGGCTCGCGCTCGATCACCATCGAGGGCATCGACCGCGATCGAGTCACAAACTCGGCCTTGATTCGCGGGTGCGTCGCTGACTCGATAGTTCTTTTCATGGACGGGGCGATCTACGACAACAACGTCATCTCGTCTCTGTCGATCTGGCGCCTGCAATGGCGCAACGATCGCTGGTATCTGGCCGATGTCACCGTCGAGCGACGCTTCTTCGACTCCGACAAATGCGAGTGGCCAAATGAGAATTAGGTCGCTGGCGCGCATCATCGTCGTGGCTTCACTTTTCGTTGTTACCGACGCCCGAGTCGGCGAAGTTGCCCGAGTCAAAGCCACGAGCGGCGACGACTCGAATATGGTGCGTGATGTCTTTGGGGCCGTAGTCGACAAAACAATCATCGCCGGCGTGCTGGTCGGCGACAACGAAGAAACCGGCGAGTCTTCAAATTGCAGTTGGTCGCCGTCGCTGCCCCGAGATTCAGGTCAGGGGCAAACCTACGGCGACGAAGTTGAAAAGAGCGTCGACTCGATTCTGTTTCGTCTCTACGACCGAAATTGTCCGCAGCAAAACACCGAAGTATTTTGGGTCGCCCAAGTTCCGCCCGAACTCATCGCGCGCAACGCCGCCAGCATCGCCTACGACATGATTCCCGCGCCGTTCGGCGAATTCGCCCCACCGGCGCGACAGGGTGTGATCAACATCGGCACATGGTTCTGGGTCAGCAGCGCGGTCTGGCAACCCAAGGTCGTGGTCGCGTGGGTGCCGACACCCGCGGGGCCCGTGACGGCGACGATCACGGCCACGCCATACAAACTCGTCTTTGATCCCGGTGACGGGTTGTTTGGTCTCGGCAAAAGAACTTGCGTCGGTCCGGGGCTGAAATGGAACAATCTTTTCGGCGATTCGACGCCCTCGCCCTGCATGTACACCTATCGGCATTCTTCGAATGTCAAGCCCGGCGGCCTATTTTCGGCCACGCTGTCGATTGTTTGGCGGGTGACTTGGCGGTCGAACACCGGCGCTTCCGGCTCTTTTCCTGATGTAACCACTTCTTCCCTGCACCAAATGCGTATCCGTGAATTTCAGGCGCTGGTTACTTCGTGAGCCGTTTCGCGCCAATATCAACAAGCACCATCAAGAATTATGAATCCTCTTGCGGTCTTGCTACCCTTGCATCAGCGCCTTCGACAGTGAATGCGTTAATCAAAGCAAAAGAAAGAAGCAAAAGTTATGCCAACCGGTACCGTGAAATTTTTCAATGATGAAAAGGGTTACGGATTTATCTCGCAGACCAATGGTGAGCCAGATATTTTCGTGCACTTCTCAAACATTGAAGGCACCGGCCGTCGCACCCTTGTTGCTGGCCAAGAGGTCGAATTTGAAATCGGCCAAGGTCGCAAGGGCACCGAAGCCAACAACGTCCGCGCAATCTGATTCGCCCGTCCCGATATAGTTTCGGGTCGTGTCAACATCAAAAGAGCAGATCCTGATAGAACGCCGTTATGCGGCGGTTCTGGCGTCGATTTCTGACCAGGTTCTTGCCGACCTGGCTGTCGCGTTGCCCGAAAAACTTCGCGACCCGTTCGCCAAAGTTGCCGGGCTGCCAGCCGGGGCCCTCGAAAAGAAGGCCGACCTCGGCTCGGCGATTCGGGCCGGCGTAATCACTCGCAAGTCGTTCATCAACGCGGGTGTCTTGTTGAGCGAACCGTGCACCGAGTTTTGCATCGAAGATTTGGGCAGCGCCGCCGACGACCCGAATGTCGAGCATCTCAAGTCGACATTGCCGAGGGCCATTGAAAAATTTGGCATTGATGCGGCGCGCTTGATGGCGGTGCAATACTCGGTGAGCCTGAACGGTTTCAAACAGTTGATCCTTCAAGACGAGCGATTCATGATCCCCAAGTCGGGTGCACCCCAGCCCGAGCCGACCGCAATGCCTTTGCCGAAAGACACCAAAGAAAACGCCGAGAAACGCCGCCTGCGACGCGAACGACAAGAAAAAGAGCGCGAGGCCAAACGCCAGGCCGAACTGCAACGCCGAATCGCTCGCAACCGAGCTTAAAAATGGCGAACCTGCGTTTTGGGTGCGTCGCCGGTCGTGCCGTGCTGGTTTGCGACTCGCTGAAAAGTTTCGTGGATGTCGAAAAGTTTTCGGCGGGCAAGTTGCCGAGCGATCCGATGGCGTGCATCGAGCGATGGGCGGAGGTCGCTGCATTGGCAAAAACGCTGCCCGCCGTCGAATCTGTCGAAATGTCGGCGCTCGATTTGACGCAACTCGACTGTCCTGTTCCGCGCCCGCGTCAAATATTCGCCGTCGGCGTCAATTACAAAGCCCACGCCGCCGAAATGAAACATGGGCTGCCCAAAGAGCCGCTGGTCTTCACGAAATTTCCAAGTTCTCTGAACCGGCCGTTCGGCGCGATTCAACTCGTCGGCGAAAAGTGCGACTACGAGGCCGAACTGGTGGCGGTGATCGCGATCGGCGGGCGCGACATTTCGGCAAAGAACGCCTGGTCGCATGTCGCCGGCTTGTGCGTCGGGCAAGATTTCTCCGACCGCGAACTGCAATACGCCAATACGCCGCCGCAATTCAGCCTCGGCAAGAGTCGTGCCGGCTTCACCACGATTGGCCCGTATCTGACGGATGCCGCGACGCTCGACTCGCGCACGAATCTAGAAATGACATGCCGCGTCTCGGGCGAAATCATGCAACACACCCAGACCGACGACATGATCTTCGAGATACCCGACATCATCGCTTATCTGTCGGGTATCTGCGAACTTTTTGCGGGCGATTTGATCTACACCGGCACCCCGTCGGGCGTAGGGGCCGGAAGGACTCCTCCCCGTTTCTTGCGCCGCGGCGACATCGTCGAAACGACCGTGCAAAATCTCGGCACGATTCGCAACACCTGCGTCTGACCCGACTCGAAGCGGGTTACGAGCCGTTGTGGCGCACGAGTTCGAACTCGGTGTAGGCCGAAACTCCCATCTCGCTGTCGAGACCGGCGATTTCGTCCGCCGCCGACGAGCGAATTCCGCCAGCGGTAAAACGGTTCTGGATTTTGAAAAACCCGTAAGCCAGGGTGAAGTTGACGATCAAGATCGTGGCCGCCCCGAGCAACTGGGCGCCGAACTGACCGAAGTTGCCGTCGATCAGACCCGACACGCCGGCCGAATCTGACCCGTTCCATCCGCCGCCATATGAGCCGTTCGAAAAAATGCCCACGGCCAACAGCCCGAACATGCCGCAGACACCGTGCACGCTGATCGCGCCGCACGGATCATCGATGCGCATGCGCTCTTCAAAGAAATATGTCGACTCGATCACCAGTACCGCGGCAATTGAACCGATGATGGCGGCCGCCCACGGTGCGACGAACGCGCAGGGCGCGGTGATCGCGACCAGGCCGGCCAGCATTCCGTTGAGCATCATCCCGGGATTCGGCTTTCCTGAGCGTCGCATGATCCAAAGCATCGCCACGACCGACCCGAACGCGCCCGAAATCGCCGTGTTCGTTGCAACGGTCGCAAACTGCACATCGGTCGCCGAAAGCGTCGACGCGGCGTTGAAACCGAACCAGCCGAACAAAAGAATGAAGCAGCCGAGCATCGCCATCGGCAAATGGTGGCCCGGCATCGGCAGCGACTTTCCGTCGCTCGAATATTTTCCGATCCGCGGACCAAGCACCATCGCGCCCGCGAGCGCCGCGACACCGCCGGTCATGTGCACGACCCCCGAACCGGCGAAGTCGACGTAACCGGCACCGAGCGACATCGTCGCCCAAGTTTTCGACAACCAGCCTCCGCCCCATGTCCAGGCGGCGATCACGGGATAATAAACAGCGCCGCAAAATAATCCCCACAACACGAAACTGTTCCATCGCCAGCGCTCGGCCATCGAGCCGGTCGGAATTGTCGCCGTCGTATCCATGAATGCCACCATGTACAAAAAGAAACCCAGCAACGCCGGCGTGATGTTGGGGCCCGACAATGCCCAACCTCCGCCCCAGGCAAAGACCCAGTTGCCCGAGCCGATCAATGCGTCGCCGACGGGATTGTCCAGACCAAACGCCGAGTAACTGAAACCACCGAACGCCAGCGGGAAACCGACGAAGAAGAATGCCACGAAACCCAGCCCGAAGATTGCGAAGTTTGTGCTGACAACATGAGCCGCATGTTTCGCCCGGCAAAACCCCGTTTCGACCAGGGCGAAGCCGGCCTGCATGAATATCACCAGGGCCGCGCCGATCACCACCCACATCAGCGACACCTGAGCGCCCAACACGGAAATATCTGAGTTCATTTTCTCCCCATTCTTTGAAGTCGTTGTTTTTGATGATCCGCATCGGAATGATGCGTGCACGACGCTGTGACTGGCGACAAGTTAGACCAACAATGTTTCGTGATTGTCCGTGAATTGTTTCGGGAGTGTGGCTTTTTTAGGTTCGATTGACTTTTTGTTTGTCGCTCCGAATTAGGATGTAAAAATGACCACTTCAGCGACCCGATCCAAGGCCTATCTCGACGACCGGGCCCATGTCTTTCACTCATGGTCGGCACAGGGAACCCTCGACCCGGTCGATCTGGTCGGGGGTCAGGGCTCGTATTTTTGGGACTCGAACGGCAAAAAGTATCTCGATTTCTCAAGCCAGCTCGTCAACTTGAATATCGGCCATCAACACCCCAAACTGATCGCCGCGATCCAAGAGCAAGCCGCGAAACTCTGCACCGTCGCGCCGCAATTCGCCAACGAGGCGCGCAGCGAGGCCGCCCGGTTGATCACCGAACTCGCACCCGGCGATTTGAACATGGTGTTTTTCACCAACGGAGGTGCCGAAGCCGCCGAATACGCCGCGCGCATGGCAAAACTTCACACGGGGCGACACAAAATTCTCACCGCATATCGCTCGTATCACGGTTCGACCGCCGGTGCGATCGCACTGACGGGTGATCCGCGTCGTTGGCAGAACGAAACCGGCGCCTCGGGTGCCGTCAAGTTTTGGGGGCCATACCCGTATCGGTCGGCGTTTCACTCGGCTAACGAATCTCAAGAATGCCAGCGCGCCCTCGAACACCTCGAGAGCGTTCTGATGGTCGAAGGTCCGCACACGGTCGCGATGATCGCCCTCGAAACGGTGGTCGGCACGAACGGAATTCTGGTTCCGCCACCCGGCTACCTGCAGGGTGTTCGCGACTTGTGCACCAAACACGGCATCGTGATGATGTGCGACGAGGTCATGGCGGGTTTCGGTCGATGTGGCGAGTGGTTCGCCGTCAACCACTGGAATGTCACTCCCGACCTGATCTGCTTTGCCAAGGGCGTCAACTCCGGTTATGTGCCGCTCGGCGGCGTCGTGATCAGCCAAAAAATTGCCGACACTTTCAAGGAGCGAATGTTCCCGGGTGGCCTCACCTACAGCGGTCATCCGTTGGCCTGCGGTGCGGCGGTCGCGTCGATCAACATCTTCAAAGAAGAAAAGATCGTCGAGCACGCGCGGATGTTGGGCAAAGACGTGATCGGTCCTGCTCTCGAAAAACTCAAGGCCAAGCACCCGAGCGTCGGTGATGTGCGCGGCCTCGGCGTGTTTTGGGCGATCGAACTCGTCAAGAATCGCGAGACGCGCAAACCGTTCGTGCCGTTCAACGCCACCGGGGCAGATGCCAAGCCGATGCTCGAACTCGCGGCCGCGTGCAAAGAGCGCGGTCTCTGGCCGTTCACGCACTTCAACCGCATGCACGTCGTTCCGCCGTGCAACACCCCGGTCGAAGATGTCAAAGCAGGTCTCGAGATCATCGACGAAGTTCTCGATATTGCCGACAAGCACCACGAAAAATAATCTTTCTCGTCTCTGCAACTGCGAATGTCGCGCAAACTCACTGTTCTTGCCGATCGTGCACTGAATGTGCCGAGCCGAAATCGGCTCGACCCCGACAACAAGAACTACGCGGCGATTATCGCCGCCCACGACGCTGCCTTGGCAAATAAACATGACGGATACATCGACCCGGTCAACTCACTGTTCGTGATCACCGCGGCAACCCACGCCGCCCGCGGCTATTGCTGCGACAACAACTGCCGCCACTGCCCCTACACCGAATAAACCAAAAAAGGCGGGCCGCCGAAGCGACCCGCCCTTTTTGTGATTCTTTACTGACTGCTTAGTTGCCACCTTCGGCGAGTTCAACAGTTTCAGGCATGTACGCCGAACCTTTTGTGTCTACGCCCATCGCATCAAGCATCGCAAGCGCTGCCGTCACGATGTCGTTGGTGTAGGCACCCGCGTCCGGAGCCTTCGTCAACACGGTGCCGCCTTCGAGGTTCTTCGCCGATTGCGAGAGCGATGAAGTGCGATCCCATGCTGCTGCGTCGATCATGCCTGCACCACCAGCGGCCGGCCAGATCAACTTGTTGACTTCGTTCATCTGCCACAACTGGTGACTTGCACCGAGTTTCGAGCCCTTTGACACGACGATGTCGCGGCAGGTCGAGATGTTGTCTCGGCAGAACGCCCAACCCTGCAGCGAAGCTGCGACGAACTTGGTCGCGGTCTCCACATAGGCGGGGTCTTCGAGACGCTTGCCGTCGGCCCAAATCGCGTCTTGCAACATACCGACACCTTCGGCCTCATACGAAACGACGTTGAAGTCGTCGGCCGTGTAGAGGGCGCCTGTTGCCGGATTCTTTGCCTCGAGCACCTGTGCGTACTCGTTGTAGGTCATCGCCTCGGCCGCGTCAATGTCGCCAGAGAGCAAACCTGCCATGTCGAATTGTTGCTGAACAAGCGTCACGTCTTTCGCCGGATCCAAGCCCGCCTTGGTCAAAGCGGCGAAGATCTCGAACTCGTTGCCGAAGCCCCAGTTACCAATCTTCTTGCCCTTGAAATCTGCGGCTGACTTGATGTTCTTGTCTTTGAACGAGACCTGCAATGTGCCTGATCGTTGGAAGACTTGAGCGATGTTCACGATGTTCGCCCCACCTTCGCGACTGGCGAGCGCCTTGGAAACCCAAGAGATCGCAAAGTCGGCCTGGCCATCGGCGAGTACGTTCTGCGGAGTGATGTCTACGGCACCCTCCAAAATCGTTACTTCAAGGCACTGATCGGCGTAGAAACCCTGGTCTTGTGCGGCGTAGTAACCAGCGAACTGCGCCTGAGTGAACCATTGAAGTTGCAACTTCACCGGTGTCGGCGTGGTGCACTCTTCTGCTGGTGCGGTTGTCTCTTCTGTTGCCGCGGTGTCTTCGGTTGCCTCGTCGTCACTGCCGCCACAGGCGCCAACGACAAGAGACATGACCGCGATGCCCGCGAAGGCAACTTTCAGTGATGATTTTCTCATTTTTCTCCCCCGGGTAAACCCGAACTTGTTTTATTTCGCCTCACCCCTGCGGGTGACGCTCTCCAAAATAATGGAGACTATGTAGAACGCTAGCCCAAGCAGGCAAGCCCCTAAAACGTAGGCCCATGCTGCCGCATTTTTGGCATTGGCGATATTGCTCGTGATCCTGCTTCCAAGGCCGTTCTGCAAACCACCGAAATATTCGCTGACGAAAGCCGTGATTACCGAGGCGGGTGCGGCGATCTTCAACGCGGTGAACAAAAATGGCACCGCATTGGGCACCCGCACCTTGCGCAGGATCTGAAAATCGCTCGCGGCATAACTCTTCATCAACTCGACATGGGTTGAGCGAACCTGGGTCAAACCCTTCGCCACATTCACCAGAACGATGAAATAAACGACGAGCGTGACCATCACCCTTCGCGGAATTTCGCTCGTGATCGAATACATGTTGTTCAACACCGCCACCAGAACGAAAATCGGTATCGCGTTCAAAGCAATCGCCAGTGGTGTGATCAACTCGCCGAGAAACTTGTATCGACTCAACACGAAACTCATCGCCACACCGAGCACCGTGCCGACCAACAGGCCGATCAGTGCGTTTCCGCCCGAGACCGCCGAGGCCTCCCAGATTCTCGACGCGTTCTTGACGAATTGTTCGAAAATTTTCGACGGGGCGGCCAAAAAGTAGGGCTTCAAATCGAAGCCGCGCACCGCCGACTCCCAGAGGGCCAAAAACAAAAAACCAAAGACCAGTGCCGGGCCCGCCTGCCGCACTCGACCAACAATTCGTGCAATCGCCAAGGTGCCGGTTTTGTCGCTCATGCTCAGCGATCTTCCACACCGCGAACCGCGTTTGCCGCCGCGTGCTCGGCGTGCGTGCCGCGCAATGCTTCGCGCACCGCGGTGATGCCTTTGAAGAAGCCCTCCGCGGCACGAGTGTCTTCGTTGCGTGTGGCGCCCAGACCGACCTCGATAACTTTTGTGATTCTGCCCGGCCGCGGTGACATCACCACGACACGATTCGAAAGATAAACCGCTTCGGGTATCGAGTGCGTGACGAACACGACCGTCGTCGACGTCTCTCCGCAGATGCGCAACAGTTCACCTTGCATGTATTCGCGGGTCATCTCGTCGAGCGCGCCGAACGGCTCGTCCATCAACAGCAACGGCGGATGCGAGGCCAAAGCCCTGGCGATCGCGATTCGCTGCTGCATGCCCCCCGACAATTGCCATGGATACAAATCGGCGAACTCGGGCAACTTCACGAGTTCGAGCATCTCTTTCGCCCGCGTCTCGCGTCTTGATTTTTCCCAGCCCTTGAGTTCGAGCGGCAGTTCGATGTTTTTGCTGACGGTTCGCCAGTCGAACAGACCCGCCTGCTGAAACGCCATTCCGTAGTCCTGGTCGAGCCGTGCCTGCGCCGCGGTTTTTTTGTTCACGCTCACCGAACCCGTCGTGGGCTCGAGCAGATTGGCGATCAGCCTGAGCAGCGTCGACTTGCCACAACCCGACGGGCCGATTAGCGAGACGAACTCGCCGGGCTGCACCGTCAGACTCACGTCGACCAGGGCGTCTACTTGTTTCGTGGTTCCTTGATTGAAGATTTTGCTCGCTGCCAAGACTTCCAGTGCGCTCACGTGCTTGACTCCTTCGGTCGATTTCTCATCAATACGACGTCTGAAAGAGCGACGAGACCCGACATTGTGATGCCCAGTGCCGCGGCCCCGAACACGGCGGTGAAAACTTTCGCCGGGTCACCCGTCGCTTCGCGCGCATACTCGATGATCAATCTTCCGATGCCACCTTTGAGTCCAGTGCTGATCTCGGCGACGACGACGCCGATCACCGAACCCGACGCGCCAAGCTTCAGCGCGGGAACCATGTACGGCACCGCCGCGGGAAACTTCAACTTGAACAAAGTTTGTTTCCACGATGCGGCGTAACTTTCCATCAATTCGAGAGCCGCGGCGGGTGCGCTGGCCAAGCCGCGCAACGTGCCTACCGCGATCGGAAAGAAAGCGAGAAAGGTTCCAAGTATCGAGGCCGACAGCCACCTCGGCCACACGAACGAACCGATCTCGAGCTTGCCGCCCCAACTGACAACCAGCGGGGCAAGCGCGATCAACGGCACGGTTTGCGACATCACGAGATAAGGCAGAAGCCCGCGCTGCACCACCCGAAATCTCGACATCAAAACGGCCAGACCGACGCCGATCGTGGTGCCGAGAAAGAAACCGACCAACGACAATCGCAACGAAAAAAAAGCGCCAGAAAGCACCACCGACCAGATTTTCGTGTCCGACCCGCGAACCTCGGGCCGACCATATCGGCTGAGCATCGACCAGATATGCGGCATCGCCGTGTCGTTGGCGCGCGGCAAGATGCTCACGCCGAAAAGTTTTCCGCCGTCTTGCGGCCCGACAACTTTGTACAACTCCCACAATGCGACCACCGAGGCGATCGCCACGACGAACATCGAACTGCGATACGCGATGCGACGCGCCAGCATGTTTACTTCTTCGCTTTGTTCAGCGCCGCGATCTCAGGCAAAATGTGTTTTCCGTAGGCGTCAAGCGTCTGGTCTTTGCCGTCATGCTGCAGATAGATCGAGAATTGATCGACGCCCAGATCTCTGAGTTCTTTAAGACGCTTGAGATGATCATCGACCTTGCCCAAAATACAAAAACGGTCGACGATCGAGTCGGGCACAAAAGTTGTGTGCGTGTTGCCCGCTTGTCCGTGCTGTTTGTAGTCGTAACCCTCGCGACCCTTGATGTAATCGGTCAACGCCTTCGGCACAGAACTCGACTCGCCATAACGGGCGACGATGTCGGCCACATGGTTGCCAACCATGCCCCCGAACCATCGGCATTGCTCGCGCATGTGGGTAATGTCGTCGCCGACATAGGCGGGCGCGGCGACGCATAACTTGATTTTGTCCGGGTCGCGACCCGAATCACGAGCGGCCTTGCGCACCGCGTCGATCGTCCATGCGGCGATATCGATATCGGCAAGTTGCAAAATGAAGCCATCCCCGACTTCGCCCGTCAACTGCAGCGCCTTCGGCCCATAGGCGGCGACCCAGACTTCGCAACGACTCTTGGATGCCCACTCGAATTTGATTTTCGAACCGTTGTAGTCGACTTCACGGCCGTTGGCGAGTTCGCGGATCACATGAATGCTCTCGCGCAGCGTGGCCAAAGTGGTCGGCTTGCCGTTTGTTACGCGCACCGCCGAGTCGCCCCGACCGATGCCGCAAATCGTGCGGTTGCCGTACATCTCGTTGAGGGTCGCGAACAAACTCGCGGTGACGGTCCAATCGCGGGTGGCGGGATTGGTGACCATCGGCCCGACCACGACATTTTTCGTCTCGGCCAAAATCTGGCTATATATAACGAATGGTTCTTCCCACAAAATATGGCTGTCGAATGTCCAGACATGTGAAAAGCCGTTGACGTCGGCTTTGCGCGCGAGATCGATCACCTGCCGGGCAGGTGGGGTCGTCTGCAATACGACGCCGATATCCACGGTTTACCTGTTCTGCGGGAAACCGAGATCGACTTGCGATGTGCGCGGATCTGGCCAACGCGAAGTCACGACTTTACCGCGGGTGAAAAAGTTGATGCCCTCCGGGCCATACATGTGTTGGTCGCCGAACAAACTCGCCTTCCATCCACCGAACGAGTAGTACGAAACCGGCACGGGGATCGGCACGTTCACGCCGACCATGCCGACATTCACCTCGAATTGAAACTGGCGCGCGACTCCGCCGTCGCGGGTGAAAATTGCCGTGCCGTTGCCGAACTGATTGTCGTTGATCGCCTTCAAGCCTTCGTCGTAGGTTTTTACGCGCATCACCGTGAGCACGGGGCCGAAAATTTCTTCGTCGTAGCATTTCATTCCCGGCTTGACATGGTCGATCAGACTCGGGTTGAGAAAGAACCCCTCTTCTTTCGCCTTGTCGGTGCCGTCGAGAACCACTTTTGCGCCTTCTTTGGCCGCGCCGGTCACATAGCTCGCGACCTTGTCGCGATGCTCACGACTGATCAGCGGACCCATCTCGCTCGCCGGGTCTGAACCCGCGCCAACTTTTATGTTCGGCACGCGCGATTTGATTTTCTCGACCAACGCATCGGCCACCGTTTCGACCGCCAACACCACCGAGACCGCCATGCATCGCTCGCCCGCCGAACCGTAGGCCGCGCTCACCGCGGCATCGGCAGCCATGTCGAGATCGGCGTCAGGCAACACCAGCATGTGATTCTTCGCGCCACCCAACGCCTGCACGCGCTTGCCGTTCTTGGTGCCCGTTTCATAGACATATTTCGCGATCGGGGTCGAGCCAACGAAGCTGAGCGCCGCGACATCGGGGTGTTCAAGCAGGCGATCTACGGCGACTTTGTCGCCGTGCAAGACGTTGTATACGCCGTCGGGCAGGCCGGCCTGGCGAAGCAGATCGGCGACGAACATCGACGCCGACGGATCTTTCTCGCTGGGCTTCAAGACGAATGTGTTGCCGCACATGATCGCGTTGGCGAACATCCACATCGGCACCATCGCCGGAAAATTGAAAGGGGTGATGCCCGCTACGACGCCAAGCGGTTGACGAATCGAATAGACGTCGACACCGGTCGATGCCTGCTCTGAGTAGCCACCTTTGAGCAACGCCGGCACGCCGCAGGCGAACTCGATGTTTTCGAGCCCGCGCGCGACCTCGCCGAGCGCATCGCTCGGCACCTTGCCGTGCTCTTGGGTCAGCAACGACGCGATCTCTTTGCGGTTGGCGTCGACCAGTTCGCGCATGCGAAACATGATTTCGGCGCGACGCGACAAGTTCGTCGCGCGCCACGCGGGCAGTGCGGCTTTCGCCGCGGCCACGACCATGTCGACATCGGCGATGTTCGCCAGATCGACCTCAGACTCTTGTTTGCCCGTCGCCGGATTGAACACCTTGCCCGACTTGCCCGATGTGCCCGCCACGACTTTGTTGTTGACCCAATAGCTGATCCGATTCATGATTTCCTTGTTTCTCCTGTTTTTGTTGTTCTAGTTCAAATATTGGCAGAGGCCGCGCTTGATGAACTTGCCGTGACCTTTTTTGCCGAGGTATTTGTCGTTCTCGATCACGACCATGCCGCGCGAAAGCACGGTGTCGACTTTGCCGTCGACCACGGTGCCTTCCCACGACGAGTGGTCCATGTTCATGTGGTGTTTGTCGTTGATGCCGATCTTCGTCTTCTTGCTCGGGTCCCACACCAAGATGTCGGCGTCCGAGCCCGGCGCGATGACGCCCTTCTGCGGATACATGCCGAACATTCGCGCGGGCGTGGTGCAGCAAGTTTCAACCCATCGCTCTAGCGACAACTCGCCCAGCACGACGCCCTGATAAATGAGCTCCATGCGGTGTTCGACGCCGCCCATGCCGTTGGGAATCTTCGAGAAGTTTCCGAGCCCGAGTTCTTTTTGATCCTTGTAACAGAACGGGCAGTGGTCGGTCGAGACCACGGCGAGTTCGTTCATGCGCAGGCCCTTCCACAGGTCGCCGTGATGGTCGTGCTTGTCGTGTTTGCTGCGAATCGGCGGCGAGCAAACGAACTTCGCGCCCTCGAAACCGGGGCGAGCCAAGTGATCTTCGAGCGTCATATACAGATATTGCGGACAAGTTTCGCCGAAGACATTGAGACCCTCGTGGCGCGCCTCGGCCAGGGCGTTGAGCGCCTCGGATGCCGACATGTGCACGATGTAGAGCGGCACGTTGCCCGCGACCTTCGACAGCACGATCGCGCGGTTCGTCGCCTCGCCCTCGAACAAACTCGGGCGCGAATAAGAGTGGTACTTCGGGTCGGTCTCTCCGCGTGCGATGTGCTGCTGCACGAGCACATCGATGGCGATGCCGTTCTCGGCGTGCATCATGATCGTCGCGCCGTTCTCGCTGGCGGTCTGCATCGCCCGCAAAATTTGACCGTCGTCGCTATAGAACACGCCGGGATACGCCATGAACAACTTGAAACTGGTGACGCCCTCGTGGTCGACGAGATATGTCATATCTTTCAACGATTGTTCGTCGACTCCGCCGATGATCTGGTGAAACGCATAGTCGATCGCGCAATTGCCACCCGCTTTGCGGTGCCATTCGGCCAAGCCCTCGTGCACGTTTTCTCCGTAACGCTGCAACGCCATGTCGACGATCGTCGTTACTCCGCCCCATGCCGCGGCGATCGTGCCCGTCTCGAAAGTGTCGACGGCGGCCGTGCCACCGAACGGAAGCTCCATGTGCGTGTGCACATCTATGCCGCCGGGGACGACATATTTGCCTTTCGCGTCGATCACTTTGTCGGCAGCCACGTTCAGCGCCTCGGCTTTGCCGCGCTCGAGCAGGGCCATGACTTTTTCACCTTCGACCAACACGTCGTATTCATGCCGACCCGTCGGGCTGACGACGGTTCCGTTTTTGATCAGTATGCGTGCCATGTTTCCTCCTGCTCTTCGATTCGTTTTAGATTTTTATCGCTCCACTAGTTCGT
>Ga0194121_10002278_pt1 | contig 30746 bp, 22 predicted proteins | sample TA2MahCa50mmetaG_FD_148609 | JGI IMG/M metagenome (GOLD analysis project Ga0194121, IMG submission 148609) | Freshwater microbial communities from Lake Tanganyika, Tanzania - TA2015020 Mahale Deep Cast 50m | ecosystem: Environmental > Aquatic > Freshwater > Lake | place: Tanzania: Lake...
CGCTGCCGCTGCCGGCAGCGCGGCCGGCAGGACCGCCGAGATCACCGTGGACGCTGCCGCCTCGAGCCGCGCCGCCGCCGCGACCGACTCCGATTCGTCCGCGTCCGCGTCCGCGTCCGCTGCCGCCGCTTCGACCGCCGCCTTCGCGCCGTCGCTGCCGGCGGCGCGCGGCGGCGGCATCGGCCATGACCTGTCGGTGAAGGCGACGCCGATGGCGCCGCAGGAGGAGCTCGCGCTCAAGGTGAGCGAAGGGCTGAAGAACCTCACGACGCTGCTGTCGTCGATCGACGAGCGGATGGTCGCGCAGCATCGCGCCACCGAGCTGGTGGCCGAGCGGCTGCAGGCGCTGCCGCGCGTGCTCGAGGGGCTGGTCGAAGCGGAGAAGCAGAACATCGAGACGTTGCGCGACCTGCGCGGCTCGATGGAGCGGCAGGGAGAAGCCGCGCTGGCGGCCACCGAGAAGCTCGGCGCGCTGCCGACGCTGGTCGACGGCATCGGCGCGCGCATCGAGAAGCAGACCGAGGCGTCGGCCTCGGTGAAGACGTCGGTCGAGGCGGTCGGGCAGTCGGTCCGCGGCCTGGTTGACGGCGCGCAGCGCACGCAGAACAGCCTCATCACCGAGTTCCGCCGCGGCCAGGACGACCAGCGTCAGCGGCTCGAGGACCTGGTCGAGCGCCAGCGCAAGACCATCATGGTGGTCGCGATCATCGGCGCGTTCGTCGTGATCGGCCTGGTCATCGTGCTGGCGCGTCTGCCGAAGTGATCGGACGCGCGGCCGAGGCGTTCGCTCGTCTGGCGCAACGCGCGCTGCCGAGCCCGTTCGTCTTCGCGCTGCTGCTGACCGCGGTCGCGTTCCTCGCCGGCCTCGTCGTCGGCCGTCCGGCCGGCCAGTCGCTGGCGGCGCGCGCCGGCGACCTCGCCGCGATGTGGTACGGCGGCGACCTGCTCGCCGCCACCACCGGTCAGACGCGGGCGATCGGCGGCCTGGTCTCGACCGGCGGCTTCGCACTGGCGCTGCAGATGTGCCTGATCCTCGCCACCGGCTACGCGCTGGCGGCGGCGCCGCCGATCGCGCGTGCGCTGCACCGGCTCGCCGACCTGCCGCGGCGCGAGTCGGTCGCCGCCGCGATCGTCGCGCTGGTGGCGATGGTGGCCGCGTGGCTCAACTGGGGCTTCGGCCTGGTCGTCGGCGCCGTCTTCGCCCGCGAGGTCTACCGCGCCGCGCGCGACCGCGGCGAGCGCTGGAACTACCCGTTGCTCGGGGCTGCCGGTTACCTCGGACTGATGGTCTGGCACGGCGGCTTTTCCGGCTCGGCGCCCCTCGCGGTGGCGCAGGCGAACCACGACCACGTCGCGATCTACGGCGTCGTCCCCGCCGCGCGGACGCTGTTCGCTCCGCTCAACCTCGGCCTGAATGGCGCCCTCCTGCTGCTGCTGCCGCTGCTCTTTGCCGGCTTCGCGCGCGCCGCCAGCGCCGGCCGCGCGCGGGCAGTGGCGGCGGGTCGCCCGCTGGCCGAAGCGGCGCCGATCTGGACGCTGCCGGACGAGCGCTCGGGCCGATCGGGCGGAAGCGGTGCCGTCGACGCCGGCATGACCGCCGCGGCCACGCCCACCGAGCGGTTGGACGACTCACGCCTGCTCGCCGCGATGGTGGTGCTGCTGGCGGGCGGCGCGCTGGCGCTGCTGGTGCATGCGCGCGGACTGGCGGGCGCGCTGTCACTGCCGAGCGTCAGCGTCGTCTTCCTCACCGCCGGCGTGGCGCTCCATCGCAGCGTCGGTCGCTTCGGCCGTGCCTTCACCGAAGCGGGTGGCGAACTCTCCGGCATCCTGCTGCAGTTCCCGTTCTATTACGGGATCCTCGGACTGCTCGACCAGAGCGGCGTCGGTGCGACGCTGGCGGAGAGTTCACAGGCGGCGACGCGCGGACTGGTCGCGCTCGGCCTGCCGGTCGAGACCGCGTTCTCATGGGTGACCTTCGCCACCGCCGCGGTCATCAACCTGTTCGTTCCATCGGGCGGCGGACAGTGGGCGATCCAGGGCGGCATCGCCGGGGGCGCCGCGGTGTCGCTCGGCGTCGATCCCGCGCGCGCGGTCCTGCTGGTGGCCTACGGCGACGAGGTGACCAACATGGTGCAACCGTTCTGGGCGATCACGCTGCTGTCGATCACGGGGTTGCGCGCCGGCGAGATCCTCGCCTGGTCAGCGCTGGCGATGTTCGCCGCGCTGCCGGTCTATCTGCTGGCCTTGGCGATCGGATGACGATTAGTGCGGTTAACGCAATTAAAGTGCGGAAACCGCCGTGCGATGCCGCACAGAAACTTGTTACGCAATCGCGCGCGGATGCCTAGAACGAGCGCCTTCCCCGGGGGCGTTGCGCGGGGAGCGCCTTCCCTCGCCAGGTCGCCAGCCTGGTTTCAGAGCCTGAGGCGCCCATTCGGAGCAGGACCGGCGGTGCCACGCACCGCCTGAACGGTTCGCTGTCGCGGCCATTCGGGGAACCGCGTGAGCGTCGGGGCTGCCGTGCGCCCCCATGCCGCCTCCTTCCCGAGCGCGCCGCAGCAGGCGCAACGGCGATGAGCCGCTGGCCGTGCTTGCCGGACGCTCGCTGCGTCCGTGCCGCACGGATCGGCGCTGCGGAGACGACCGCGATGGCGCGACTGACGATTTCGCTGCCCGACGGAACGCGCGACGTCGAGCTGGGCGAGAAGCTGGTGATCGGCCGGGTCGAGGGCGCTGACCTCGTCCTCGACGACAAGGGCATCTCGCGCCGCCACTGCGAGTTCGAGCGGCGCGGCGACGGCTACGTGGTCCGCGACCTCGGCAGCAGCAACGGCACCCTGGTCAACGGCGAGAAGGTGACCGAGCACGCACTGGCGACGGGCGACAAGGTGCGCGTCGGCGGCGTGACCGTGACCTTCTCGGCCACCGACGCCGACTGCGTCCTGCGCTTCCTGTCCGGCGAGCACGCCGGCCGCGACGTGCCGCTCAAGGGCGCGCGCACGACGCTCGGGCGCCGGCCCGACAACGCCGTCGCGTTCGCCGACGTCAAGGTCTCCGGCGTCCACCTCGAGGTGGCGCGCGACGGCGACGGCTACGTGCTGCGCGATCTCGGCAGCACCAACGGCACCTTCCTCGACGGCAGCAAGGTCACCCAGGAGGTCGCGCTGTCGCACGGCGATCGGGTGAAGCTCGGCGCCAGCGAGTTCCAGTTCGTCGACCTGCGCCGCGGCGCGCTGCCGGTCGGCGCCACGGCCGGGGACGCCGCCGGCGTGCTCGGTGGCCCGTCGCGCCCCGCCCTGGCCGCACCCGAGCGCAGCAAGGCGGGCGCGCTGCTCTCCCTGACCGGCGTCGTGCTGGCGATGGGGGGTGGCGCCGCGTGGTACTTCATGCGCGTCGGGGAAGCACCGCCCGCGAGCGGACGGAGCGCCGCGGCACCGCCGACCGGCACGCTGCTGGCCGAAGACTGGTCGTTCGAGAGCGGCGCCGAGGCCGACGCGCTGTGGAGTGCCGAGCTCGGGCCGGGCTTCGGCGCCCGGCGCGGCCGTGCCAGCTCCGGCAGCTACGCGCTGGAAGCGGCGGTGGCGGACGGCCAGGCGACGGTGTCGCGGCGGCGGGTCGCCGCAACGGTGGCGCCGCGGCCGTTGACCGTCAGCGGGCAGCTCGCCGTCGACGACGGCGCGCTCGGCTCGGTGGCGCTGCGCTTCGGCGTCGGCGAGGGCGAAGGCGTGGTCCCGCGGACGCTCGAGGTGGTGGCGGTGGCGCGCAGCGGTGGCGGGGAGTTCGCCGAATTCAGCGCAGTCATCGATCCGCCGGCCTGGGCGAAGACGGTCGAGGTGGCGGTGGCGGCGCGCGGCAACGGCCGCGTCCTGCTCGACGACCTCGCGCTGCAGCCGGGCGGGACGCCCGGGCCACGGGCGCCCGTCGGCGAGCTGGCGCTGGCCAGCCGCGGCCCGAGCAGTTGGTGGATCGACGCGCGCGCGCCGGCCGTCGAGCTGTTCGTCCCGTACGGCAGCGGCGCGATTGCGCCGACGGACGCCGCTGCGGGCGAGGCGCCGGCCGCGGTGCAGGAGGGCGAACTCCCGGCCGGAGCATTCGTCGCCCGCGTGGCGGCGAACGGCGCCACGATCGACCTCGATCCCGGCCGCGGGCCGTTCGCGCCCGCTGGCTTCGCGCTCGACGTCGCCGCGGAGTTGGCGGCCAACGGCGTGACGCTGATGGGCAGCGCCACCGATCGGCGCTTCGGCGCCTTCACGGCGACCGGGGTGAAGCAGTTGCTGCTCGGCGCCGCCGCCGAGCGGCTGCTGCTGTCGTGGTCGGCGCCGGTCGCCCTCCGCGGGGTCCCGCGCGGCGGAGGGCTGCGGATCGAGATCGCGACGACCGCGCCGCTGCAGGTGACGGTTCGCGCCGAGTTCGCCAAAGAGCGCGAGGAGGCCTCGGCGCTGTTCGCGAAGGCGCAGGAGGAGTCGCGGTCGGGCCGCTCGGGCGCGGCGCTCCAGAAGCTGCGCGAGATCCGCGAACGGCTGCCGCACGACGATCGCGTCGTCGCGCTGGCGCGCGCCCTCGAGAGCGAGATCGTGCCGAAGCTCGAGGCCGAGCTCGTCCTGGTCGAGCTCGAGGCGCAGGGTGCCGAGTTCCTCGACAGCCTCGACCACTATCGCAGCACGCTGGTGCGGGCGCGGGCGCTGCTGACGCAGGCGGAGGGACTCGAGGCGGCGAAGGAGCTCGCCGGTCGGGTCGCGCGGATGGAGGCGCACGTCGCCACGCTGGAACGCGAGCACCGCGAGGAGGAGGCGGCGCGGTTGCTGCGGCTGGCCCGCGCGTTCGCGGCGCAGGCGTCGCCGGCGCCGGCGCGGCCGGCCACCGCGAAGGAGCTGCTCGAGGAACTGCAACGCAGCTATCGCGACACCGCGGCGGCGCGCGAGGCGCGCGGAGAGCCGGCCGGCGGTCCCGAGGGAGGGAGCTGACATGGGTGCCCGCGGATTCGGGATCGACGAGGGCAGCGCGACCTGGAAAGCGGTCGAGGTCGAGCTGAAGGAGGGCGCGCTGGTGCCGGTGGCGGCGGCGGTGCTGCCCGCCGGCGACGGCTCGCCCGACCCGGCGGCGGTGGCCGCGGCGCTCAAGGCCGGCGCGATCAAGTCGCGCCAGCCGGTGCTCGGACTCACCGGCAAGGACCTGGTCATCAAGTACCAGCAGGTGCCGCCGGTCGCCGACTTCCAGCTGAAGAAGATCGTCGCCTTCGAGCTCGAGGAGATCCGCAAGCAGTCGGGCGACGAGCTCGCCGCCGACTTCAACGTGATGCCGTCGCGCGCCGACCTCACCAGCGACGACATCGTGCTGATGGCGCTGTCGCGCGAGCAGCGCATCGAGGAGCGCTCCGCCGCGCTGCAGCTGGCGGGCGTCACCGCACGCCACTTCACCCCGAACGCGGTGGCGCTGTTCCACTCGTTCCGCGCGTTCGGGCCGGCCACCAGCGGCGACGTCATGGTCGTGGCGATCGGCAAGACCTCGACCGACATGGCGTTGCTGCGCGACGGCGACCTGCTCTACGCGCGCAGCGTCGGCACCGGCGGCGACGCGCTGACCGACGCGCTGGCCGGCGAATTCGGCGTCAGCAAGGCGAAGGCGGAGAGCCTGAAGCGCGAGCTCGGCGACCTGCGGCCGCGCGACAAGCGGGGCGGCCTGTCGCAGCAGGCGGAGAAGGTGAGCTACGCGCTCGAGAACGCCGCCGGCCGGCTGTTCAGCATGGTGCAGTCGACGGTGCAGCTGGCGAAGGGGCAGATGCAGCTGAACCAGTTCGAGCTGGCGAAGGTCTGGATCACCGGCGGCAGCGCCGCGATGCGCGGACTCGACGAGTACCTCGCCGGCAGCCTCGGCGTGCCGGTGCAGCGGTTCGACCCGCTCGGCGACGCCGGCATCGCGGTGGAAGGCGCCGGGACGCTCGACCTCGCGGTGGCGGCGGGGCTCGCGGTCATGGCCGCCGATTCCCAGGCGTGGTCGGTCGAGCTGCTGACCGGTGCCGAACGGCGCAAGCGCGAGTGGAAGTCGAAGCACCTCTTCACCGCTGCCGCGCTGGTGGCGGTGGTGGCGTACCTCGGGATCTACGCGTGGCAGTGCCAGGTGCGGTTCGAGATCGCCGACAAGGCCGCGGTGCGGCTCGGCGGCGAGCAGCGCAAGCGGACCGCCAACAAGGATGCGGTCGAGCGGCTGCGGGTCGAGCGCGCGGAGCTGGCGGCGAAGGTCGACCACCTCGAGAAGCGCAAGGCGGCGGGCGACTCGCTGGTGCGCGCGCTCGGGCTGCTGGCGACCGGTTTGCCGGAGGATCTCTGGGTGACCAACCTCGAGCTCGAGCTGCTCGAGTCGAAGGGGCAGGCGCGCGACAAGGTGGCGAAGAAGCCGCTGATCGTCGTCGATGGCGCCGGCAAGTCGCGCGGCACGCGTGCGGCCGACGAGAGCTTCAGCGCCTTCGTCGAGAGCGTGCGCAGCCTGGACGCGAAGAGCGACTGGCGGCCGGCCGAGTTCGTCGAGTCGCCGGCGCAGAAGGGCGGACAGATCGAGTACCGGCTCAACCTGAGCTGGCTCGCCGAGCCGACCGCGCCGAAGGACGAGGACGACGCCGCGCCGGCGGAAACCGAGTCGGGCGGCGGCCGCAAGCCGGCGCCGAAGGGGGGCCGCTGAGATGGACCTCGCCGATCTCTGGCAGCAGCACAAGAAGTTCATCCTGATCGTCGCCGGGGCGTTCCTGCTCCTGCTGATCGGTCGCGGCGTCCTCTCGTCGCAGTACGACTACGAGGCGCGTGCGGCGACGGCCTACAAGACGTCGACCACCATGGCGAAGCAGCCGAAGGTGACCGACGACGTGGTCCGCGCGCTGCAGGACGACGTCGCGTCGCTGAAGGCGCGCTGCGCCGAGCTGGCGAAGACGATGCGCCACCGGCCGGACGAGGCGTTCGTCGTGCCGCCCGGCGAGCCGAATCCCCGCGCCTTCTTCTTCCGCCGCCATCGCGAGACGCAGAAGGCGCTGACCGAGGCGGCCGAACGGCAGGACATCCGCGTGCCCGAGCAGCTCGGCCTGAAGGACATGGCGCCGACCGAGCCCGACGAGATCCGGCGCCAGCTGGTGGCGCTGGACGTCGTGCAGCAGGTGGTGGTGGAGGCGATCGGCGCCGGCGTTCGGCGCATCGCCTCGATCCAGATCGAGGACGCGGCCAAGGGACGCGGCCGGGCGGGCGGCTTCATGTCCGACCTCGGCGTGCGCTTCGACATCGTCGGCGGCGAGAAGGCGATCCGGGCGCTGGTCACCGGCGTCGTCGATGGCGCGGCGCGCGGCCAGGGCGCGTACCTCGCCGTCGACCAGGCGCGGATCAAGCCGGTGAAGGGCGAGATCGGAATGCTCCAGCTCGACCTGTCGGTGAGCGCGCTCGAGATCGAGGCAGGCAGCGACGAGGAGACGCCGTGATGGCGCGGCCGGGCAAGGAACAGACCTTCTTCTTCGTCAGCGCCGGCGTGACCGGGCTGCTGGCCACGCTGCTGCTCATCGAGGACTTCAAGGCGGCGACGGTGCCGCCCGGACAGCCGTTCGATCGGTCGCAGATCGACCTGAAGGGCGTCCCGTCCGCGCCGCGCGGCGCGCTGAAGGACGGCAGCTTCGCCCGCGATGGTCGCGAGGCGTTCCGCGAGCCGCGCGACTGGCAGTCGCTGCCGGCGGCCGACCTCGACCGACCGCCGCTGCGGGAGCCGGCCTACGTCCCGCCGCCGCCGCCGCTGCGCGCCGGATTGTCGCGGTTGTCGGTCTATCGCCAGCAGTTCGAGGTGACGCCACACGAGTTCGCGGTCGCCGCGGCGGCCGACGCCGCCGAGAGCGGCGGCGGCGAAGCCGCAGCGGGCGCGGCAGTCGATGGCGCAACGCCGGCGAAAGCGCCCGCCGGCGACGCCGCCGCACGACCGCAGGCCGGAGGCGCCGGTGCCGCCGCCTTGGCGCGGACGCGCGACGACGAGTTCCAGCAGAAGTACGACTGGCTCGACCTCGCCTCCGATCCGCGGCCGTGGTACGTGATCATCAAGAACGCCGACAAGTACCGGCTGCTCGAGGATCCGACGCTGCCGATCGAGTTCACCCGCATCAACCCCGATACCGGACGGGTGATGATCGGCGGCACGCTGCCGCGCGACCGGCTGAAGCCCGGCGGGATCCACTTCGCGCGCACGCCGATCAACCGCGCCGAGGAGCGGCTGCGCGAACTGCCCGAAGCGCAATGGGGCGTGGTGACGCTGCCGCGCCTCCTCGATGCCGCCGCGGCCGCCGTGGCGCTCGGCGTCGAAGATCCGGTCTGCTGCCACGCGGCCATCGGGCGCCTCGAGAAGTGGCTGCAGATCGAGACCGGCAATGCCCGCATCTACGAGCTGCTGGCGGACGCCCGCGCCACCCTGCTCGATTTCGAGGGTGAGTTGCTGGTGCTGCAGCGCGCCGGGACGGCGGGGATCGACGCGCCCGGCATCCACCGGCGCCACGCGCGCTGGCTCCAGCGCGCCGGCGCGAAGAGCGGCGCGCTCGAGCGGCTGGCCGCCGCGGCGCACCGGTTCCCGACCGATCGCGACGTGCGGCTCGACTACGGCCGCGCGTTGCTCGACGCCGGAACGCCCGCGCAGGTCGAGCTGGCGATCGAGCAGTTCGGTCTCGCCGAGCAGGCGTCCGACGTGACGGCCGAGCGGATCGAGGTGATCGCCGAGGCCGGCGCGGCGCTGCTCAAGCGCGGCGAGCCGGCGCGCGCGCTCGAGGATGCCAGGCGCATCCTCAAGATCGACGCCCGGTCGTTGGCGGGGCTGCGCCTCGAGGGTGCGGCCGAGCTCGCGCTGCTGAGTTTCAGCGACGCCGAGGGCGAGTTCACGCGGATGGCCTCCGCGGCGACGAACCCGCGCGAGATGGGCGAGGCGCTGCTCGCGCTCGGCATCGCGCGGACGCGCCTGCGCGCGTTCGACCTCGCGGCCGGCGACCTGCTCCGCGCCCGCGAACTCGATCCGCGGCTGCTGCAGACCGCCGCCGCCGCCGAGGCGGAACTGTTCGCCGTCACCGGGCACGTCGACGAGGCGGTCGCGCGCGCCCGCAACGCGGTGGCGGCCGGACTCGACGATCCCTACGCGCGCTACTTCCTCGGTCGCCTCCTGCGGCAGGCCGGCGACCTCGAAGGCGGTCGCGGCGAGCTGCTCGAGGCGCTGCAGCGCGGCGGCGGCTTCTCCGACCTGTTCAACGAGCTCGGCTACGTCTCGCTGCTGCAGGGGCGCGCCGACGACGCGCGGCGCTACTTCGAGGAGTCGCTGGCGCGCGAGGAGCGCGACGAGGCGCGCCTGCTGCTGGCGCACGCCTGCCTCGCGGCGGGCGACATGGTGCGGGCGCGCCAGCTGTTCGAGCAGCTGCAGTCGCGTCGCACCACCAGCGCGGCGCTGCTCGGGCTGGCGTTCTGCGCCTACCGCGGCGGCGACTCCGCCGGCGCGCAGCAGGCGTGGCTGCAGGTGAAGGACGAGATGAAGGACGCGTCGGCGGACGACAAGGCGTACGCGACGCGGTGGCTGGCTCAGGTGCAGGACCTCGAGAGCAAGCAGATCTGGGAGGACACGCTGCAGTGGGCGGCGGTCGGCAACGGCTGGAGCGACGACGCCCGCCACGGTCCGACCGTGACGTCGCGGCCGCCGGGCAACGTCCGCCTGTCGGGCACGCAGAAGCCGACCGCCGATGCCTCGAACCTGACGCTGCTGCAGCGCGAGATCGATCTGGCGCTGTTCCACGACTACGAGGTGGAATGCTCGTTCCAGCCGACCCATCGCGGACGGATGGGAATGGGGCTGATCCACTGGCAGCCGGGCAGCGCCAACCAGGCCCCGCGCATCCGCGCCGCGCTCGCGCTGGCGCTCGACGTCGACGGGACGGTCTGGCTGCAGCGTTGCGAGCACGTCGGCGACGAGGCGTTCGAGAAGGCCGGCACCCACGCGGTGAAGCCGGGTGACACCGTTCGTCTCACCCTGCGGCGGATCGAGCGGGGCGCGGAGAAGTTCCAGTTCCTGCTCGACGGCGCACCGCTGACCGAAGTGATCGAGATGGCGCCGTGGAAGGGGAAGTCGCGCACCAGCGTCGCCGCCGCCTTCTTCGGCTCGGCGGCGGCCGGCAAGGAGTGCGACGTCAAGCTCGAGGCGGCGCGGCGCACGGAGTTCCTGCCATGAACGCGACGGCCATGACGGCGATGTCGCGGCAGCGGCGCGCGGCCGGCTTCACGCTGGTCGAGGTCCTCGCCGTGCTGGCGATCCTGAGCCTGCTGATGGGGCTCGCGATCTACGGCTTCGGCAAGCAGAAGGAGCGTGGTGCGGTGGTGGCGACGCGCGGCGCCATCCAGGAGCTCGAGCTCCTGATCACCACGTTCGAGACCAAGAAGGGCGGGCCGCCGCCCGACACGCTGGCGGGCGCCAAGGTGCGCGCCGACAACGACCTGAACGAGGGGGCCGAGGCGCTCTACTGCGGTCTCCACGCCAAGAGCTTTCCGGAGGGCAACAACCTCCGCGAGGAACTGCTCGGCAACACTGACGAGGACTCGACCGCGACCGCGTTCCACCGCGAGGCCGGCATCACCGCGCTGCTCGAGGCGCTCGACGCCTGGGGCAATCCGATCGCCTACTTCACGCCGTCGAGCTACGACCGGGAGCAGCGCTACCTGATGGGGGACCCCGCCGACCCCAACGATCCCGAGCAGCGCGTCACGGCGCGCAAGTCGGAGGTGACCGGCGGGTTCGCCAACGCCGATCGCTTCCAGCTGATCTCGGCCGGTCCCGACCGGTTGTTCGGCACCGAAGACGATGTCACGAACTGACCCACGCATGGCGCGACGGCGCGGCTTCACGCTGATCGAGATGCTGGTGGTGCTCTCGATCCTCGGCGTGTTGATGGGGCTGTCGGTGGCGGCATTCCAGCGCAGCGTGCCGCACCGCGACCTCGCGCGCCGCGCGCTGCTCGATGCGCTGCGCCATGCGCGGCTGTTCGCCATCGCCGAGAATGCGCCGGCGCTGGTGGTGCTCGAGCCCGCGACCGAGACGGGCTGGCCGATGGTGCAGGCGATCGGCCGCAAGACCGTCGGCAACTGGCATCTCGAGGGGACCGATGTCGTCGGCTGGCCGGTCGACGCGCGCGGCGCCGGGCTCGAGGAGGAGCCGGTCGGCGCGCTGGCGCGGGCGGTGCGGCTGTCGGCCGACGAGCCCTCCTGGCTCGAGGTGCCGGTGGTGCCGGCGTTCGAGACGCGCGCCGGCTTCGCGCTCGAGGTCTTCCTCGCGCTGCCGCGGTGGCGCGGGCAACTGCTGTTCTCCAAGGGGCGCGCCATCGCGCTGCGCCTTGACAGCGAGGGCGCGCTCTCGCTGCAGGTGCAGGTGGTCACGCTGGACCAGGCGGGCGAGCCAAAGCTGATCTTCCATACCGTCGCGACGCCGCCGGGAGTCGTGCCGCTCGGCCGCTTCTTCAAGCTGGCCGCCACCTTCGACGGACTGCAGCTGCGCCTCACCGTCGACGACGCCTTGGTCGGCGAAGTCGCGCTGCTGCGGCGCGCGCCGTTCGACCCCGACGCCGGGACGCCGCTCCTGTTCGGGAGCTTCGACCAGCCGGCCGAGTTCGCGCTGGACGAGCTCAAGTGGGGGATCTACGCCGGCGATACGCAGGAGCTGCGCGAGATGGAGCTCGGCGCCGGCGCGCGCTTCGTCCGCTTCGGCCCGGATGGCGCGCTCGATCCGCGGTTCCACCAGGGGCCGGCGGAGCTGTGCGTCCAGACGCCGACGGAGAGCCCGGACCGGAAGCCGATCGAGACGTGGGTACGCGTGGGGCTGCTCGGGGACGTGCAATGAACCGGGAGGCGCGCCGATGAGCCACTTCGACCGTGGTCGCGGGCAGCGCGGCGTGGCGCTGCCGCTGGTGATGGCGGTGCTGGTCTGCCTGGTCTCGGTGGCGATCCCGTTCGCGCTGTCGATGCGCCACGAGCAGGGCGGCGTGTCGTGGCGGCAGCGCGAGCAGACGGCGCGGCTCGAGGCCGAGGCGGTGCGCGACCTGGCGCTGGCCCACCTCGGCGCGACCGCTCCCGATCGCGACGACACGCCCTGGGTCGACGGGCCGCAGGAACTCGCGCTCGACCTCCCGGCGCAGGCGGCGGCGCTCGGGATCGGCGACCTCGGGCCGAACGGGCGGCTGCTGTCGGCGACGCTCGACGACCACTCCGCCCGCATCGACATCAACGCGACCAGCCTGCTCTTCACCGCGCGGTTGCTCGGGCTGGCGACCACGCTGGCGACGAAGCTGGTGCCGGACGACAAGCAGATCCGGCTCAGCGACGGCGATTTCCTCGCCGACGAGGGGTTCCTCTGGATCGACGGCGAGGTCACCTACTACCGGAGCAAGGAGGGGTCGACCGTCCGCGACTTCCACCGTCCCGCCGTCGTGCCGGGCGTCTGGGAGCCGCTGTCGATGGGCCAGGAGCCGCGCGAGCATGCGGCCGGCACGCCAGTGATCGACTTCCGGGCGTGGCTGGTGGCGGCGTGGGCGTTCAAGGCGCGGCCCGGCCTGGAGTCGCGCTTCGAGACCGTGCATGAGCCGCTGGCGATCGAGCGCTTCGGTCGCGGCGCGCTGACGCCGCTGCAGCGGGCGCGGCTCGAGCAGTTCGCCACGGTCTTCAGCGCCGACGGCGGACGTGATCGCTTCGGCAATGCGCAGCGCATCCTGTCGGGCCTGGTCGCGGGCACGACCGCCTCGGTGCAGATCGAGCAGGGACAGTTCGCCGGGCGCGGGATGCTGGCGCGCATCACCACCTTCTCCGGCGAGGTCGACCACCTGTTCGTCCTGCGTTGCGACGAGCGCGGCGAGAGCGCCGAGCTGCAGTTCGAGATGCCGACGCGGCTCAGCTGCGAACCGGGCCAGGCGAAGGTCGAGTTCCTGCTGCCGCGGCCGGTCAACGTCAACAGCTGCAGCCATGCCACCCTGACGCTGCTGCTCGATGGACTCGAGCTGCGCGGCGGCGGCCGGCCGGTCGACCGGCGCACGGCGGAACTGGTGGCGACGCGGATGATCGCGGCGCGGCCGCTCGACGGCATGCGCGGGATGATCGCGCTGCTCGACCCGATGGTGGAGCGGGAGAAGGTCCTCGACGGCTCGCAGCGCGCGGCGATCCTGAAGAATGCCGAGCACTCGGGCTGCTACGACCTCGAGTGGTCGTCGCTGCCGTTCGCCTACGCGACCGAGGGCGTGGTCGAGGTGCGGGCGGCGGCCAGCCTCAACTACGAGCTGAACGGCCGCGAGAAGGCGCGCGCGTTCCTGCGCGAGGTGGTGGCGGCGCCGGGCGCCGGGCCGGGGGCGCGGGTCTGGAAGACGCAGCGCGACTTCGACGAGCCGTGGCGGATCAGCCGCCTGGGTCGCGGCTGGACCACCTTCCCCGAGAACCTGCAACTCTGGAGCGGCGGCATGGGCGCCGCCGATCCGCCGAGCCGCCTCATGTCGATGGCGTCGCCGCGACTGCGCTTCCCGTCGGAGGATCTGAGCGAGACCGGGGCGCGGCTCGCCGCGGCGTGGTACGACCTGCAGGCGGCGACCCACGATCGCACCTGGCACATGGATGGCCGGCGCGACGACTTCACGTCGGACCATCCCGACGGCTGGCCGCTCGCGCAGGGGTCGCTCGCGTTCAACACCGACGGCAGCACGCCCGGCGTGCCGCTGACCCTCAACCTGAACGGCCTCGACCGGCCGCGGCCGTTCGGCGTCTCGCTCTGGTGGAACCCGGGGACCAACGTCGGCGGCGAGCAGACCCTGTTCGACTGGCAGTGCAACAGCCAGGCGCCGAGCCCGGGCCTGTCCGATCGGGTGCGGCTGCGCCTGGTGGGCGGGAAGCTCGAGTACGAGGTCCACGACGCGTTCCTGCGCGCGTCGGACGACGATCTCTACACGTCGAAGATCGTCTACGACTTCACCGACGGCCTGCCGCTCGAGGCGGAGACGTGGTACCACGTGACGGCGTTCTGCCGCGGCAATCGCGCCGGCCAAATGAGCCTCTGGGTCGACGGCAAGCCGCGCGGCAAGTGGAGCCACTACACCCGGCTCACCGGTGCCTTCACCGCGTCGGGGCAGGCGGCGAACCGCATCGCCATCGACGCCAAGCGGCTCGCCGCCGGGACCGCCCGCTTCCCTCCGCGCGGCGTGGTGTCGGTGAACAACGAGCGGTTCGAATACACGTCGGTCAACGCCGGCGCGTTCACCATCGCGCGCGACGACGCCAACCGCTTCGGCGGCATCCGACCGTCGCCGTCGCTGCAGCAGCAGCAGGTCGCCACCAGCGGCGGCGCGCAGGCGACCTCGTCGACGACCCACCCGGCGTCGAGCGGCGTCGAGCTCTACGGCTACGCGGCGCGCCTCGACAGCGACATCCCGGCCGGCAACGTCTCGCTGGCCAGCGAGCTCGGCAAGTTCGGCGTGGCGATCGTCTCGCCGGCGATGGCGCAGGTGAACATCGAGGTCGCGGTGACCAACCCCGGTCCGGGCGGGCCGGGCAACCCCAACATCACGCTCGGCCGCGGCTTCGATGCCGACGCGACGACGATCCTCGTCACCGCGACCGACGGCGGCGTCCTGCCGGCGCAGAAGCCGCCGCTCAACCGCAACGGCGGCTATGCGGCGCTGGTCGGCTACTACTTCGGCACCGTCGTGCCGCGCGACAACTCGTCGGGGGACGAGGGCGGCGCGCTCGATTCGCACAAGTCGACGACCGGCAGCTGGATCCAGGGGGTCGAGGTCATCCACTACGGCGGCTACGACGGCGCCCAGCTCACCAACGTGACGCGCGGCCAGACGCTGAAGAGCGGCGACCTGCGTGCGACCGACCTCGCCGAGTACGACGCCCAGCCGGTCGGCGTGACCAACACCATCTACCACTTCGTCGATCGCCACGCCTGGGTGGTGCGGCCCGACAAGCAGGTCTTCGCCAGCTACGACGCGCGGTTCTTCGCGATCCTCGTCGTCCCCCTCAGCGTGGTGGTGAACGGCAATCCGCGCCAGTCGCTGCTGATCCCGGAGGTGCAGAACCCGGGCTACGACCGCTGCGAGATGGCGCAGGTCGGCGATCCGGGCTCCGACAGCACCTTCGATCCGACCGAGTGGATCCGCTACGACGCCATCGTCCAGGACGGCAACGGCCGCTTTAACCTGCTGCGCGCCGACCCGAAGCGCCTCGCCGCAGCGCACTACCACGTGCGGGTCAACCCGCTGGCCGGTCGCAGCGACCAGTTGCAGTACAACGCGACCAGCGACCACCTCTACGCCATCGCCAGCAATCCGGCGAACTATGCGAACAACTCGGCGGCCTACGAGGCTCTGGTCGAGGAAGTGAACGCGGAGTCGCTGCTGGGCGGCGATCCCGACGGCAACGTGGTGACGCATCGCCTCGCGTTCCGCGGCGTGCTCGACACCAGCACCGACGACGACCTGCGCGGCAAGGAGCACGACGCGGGAGCGCCGGTCTACCCGGTCTGGCGGACCGCTCGCAGCGGGCCGCTGCCGGGCCGCTACGACGAGATCACCATCCTCGGCAGCAATCGCGAGCGGTCGGAACGCCACTTCCTCAACTACGCCTGGACGCAGGACAGCGGCGAGGATTGGTCCGGCTCCTGCCATTGCGCGCTGATGGCGGCCGGCACGGCGACCCGGTTCGTCCGCACGCAAAACCTCGGCGTGGATGCGACCAACGCCACCAACGTCGCGGCCAACATCGCCTTCTACGGCGACTCGCGCAACTTCGCCCGCATCCTCAAGTTCCCTTCGGGCGAGCTGCCGAGTCTCGCCGATCCGGGCAGCCAGCTCTTCGTCGGCGGCAGTGCCGGTGGCGGCGGCAGTGCCGGTGGCGGCGGCAGTGCCGGTGGCGGCGGCAGTGCCGGCAGCGGCGGCCTGGGCGATGGCGCGATGGTCGACGAGGTGCGGCTGTTCTCGACCGAGGACCCGCAGCCGATCGTCGCCTTCGGCATGCACGCGCTGAACCGCGAGCTGACCGCCAGCGAGTCGAACCGGTTCGAGCTCGGCGACGACTACCTGCGCTTCCCGCATCTCTCCGCCGGCCAGATCGGCGCCTCGCCGTCGCTGCACGGCGACGCCAGCGTCTGGCAGATCGGCGACGAGTACATCATCTGCGGCGAGCGGCAGATGGGGCAGCCGGTCGTGCAGGAGATCGCCGAGGACGGACGGCTGCGCTTCGCCGGCGCCGACACGTTCTTCTCCGCCGGTTATCACGCTGCCGGCGCGACGGCGCAGTTGCTGCCATGGCTGGTGATGACCCGCCTGAACGGCGGGCTCGGCAGCGGCGACTCCGAGGTGCAACTGGTCGACCCGGCCGGCTTCCCGCACGAGGGCTGCCTGCTGATCGATCAGGAGGTGATCGGCTACACCGCGCGCAGCAGCGGCGGCGGGGCCGGGCTCTACATCCCGACTTACCTGGCCGACCCCGACGGCCGGTCGAGCCGCGCGCGCGGCGAGGCGGCGTTCCGCGGCCGCTTCGGCACGCCGATGATGAGCCACTCCGCCGACGCGGTGGTCTTCTTCTGGCCGTACCGCCACGTCGACGGCTACCAGCCGCGCTGCGACATCCCGGAGATGAGCACGCTCGAGCTGCCGATCGCCTCGCGCCGGACGCTGTTCCATGCGCTGTCGTGGAGCGAGGAGAAGGGCGATCCCCGGGTGAAGCTGCTGGCCACGGTGCGGGTGCAGGGGCGCGGCGGCTTCGCCGACGATCCGGAGCCCGATCCCGACCTGTTCGTCTTCGATTCGCCGGGCACGCGCGAGAAGCCCAACCGGATCGACCGCCAGGGCGACCTCCTGCGCGTCCGCTTCCACGTCGACTACCTCGACGGAGCGCTCGACCCGGTGGAGTTCACCCGCAACAGCTGGAAGCGGGCGCCGCTGCTGACCGTGGTCAGCGTCGAGCAGCTGGCCGATCGCGTGATCGAGCTGCACGAGGAGTCGCGCTGATGGAACCGCGCGCCGCCGCCTTCCGTCGCCCGCGCTCGGCGCGTCGCCGCGCCGGCATGACGCTGATCGAGCTGCTCGCCGCGATGGCGATCTTCCTCGGCTTCGCCGGCATGGTGCTGCAGGTGATGGGCGGCGGGCTCGACCTGTGGAGCAGCGGCGAGCGCACCCGCGACGAGAACGAGCAGGCGAGCGCGCTGCTCGATCGCCTCTCCGCCGAGGTACGCCACCTGGTCGCGACCGACGGCGGCGAGGGCGTGCCGCGGCGCCGGCTGCTCTGCGACGCCATCACCTACGACGCCGATGGCGACGGCGCGCGCGACTTCCGGGCGCAGCGGCTCCTCTTCGTCCGCCGCCTGCTGGAGGAGCGCGTGCACCTGCCGCTGATGGCCGCCGGCACGCACGTCGAGGGGGCGCAGCCCTGGCGCGGCGCGATCGACGCGCAGGACGCCCGTTTCGCCGCCACCGAGGGGCTGGTCGAGCAGGCGCTGCTGCCGCAGCCCGACCTGCGGCCGGGCTACGAAGGGCGTCTGGTGATCTGGCGCGCGCTGCAGAGCCCGATCGGCGGACCGGACAGCTTCTTCGCGCTGGCGCAGAACGACGATTCGGGACTGTCGCGCGCGCCGCTCGAACCGCTGGCGGAGAACGTGCTGCTCTTCTCGATCGGGCTGATCGACGACAGCGTCGACGACCTGGCGGCGCCCATCGGCGAGCAGCGCGGGCCGCTCTGGCAGTGGGATTCGACCCGCGGCGTGCTGCCGGTCGGTGACGGCTTCACCGGCTTCCGCCATGCGCGCGGCGAGGCGTCGCTCGGCGATCCCGACGACGACGTCTTCCCGACTGCGATCAAGTTCGTCGTGGTGGTGGCGCCGCCACCGGGCGAGGCGCCGGAGGCGGAGCTGGCCGGCGACCTGCCGGCTTCGGGCGGCGTCATCCGCGTCGACGTGCGCAACGGCCGCTACCTGAGCAAGCTCGGCGCGCAGGGGCGGCTGCTCAAGATCGGCCACGAGTGGGTGCAGTGCGCCGAGAGCGACGGCCTCTCGCTGATGATCACCCAGCGCGGCGTGCTCGGCACGCTGCCCAGCGTGCATGCCGCCGGCGCCAAGGTGCTGGTCGGCCAGCGCTTCGAGCGCGTGGTGCCGCTGCCGTGCGGTCGCGGTGATCTGGTGCCGCGCGACCTCGATCGCGGGGGCCGCCGATGAGCCGCGCCACCGCTGCGCGAAGGCACGCCGTTCGTCGGCAGCAGGGCGGCTTCACGCTGCTCGAGGTGATGGCGGCGTTGTCGATCTTCCTGGTCGGCATCACCAGCGTGCTGGCGCTGCTGTCGACCGGGACGCGGCTCCACCAGGATTCGCTCGGCATCGCGCAGTCGGCCGATGCGGCCGGCGAATTGCTGCTGCTGGCCGAACGCGAGCTGGTGGGGAACGACCAGCCGCCGCGCGCGCCGCCGTCGGCGACGCCGGTGATCCAGCGGGCGGCCGCCGACTTCGAGTCGATCGGCCGGCCGCTGCCGGGTCGCGACGGATTGCGCTGGTACTGGTGGGTCGAGGGGGGCGGCGGCGCCCTGCCGCTGCGGCTGCGGGTCGAGGTGATCTGGCTGCAGGGAGGGAAGATCCGCGTCGAGCCGCTCGAGCGGATCGTGCCGCGCGCGCAGTCGGCCCGGGCCGAGGCCGAGAAGCTGTTGCGGGAACGGTGAACGCGGGAAACTCGTGGCGGCTCCGCCGGCCGCTGAACTGGAGAAGACGATGACGTGCCGCTCGAAGCTCCTGTCCGTCCTGCTGCTCGTCGCGGCGGCGTGGTCGCCGGGGCGGGCCGAGGAGGGGAAGACTGAGGTGGTCCGGCTCAAGGTCGGCACCGAGGTGGTGGTCGACATCCTCGAGTTCGACGAGGCGAAGGGGATCACCGGTCGGCGCGTCGACGACGGCGCGCTGCTCGAGATCCGCTTCGAGCAGATGCTGGCCGAGGATGCCCGGCGGATCCGCGCCGGCCAGGGCTTCCTGCCCGACGAGCCCGAGCCGGTGCTGGTCGAGGCGGTGAAGGTGAAGCTGGTCGGCGGCCAGGAGTTCACCGGCCGCATCGTCGAGCAGGGGACGACGTCGTTCAAGCTGCGGCGCGGCGTGCAGACCTGGGACTTCCAGCGGGCGGGAGTCCGCTCGATCACGCCGGTGCAGGTCGACGCGCTCGAGGTGCTCGACTCGGAGCAGTACTACGCCGAGGAGCTGGCCCGGCGCAACCCGCAGACGGCGCTCGAGCACTACAACGTCGCGCTGTTCTGCGAGAGCCTGCAGCTGTGGGCGCGGGTGAAGGAGCATCTCGCGCAGTCGCTGACGCTCGATCCGGCGTTCAAGGCCGACATCATCGACGGGAAGGTGAAGCGCGCCACGCTGCGGATCGAGTCGGGCGAGGATTCGGCGCTGCTCGGCAAGGCGCAGCGGCTGGCGCAGCGCGACCAGTACGACGCGGCGCTGGCGATGATCGACGAATTCCTCCAGAAGAAGCCGGGCTCGGCGCTGAGGCCGGAATTCGACAAGCAGCGCAAGGCGATCGGGCAGCAGCGCGAGAAGTGGCTGAAGCAGCAGGTCATCGTCCACTTCTTCAACTTCGCCGAGCGGGTGGCGCGGCAGATCGCCGCCGAGAAGGAGGCGAGCCTGCAGCAGTCGCGCCAGCGCATCGAGGTCGAGGGCACCACCCAGATCATCGAGGCCACGGCGAAGTGGCTGAAGGTGAAGCCCGAGGAAGTGCAGAAGGAGTGGGAGAACCCGGCGCGCAACAAGGCGTCGATGCACTACGCGAACTACGGCGCCGGGACGTTCACGCTCGACTCGGTCGAGGCGGTGCAGGACGGCCTGAGCGAGCAGGGCGATCTGGTGGCGAAGCCGGATCCGGCGGCGGGGAACGCCGGCGCCGATCAGGGCGACTACCTCGACAAGATCAAGAAGATCCTCGAGCAGAAGCGCAAGGAGGCGGAGGAGGCGGCGAAGAACAAGGGCAAGAAGAAGGCACCGGAGAAGCGCGGGCCCGAGATCGCCGACGTGCCGCCGACCGCGGATGAATGGTGGGCGGCGGCCAGCAGCGACGAGAAGGTGCAGTACCTGCTGGCGTGGTGGGTCGACCACGACCCGTTCGCGAAGCAGTTCCGGCGGGTGGCGGCGACCGCCTGCCCGCAGTGCTCGGGCGAAGGGGTGATCCGCTTCTTCGATCGCGGCGGCGACAACAAGTTAGTGCCGTGCTCGCGCTGCAAGAGCCTCGGCATCGATCGCGCGTTGCGCTACCAGTAGGCGTGATCGAGGCGCGATCCACGGGCACTCCACCGGGTTCAGGATGGCGCCGTGCACGCTCGCGTCCCGCGCGGCGGGGCGCGACCGGGGCGCGCTAATGTCCGCGCTGCGATCGGGCTCGGGCGCACGGATTGCCCGGGTGCGCAGCGCATTTCCGTGGGAGGCGCCCGTCACGGTGCCAGCAATCGGTCACGCAGGTGGAGGCACCGGCGGGTGCGGGCGGCGGCGCCCGGCAGCGTGGGCCGCGACGTTGCCGGCGTGGCTGGCGACCGTGGCGGCGGTCGCGGCCGCGGGCTGCAGCGGACCATCGGGCGGGAGCACAGCCGGCGATCGGCGGGGCGCCGCGACGCCGCCGGCGGGCGAAAGCGCGGTCGTTGCCGACGCGGCAGCAGGGTTGACGCCGGCGGCGGCGGCGGCGCTGGCGAGTGACGGCGTCGTCGCCACCGTCGATGGCGTGGCGCTCGGTGCGGCGGCGGCGTTCCATCTCCTGCTGCTGTCGGCGCCCGACGAGGCGAACAACGCGGTGCGTCAGCTGGTGCTCGACCGGCTGGCGGCGGCCGAGGCGCATGCGCACGGCATCGCGGTCCCGGCGGCGGCGCTCGAGCGGGAGCTGCCACGGCTGCTGGCGGCGCAGGAGCGGAAGGTTGCCGAGGCGACGCGCGGGAAACGCGACCTGACCGCGCACGTGCGCGCGACCTGGGGGCTCGAGCGCGACGCCTACGACGCGATCGCGCGGGCGTCGCTCGAGCGTTCGCTGCTCCTCGAGCGAGTCGTGCTCCACGAACTCTCGCGCCACCCGCGCGTGCAACTGCGGTTGATCCGGGTGAAGGAGCAGGCGCTGGCCGAGGAGCTGGCGCGAAAGCTCGAGCAGGGTGCCGACTTCGCGGCGCTGGCACGGCAGCATTCGGAGGATGGGAGTGCGCGCGACGGCGGGCTCTACCCGCCGCTGCCGACCGACCTGCCCTCCCCGCTGTTCGACCGGACGGAGGGGCTCGCGCCCGGCGCGCGCTCGCCGGTGCACGAGATGGCGACGGTCGACGGACCGCGCTGGCGGATCGTCGAGGTGCTGGCGCGGCTGGCGCCGGACGAGCGGGGCGCGGCGGAGCGGGCGGCGGCGATCGAGGCGCTGCTCGAGGGGCGCGGCGTGGCGCCGCCCGAACTCGAAGCGTGGATGCGGATCATGGAATCGCGGCATGAGATCCGCTTCCTGGGACTCAAGGGCGAGGGGAATGGGCAAGGCGAAGCGGAATAAGGCGGCGGACGAGGCGGCAGCGACGGCGGCCACGGCGCTCCCGACGGAAGCGGCGGCGCCTCCGCCGCCGGTCGTCGCGGCGGTGATCGAGGGCGAGGACGACCTCCTGCCGATCCTCGAGTCGCTGCTGTTCGCGGCGCACGAGTCGCTGTCGGCGCAGCGGATGGCGCGCGCCATCGGCCACGTGAAGACGGAGCGGGTCAGCCGCGGACTCGCGCTGCTGCAGCAGCAGTACGAGGAGAAGCAGTCACCGCTGATGCTGACCGAGATCGCCGGCGGCTGGCGGCTGGTCACGCGGCCCGAGTACGCGCCGTTCCTCGCGCGCCTGTTCAGCAAGGCGGAGAAGGAGCGGCTCTCCTCGGCCGCGCTCGAGACGCTGGCGATCGTCGCCTATCGCCAGCCGGCGACGCGAGCCGAGATCGAGGCGGTGCGCGGCGTGCAGGCCGGTCCGGTGCTGAAGCTGCTGCAGGAGCGGCGGCTGGTGAAGATGGTCGGTCGCGCGGAGGTGGTCGGTCGGCCGCTGCAGTACGGCACCACGCGCAAGTTCCTCGACCACTTCGGCCTCGCGAGCCTCGAGGAACTGCCGAAAGTGTTCCCCGGACGGGAGCCGCGCCTGGCGGCGGCGCCGGCCGTTGGCGCCGCGACCGTCGCGGACGCGCCGGAGGGCGCCATCGCGCCGGTGGCGGACGGAGTCCTGCCCGAGGCACCGCTGGCGGAGCCGGAGGACCTCGACGCCGCGGTCGGCGGCGAGCCGGGCGATGCCCCGGAAGTCGATGCGGTGGAGTTCGACGCCGAGGATGACGACGGAGCGGGCTTGCCGGGCGGTTGACCCGGCCGATCGGCGGCCGCCCGCCGGTCTCGGGGCGCTGCTAGACTCCCGGCCCCTTTTCCCGCTGCGCTCCGGCGTTCCGGGACGGCGTTGCCGCCGTGCCCGGGCTGACACCGGACCGCGCCCTGTTGCCGCCGCCCTCCCGGGGGCGGCGCACGAGAGCGACCATGGCCTTCGCCCACTTCCACCGCCACAAGAACAAGTACCTGGTGATCTCGTTCTCGGCGATGGTGTTCTCCCTGCTCGCGTTCAACATCACGAGCGGGCTGAACGACCTCGCCGCGCGCCTCTTCGGCCGCTCGACCGGGCGCATGATCTTCACCACCAGCGGCGGAGCGAAGGTCTCGATCAAGGATGAGGAGCTCGCCGCGACCTCGGCCGAGCTGCCGGGCGCGCTGACGGTGTTCGTCCAGGTCGGAGGCAGCGATCCCTACGACGGGCTAAGCAGCAGCGATCGCGCCTACGCCCACGAGATCCTGCTGTCCGAGGCGGAGGAGATGGGGATCGCGCCCGCGACCGACCGGATCGCCGGCATGGTCGAGGGATTCAAGCAGTTCATCCAGCAACGCAACCCGACCCGCGCCGTCACCGTCGCCGAGTATCAGCAGATCCTCGGCCAGCTGCGCCTCACCGAGCCGCGCCTCATGCTGCGCCTCGGCGAGCTCGGCCAGGTCGAGGCGTACGTCCGCGCGATGAAGGGCGGCCGGGTGCTCGACCCGCAGCGGCTGGTGCAGCTGGCCACGCCGCGCGCCACCAAGGTCGCGCTCGAGTGGGTGGAGCTGTCGTTCGCCAGGTTCAAGGACGAGCTGGCCGCGTCGCCGCCGGCCGATGCCGACCTCGAGACCTGGTTCAAGGGACTCGCGGCGGACGTGATCGAGGAGAAGTACACGCGCGGCGAGCGGTTCAGCCTCGAACTGCTGCTGGTCGACACCGTGGCGTGGGATCCGGCGTCGGTCGCGGCCGAACTGGTGGCCAAGGCCGAACTCACCGACGAGGAGGTCCTCGGCGAGGGCAAGCGCGATCCGCTGCGCTACTTCGGCGATCGCGCCAAGGTGCCGGCGAAGATCGAGGACGTGACGCCCGAGGCGCGGACGAAGATCCTGAAGGATCGCCAGCTGAAGGCCGTGTTCGAGCGGTTGCGCGGCGATTTCGACGCGGCGGTGGCGGCGCTCCCCGCGCTGCCCGACGCCGCGGCGCCCGACGCCGACGAGGCGACGCGGGCGGCCGCCGAAGAGGCGCGGCGGACGGCGCTGGAAGAGCGGGGGACGGCCGAATCGGCCGAGTTCGCCAAGGTGGCGGCCCGGTTCGGGTTGACCGTCACGGCGCTGGCCGACCAGGAGGCGGGCGCGCTGGCCGACCTCGATCCGCCCAAGGATCCGTCGCTCCAGTTCCTGGTGCGCGGCATCGCGGCTCCGGGCAGCAGCGGGATCCGGACGCAGCAGGTGCTGCCCACCGGCGAGCGACTCCACGGCTACGTCGTGCGGCTCTCCGCCGCGGCCAAGCCGAAGGAGCCCAAGCCCTTCGCCGAGGTGAAGGAGGCGGCGCTCGCGCAGTGGATCGACGAGCACGCCCGCGAGAAGGCCGAGGCGAAGGGGAAGGAGTTCCACGCCGCGCTGCTTGCCGAAGGCGAGAAGGCCGTGGCGGAGGCGGTGCTGGCCGCGTATCGCGCGGAGCGCGACCGGCTGGCGACCGAGATTGCCGATGACAAGTCGCTCGACGAAGCGGCGCGCAAGCTGCGTCTCGAAGGGGCCGGCAGCCCGGCCGCGCAGTACGCCGGCTGGATCGCCGGCCATCTCGGCGCGCGCTATGGCGCGAACTTCAAGTCGGTGGCGGCGGCGCTCGGCCTCGAGGTGAAGAGCGGCGGACCGCATCGCCGCGACGTGGCGAGCGGCTGGTACTACAACGACCGCTTCACCGGCGGCGAGCGCCACCTGTTCCGGCAGAACCGCTTCGCGGTGAGCCCGCAGGACAACTCGGCGGCCTCGCTGCTGGCGATGGGGACGGGGGCGGTCCACGGCGAGGTGCTGGTCGACGACGCCGGCGGCGCCTGCTACGTCGCCATGGTCACGGCGCGCACGCTGCCGACGCTGGCCGACCTGACGCCGAAGGATCGGCAGCAGGCGGAGCGCGACCTCGAGTCGGAGTGGAGCCGCTTCGACAACCCGTTCATGCGCCGCTTCAACCCGGTGGCGACGCCGACCTGCGAGAACCCGTTCGCGATGGTGCACCTGGTGCGGCGGCACCATCCGCAGGTGCGGGTCAACGATCCGACGCAGGTGGCGCAGTTCTCGCCGTACGGCTACTGAGCGGCGGCACCGGGTCGTAGCCGCCGCGCGCCAGCGGCTGGCAGCGGAGCAGGCGCCAGAGCCCGAGGCGCGTGCCGCGGATCGAGCCGTGCCGCTCCACTGCCTCGACGAAGTAGTGCGAGCAGGACGGATGGAAGCGGCATTGCGCCGGGACCAGCCACGCCAGCGTGCGCTGGTAGAGACGCGCGGCGGCGATGAGCGCGCGTGCGGCCCGGTTCATCGGCGACCTCGCGCCGCGCGGGCGACGGCCTCGACCAGCACCGCACGCACCAGGTCGCGATGGTCCGGAAAGCGGCCCGGTTGCGGCAGCGCGACGATGTCGAGCGGCGGCAGCGCCCCCTTCTCCAGCCGGAAGGCCTCGCGCAGCAGCCGGCGCGCGCGATTGCGGCGCACCGCGTTGCCGAACTTGCGCGAGGTCACCAGGCCGATCCGTGGATGGCCGATCGCGCCATCATGGACGTAGACCACGAGTCCGCGCACGAACGCCTTGCGGCCGCCCTCGAACGCGCGGTCGAACTCGGACTTGTGCAGCAGCCGGTCGCCGCGCCGGAAGCGCTGGTCGGGTGCGCCGGTCACGACCCGCCGGCCGGCGTCGCGGTGCGCTTCTCGGCGAGGCGCGCGCGGACGCGCGTCAACGCCGTCACCGCCTTGCCGACCGTCTCGTCGAAGACGCCGCTCGAGAGCTCGATGAACTTCTCGTAGTCGAGCACGGCCTTCTCGTCGTCGCCGAGCTTCTCGCGCACCGCGCCGCGCGAGAAGTAGTCGGCGCGATCGAGGCTGCCGAACTGTTCGAGGCGCGTCATCGCCGCCGAGGCCTGGCTGAAGTCGCCGCGGTTCCACGACAGGATGGCCAGCTCGCGGCAGAGCCGCTGGCCGCGTTCGGCCGCCATGGCGCTGTCGGCCAGGGTCCGCTCGCGCATCATCTGCGCCATCGGCTGGGCGAGTTGCGCGCGAGCGACCTTCTCCGCCTCGGCGAGCCGCGCGAAGGCGTCCTCGGCATGGACCACGAACTCGTCGTGCTTCTTCTCCTCGAGGTCGAGGAGCGCGAGGTGGAACGAGACGTCGGCCGGGGCGTTCTCGCCGGCCGCGACGGCGGCGCGCTCGAGCGCGTCGCGCGCATCGGCGCGGTGTTCCGCTTCCGCCGCCGCGAGGTCGGCACGCTGGCCGGCGGACAGCCGCTGGTTCGCATCGGCCGCGCGCGCCGCCTCGAGGCGCGCCAGCTGCTGCAGGGCCATGCCGAGCCCGAGGTCGACGCGCCAGTCATCGGCCGACATCGACTCGAAGACTGCCACCGCCTCGGCCAGCTTGCGCTCGTCGGCCTGCCGCATCAGCACGAAGCCGAGCGTCAGCTGCAGCGTGGGGTCGTCGTCGATCTCGAGACCGCGCCGGCACTGGTCCTCGCAACGGGCGAATTCGCCGGCGTCGTAGAACGCCTTCGAGCTCACCTGATGCGAGATCAGCCGGTTGCGCTCCTCGGTCGACAGGCAGCCGCCGGCCGCGAGCGCGACCGCGAGCGCCGCCGCCAGGCGGAACGCGCCCTGTCGGGCGTGGGAACCGCGATCAGCTGGTCGCCTTGCGGTCCTCGTCGCTGCACATCCACGGCGAATTCTGCAGCTCATAGTTGAGGAGCTCCTCGGGCTTGAAGAACAGCTCGATCTCGCGCCGGGCCGACTCGGGGCTGTCGGAGCCGTGCACGAGGTTCATGCCCTTGCTGGCGGTGAAGTCGCCACGGATCGTTCCCGGCTCGGCCTTGTAGCCGAACGTCGCGCCCATCAGCTTGCGCGACGCCTCGATGCAGAACGGCCCCTCGAAGCAGAGCACCAGCACCGGGCCCTTCGTCATGTAGTCGACGAGGCCGGGATAGAAGGGCTTGCCCTTGTGCGGCTCGTAGTGCTTCTCGACCAGGGCGCGCGGCAGCACCTGCAGCTTGGTCGCGACCACCTTCAGGCCCTTCTCCTCGAACCGGGTCAGGATGCGGCCCATGAGGCCGCGCTGGACGGCGTCCGGCTTCAGGATGATGAGGGTGCGTTCGATCATCGCGCTCGCTCTCTGCGGGATGGGGGGGGAACGGGCCCGGTCGGCCCGAAAAGGGCAGGGAGCATAGCGAGGGGGGTAGCATCGCGCCCGGCGACCGGCAACCGAACGCCGGGGCGCACCGAGGAGATGGCGCATGCTGCGGCCGCGGATGACGCTCCTGGCTTCGACGCTGCTCGCGAGCGGCTGCGCCTGGCTCACGCCCGGCCCGGGCGCGCACACCGAACTGCCCGAACCCGACGTGTTCGACGTGATCCGCGCCTCGAACTCGAAGGCGGCGGTGGAGCAATTGCGCATCCGTCACGCCCGCGAGCTGGAGCACGCCCGGCTGCTCGAGTCGCGCATCGGCGAGCTGATGGCCGCCGAGGAGGGGCTGGCGCTCGAGCACCGCGAGCGGATGGCGGCGCTGCGCGAAGTCGAGGACCGGCTGCGCAAGCTCACCGAAGAGCAGGCCGACACCACCCGTGCGCTGGACGCGGCGAATCAGGTGCAGGTCGACCTGGCCGCGCAGCTCGAGGCGGCGCGACAGCAGAACGCCGCGCTGGAGGCGGCGCTCGCGGCCGAGCAGGCGAAGCGCGCCGAACTCGACGGCAAGACCGGCGGCGGCTGAGAGCCGCAGCGCGCAGCGACGGCTTCGCGTCCGCGGCGCCGCGCGCTCACGGCTCGCGGATGCGCAACCCGTCGAGGACCTTGGTCAGCGCCGCCGACTGCAACTCGATCTTGGCGGACCCCGGCATCAGCTGCACCTGCACGTGGGCGCCGCCACGGTCGACGGCGACGATCTGCCAGGTGCGGCGCGTCCCGTCGGCGCAGAGGATCTCGACGCCGTTCCAGTCGCCGTGCTGGCCGAGCACCTGGCGCACTCCGGAGAGGCGGCGGCTGTCGCCGCCGACCCCTTCGGCGCACGCGAACTCGGTCATCCGCTGCACCGAGGACTCGAGCAGCTTGCTCGCCGCGACCCGCTTCTCGCCCTGCGGGAACACGCGGACGACGATGGTCGAGCGCAGGTCCTCGATCAGGGAGAGGCGCAGCCGGATCACGTGGTCGCCGAGCAGCGGCGTCGCCGCAAGGCCGGCCGGGATCACCAGGTCGATCGGCGCCGCCGCCGGCCGGAAGATGCCGTCGGTCAGGGTGCGCCAGCGCGGATTGGCGTCGATCAGTCCTTCGTGATACGGCCGGCCCGGCTTGATGTCGGTGAGGCGCAGGCTGCGCACCAGTTCGTCGACGCCGCCCTTGACCGCGTCGAAGCGGTCGGCCGAGGCGGTGATCCAGGCGGCGAAGGTGATGCGCCGGTCGGGAGAGAGGTAGATCGCCCGCTCGCGCAGCTGGCGCGGCGCGGCCGCCACCGTCTCCTCGTACTCGAGCTCGGCGACGAATGCCTGCGGGAACGCCGGCGGCGCCTTCTCGAAGCGAGTCGGTTCGAGCAGCACGGTCGAGCCCGGGCGCACGAGGTCGGAGAGGAGCGCCTCGTCGAGCGGCGCGTCGATGGTCGGATCGAAGACCATCAGCTCGAGCTCGACGTCGTTCACCGGGTCGAGCAGCAGCAGGCGGTCGAGGGCGGCGCCGGGGGCGCGACGGGGGATCGGCACGAACGGTTGTGGGAGCTTCACGCCGAAGCAGAGATCGCCGACCTCGTAGCGGCGCGCAGCGCGGTCGAGGCGACCGTCGAATTCGACGGCGCGGTCGTGGAACGAGCGGATCCTGAGCTGCTCGCCGCTGCGCCGCAGCACCGCCGTCTCGTGCACCTCCTCGCGGATCGCGGCCTCGTCGGCGCGGCGGATGCCGTTGATCTTCCGCACGACGTCGGCGACGAGGCAGTCGCCGACGCAGGTGAGGCGCACGACCTCGGTCGCCAACGCGAGGTCGCGGTGCGAGTCGACGAACCGGTCGAGGCGCTCGAGCAGCGCCGCGGGCGATTCGACGTCGAGGTCGCGGGCACGGAAGTCGGGCGCGAAGTCGGCGGCGGCGAGCTCGCGCTGGCGCGCGAGCACGAGGCGGTCCTGGCGCTCGAGCAATGCCGCGACCGCGGCCGTCTCGTCGACGGTGCCGGGTCGCGCGACGGGCGCCGCCTGGTGCGGCTCGGGGTCGAGCGGGCAGCGGGCCAGATCGCGCGCCGGAGCGGGCGCGAGCGCAGCGAAGACCAGCGCGAGGATCCAGTCCATGCGTTGCGTCCGTCTCCGCCGGGCGGCTCAGTCGCCGGCCGGTCGCTGCGCGCCGGTCGCCGGCCGGCCGCGGCGGGCCGCACGGAATGAGCCGGGCTCTTCGGCTGGGAGCGGTTCGAGGAGGCTGCCGGTGGGGTCGCTGCCGCCGCCGGGCGTGAACGTCGCGGTCGACCACGGGATCGCCGGACGCTCGGTCGTCCCGCCGACCAGCGGCGCTTCCGCCGGCAGGTCGAGACCGGCGACGGCCGGGTGGCGCCCGTTGCCCTGGAGCAGGCTGAGGGAGAGCAGCGTGATCGAGGTGAGGACGAGGGCGGCGGCGGCGCGCGGCACGTGCACCGGCCCGAACGCCCAGTCGATCAGCTGGCGCCGGCGCCGCGCGTGGCGCGTCTCCGGTTCGAGCCGGCGGATCAGCCGGTCGGCGAAGGACTCGGACGGATCGGGGGCTTTCCACGCCAGCCAGACGCTGCGGGTATGGAGCACCTCGTCGCGGTGTTCGCGGCATTCGGCGCAGCGCTCGAAGTGGCGCTCGATGCGTGCCGCCAGCCACGGCTCGAGGTCGCCCCCCTGCAGGTGATGGAGCGACGCGGTCGTCTCGGCGCAGCTCGCGCTCGGGCCGTCGCCGTGCAGGCCGGCGAGGACGCCGGCGGAGAACTCGCGACCGTCGCGGTCACCGAGCGGAGCGGGCTGCCAGGAGAGCAGCAGGTCTTCGAGTCGCTCGCATTCGAGCAGGAGCTCGGTGCAGGCGGCGCAGCCGGCAGCGTGCTCGTCGAAGGTGGCGCGCGCGCGCGGCGCGAGCTCGTGGCGGAAGTGCGCCTGCTGGCGGAACGCGTGGCAATCGAGCGGGACGGGGAATCCGGGGTCGTGCGGGTTCATGACGACTCTCCCTCGAGGTCGAGGAGGAGGTGGCGCAGGCGGAAGCGCAGCGCTTCCTTGGCCCGGTGGATGCGTGACTTGATCGTGCCCTCCGAGCACGTCGAGATCTCGGCGATCTCGGCGTAGGCGAGACCCTCGTATTCGCGCAGCACGAAGGCGAGTTTCTGCTCGCGCGGCAGCAGGTCGACGGCGCGCGCGATCGCGTCCTGGATCTCGCGCGCCGAGAGTTCGTCGCGCGGTGAGCGGGTCGCCGCCAGCACCGGCAGCGTGGCCCCCTCGGGACCGCCATCGAGCGAGACGGTCGGCAGCCGCCGGCGTTTCAGCACGTCGAAGCAGTAGTTCTTGACGAACGTGAACACCCAGCTCGACAGGCGCGTGCCGCGTCCGGCGTCGAACTGCGGCAGTGCCCGGAACAACTTGATGAAGATGTCCTGGGTGATGTCCTCGATGTCGGCGGCGAAGCGCGCGCCCACGAGGCGCCAGACGGTGTGGTGGATCGGACGCTCGTAGGCCTTGACGAACGCACGGTAGGCGTCGAGGTCGCCGCCTCGCGCCAGTTCGAGCGTCGTCAGGTCGAGTTCGTCCATTCGGGGCCGGCGGGCATCGCAGGGGGGAAAGGGAGCAGCCAAGGAACGAGCGGAAGTGGCCTGCCGTTGGCCGGCCGGCGTCCGTCCCGTACGACCCATAAGAATGGGGATGGTGTTGGTTCCGCAACTTTTCGCCGGCAGCGGTGGGTTTGCGAACCAGTTGCCCACCGGGGGCGCGGTTGGTCGGCCCGGGCGCGGCCGCTATCGTCCCCCGCCTTTCCGGGAGCGGCCACGGGGTTGGCGATGGGCGAACGACGCACGTCTCGGTCGCTCGCCCAGGGGTTTGCGCTGGCAACCGGGCTCGGGACCGGCTTCGCGGCGGCCGTTGCGCTTGGGGTGTGGGGCGGGCTGGCGATCGACCGGGCACTCGGCTGGCGTCCGCTCGCGTTCACGGTTGGACTCGGCCTA
>Ga0194121_10002280_pt1 | contig 30737 bp, 31 predicted proteins | sample TA2MahCa50mmetaG_FD_148609 | JGI IMG/M metagenome (GOLD analysis project Ga0194121, IMG submission 148609) | Freshwater microbial communities from Lake Tanganyika, Tanzania - TA2015020 Mahale Deep Cast 50m | ecosystem: Environmental > Aquatic > Freshwater > Lake | place: Tanzania: Lake...
AGGAGGTCGCGCAGCAGCGCGTTCAGCCCCGCCGCCAGCAGCGGATCGCCGGCGCCGCCGGGGCGCGGCAACGCCGCCCGGGCATGCGACAGCGCGCCGTCGCCCGAGCACAGGGCGGCATTGACCGACAGAGTGCTGCCCCGCCCGGCGGCGAGCGGCGCGTCGACCTCGCAAGGCCGGCTGCCGAACGCCGCATCGAACCGCAAGACCAGGCGCGTGGCCCGGGCGGTCGCGGCATCCACCGCAACGAACTCGGCCGGCGGGAAATGGCCCGGCAGCCGCAACGCCGCCAACACCTCGCGGTCGCTATCCGCCTTGACGCCCGCCGATGGCCGGCCGGCGATCGCGGTCGGGAAGCGGCCACTGGCGGCGGCTTGCTGGACGTAGTCGGATGCATAGCCGCCGTCGAGCCCGGCATACTCGACGACCGTACCGCCGGCGCAACCGCCCAGCAGCACCGCCAGCATCGCCACGGCAGTGCCGAGACGCATGGTGAAAGGTCCCCCATTGTCCATCGAATTACCTAGTGAGGCGGCCGGCGCGGCGCAAGCGACCGCCAGGGTCGAACGTCAACTCATATGTCCAAATCTTTGGCGAATTTGGCGTTCTCTTGAATGTACTGAAACCGCAATTCGGGTTTGCGCCCCATCAGCTGCTCGACCAGCTGGGCCGTCCCGGCGCGCTGCTCTTCCGGGATCACCACCTGCAGCAAGGTGCGCGCGCCCGGCCGCATCGTGGTGGCTTTGAGTTGTGCCGCAGGCATCTCGCCCAGCCCCTTGAAGCGGCTGATTTCCACCTTGCCTTTGCCCTTGAAGTGGCTGGCCAGCAGCAGATCGCGATGCGCGTCGTCCCGCGCGTACAGCGTCTTGCCCGCCTGGCTCAACCGGAACAGCGGCGGCAAGGCCAGGAAAAGATGACCGTTGCGAATGAGTTCCGGCATCTCTCTGTAAAAGAACGTCATCAGCAGCGAGGCGATGTGCGCGCCATCGACGTCCGCGTCGGTCATGATGATGACGCGTTCGTAGCGCAGATCCGCTTCGCGATAGCGCTGGTTGGTGCCGCAGCCCAGCGCCTGCACCAAGTCGGCAAGCTCCTGATTGGCGGCGAGCTTGGCGGCAGCCGCCGAAGCGACGTTGAGGATCTTGCCGCGCAACGGCAGTACCGCCTGGGTTTCACGGTCGCGCGCCTGCTTGGCCGAACCGCCGGCCGAATCGCCTTCCACCAGGAAGAGCTCCGAGCCGGCGGCGGCCTCGCGGCTGCAATCGGCCAACTTGCCCGGCAGCCGCAACTTGCGCTGCGCCGACTTGCGGCCGACCTCGCGTTCCTCGCGCCTGCGCAAGCGTTCCTCTGCGCGCTCCACCACCCAGGCAAGCAGCCGGCCAGCGCCTTCCGGGTCGCCCGACAGCCAGTGGTCGAAGTGGTCGCGCACCGCGCCTTCGACCAGCCGGGTTGCCTCCGGGCTGGCCAGACGTTCCTTGGTCTGGCCGGAAAATTGCGGCTCCGGCAGGAACAACGACAACATGGCGCCGGCCGGCCCCAACACGTCCTCAGGTTGGATGGCGCCGGCGCGACGGTTGCCGACCAGCTCGCCATAGGCCTTGAGGCCGCGGCTCAGCGCACTGCGCAGGCCGGCTTCGTGCGTGCCGCCTTCGGGCGTCGGCACGGTGTTGCAATAGCTGCCGCTGAAGCCCTCGCCATCGGCCGGCCAAGCGACCGCCCATTCCACCTCGCCGCCATCCTTGGCGAAGCGGCTGCGGCCGGTGAAGGCATTGCCGGTGACGGCCGGCCGGCCAGCCAGCGTGTTGGCAAGGAAATCCGCCAGCCCGCCGGGGAAGTGGAACACCTCCTCGGCCGGGATGGCGGAATCTTGGGCAAGCGATTCGGCCGGACAGCGCCAGCGGATCTCCACGTTCCGGAAGAGATAGGCCTTGGCCCGGGCCATGCGATAGAGCCGCTCGGGCTTGAAACCGGCCTTGGGTCCGAAGACCGACGGGTCGGGATGGAAGCTGACGGTGGTGCCCCGGCGGTTCTGCGCCGGTCCGACCTCCTGCAGCGGCCCGATCGCCAGGCCGCGGGCGAAGTCCTGCCGCCACAGCCGCTTGTCGCGCGCCACCTCGACCGTCAGGCGATCCGACAAGGCGTTCACCACCGATACGCCGACGCCATGCAGGCCGCCCGCCGTGCGATACGCCTTGCCGCCGAACTTACCGCCCGAATGCAATGTCGTCATAATGACTTCGAGCGCGGACTTCTGCTTGAACTTCGGGTGGGGGTCGACCGGGATGCCGCGGCCGTTGTCGCTCACGGTCAGGCTGCCGTCCGCCGCCAGCTCGACCGCGATGCGACTGGCATGGCCCGCCACCGCCTCGTCCATCGCATTGTCCAGCACTTCCGCGAACAGGTGATGCAAGGCCCGCTCGTCGGTGCCGCCGATATACATGCCCGGCCGCCGGCGAACCGGCTCAAGCCCCTCCAGGACCTCGATGTCCTTGGCCGTATAGTCCTGCTTGGTGCGCGCCTTGGCGTGGAACAGGTCGTTCATGAACAGGTCTTGCATAGCCATGGCCGAGGACGCGGCCCGGTTGGCGGGCCGTCGCCCGAACACGCACTATACGGTATAGCTGGCTTGATTAGGAACCACATCTGGTAGGAGCGGTCATGAGTTCGAGGCCTGGACGCGGCGAGCCGGCGATCCGCACAATTCCCATGCCGGCCGACATGAACGCCAACGGCGACATTTTCGGCGGCTGGGTGCTGGCGCAGATGGACATCGCCGGCGGCGACACCGCCAGCCGGCTGGCCAAGGGCCGCACCGCCACCGTGGCAATCGAAGCGATGAAGTTCCATAAGCCCATCTCGGTCGGCGATCTGGTCAGCCTCTATACCGAAGTTGTCCGCATCGGCACCAGTTCGATCGCGGTGCGCATCGAGACCATCGTCACCCGGCGCGACGCGGCGGACGAGATCACGGTGACCGAGGGCACCTTCGTCTATGTCGCCATCGACGATACCGGCCGCCCGCGGCCCGTCCCCCGGTAAGCCGTGTCGTCGGTCAGCCGTGCCGCGCTGATGCCCGCCGCGCGGCAGCGGCAAGCATTACCCCGGCGGGTCGGGCCGGCTGCCAGCCTGGGCGACTGCATCGTCCCAGGGTAGCGCCGCCCGCCGGCCGGGAATTGCCGTCAGTATGTTCGTTATTTGTTCCGGTGTCAAGGGCGCTATCGGCCGTGCTTCAGACGACTGCTCAGATCAGCTTGGCGAAGTCGGCAGAGGACAGCAGGATCGCAGTGGCGCTTGCCTTGGTGGCCGTCCGAGCCAGTTCGAGGTCGTCGGTTACCACGACAGCGCCAGCCGACAGGGCTTGTACGATGTAGACGGCATCGTAAACCGTGCCGCCGTGGCGCGCGGCCGTGTTGAGCGCCGTGTCGACAAATTGACCAGAATGCTCGAAGCGAACGGCGGGTCCGGCCAAGCGATCGACCGCTGCCTCCGCCTCGTCGTAGCCGATCTGGCCGCGCCGGGCGGCACGCAGCAGGGCATTGGCCACCTCCAGTCGCATGAAATCCGGTGCGACCAGTTCGTGCGCCGATTGCAGCAGGCGTTCGGCCAAGGGGCTGTCGCGCTCCCGCAAGAACCATTTGGCGGCGATGCTGGCGTCAACCACGACGATCATCGGTCGCGGTCCGCGCGGATTTCGGCGGTCGAGTCGCCGGCGTAGATCTCGCGCTGCCGTGCTCGCAACTGAGCGGCCCAAGCGGCCAGTTCCAACCGCGCTTCGTGCGCAACCCGGCGCAAAGTGGCAACCATTTCATCCTCCATGGTCTTACCGCTCGCCTGCGCTCGATTGCGGAACGCGACAAGGGTCGCCGGGTCGAGCCCTTCGAGCGTGATGGTGCCAGACCGCGATGGCTGTCTGGCGCCGCCTTCGGCGCCCGAGGTGGCGCTGTGCTGTCCGGGCCTGGGGGGCGCGTTCGGCGTCCAGGATCGCGCGAAGAACCGCGCGACGTCCGCTTGCGCCGCCGGTTCGGCGAGTTCCAGTATTCGGCGTTGCAGCTTGTCGTCGGCCTGGCAATGCCAGCCTTCGAGAAGGGCATAGGTCTCGTTGGCCGACTTGAGGCCAAGACGGCGCCGAAACAGGTCGATCAGCGTTTGATAGGTGACGCCGCGAGCCTCGGCCAAATGGTGCAAGGCGGTTCGCAGCGCGGTGCGGGCAGGTATGCCGCGCGCCATTTCGCCCGCGATCCGCTCCAGCGTTGGCAGTAGCTGAGAATGTATGGTTTCGGCGCGAAGCATGCGTCAAACCTTATTACGGTAGAAGTTAGTTAGGTAGGTATATAAATAGACCGCCCGCCTCTGTCAACCTGATGGCCGTTCGGCGACAGCGGCCCGGCGACTAAGCGTCCTCAACCGCTTGGTGCCGCCGTCCGCCTCGCCTAAGCTCCGGCCGTCATGCCGGAAACCGCTTTCGAGACCCTGATCCTCGAGCGCCGCGAGGGGGTCGCGCATCTGACCTTCAACCGGCCACTCCAGCGCAACGCGCTCACGCACGCGATGATGCGCGAGTTGGAAGCAGCGCTGGCCGTGCTGGCGGCGGACGAAGCGGTGCGGGTGGTGCTGTTGCGCGGCGCCGGCGGTAATTTCTGCGCCGGGGGCGATCTGAACGCCATGGGCGCGATGCCCCCGTCGGCTCCAGGCGAGCGCGATCCGCTCTATGCCCCCCATCGCCAGTATGGCGATGCGCTGGCGCGCCTCAACAGCCTGCCGCAACCGGTCGTGGCAGTGGTGGAAGGCGCGGCGGTCGGCGGCGGCCTGGGCATGGCCTGCTGCGCCGACGTCGTGATCGTGCACGAAGCGGCCAAGCTCGGCATGCCGGAACCGCGCTGGGGCTTCATCCCCTCGCAGATCATCCCCTTCGTGGTGCGGCGGATCGGCGAGGGGCCGGCGCGCTATCTGGCGATGATGACCGAAACCTTCGGTGGCGGCCGCGCCGTGGAACTGGGGATCGCGCAGTTCTGCTGCGCGAGCGAGCCGGAGATCGAGGCGACCTTGGCGCGGGTGCTGGCCAGCCTGCGCAAGGGTGCGCCGCACGCGCTCTCGGCGGCCAAGCGCCTGGTGCTGTCGGTCGCCGGCGCCAGCGAGCAGGCGGTGCTGGACGCCGCCGCGGCGACCCTGGTCGGCCTGCTGCGCCAGGACGAGGCCAAGGCCGGCATCGCGGCGTTTCTCGCCAAGCGCCGGCCGCCCTGGGCGGAATGACCGCGCCTCAGGCGGCGGCCTTGGCGGCGGTCGGTCGCGCCATCGCCGCCGCCGGAAACGACATCGCGCCCAGGAAAGTCAGCGCCGCCAACCCGGCCAGCACCAGGTAGAGCTGGTTGAAGCCGCCAAAGGCGCCGTGCATGAAGGCGACCAGGGGCACGGCGCAGGCGCTGGCGACGAACGACACCACATAACGCAGCGCATAGACCCGGGCCCGCCATTCCTCGACCGTGTACTTGGCGATGATGGCATCGTTGATCGGGATCTGGCCGAACACGGCGAACATCATGCCGATCGCCGCCAGCAGCATGGCCCAGTCGCTCAGGCCCGCCGCCAGCAGCAGAAACGGTGCCTGCAGGGCGGAGATGCCGACGAATACCGGTCTGAGGGCATGCTGGTCGATCAGGCGGCCGACGATCAGTTGCGCCATCGCCGCCAGGACATAGACCAGCGACACCAGCAGGCCGACGCCAAAGGCCGAGTTGGTCAAGGCCGACAGCCGCTCGTCGAACACTTTCGGCATGGCGATGGTGGTGGCGTTGAAGATCACACCGCCGCACACCGTGGCCACCACCAGCACGGCGAACACCCGCAAGAACACCTCGCGGGTGAGCTTGGCGGGCGGCGCCGAACGGCGCTTGAGGTCGCGGTCGGGCTTGGGCACCAACCAGGCGAAGGCGATGCCCGCCGCCACCGCGGCCGCGCCCGGGATGACAAAGGCCCAGCGCCAGCCCAGGAAATCGCCCAATGCGCCGGCGCTCAACGCGGCCGCGGCAACGCCTAGATTGCCCCAGACCCCGTTCACGCCCAGTGTCGTCCCCACCTTGTCGCGCCCCGCCACCAGCATGGCGATGCCGACCGGGTGGTAGATGGCAGCGAACAGGCCGACCAGCGTCAGGCCGACAGCGACCTGCCAGGGAGACTGCGCCAGCCCGACCAGCATGGTCGCCAGCCCGATGCCGACGAAGAACACCACCATCATGCCCCAGCGGCTCCAGCGGTCGGCCAGCCAGCCAGCCGGAAGCGATCCGGCACCAAAGGCGATGAAGCCGCCCAGCGACAGTTGCAGCATCTCGCCATAGGCCATGCCGAAGGCCGGCGCCATCACCAAGATCACCGTCGGGAAGATCAGCATCAGCAGGTGGTCGAAGGCATGGCCCAGGTTGAGAAAATGTTCGGTGGCGCTGCGCTTCATGGAACCACACCCCGTCGGCCGGCCGCCCGGATCGGCGGAGGCACGAACGTTCGGCAATAGTGGAACCCTTCTGGCAAGAATGCCAGGGGCCTCAGACCAGCGGCTTTTGCATCCGGCAATGCGGCCCGATCGCGTGCCCGGCGGCGAGCTCGGGCACCCGGATCTCCGCGCGCACCGCGTAGCCGTGCCGGCGGTAGAAGGCGAGCGCCCGGCTGTCGGCCGCGACGTCCAGGTGCAGCTCGCGGCAACCGGCCTGGCGCGCGCCGGTTTCGACCTGCCGCAGCAGCCGTGTGCCGAGACCCTGGCCGCGGCTGCCGGCAACCACCACCAGGTTCTGCAGATAGTAGGCATCCTGCGGCAGGCGCGGCACTAGCGAGAGCAGCAAGGGCAGGGCAGCGTCGAGATGCCGGCGCAGGGCCGCCGGCTCGCGCGCCAGGCAGCGCAGCATGCCCGCGTCGATCGCCGCCCCGTCGGCTTCCGCATAGCCGAGCGCGAGCGCCAGCAGACGGCCGCGCCAACGCAAGGTCAGGGCGTAGCGATGGCTGAACCAGCCCTGGCGGGCCCGCCAGTAGCGCGCGAGCCGGTGCCCCGCCGCCGCCTTGCCGGCAAACAGGTACTCGTAATTGCCGCGTCCGCTGGCAAGGATCAACGCTGCCGCCGGCCGGGCGTCGCCGGCGAGACCGGCTGCGAGCGTCGGTTCGCGGTTCGCGCGCATGCGGGGGGCAATGGACCAGGAGGGCGGCAAAGAAAAGGGGCCGCGACGCGCCCCCGGGAACCGCCATCCGGTTCGATCAGACGCTGTAGTACATGTCGAATTCGACCGGGTGCGGGGTGTGCTCGAAGCGATAGACCTCCGACCATTTCAGCTCGAGATAGCTGTCGATCATGTCATCGCTGAAGACGCCGCCCTTCTTCAGAAAACCGCGGTTCTTGTCGAGTTCGACCAAGGCTTCGCGCAGGCTGCCGCAAACTGTCGGCACGTCCTTCAGTTCCTCCGGCGGCAGGTCGTAGAGATTCTTGTCCATCGGGTCGCCCGGATGGATCTTGTTCTCGATGCCGTCGAGGCCGGCCATCAACATCGCGGCATAGGCGATATAGGGGTTGGCGCCGGGATCGGGGAAGCGCACCTCGACCCGCTTGCCATTGGGCCCGCTGACGAAGGGAATGCGGCAGGAGGCCGAGCGGTTGCGCGCCGAATAGGCCAGCAAGACTGGCGCCTCGAAGCCCGGAATGAGCCGCTTGTAGCTGTTGGTCAGCGGGTTGGTGAAGGCGTTGATCGCCTTGGCATGGCGGATGATGCCGCCGATATAGTAGAGCGCGGTGTCCGACAGGTCGGCATAGCGCGAGCCGGCGAACAGCGGCTTGCCGCCCTTCCAGATCGACTGGTGGGTATGCATGCCCGAGCCGTTGTCGCCATAGACCGGCTTCGGCATGAACGTGGCGGTCTTGCCATAGGAATGCGCCACGTTGTGCACGACATACTTGTAGATCTGCATGTTGTCGGCGGTCTTCACCAGCGTGGCGAACTTGATGCCGAGTTCGTGCTGCGAGGTGGCCACCTCGTGGTGGTGCTTCTCGGTATCGACGCCCATGTCGCGCATGACCGTGATCATCTCGGCGCGCAGGTCGTTGGCGCTGTCGACCGGCGGCACCGGGAAGTAGCCGCCCTTGACCGGCGGCCGATGGCCGAAATTGCCGCCTTCGATCGCCTCGCCGCTCTTGTGCGGCGCCTCCACGTCATCCAGCCGGTAGAACGCCTCGTGCATGCCGATCTTGAAGCGCACGTCGTCGAACACGAAGAACTCGGCCTCCGGCCCGAAATAGGCCGTATCGCCGACGCCGGAACTCTTGAGGAAGGCTTCCGCCTTCTTGGCGATCGAGCGCGGGCAGCGCGCGTAGGGCTCGTGCGTCGACGGTTCCAGCACGTCGCAGACGGCGATCATCGTGGGCTGCGCGGCGAACGGGTCCAGCACCAGGGTGGAAAGGTCCGGCATCAACGTCATGTCGGATTCGTTGATCGCCTTCCAGCCGGCGATCGAGGAGCCGTCGAACATGATGCCGTCCGACAGCATGCCTTCGTCCATCGCCTTGGCGTCCATGCCCAAATGCTGCCACTTGCCGCGCGGATCGGTGAAGCGCAGGTCGACATACTTGACCTCGTGCTCTTTGATCATGTCGAAGAACTTCTTGGCGTCGGACATCGGTGTTTCCCGTTCGGCGTGGGTGGTGACAGGGTATGCATCGGGCGTCGCCGCCCGGGATCAGATCGCGTCGGCGCCCCGTTCGCCGGTGCGAATGCGGATCGCGTCGTCGATGGTGGTGATGAAGATCTTGCCGTCGCCGATGCGCCCGGTATGGGCCGCGCGCTGTATCGCCTCCACCGCGCGTTCCACCTGGTCGTCCTCCAGCACGACCTCGATCTTCACCTTGGGCAGGAAATCGACGACGTATTCGGCGCCCCGGTAGAGTTCGGTATGGCCCTTCTGCCGGCCGAAGCCCTTGGCTTCGGTCACGGTGATGCCTTGCAGGCCGACCTCGTGCAGGGCCTCCTTCACTTCGTCCAGCTTGAACGGCTTGATGATGGCTTCGATCTTCTTCATCGCTCACTGGGTCAGGGCAATCGCCGGCGACGCTGCCGCGCGGCTGGCCCTTAGCATGCCCCGTGCCAAGCCGCCAGCATCACCGGCAGCCGAGCGAAACCGCCTGAATCGGGCAACGCCGCTCGGCCGCCTGCGCGGCGCTGCGTCAGCGTGCCCGATAACCAGGCAAGCGCCCGCCCAATCCTTAGGCAATTGCCTTCAGAAGGGCGCGCATCCGGCGCATCGCTTCGCGGATGTTCGCCACCGAGTTGGCATAGGAAAAGCGCAAATAGCCTTCGCCATGGGCGCCGAAACTGGTGCCGGCGATGACGGCGACGCCCGCCTCGTTGAGCAGCTTGTCCTGCAGCGTCGCCGAGGCGAGGCCGGTTCCCTTGATGTTGGGAAAGGCATAGAACGCCCCGCCCGGCATCACGCAGCGCACCCCCGGCATGGCGTTCAGCTCCTCGACGATGACCTTGCGGCGCTCGTCGAACGCACGGCGCATGCTCTCGACGTCGTCCTGCGGGCCGTCGAGGGCGGCGATGCCGGCCCATTGCGTGGCGGCATTGACGCAGGAATGGTCGTTTACCGCCAGCTTGGTGGCGAGCGGCGCCAGGTCTTGCGGCCAGACGGCGTAGCCCAGCCGCCAGCCGGTCATGGCATAGGTCTTCGACCAGCCGTCCAGCAGGATCAGCCGGTCCTGCAGCTGCGGATAGCCGAGCAGGCTGACATGCGGCTGATTGTCGTAGATCAGCCGGCTGTAGATCTCGTCCGACATCACCGCGACGTTGGGATGGCGGGCGAGGCCGTTGACCAGCTTGTCCAGTTCCGCCTTGGGCACCACACCCCCGGTGGGGTTGGCCGGGCTGTTCAGGATGATCAGCCGGGTCTGCGGGGTGATCTTGCGCAAGACCTCCTCGGCGCTGAAGGAAAAGCCGGTCTCCTCATAGAGCGGGATCGGCACCGGGGTCGCGCCGGAAAAGCGGATCGCCGACTCGTAGATCGGAAAGCCCGGGTTGGGATACATGATCTCGGCGCCGGGCTCGCCGAACATCAGGGCGGCGAAGAACATGGTCGGCTTGCCGCCCGGCTGGATGACGATGCGCTCGGGATCGATCTCGACGCCGCGCGAGCGCTTGAGATCGTCATGCACCGCCCGGCGCAGTTCCGGAATGCCGTTGGCGGCGGTATAGCCGTGCTGACCGTCGGCCAGCGCCTGCCGGCCGGCCTCCACGATATGCGCGGGCGTGCGGAAGTCCGGCTGGCCGATGCCGAGGTTGATGATGCTCCGGCCGGCCGCCGCCAGCTTGTTGGCGCGGGCCAGCACTTCGAAGGCGGTTTCGGTGCCGAGCACCGACATGCGTTGGGCGAGCTGCAGCATGGCCGGGTTATGGCATGGCGGACGCACTGCCGGCAACGCGGGCGGCCGGAAGCGTGCCTGGAGATCCGCAAACCGTCGGCGCCATGGCGCTGGCGCCCCGGGCACCCGGCGGGGCGCCCGCCGATCGGCTGGCCGGCCCGCCAACGATACCCTGCGCCTGCCGGTTCCGCTGGATCATCGGTGGCATTGCCGGTGGCTATTGCCGGCGGCTAATGCCGGCGACATCTTACCGGTGTATTACCGGTGACAGCATACATTTATCTGCCCGAATTGCCGGCGGAATTACCGGTGGAATTACCGGTGACAGCTTATGTTTTCCGGGCGCATGCGCGCGCGGTTCTGACGTTCCACGGCAGCGGTGGCGTCGGGCCGGCGTCTTGAGAAAACGTAAACTGTCACCGGTTTCTGACGCCGGTTTCTGAGCGACTTTCTGGCGGTTTCCCGGACGGCGCCGCCGCGGCGGCGCGACAACCGCCGACGCCGAAGCCGGGCCGGCCGCGGCTGCGGCGCGATGGTCTTGACGCTCCCGCCGGCAGGGCGTAATGCGGGGCGGCCGGGCCTGCCCGGCCGGCCTTGCGGCGGGCGTAGCTCAGTAGGTTAGAGCGCCAGGTTGTGGCCCTGGAGGTCGCCGGTTCGATCCCGGTCGCTCGCCCCAACCGCCGCGCCGCCAGGCCCCGCGAACCGGCGGCGCCGCGCCCCGCGAACCGGCGCCGCCAGGCCCCGCGAGCCACCGGCGCCAGCGCCGTTAACCCAGGCGAAAGCCGCCCCGGCCTAAGACTGCGTCAAGCAGCGTCGGTTGGGGGAGAGAGCGGGTTTGCCAGCCAACAAGGGCACCGGGCGCAAGGCGCCGACGGCGGCCAAGACCAAGCGCAGGGTGCCAGCGTCGCTGCCCGCCGTGCCCGCCGCCAGCCTGCGGCGCAGCGGCACCGCCATCCGGCAGATCGCGCCCGCGCAGCGCCGCGGTGCCGGCACGCGCACGATCAGCCTGGCCCTGCAGGGCGGCGGCGCGCACGGGGCCTTCACCTGGGGCGTGCTCGACCGCCTGCTCGGCAACGTCAACCTGGATTCCTCGCCCGCCTACCAGGCCTTCGACCTGATCACCCGGCTGCTCTCGCCCTATCAGCTCAACCCGTTCGACCTGAACTCCTTGCGCGACGTGGTGCTGGGGCCGATCGATTTCGAACGGTTGCGCCGCGAGCACCCGATGCAGCTCTTCGTTAGCACCACGAATGTGCGCACCGGCAAGATCCGAGTGTTCCGCGCCGAGGAGGTGAGCGCCGACGTGCTGATGGCCTCGGCCTGCCTGCCGCACCTGTTCCGCGCGGTGGAGATCGACGGCGAACCCTATTGGGACGGCGGCTTCATGGGCAATCCCGCGATGTTTCCGCTGATCTACAATTGCCGGGCGGACGACATCGTGCTGGTGGAGGTCAACCCGATCCGCATTGCCGAGGTCCCCAGCACCGCGCGCGCCATCATGGACCGCATGAACACCATCAGCTTCAACGCCACCATGATGCGCGAGATGCGCAACATCGCCTTCGTCACCCAGCTCCTGGAACAGCACCGCCTGATCGGCCGCAGCCGCCTGCGCAAGATCCACTTCCACATGATCCAGGCAGAGGAGGCGATGGCGGCATTCGGCGCCAGCAGCAAGTTGAACATCGATCCCCACTTCCTCGACCGGCTGTTCCGGCTGGGCCGCGACACCGCGCAAGACTGGCTCGACGACACCTACCCGCGGCTGGGTCACGACACCACGATCGACATGCACAAGCTCTTTTTCTAGGCCAGCCATGTTCACCGCCCAGCAGACCATCGTGCCCGGCGTGCTGCGCAAGCAGCGCCTCGCCACCTTCACCCCCCAGCAGAGCGTGCAGGCCGCGGTGCGGCTGATGGCGCAACGCAAGATCGGCGCCGTGCTGGTCACCGAGGGCGCCCGCCTGGTCGGCATCTTCACCGAGCGCGATCTACTGACCCGCGTGGTGGCCAAGGCGCTGGAACCGTCGAAAACCCGACTGGCCGAGGTCATGACGCCCGATCCGGACGTGATCCAGGGTGCGGCCACGGTGCGCGACGCGCTCGAGCTGATGCATCGCGGCGGCTATCGCCACCTGCCGGTGCGCTAGGGCCAGCGGCTGATCGGTATCGTCTCGATCCGCGACCTGTACAGTTCGGTCACGCAGCAGATGGAAAGCGACATCTTCCTGCTGGCCGAGAGCCTGCTGCACAACTAGGGCACTTTCCGGGCACATCGAACCGGCAGGTTCGGTTCGAACGGACAGCGCGCCGCCCAAGCCCCGGTCGGCGACGCGTCATTGCGCCAGGGCCAGCCTGAGCGCGTCGCCGCAGCGCGCGATCGCGATCCGCGCCTCCTCCAGCATCATGGCGTAGAGATGCCAGACGTGCAGCATGTTGGGCGCGACCTCGAGCCGCGCGTCGACATCCGCGGCATGCGCGCGCTCGGCCAGGCGGAGGGAATCGTCGAGCAGCGGTTCCGAACTCGCCACCTGGATCAGCAGCGGCGGCAGGCCGCGCAGATCGGCATAGAGCGGCGAGGCGAGCGGCTGCTTGCGGTCGCGCTGGCCGAGTTAGAGCCCCGCCATCCAGGCGATCGTCCCGGGCTTGACCAGCGGGTCGGCGTCGGCCAGCCGGCGGATGCTGTCGCCGGTTCCGGCCAGGTCGGTCCAGGGCGACAGGCAGAGACCCATGGCCGGCAGGGGCACGCCCTCGTCGCGCAGGCGCACCAGGCTGGCCACGCCGAGGCCGCCGCCCGCCGAATCGCCGGCAATGGCGATCCGCTTCGCGGACTGGCCCTGGCCGAGCAGCCAACGGTAGGCGGCGACCGCGTCGTCCAGCGCCGCGGGGAACGGATGTTCCGGCGCCAGCCGGTAGTCGAGCACCAGGCAGCGGGCACCCGAGGCCTTCGACAGGTTGTAGGCCAGCAACCGGTGAGTGGCGATCGAGCCGATCGCGTAGCCGCCGCCATGCAGGTACAGCAGGGTGCGGCTGGTGTCGGCGGCGGGCGCCGCGACGAACTCGGCCGCGACCCCGCCGGCGCTGACCGGCTGGCAGAACGCATCGGCCGGCGCCGGGGCGAAGAGCGCGAACTTGTCGAAGGCCTGGCGCATGGCGGCCACCTCGAACGGCACCGCCGGCTGCGCCGTCAGGATGCGCACCAGATTCTGCAATTCGGCATGGCTCATGGCAGTCTCCGCTCGGCTGGGCTGCTGTCAGCCTGACTGGTTAGAGTATGGCGCGGCCGGATTGAAGCGACCCTCCGCGCAACCACGTTCGCTGGCCGGGTGCCGTGCCGCGGCCTAGATTGCCCATGGGGCGATGTTCGCTAACAGGGGAGCGGCCGGGCCATGCGGCGGGCGGGGATGACGCTGCTTCTGCTGCTGCTCGTCGCCGCGGGCGGCGGCGGCTACTATTGGTGGTCGCAACCGGCGGTTTCGCTGGCCGGGGTCGAACGCGGCCGGGCGGTGCATGCGGTCTACGCGACGGCCGCGGTCGAGGCGGTCAACTGGGCCAAGGTGGCACCGCTGGTGCGCGGTCGCCTGGCCGAGGTCTGCCGCTGCGAGGGGCAGGCAGTGGCGAAGGGGTTCGTGCTGGCCCGGCTGGACGATGCCGAACCGCGCGCGGAGGTTGCCGCGATGGAAGCCAAGCTGCGTTTCCTGCGCGAGGAAGTGGACCGGCAGCGCATCCTTGCCGAGCGCAAGATCGCTAGCGAACAGGCCTTCGAGCGGATCGACAGCGAGTTCCGCGCGGCGCAGGCAAATCTGGCCGTCGCCAAGGCCCGGCTAAGGTATTTCGAACTCGCCGCCCCGATCGACGGCGTGGTGCTGAAGCGCGATGGCGAGGTGGGCGAGGTGGTGGATCAGAACAGCGCGGTGTTCTGGGTCGGCCAGCCGACGCCGCTCTGGGCGAGCGCGGAAGTGGACGAGGAGGACATCCCCCTGGTGCGCCCGGGCCAGCGCGTGCTGCTCAAGGCCGATGCCTTTCCCGGCAAAAACTTCGCGGGCACCGTCCGCGCGATCACGCCCAAGGGCGATCCGGTCTCCAAGAGCTATCGCGTGCGCCTGGACCTGCCGGACGACACACCGTTCCTGCTGGGCATGACGGTCGAGGCCAACATCGTGGTGCGCGAGGTGGCCGATGCCGTGCTGGTGCCAAGCGGCGCGTTGCGCGGCGACCGGGTGCTGCAGGTCGAACAGGGCCGCATCGTCGAACGCGCCATACGGCGCGGCATTGCCGGACCGGAGCGCACCGAGGTGCTGGAAGGGCTGCAGCCAGGCGATACCGTCGTGGCGCGGCCGCAGGAATCGCTGAGACCCGGCCAGCGGGTGCGGTTGCGGGCGGGCGCCGGCTAGCCGCATGGGTCTGCTCGCCCGCATTGCGCTCGCCCACTTGCGCGGCCGGGTGCGGCAGTCGCTCGTTTCGGTCCTGGGCGTGGCAACCGGCGTGGGCTTTTTCATTGCCGTCGCGGCGCTGATGGAAGGCTCGCAACGCGACTTCATCGCCACGCTGGTGGACGCCATTCCGCACATCACCATCAGGGACGAGTTTCGCAACCCGGCGCCGCAGCCGATCCGCGCGGCCAATCCGGATGCCGCCGTGCAACTGGACGGACTTAAGCCCAAGGACGAGCTGCGCGGTATCCGCAATGCGCGCGCCCGGCTGGCGGCGCTGGACAGCATCTCCGGCCTGGTCGCGGCGCCCAGCCTGCGCGGCCAGGTGGTGCTGCGCTATGGCGGCAAGGACATGGGCGTCTCCCTGATCGGCATCGAGCCGGCGCGCGAGCGGCGGGTTTCTCAACTGGAGGCCGATCTGGTGCAGGGCCGCCTGGAGGATCTGCATACCGCGGCCAATGCCATCATTGTCGGCACCGTGCTGGCCGAGAAGCTGGGCGCCAGGGTGGGCGACACGCTGCTGGCGTCTTCGGCGGCCGGGATACGGCTCAGGGTCAAGGTGGTGGGCCTGTTCCGCACGGGCGTCATGGGCGTCGACCGGGGCCAGGCCTACGCGCTGCTGAAGAAAGTCCAGGTGCTGCAAGAGCGGCCGAACGTGATCAACGAAATCCGTGTCAAGGTTGGCGATGTGTATCAGGCCGCCGTCATCGCCCGCGATCTGGAAGCGCGGCTCGGCTATCGCGCCGAATCCTGGGACGAGGCCAATGAGGGTTTCCTCGACGCGCTCCGCATCCGCAACATCATTCTCTATTCCGTGGTTGGCGCCATTCTACTGGTCGCCAGCTTCGGTATCTTCAACATCATCTCCACGGTGACCTACGAGAAGGCGCGCGACATCGCCATCCTGAAGGCGTTGGGCTTCGCCGAGCGCGACATCCGCTGGATCTTCACCGCCGAGGGACTGGTGGTTGGCGCGATCGGTGCCGCGCTGGGCTGGGGGCTCGGCTATCTGCTCTGCCGCGTGCTGTCGCAGGTCGAGATCACGTTGCAGTCGGAGACCCGCACGCTGCCGCTCTACGAAGCACCCGCCTTCTATGCCTTGGCGCTCGGCTTTGCTTTGGCCTCGGCCGGCTTCGCGGCCTACCTGCCGGCACGGCGCGCCGCCCGCCTCAACCCTGTCGACATCGTGCGCGGGGCGCAATAGTCCATGCGCCGGGTGACGCTGAAGGCGACCGGCCTGGCCCGCGTGCTGCCGGGTGCGGTGCCGGTCACGCTGGTGCGCGACATCTCGCTGGAGGTTACGGCCGGGGAATTCGTCGCCATCACCGGGCCGTCGGGCTCTGGCAAGTCATCGCTGCTCTACTTGCTTGGCCTGCTCGACCGGCCGAGCGCCGGCAGCGTCGAGGTCGACGGCCAGCCGACCGCCGACATGTCGGGCGACCAACTGGCCGCGCTGCGGCTTGCCAAGCTCGGCTTCGTGTTCCAGTTCCATTTCCTGCTGCCGGAATTCAGCGCGGCCGAGAACGTGATGGTGCCGTTGCAGCGGGCCGGCCGCCTAGACAGCCGGGCGATCGCGGAATGGGCCGCCGGATTGCTGGCGATGCTGGGCCTGGCGGACGCCGCCGACAAGCGGCCCGATCAGCTGTCGGGCGGCCAGCGCCAGCGGGTGGCGATCGCGCGGGCGCTGGCCAACGATCCGCTGGTGCTGCTGGCCGACGAACCGACCGGCAGCCTGGACAGCGTCAATGCCCGCATCGTCTGGGAGAGTTTCGCCGACTTGGCACACAAGCAGCAGAAGACGGTGATCGTGGTCACCCACAACGCCGCGTTCGCCGCCGCGGCCGACCGGCGGGTGCATCTGGTCGACGGCCGCATCGTCTCCGACAGACCGGCAACCGCCTGAGCGTTGGCTCAGGCGTCGAAGCGAAAGCGAAAGGCGTTGCCCTCGCGCACCACATAGCCGACCGAAGGCGTGGGAAAATGCGCGGTCAGCACCAGTGTGTCGCTCTCGGCATAGCGGTTGAGGAACTCGATGCGGGTTCGGGCCGATTGCGCCTTGTCGAAACAGCCAGCGCTGCTCCATTCCGGATGGGCGCATTGCACCGGGCTGTGGATCAGGTCGCCCGACATCACGGCGTTGCGCCCTTGCGATGCCAGCCGCACCGAGCAATGCCCCGGCGTATGGCCGTGCGAGGGTTCCAGCCAGACCTGGTCGTCCAGCGCATGGTCGGTGCCGACCATGACCGCGCGTCCGGCGGCCACCACCGGCAGCACCGAATCGATGATGCTGCCGTCGGCGAATTTCTTGGGATCGCGCCGCGCCTTGGCCTCCCAGAAATCATACTCGGCGCGCGCGAAGACATAGCGGGCGTTGGGAAAGGTGGGCACCCAGCGACCGTCCACCAGCCGGGTGTTCCAGCCGACATGGTCGGGATGCAGATGGGTGCACATGACGAAGTCGACCGCTTCCGGCTGCACGCCCAGCGCCGCCAAGTCGGCGAGATAGCGGGTGCCGCTGCGCATGTTCCAACTGGCGTGGTAGCTGCGCGGCTTGTGCTCGCCGACGCAGGTGTCGATCAGGATGGTGTGGTGGCGGGTACGCACGACATAGCTCTGCGTCGCCATGATCAGCATGCCGGTCGCGGGGTCGATGATGTTGGGCATGAGCCAGTGCCGGTGCGGCGCCAGGTTCTCCGGCGTCGCCTGCGGGATCAGCGCCTGCGGCAACCATTCCGGCCCCTCGGTTTCCAGCACGCGGGCCAGCCTGATCTCGCCCAGTTGTCTTGGCCGCATGCGAGTTCTCCGTCAGGCGTTGCGGTCGAGCCAAGCCATGTAGTCGGCAAAGGCGCGGTCCGCCGTGAATTCGGCGCGCCAGCCCAGTCCCTCGGCGATGCGGCGGGCCGACATCGGGCTGCGCTCGCGCGGGCCGTGATAGTCGATGCTGGCCTCGGGCCCGATGCGCCAGCGAAAACCGGGATAGCGCTGGCCCAGCTTCTGGCACCAGTCGGCGATGGCGAAGGTGCTGGACGGGGTGACGTTGAACGGACCGGACGGCGGCTCGGCCGCGCTCAAGGCCGCCAGCACCGCCTTGCCGACATCCCGGGCATAGACCCAGTCGCGGATGCCGGCCCGCGGCAACACGGCCTCCTGTCCCTGGCGTGCCGCCATGGTGACCTGGTAGACGGGCGAGAGCGTGTCGCGCGCCCCGGTATCGCGTTCCCAGGGTCCATAGACCGCCGACAGCCGAAGACAGACGACGCCCAGCCCGTGCAGCGCCCTATAGCGCAGCGCGATCCGCTCGCCCATGTACTTGGTGATGCTGTAGAGCGAATCGGGAAGCGGCGTGTCGACCGCTTCGTCCAGCGCATGGTCCGGAAAACCGTTCTCGCCATAGACGGTGGAGGATGACAGATAGACGACGCGCCGCACGTCACCGGCCAGGGCGGCATCCAGGGCATTAATGGTGCCGGCGCAATTGACCGCCAGGATCCCGGCGGCATCGCTTCGCTCGCGCGCGAGGCCCGCGGTCAGCGCGGCGCCGATCACCAGCCCTTCCGGCCGCGCCTCGCGCACCAAGGCCAACAGGCCCGCGCCATCGCGCACATCGGCGACGACATGGCGAAACCCGCCCTTGGCGGACCACGCGCCGGTGGCCGGCGGCGGCGGGCCGCGATCGACCGCGAGCACCCGATGGCCGGCCGCCAGCAGCGCCTCGGCGATATTGAGTCCCACGAAGCCGGTGCCGCCGGTGACGAGGAAGGTGGCCGCCATCACCACCAGCCCAAGCGCCGGGGCAGCGCTTCCAGAACCGGATTGCCAAAATCGTCGCGTGGCACCGCGGCGCCGCCCAGCGCGGGCGCGCCCAGATAGACGTCGCGCACCAGCGGCCGGTTGCCGCAGGCCGCCGGCAGCAGGCACACCGCCACCAGCAGCAGGATGCGGATCGGCCGGCGGACGGCGCTTGCTTCCGTGACTTGCATAACGGCCTTCGATAACGTAGCTGCGGTCGGCCGACAAGCCGTGGCGGCCTACGCACGGCAGTCATTCAATGGCTTGGGTTGGAAAACGCGCCGCATCATGGCGGGAGATTTGCGCAGAGTATTGACGGCACTGCTGGCGGTCGCGGGTGTCTTGCTGACGGCCCGTGCGGGGGCCGATCTGGGTCTGGCCGAGCGGGCGCTCAAGAACCGCGAGTTCGCCTTGGCGCTGCGCGAGTTTCGCCAGGATGCCGAGGCCGGCATGGCCCAAGCGCAATATCGCCTGGGCCTGATGTTGCTCGACGGCGAGGGCGTTGCGGCCGATGGGGCGGCCGCTGCCGGTTGGCTTGGTCGTGCCGCGGAGCAAGGGCATGACGACGCGATGCGGGTGCTCGGTATCATCTATGAGGAAGGGCGCTTGGGCGCGGCCGATCCGGCGCGTGCCGTCGCTTGGTATCGCGTCGCCGCCGAACGGGGCAACGCCCGCGCGCAGCGCAACCTCGCCACCCATTATGCATTGGGCCAGGGGGTTGCGCGCGATTTCGTCCAGGCAGCGCACTGGTATCGGCTGGCGGCCGCGGCCGGCAACGCCAAGGCCAAGCGCAATCTCGCCTATCTGCTGCTGTTCGGGCAGGGCGTGACGCGCGATCCGGCCCGCGCGGCGGCGCTGTTCGCCGAAGCGGCGGCGGGCGGCGTCGACAAGGCGGACTACGACCTTGGCTTCATGTACTACAACGGCGCCGGTGGCGAACACGACCCGCGAAAGGCGGCCGAGCATTTCCGCCGCGCGGCCGAGCAAGGCAATGCCGACGCCCAGATCCTGCTCGGCCGGCAGTATCTCTATGGTGAGGGCGTGCCAGCCGATCCCGCCAGGGCGTTTTTCTGGGTCTGGCTGGGTTCGCTGCAGAAGCCGGCCGTGGCCGAGTTCTATTTCGCCGCCCTGCGCAACAAGCTGACGCCAGCCGATCGCGCCCGGCTGCGTGAAGAGGCCGCCAACTGGCATCCCCGGGGATAGCAGGGCGAAGGAGAGCACGATGGCAGAGGACCTCGCCTATCTGACGGCGGCGGAAATGCTGCGGGCCTACCGCGCAAAAAAACTATCGCCGGTCGAGGTGACGCGGGCGCTGCTGCGGCGCCTCGCGCGGCTCAATCCGGCGATCAATGCCTTCCTGCTGGTCGACGAGGAAGCGGCCCTGGCGCAGGCGCGCGCCTCGGAAGCCCGTTGGCTGAAGGGTCGGCCGAAGGGTCTGCTGGATGGGGTGCCGACCTCGATCAAGGATCTGATGCTGACCCGGGGCTGGCCGACCTTGCGCGGCTCGCGGACCAGCGATCCCAAGGGGCCGTGGCCGGAGGACGCGCCATGCGTTACCCGGCTGCGCGAACAGGGCGCGGTGCTGTTCGGCAAGACGACGACGCCGGAATTCGGCTGGAAGGGCGTGACCGACAGCGCGCTCAGCGGTGTCACGCGCAACCCCTGGAACCTGGACAAGACGCCCGGCGGCTCCTCGGGCGGGGCGGCGGCGGCGTTGGCGGCCGGGTTGGGGCCGCTCGCCATCGGCTCCGACGGCGGCGGCTCGATCCGCATTCCAGCCGGCTTCAGCGGGGTGTTCGGGATCAAGGCCAATTTCGGCCGGGTGCCGAATTGGCCGGCCAGCATGATGGCAACGATCAGCCATGTCGGTCCGATGAGCCGCAGCGTCAGGGACGCGGCGTTGTTCCTCAACGTCATCGCCCTGCCTGACTCGCGCGACTGGTACACCGTGCCGCACCAGCCGATCAACTGGACCCGGTTTCTCGGCCAGGGCGTGAAAGGCCTGAGGATCGCCTTCAGTCCCGCTCTCGGCTACGCCAAGGTCGATCCCGAGGTGGCGGACAAGGTGGCCCGGGCGGCGCGCGTCTTCGCCCGACTTGGTGCCCATGTCGAACAGCGCGATCCCGGCTTCGCCGATCCGACCGACATCTTTCTCACGCATTGGCGGGCGGGCGCGGCGAAGGGGCTGGGCGGCCTGCCGCGCGCCAAGTTCCGCTTGCTGGAAGAAGGGTTGCAGGAATTCGTGCGGGCCGGCCAACGGCTCAAGCTCGCCGACTACATGGTCGCGGTCGATCGCCGCGTCGCGCTCGCCACGCACATGCGGCAATTCCACGAGCGCTACGACCTGCTGTTGACGCCGACGCTGGCGGTGCAGGCCTTCGATGTCGAGCGCACGGTGCCACGGGGCGCCCGCATGCGCGGGTGGTGGGAATGGACGCCGTTCTCCTATCCCTTCAACCTGACCCAGCAGCCGGCCTGCTCGATCCCCTGCGGCTTCACCGGCGCGGGCCTGCCGGTCGGCCTGCAGATCGTGGGCGGCAATTTTCGCGAGGACCTGGTGTTCCGCGCCGCCGCGGCCTACGAGGCGGCGGCCCCGATCGCGCGCCGGCCGAAGCTCTAGCACGAGGCGAGCGACGGTGAGCGAGCTGCTGAGCGTGGCCGAGATGTATCGCGCCGACGTGGCGGCGGCCGGCATTGCCAGCCTGGAACTGATGGAGAATGCCGGCCGGGCGGTGGCGCGGGAACTGCTGGCGCGCTTCGGCGCGCGTCCGACCGCCGTGCTGTGCGGGCCCGGCAACAATGGCGGCGATGGTTTCGTCTCCGCGCGCCACCTGGCGGCGGCGGGCGCCCCGGTTCGGCTGGGCCTGCTGGGAGCGCGCGCCGCGCTGAAGGGCGATGCCGCCGTCATGGCCGGCCGCTGGCCGGGCGACACCGAGCCGCTCGATCCTGAGATCCTGGACGGCGTGGCCTTGGTGGTGGACGCGCTGTTCGGCGCGGGCCTGACGCGGGCGGTCGACGGCGCCGCGCGCAGGGTGCTGCAGGAAGCCGGCAGGCGTCGGCTGCCCAGCATTGCCGTCGACGTGCCCAGCGGCGTCGATGGCGACAGCGGCGAGGTGAAGGGGTATGCGCTGCCGGCGGCGCTGACGGTGAGCTTTTTTCGCGCGAAACCCGGCCACTATCTTCATCCCGGCCGCGGCCTGTGCGGCGAATTGCGCATCGCCGAGATCGGCATTCCGGCGTCGGTGCTGGACGATATTCGGCCGGCGACCCGTCTCAACGGTCCGCCCCTGTGGCGGGCGGAGTTTCCCTGGCCGGAGGTCGCCGCGCACAAATACTCGCGCGGCCATGCACTGGTGCGCTCTGGCGGCAGGGGCCGCAGCGGTGCCGCCCGGCTGGCGGCGCGCGCGGCGCTGCGGGTCGGGGCCGGCCTGGTCACCGTCCTGGCGCCGAGCGAGGCGATGGCCGAATGCGCTTCGCAGTTGACCGCGATCATGCTGGAGGAGTTCGCCGATGCCGCGGGCTTTGCGCGTGCGCTGGCGGACGGGCGGCGCAATGCCGTGTTGGTCGGTCCGGGAAGTGGCGTGAACGAGCGCACCAGGGCGGCGGTCCTGGCGGCGCTGGCAAGCGGCAAGCGTGCGGTGTTGGACGCCGACGCCCTGACCAGTTTCGCCGAGCAGCCGTCCACGCTGTTCGCGGCGATCGCCGGCGAAGTGCTGTTGACCCCGCACGAGGGCGAGTTCCGCCGGCTGTTCCCCGGGATCGAGGGTGCCAAGCTGGCGCGTGCCCGCGCCGCCGCGCGGACCAGCGGCGCCACGGTGCTGCTGAAGGGGCCGGACACGGTGGTGGCGGCGCCCGACGGCTTCGCCGCCATCAACCACAACGCACCGCCCGAACTGGCGACCGCGGGTTCCGGCGACGTACTGGCGGGCATCGCAACCGGTCTGCTGGCGCAAGGCATGCCGGCCTTCGCTTCCGCTCTCGCGGCAGCCTGGCTGCATGGCGAGGCGGGCCAGGCCTGCGGCCCGGGGCTGATCGCCGAGGACTTGAGCGAAGCCTTGCCGGCGGTCCTGCGCCGGCTTAAGCAGGGCACGTCCGGCTAGACCGGGCGAACGGGACCGCACAACCATGACGCAACCGCGGCGTCTACTCGACCGCACGCTCGATGGCTTGCTGCGTGCCTGGCGCGGCCGGTTGGCGGTCGCCGGGCGCGGCCCGCGCCCGCCCGGCACCGATCTTGCCAGCTTGCGTCGGCAGATCGACGACTGCTTGTCGGCGCGAGGTGGCGAAGCCTCGGCCCGCGCGCGCGCGGCGGAGCTTGGCCAGAGCTACCTGAGCCTGGACGAAGCCGGGCGGGTCGGCTTTCTTGAATTGCTGGCCAAGGACTATGGCGTGGCACCGGCCGAGGTCGAGCGCACGCTGCAGGGTTGGCAAGCCGCCGCCGACGACGTCGCCCGCGCCCTGGCGGAGCGACAATTGCGCGCCATCCTGGTTCCGCCCCGCATCCGTCTGCTCTCGCAGTTCAACGTGCTGCCGCAAGGGGTGAAGTTCCTGGTCGATCTGCGCGCCGGCCTGATGCGGTTGGCGCAAGCGCGGCCGAAATTCCGCGGCTTCGATGCGGAACTGCGCGAACTGCTGGCGTCCTGGTTCGACATCGGCTTCCTCGACCTTCGTCGCATCACCTGGCAGGCTTCCGCGTCGCTTCTGGAAAAGCTCATCGCCTACGAGGCGGTGCATGCCATTCGCTCGTGGGACGATCTGAAGAACCGCTTGGATAGCGACCGGCGCTGCTATGCGTTCTTCCATCCGTCCATGCCGGAGGAGCCGCTGATCTTCGTGGAGGTGGCTTTGCTCAATGGCTTGGCGGATAACGTGCAGGCGCTACTGGATGAAGCAGCGCCGCAGCTCGACCCCGAAGAGGCCGATACCGCGATCTTCTATTCCATCTCGAACGCGCAGGCCGGCCTGGCCGGCGTCAGCTTCGGCGACTTCCTGATCAAGCAAGTGGTGGACGCGCTGCTGCACGATCTGCCGCGCCTCGTCACCTTCGCTACGCTGTCGCCGGTGACGGGCTTTGCTGGTTGGCTGGCCGAGCGGCGGCGCGCCGGCGGCGAGAGCCTGTTCCAGCCGCAAGAGGCACGCGCGCTGGTGGGCGTCACCGGCGCGGGCGAGCCGCTGGAAGCCCTGCTCAGCCTGCTGTCCCGGCCGGCTTGGCCGGACGATCCGGCGGCGGTCGCCGCGCTGAAGACGCCGCTGCTGCGGCTATGCGCGCGCTACCTGACGCTGGAGCGCCAGGGCGGCCGGGCCGCCGACCGCGTGGCGCATTTCCACCTCAGCAACGGCGCCCGCCTGGAGCGCATCAATTGGCTGTCCGACCGCTCGGCCAATGGCTTGGCACAGTCGGCTGGCATCATGGTCAATTACCTCTACCGCCTGTCGGACATCGAGCAGAACCACGAGAGCTATCGTGGCGAGGGCAAGGTCACTGCCAGCATGGCGGTGCTTCGGCTGGCCGCGGCTTGAAAAATCACGAGTTTTTGCCAAGGCTTCCTTGTAGATTTGAGAAAGCTTTGGTAACGAATTTGAATCATTACTGATTCGGCCCGTAAGGGGGTGCCGGGCAACCTCCTGCGGGGAGGGGCGCATGGCATTCCTGCGACGGGAATCGGGGCAAGAGATCGCTGAGGGCGCGGTGTTCGAGCGGCCGCGCGCCAACAACGTGACCGAGCGCGTGACGGTCGTTTCGATCGCCAAGGACCATGCCGGCATTCCGCATGTGCGGTTTCGCATCAGCTTTTCCGGCTATGACGACAATGCCAACATGCGCACCCTGGCGCTGGCCGAGTTCAAGCAGCAATACCGCGCGCTCCGCGCGACCACGCACTAGCCCGACGCCAGCCGCGGCTGGCGCCGTACGGCGCTCCCGCCTATATAGGGGAGCGGCGGCGGGACCGGGCCTGGGATGTCCCGCAAGCTTGCCCGGCGGGAGCGCCCGATGACCTTATCGCGCATTCAGCGTTTGGCCGAGACCGCGGCACCGGCGGACACCCTGCACTGTCTGCAGGCGCTGGAGCGCAAGGTGCTTTGGTTGTCGAGCTGGATGATCCACAACGCCAATCATCTGCGGCCGAATCGCGACGGTCTCAAGGTGGGTGGCCACCAGGCCTCCAGCGCCAGCGTGGTGACCTTGCTGACGGCGCTGTTCTTTCATTTGCTGCGGCAGAACGATCGCATCGCGGTCAAGCCGCATGCCAGCCCGGCCTATCACGCGATCCAGTATCTGTTGGGACGGCAGTCGCGCGAGCGGCTGGAGAATTTCCGCGCGCTGGGCGGGGCGCAGTCCTATCCCAGCCGAACCAAGGATCACGCCGACGTGGATTTTTCCACCGGCTCGGTCGGCCTGGGCGTCGCCATCACCGCGTTCGCCAGCCTGGTGCAGGACTACATAGTGCTGAAACGCGACAAGCTGATGGCAAGCGGCCTGGAGCCGGGACGCATGGTGGCGCTGCTGGGCGATGCCGAACTCGATGAAGGCAATGTGTTCGAAGCGCTGCTGGAAAGCTGGAAGCACGATATCCGCAATACCTGGTGGATCGTCGACTACAACCGGCAAAGCCTGGACGCGGTGATCAGCGATCGGCTGTTCGCCCGGCTCGACGATGTCTTTCGCACCACCGGCTGGCGCGTGATCACGCTGAAATACGGCAAGCGGCTGGAACATGCGTTCGCGCAAGCCGATGGCGAGTGTCTGCGCAAATGGATCGACGACTGCCCGAACTCGCTCTATTCCGCACTCACCTTCAAGGGCGGCAAGGGCTGGCGCACGCATCTCGCACGCGATCTGGGCGATGTCGCCGGCATCCGCCGGCTGCTGGACGAGCATGACGACGTCAGCCTGCATGCTCTCATGACCAACCTGGCCGGCCACGACATGGAGACGATCCTGGAAACCTTCCAGGCCGTCACCGACGACGCGCCGACCTGCTTCATCGCCTATACGATCAAAGGGCATGGACTGCCCTTCGCAGGGCACAAGGACAATCATGCCGGTCTCATGAGCGTCGAGCAGATGCAGGTTTTCCAGCACGCCATGCAGGTGCCGGAGGGCCAGGAATGGGACCGCTTTGCCGCCTTGCCGGTGCCGGAAGCCCGGCTGCGCTCCTTCCTCGATGCCACGCCCTTCGCCGGTAAGCCGGAACGGGTTCGCGCCGCCGCGCCGGTGCCGCTGCCGGCGGTGCTGCCGCTGCCGGGCGGCAAGCGGCTGTCAACGCAGGAAGCCTTCGGCCGGATCCTGTTCGACCTCGCGGGCGGCGACAGTGCGCTCGCCGACCGGATCGTCACCGCCTCGCCCGACGTTACCGTCTCCACCAATCTGGGCGGCTGGGTCAACCGGCGCGGCATCTTCGACCGGCGCAATCGCGAGGACGTGTTCCGCGAGGAAAAGGTGGTCTCCGCCCAGCGCTGGGCGATGAGCCAGGACGGGCAGCATATCGAACTCGGCATCGCCGAGAACAACCTGTTCTTGATGCTGGCGGCGCTCGGACTGTCGGCCGAGCATTTCGGCGTGCGCCTGCTGCCGATCGGCACGCTCTACGATCCCTTCATCATGCGCGGCCTCGACGCGCTGAACTACGGCTGCTACCAGGATTCGCGCTTCATGCTGGTGGCCACGCCCTCTGGCCTGACGCTGGCGCCGGAAGGCGGCGCGCACCAGTCGATCTACACCCCGCTGATCGGCATCGGCCAGGATCGCTTGGAATATTTCGAGCCGGCCTACGTGGACGAACTGGCCACCATCATGCTGTGGGGCTTCGCGCACATGCAGGCGCCGGACGGCGGCTCGGTCTATTTGCGGTTGTCGACGCGGGCCTTCGAACAGCCGGACCGTCGGGTCGACGACAAGCTCAGGGCCGACATTCTGGCCGGCGCCTATTGGCTGGTGCCGCCGGCGCCGGGCGCCGAACTGGCGCTGGTCTATTGCGGCGCGGTCGCGCCCGAGGCGCGCGCGGCGTTCGAGGCGGTGCGCGAGGACGTGCCGGGGGCCGGGCTGCTGGCGGTCACCTCGCCGGCGCGGATTTTCCGCGATTGGAGCCGTGCCTGGCGCCAGCGGGCGGAAGGCAAGCCGGGCGCGCGCAGCCATGTCGGCCGGTTGCTGTCGGGGCTGGCGAGCGATGCCGGTCTGGTGACGGTGATGGATGGCCACCCGGCGGCTCTGTCGTGGATCGGCTCGGCCGGCCGGCGCCGGGTGCATGCGCTGGGGGTGGAGTGCTTCGGCCAGTCGGGCGACATTCCCGACCTGTATCGCCTGCACGGCCTGGACCGCGAGGCGATCCTGGACGCCTGCGCCGCTGCCTGCCTTGCCCGGTAGCCGGCCGCTCGCCCTTCGCCTCGACCGGGCTGCGCTGCAAGCCTTCCTGGCGCGGGAGTTCCCGCAGATGGCGCCGCACGGTCTGACCGTTGAGGCGGCCCAGCCCGGCAGCTTGCGCGTGCGCATGCCCATCGGCGAGCAGCATTTGCGGCCGGGCGGCACGGTGTCGGGCCCCAGCATGATGATGCTGGTCGATTGCTCCACCTATCTCTGCATTCTGGCGGTGATCGGACCGGTCGCCCTGGCGGTGACCACCAGTCTGACCATCAATTTCCTGCGCCGGCCGCTGCCGGCCGACCTGATCGCCGAAGCGGCCCTCTTGAAGCTGGGCCGGCGGCTGGCGGTCGCCGAGGTGCGGATCTTTAGCGACGGCCAGCCCGAGCCCGTGGCGCATGCCACGCTGACCTATTTGATTCCCGACGCCGCATCCTAAGGTAATATGATACCGCAGACGTAAAGGACTTGGCGAGCGTTGCTTTTTCGGTTGACCCCGCGGTCAACGCATGTCATCTAGCGCCGCCCGAGGAGCTGGCAGTCATGCGCACCTATTCCGCCCGGCCCACCGACGTGACCCACAAATGGTGGCTGATCGACGCCGAGGGTGTCGTGCTGGGCCGCCTTGCGGTGGTGATCGCGCAACGCCTGCGCGGCAAGCACAAGCCGATCTACACACCCCATATCGACACTGGCGACAATGTCGTGGTGATCAACGCGCGCAAGGTGCGGCTGACCGGCAACAAGCTGGCCGACAAAGTGTTGCACTGGCATACCGGTTTTCCGGGCGGGGTGAAGCAGCGCACACCCCGGCAGACGTTGGCGGGCAAGCATCCCGAACGGCTGATCATCAAGGCGGTGGAGCGCATGATCACCCGCAACGTGCTGGGCCGGGCGCAGATGCGCAAGCTGCGCGTCTATGCGGATGCCAGCCACCCGCACGAGGCCCAGCAGCCGGAGAAGCTGGATGTCGCCGCGCTGAACGCCAAGAATGCGAGGGTCTAAGATGGCCGAACGTACACTCACCTCGCTGGGCGAGTTGGCCGGGACGGCGGAGGCGCCGCGGCAGGTTGAACGCGAACTGCCGCAGCCGCGCATCGACGATCTTGGCCGCTCCTACGCGACCGGCAAGCGCAAGAACGCCGTCGCCCGCGTCTGGGTGAAGCCCGGCCGCGGACGCATCGAGATCAACGGTCGCGACAGCGCCATCTACTTCGCGCGGCCGGTCTTGCGCATGCTGATCAGTCAGCCGTTCATCGTGGCCGACCGGATGGGTCAGTTCGACGTGCTGTGCACGGTGGCGGGCGGCGGATTGTCGGGCCAGGCGGGCGCGGTGCGCCACGGCATCAGCCGGGCGTTGGTGTTCTATGAGCCGGGCCTGCGGCCGCTGTTCAAGCGCGCCGGCTTCCTGACCCGTGATCCGCGTGTGGTCGAACGCAAGAAATACGGCCGCGCCAAGGCGCGACGCAGCTTCCAGTTCTCCAAGCGTTAGGGCGCTGACCCGTGACCTCGGGTTTCTGCGGGGCGCCCAGGGGGCGCCCCGTTTCGTCTATGATGGCAAGGTTTTGCTGGAGAGGGCGATGGCGAAGAACAGCCTGCGCATCGGGATCCTGGGGGCGAGCGGCTACACGGGCGCGGAACTGGTGCGACTGCTGGCGTGCCATCCGCAGGCCGAGATCGCGCTGCTGACGGCCGACCGCAAGGCAGGCGCCCGCTATGCCGATGTGTTTCCGCATCTGGCGGGGCTGGACCTGCCGGATCTGGCCGCGCTCGACGCGGTCGAATGGCCGGGCGTGGAGCTGGACGTGGTGTTCTGCGCCCTGCCGCACGGCACCACGCAGGAAGTGGTGGCCGGGCTGCTGCATGCCAACAGGCCGGACGTGCTGGACGAAGTCATGCACGAAAGCCAGGGCGCGCTGGCGGCGGCGATTCCGGGCGCGCCGCGCGTGATCGATCTGTCGGCCGATTTCCGCCTGTTCGACACCGCCGCCTATGCGGAATGGTACGGCCATGCGCATCAGGCGCCGGCCCTGCAGCAAGAGGCGGTCTATGGACTGACGGAATTGGCCAGGGAGGCGATCAAGGAGGCGCGGCTGGTGGCCAACCCCGGCTGCTATCCGACCTGTGCCATCCTGCCCCTGGCGCCGCTCTTGGCGGCCCAGCAGATCGAGCCCGCCGACATCATCATCGATGCCAAGTCGGGCGTGACGGGCGCAGGTCGCGGCGCCAAGGAACAGAACCTGTTCAGCGAGGTGTCGGAAGGCGTGCATGCCTATGGCGTCGCCCAGCACCGGCACATGCCGGAGATCGAGCAGGTCTTGTCGCTGGCGGCGGGGCAACAGATCACCGTCAATTTCACGCCGCATCTGATGCCGATGAGCCGCGGCATCCTGTCGAGTATCTATGTGCGGATGACGCCCGGCGTCAGCGCCGATGACCTGCGCCAGACGCTGATCGAGCGCTATGCGGACGAGCCGTTCGTGCGGGTGGTGGCAAGGGGGGTGTCGCCGGCGACGCGGCACGTGCGTGGCTCCAACCACTGTTTGGTCGGCGTGTTCGCCGACCGGGTGCCCGGTCGCGCCATCATCCTGTCGGTGATCGACAACCTGGTGAAGGGCGCGTCCGGGCAGGCGGTACAGAACATGAACGTGATGTTCGGCCTGGAGGAGACCAGCGGTCTCGGCCAGCAGCCGATGTTTCCCTGAACCGGAGGCGCAGAGCGCGATGAGCGGGCTGATTCTGCCGTTCGAGCGGTTTCTGCCGAAGATCGGGGCGGATGCTTTCATCGCGCCCGACGCCACGATCATCGGCAACGTGGAGATCGGCGCGGAGAGCAACATCTGGTACAAGTGCGCCTTCCGCGGCGACGTGCACGAAATCCGCATCGGCCAGCGCTGCAATCTGCAGGACGGCACGATCATCCATGTGACCGATGGCAAGTTCGGGACCTATGTGGGCGACGAGTGCAACGTCGGGCATCTGGTGCTGCTGCACGGCTGCATCCTGGAGCCGGGCTCGTTCGTCGGCATGCGGGCCAGCATCCTGGATGGCGCGGTGGTCGAGAGCGGCGCCATGCTGGCGGCCGGCAGCCTGTTGACCCCCGGCAAGCGCATCCCGAAGGGCGAATTGTGGGCGGGCAGTCCGGCGCGCTTTTTCCGCAAGCTGGACGACAGCGACTACGCCAACTTCCGCCGAGTGAGCGCGCATTATGTCGAACTGGCGCGCCGGCATCGGGCCTCGCTGGCGGCGGGCGGGTTGCATCGCGCGGTTGCCGGCTGAACGCTGCCCCTCGACAGGGGACGGCAGATTGCGCATCTTGGCTCGGCTCCGAGACGGGGGCACCGGACCGCGTATGCCGCGACAAGACACGACGAGCGTGCACATCGACAGGACGCCGCCAGGGCGACGGGAGACGTCGCGGGCGCTGGCTGGAATAACCGCGCTGGCGCTGATGCTGTTGCCGGCGTGCAGCTATGTGCCCGATTGGGCCAATCCGGTGGTCTGGTATGACGGGCTGTTTGGCGACACCGCCCCACCGCCGCCGGCGGCGGAGCGCAAGCAGCGCGCCGAAGGACAGGCGCCGCGCAACGAGCGATTCCCGACGCTCGCGACCGTTCCGGAACGGCCCAGCGCGCAGACCACGCCCGAGCAGCGGCGGGCGGTGGAGCAAGGCTTGGCCGCCGACCGCGCCGGGGCGCGTTACACCGACGAAAGCTTGCGCGCGGGACCTGGCCAGGGCGTGACGCCGCCGCCCGCGCCGCGCGGCGGGCGG
>Ga0194121_10002282_pt1 | contig 30688 bp, 33 predicted proteins | sample TA2MahCa50mmetaG_FD_148609 | JGI IMG/M metagenome (GOLD analysis project Ga0194121, IMG submission 148609) | Freshwater microbial communities from Lake Tanganyika, Tanzania - TA2015020 Mahale Deep Cast 50m | ecosystem: Environmental > Aquatic > Freshwater > Lake | place: Tanzania: Lake...
AGGAGGTTTTCAGAATATAGTAAAATGTGATTATAGCACTATTGGAGGTGGTAGACAAAACTGTGTAACAGGATGTTATTCAACAGTGGCTGGAGGATGGGCAAATTGTGCATCAGGAGATAGAGCATTTGTAGGAGCAGGTAGTGGTAATAGTGCTACAAACTCAGGAAATGTAGTGGCAGGAGGAATTGCTAACTGTGCTTCTGGAATTCAATCTACTATTTCTGGAGGTTATCAAAATACTGCTGTAGGAACTTATTCTCACGTAGGTGGAGGTCATAATAATAGTACCGTTGGAGAAAGTGCCACTGTATCAGGAGGTAAAATAAATCAAACTAATGCTAACTTTGCAACTATAGCAGGTGGTTGTGGAAACGTAGCATGTGGTGATAGTTCATTTATAGGAAGTGGTAGATACAATACGGCCTCAGGTGCATACGGTGTTATAGGAGGTGGTTGCTTAAACCAAGTAATATGTGATTATGGCACTATTGGAGGTGGTAGACAAAACTGTGTAGCTCAAACATGTGCGTTTATTGGTGGTGGTTACTTAAACTTAATAAATATATCTGGCCAGAATTCAGTAATTGCAGGTGGTTGCGGTAACACAGTAAGTAGCTATGAGACTGTAATTGGTGGTGGTAAAGATAATATTGCATGCGGTGCTAGATCAGCAATCCTAGGTGGTATTAGTAACTTGATTTGTAGTGGTTACTGTAACGTTCATATAATTGGATCATGTATTACAGCGGCTACAACCAACTATACATTCGTAAACAATCTATGCTGCACTGGTGGTGGTCTTTCTGACTGTCGTATTAAAAACACTATTGAGCCTGTTAGATTCAGTCTAAACGAACTTACACAACTTCAGCCAGTTAGCTACTGTTGGAATGGTGATATAACATGCCACAAGAAGTACGGCTTTTTAGCTCAAGACGTACAAAAGGCAATGTCTTGTGTAGTTACTTGTAATCAACTACATCGTCTTGGTCCTGATGGCACACAAGTACTTGGAAATGAAGGTGAATCATTACTAGAGTTCGAGAAAGACGCAATCTATGCTTCTTATATCAATGCTATAAAAGAGTTGAAGAAAGAAAATGATGAACTAAAATCCAGAGTAAAGAAGATAGAGACTATACTCAATAAACATAATTTAATTTAATTTCTTACATATTTATTAATATATAAAATATTTTAAACTATGATTTTCGGTCAAATTAACCCAGTAGCTTCAATTAATGTTCAAAGCACTCCATTTACTGGAAGCATTGTAACAGGATCTTACATGACAGCTTTAGCTCGTCCTTATGCACTTGGTGCTAACCAAGTTAACTTCCAAGTTATCTACGGAAACTGCACTTTCGAAAGTGGAAGTGTTGTTAATTTCCAACAGATCTTCTCTGATAATGTAACATTATCTGGAAGCGTTATTTCAACTTGGGGTGAAGACGATACTGTTATCTTAGATGCTCTTGCTGCTCAACAAGGTACCACTGTAGTTTCAGTTGTATCTGGAAGCAACAATATGTTATTCTAAGATAAACTTGGATATCTAAGAATTTCTCATTAAACTTAAGTTATGAACATAATCTTCCAAATTAACGGAGGCATTGGCAAATGCGTTATGGCAACTGCTGTATGCGAAGCAATCAAGAAAAAATATCCTGACTCCAAACTGATTGTAGTATCAGGATATGCTGATGTATTTCTTAATAACCCTCATGTGTACAGGTCATATCAGTACGGGGGTATTTCTTATTTCTATAGTGATTATATTGATGGTTATGACTACAAGATCTTTGCTCACGACCCTTATGTACAGACAGAGCATATAGAACAGAAAGAGCACCTCATAAAAACCTGGTGTGAGATGTTGGATGTGCCTTATTCTGGTGAACAGCCTAAGATCTACTTAACAGGCCGTGAGATACAGTTTTTTGAGAATAAGTTTATGTCAGATAGGCCAATACTACTACTACAAACTAATGGAGGCGCACAGACAGAGCACAAATATAGTTGGGCAAGAGACATTCCATCTAGTGTAGCTATAAAGGTGATCAATCACTTTAAGCTAGAGTACAATGTAGTTCATATTAGGCGTGACGACCAGAATCAGTTTGAAGGCACATTCGGTGTATCAGACTCATTCAGAGCGCTTTGCGTTCTCATTAACATGTCCACAAAAAGACTTTTTATTGACAGCTTTGCTCAGCACGTAGCGGCATCAATGAGCCTTCCATCAACCGTATGTTGGATATCTAATTTACATAAAGTGTTCGGTTACACTATACATAACAATATACTAGCAAATCCTTTTACTACTAAACCTGAACTTAGGAACAGCTACTTTGGTAAATTCAATATTGCTGGTGATCTTCTCGAATTTCCTTATAATCATGAAGACGAGATTTTCAATATAGACCAGATAATAAAATCAATCGAACAACTATAAATTATTATGGAAAGACTATTTCACCAATCTTCACTTCCTAGAGCAGGATCCACCCTACTCCAAAATATACTGGCACAAAACCCAGACATTTATACGACTCCTACTTCAGGTGTCTTAGAATTAATCTTTGCTGCTAGAAGTAATTACACGGATTCGCTAGAGTTTAAGGCACAAGACGCTGAGATAATGAAGAAAGCATTTTTATCCTTTTGTGCTAAAGGCATGAAAGCATATTACGAGGCTATTACAGACCAAAAGTATGTAATCGACAAGTCCAGGGGCTGGGGTATACACTACGACTTTCTTAACCTATTGAATCCTAATCCAAAGATCATTTGTATGATACGCGACCTTCGTGATATCTTTGCATCAATGGAGAAGAACTATCGTAAAAACCCAGACAAACAAGACCCAATTCTTAACTGGGCACAAATGCGAGGTACCACTGTTCCTAAACGTATAGATATTTGGGCACAGAATCCTCCTGTAGGTATGGCAATTGAGCGTTTAGGCGAGATCTTTAGAATGGGAGTAGATAGTAAAATGTTATTCGTCAAGTTTGAAGACCTATGTTTATACCCAGAACAGCAGATGCACAGAATATACACTTATTTGGATATACCCTTTTATTCACACGACTTCGACAATATTGAGCAGGTTACCAAAGAAGATGATGAAGTATATGGCGCCTTTGGTGATCACGTAATTAGGACTAAGTTAGAGCCGGTACCGTCTAAAGCAAAAACATTACTTGGTAAAGATGTAACAGAGTGGATTTACAACACATATAAATGGTATTTTGACCAATTTGGATATAAAAAATGATTATAGTTTTATTTGGACAACCGCATAGTGGTAAAACCACAATAGCTAGAAAGTTATTAGATGACCAGTCCTGGAATATAGATGGTGATGAATTAAGAAAACTTTTTAAAAATAAAAATTTTACAAGAGAAGGAAGAATTCAAAATCTAAACAGAGCTAGTGATATTGCTTATTATATGAATAGTTTAGGTTCAGATATTATTCTATCTTTGATTTATCCTTTCAAAGAAGCTAGAGATTATTTAAATAGCCTTACAGACGACATAAAATGGATTTATCTAATCTATGAAGGAGAAAGAGGGAGAGAAGAATATCATATAAAAGATTTTGAGATTCCTGATGATAATGAAAAAGCATTACATTTAAACACAACTGAATTAACACCAGAAGAATGTACTGAAGCTATAAAAAAATACATGTATGATAACTGATATAGTACAAAAAGGTTGGGGCTATGAGCTTATTATAACAAATAATGAACACTATTGTGGAAAGTTGCTTGTATTTAATAAAGGCAAAAAGTTTTCAATGCATTTTCATAAATTAAAACATGAAACTTGGTATGTTAATAAAGGATCATTTATATTTAGAATAGTCGATTTAGAGACAGGTAATGTTATTGAAAAGAATATAGGCGAAGGCGACATTATTCCAATAAAACAGTTTCTACCTCATCAACTAGAAGCATTAGAAGAAGGAGTTATATTTGAGGTGAGTACACAACACTTTGATTCAGACAGTTACAGACTATGGAAAGGAGACTAACCATATATGTTGACATAGACAATACAATTTGTCTAACACCAGATAATAGTAAATATGTAGAGTCAATACCGGTTAAAGAGAATATAAATAAGATTAATAAGCTGTATGATGAAGGTCATATTATAGTCTATTGGACAGCAAGAGGTATGAAAAGCAAAGTTGATTATACAAAGTTGACTACTCATCAGTTACAACTGTGGGGTTGTAAGTATCACCAACTAATTATGAATCACAAGCCAGTTTATGACATGTTGATATGTGATAAGGCAAAACGTATAGAAGAGTTATGAAAAAAGTATGGACTAATGGTACATTTGATATACTACATGTTGGTCATTTAAAGCTGTTAGAATACGCTAGTTCATTTGGTAAATTAACTGTAGGTATAGACTCTGATAAAAGAGTAAAAGAGTTGAAAGGACTAGACAGACCTTTTAATACTACAATAGACAGAAAGTACTTTTTAGAGTCATTGAAGTTTGTGCATGAGGTTGTTGTGTTTGACTCTAGACAAGAGTTAATTAATCTAGTAAAACAGTTCGAGCCTGACTACATGATAGTAGGTAGTGATTATATTGATAAGCCTGTGTTTGGATCAGAATACACAAAAGAGCTATTGTTTTTCACTAAGTTAGAAGACTACTCAACTACAACGATATTAAACTATGAAAAAGATATTAGTAATAGGTGATTTTTGTATTGATTCGTTTATATACGGTAAGACTGAAAGGTTAAGTCCTGAAGCCCCAGTTCCTGTATTTGTGCCTATACAAAGCAAAGTGAATGATGGTATGGCTGGGAATGTTGTAAGAAACTTAATGGCTATGTCTACAGAGTATCAGATTGAACTCTATCACCAAGATCAAGTAATTAAAAAAACTAGATACATTGATCAGAATACCAATCATATGTTTTTACGTGTAGATGAAGGAGAAGATAATATAACTAAGATCAAGTTAACTAATAATTTTATAGAAAAAATAAGACAAGCAGAAGCAGTAGTTGTCAGTGATTATAATAAAGGCTATCTTGATCTAGAAACAATTAATCAAATAGCAAAACTAGCTAAACTATCTTTTTTAGACACTAAAAAGAAAATTAATTCTGATACAATAGAAAGTTATACATTTATTAAGCTAAACGAAGAAGAGTTCAAGAAGAATATGACTGATGATCCTGAGAAGTTAAAGAAGATCGTAGCAACACTTGGTAGTAAAGGAGCACAATATATGGGTAAATTATATCCTGTGATAACAAAAGAGACGATTGATGTATCAGGAGCTGGAGACACATTCTTATCTGCATTTGTTATCAATTATCTACAATATAGAAATGTTGATCTAGCAATAACATTTGCTAATAAAATGAGCTCAATAGTAGTATCAAAGAAAGGAGTTGTAACGCCATGAAAGTATTAATCACAGGAACTAATGGCTTTATAGGTAGTAACCTAAAGAAGCATTTTGATAGTCTTATAGAGATAAATGAGGATATACTCAACCATGGTGCTTGGTATATTTCCTTAAAACAAAAATTAGCTACTGAAAAACCAGAGGCTGTATTTCATGTAGGTGCTTGCTCTAATACTTTAGAGCAGGATGTAAACTATATGATGACACGTAATTTTGAGTTCACTAAAATTCTTACTGATTGGTGTAAAGAAAATAATATACCTCTAATATATTCATCTTCAGCAGCATCATATGGAATTAATAGTAGATATCCATCTAACTTATACGGTTGGAGCAAATACACAGCTGAGCAGTATGTTATTAGTAATAGAGGAATAGCGCTTAGATATTTTAATGTATATGGGCCTGGTGAAGAACATAAAGGTATAATGTCTTCAATGGTATATAGAATGTTTAAAGCAGGATCATTTAAGCTGTTTCCTGGTGTACCTAAACGTGACTTTATATATGTAGACGATGTAGTATTAGCTAACTTACATGCTCTAGCACATTATCAAGACTTATTAGGAAAAAAGTATGATGTAGGGCTTGGTGAAGCAAACACATTCGAGTATATAGCAGATATACTAGGAGTGTCTTATACATATCATGATGAATCAGCTATACCAGAAGGGTATCAGTTTTATACCTGTAGTAGCTCAAGTGATTGGATGCCCGGTTGGGCCCCACAATATTCAATAAAAACAACACTAGAATTATGCAAAACGTATTGGCAAAAGCTACTCACAAATCAGGAATATGGGCAATGTTCATAGGCCGTTGGCAGCCTTGGCATGAAGGTCATCGTTGGTTAATTGATCAAGCATTAAATGAAGGTAAAAAGGTATTACTTTGCATTCGTGATGTGCCAGTAAGTGATTCTAACCCATGGACAGTCCAAGAGATACTACTAAACTTGGCTGAAGCACTAAAAGACCTTATTGAAGAAGGGCGTGTCCATATTATAAAGATACCAGACATTGAGTCTATTAATATTGGTAGAGGCGTAGGGTACGACATAATTGAGCATGTACCCCCTCAAGATATATATGACATATCGGCTACCAAGATTCGTGAACAAATGAAACAAGACGGCAAGTTATGATAGTTGAAAAGAAAAGGCACATTGCCAAAACAATTAGTTACCGTATAGTCAGTACCTTGATAGGCTTTCTAATTATGTGGGTGGTCACAGGGTCAGTTAAAATAGGAGCTGCTTTCGGTATAGTGGAATTAGTCTATAAGCCAATCCAATACTATTTACATGAGAGAGTCTGGTATAAATGGATAAAGTATGGACTGAAGCATGACTAGCGCTTTTTGCTAGATTTCCATATATTTATAAATAAACAATTAGATATGAAACTATTACTTATCATTTGTGCAATTGCTATAGTCACTTTTATCCTAATGAAAAAAGGTAAGATTAAAGATGCTGATGGCAATAAAATTCCTGACGCTTTAGAAGATGCTGCCAAGGAAGTAAAAGAAGTAGCTAAAAAAGTTAAAAAGGCTGCTACTAAGAAGAAAGTTACAAAATAATAAACAACACAATATGGCAACAGTTACATTTAAAAATTCAGAACTTTTAAATCTAGAATCTGAGATCAACGGATTAATTAATCGACAAGATGGCAGACTTATCTTAAAAGGTCTTGTTAACGAGAACATGAAGCTGTCTACTAAAATCAAGCTTTCTGATCTTACTAAAAAGTTAGCAGTAGAACTTAATACTATTGCAGACAAGAGAAACGAGCTGGTAGTTAAGCACGGTGAAACTCAAGAAGACGGTACAACTTTTGTACCTATGTTTGTAAACATACAAACTAACGAACAAGGTGAAGTAATATCTAGAGATGCTAACCCAAAGTTCGAAGAGTTTCAACAAGAATATCAACCTTTATTGAACGAGGATAAAGAGTTCGAATGTGAACTATTTACTCAACAAGATATAGAAGGAGTTAGTTCAGATTTTAATTACCCAGTATTCTATAAGTTAATTAAATCAGAAGAATAACTTGTATTTTATTTTTTTAATATAAACGACAGTGGCTCTCTTTAACTAGAGGGCCATTTTACATATTTATAATCACAGTTGTTATGGGAAAACTTACTGACACAGAGCTCCAATTAGTCCAGCTGATAAAAAAAGACGCTCTAGAGGTTGCTTCTACTTTAGGTGAGCTTAATTATCAAAAAATGACAATCGATATTTTGATTGATGAAGAGAAGAAAAAGATTAAGGATATCAAAGAAAGAGAGGCCAAAATCTTAAATGAGCTCAAAGAAAAATATGGAAATGTCTCTATAAATATTGATACTGGAGAATTTCAATAAGGTGTTTCAAAAAAGTTTTGATATTTATTACTAGATAAAAATCATATAAATGGCCGAAACACTTCTTAGCCCAGGAGTTTTCTTACAAGAAAACGATCTATCGCAAATAACCGCAGGACCTGTTGCAGCCGGTGCTGCTCTCATAGGTCCTACAGTAATTGGTTTAGTTAATATTCCTACATTAGTAACATCATACTCACAGTACAAAGCTATTTTTGGTGCTGCGTTCGTATCTGGTGGTGCTAATTTTGAATATTTAACTTCTATTGCTGCACTTAACTATTTTGAACAAGGAGGAGAATCCTTATTGGTTACTCGTGTAGCCTCTGGTTCTTATACCGCTGCTACAGCTTCTGTAGTAGGTCTTAATGGAACAGCATCATTTACCTTAGACACTTTGTCTGTAGGTACAATAATGAACAACTTTGCTTCTGGTGCAGTAGCTCCATTTGCTTCAGGTTCTAATGGATCACTTCCTTCAGGTTCTGCAGCTAACGTTCGTTGGGAAGTTACAGGTGTAAATACTGGTTCTGGTGTGTTCAGCCTTGTTATCCGCCGTGGTGATGACTATAATAATAGCAAAACTATCTTAGAATCTTGGACTAATATGTCTTTAGATCCTAATCAGAATAACTATGTTGCTTATGTAATTGGAGATCAAACTCAAACAGTTGCTTTAGATTCAACAGGATACTATTACTTACAAACTACAGGTTCTTATAAAAATAATAGCTTATATGTACGTGTATCTTCTGTAGTACAGCCAACTCCTAGTTATTTCAACCAGACTGGTGTTGCTCAAAATCAATACACAAGTTCTATGCCAGCTCTTGGAACTGGTTCTTATCATGGATCTTTTGGTGGTGCTTCTGGAGTTATCTTCGGTTCTTTTGGAAAAGCGGCAGTAAACATGTTTGAAAGTATCCCTAATGCAACTTCTGTAGTAACAACACCGTCTACTAATATTCAAGGTATACACCCAGCTGACTATAATATTGCTATCAATCTTCTTGAGAATAAAGACGCATACGACTTTAATGTTATTTATGCACCAGGTTTAACTAGTAAGAATGCATCTTCTCAAATAGCTAGTCTTTTACTTTTAGCTCAAAATCGTGGTGATAATATCGCTGTAGTTGACATGGTTGGATACGGACAACAACTAAATACAGTAATTAGTGAAGCTGTAACTTATGATAATAGTTACGGTGCAACTTACTGGCCATGGGTACAAATTCGTTCTCGTGAAACCGGTAAAGTTAATTTTGTTCCAGCTTCTACATTAATACCAGCTGTTTACGAATATAATGATAAAGTATCTGCAGAATGGTTCGCTCCAGCAGGTCTTAACCGCGGTTCACTTTCTACAGTGCTTCAGCCAGAAAGAAAGATCGGTGTAAATGATCGTAACCTTCTTTATCAAGGAAAGGTTAATCCAATTGCTACTTTCCCAGGTGTAGGCACAGTTATCTATGGTCAGAAAACACTTCAACAGAAGCCATCTGCACTTGATCGTGTAAATGTGCGTCGTTTATTGATTGCTCTTAAATCATTTATTGGTCAACTAGGTGAACAAATTGTGTTCGAACCAAATACTCAAGTAACTCGCAATAAATTCTTAAGCCAAGTTAACCCATATCTTGAGTCTGTACAACAACGTCAAGGTTTATATGCCTTCCAAGTTGTAATGGATGAAACTAATAATACACCAGATGTGGTAGATCGTAACAAATTAGTAGGTACAATTTATATACAACCAACAAAGACTGCTGAATTCATACAACTTGACTTTAACATTCTTCCAACTGGTACAACATTTGGTCAATAATATAAAATAAACAATAGATGAACGATAATACAGTACTTAGAATTAAAGTCCCAGCTCACTTATACGAAAGTGTAAAAGAGCAGTTAACACTATCTGAAGCTAAGAAAGGTAAACACAATCTTGGTGCTGGTATGGAGATAGTTAAAGAAAAGAAAATGAAGGCTCCAAAACAAAGTATGAAGAAAGTAGATAAAGCAGAAGAGGCTGATTTTAAAAAAATTGAATCAGCATTATCAGCTGTAGAAAAATCAAAATTCCCTAACGTGGATTTCGATGAAATTGACAAAAGCGAAAAGTATAGTGGTTTATACTATTCACGTGGTACTGGCGAGCATGAAGGTAAAGAAGTAGACGTAACTATCTACATCGATGGTAAAACTCTTGAAGTGGTAGATATTTTAGTAGAACAAGTTCAAGAAACTGAACAAGTTGAAGAAGGCTTAATGGATATGCTTCGTTCAGTAAGCGATAAAGTTGCCTACGATATCTTTTTAGATACTCCTAAAGGAATGTCTAAAGAAGACAGAGCTAAAAATATACAAAGTTGTATTACTGATGCAAATAATAAAAAGAAAACAGATCCTAAAATAGATAGAGACGATCTTATTGTTAACTGTTTAAGAGAAAAAGGATGGAAATTTGCATACGAAGGAAGTCAACCAGGTATGAGTGCTATGGGAGGTAAATGGGCCGAAGGTAAAAAAGACAGAACGATGGAAGAGTTGAAAAAGGCTAAAGACATGCTCGAAATGAAAATCAAGAAAATGGAAGAGAGCCTTAATGAGAAGAAGCATAAAGAAGAAGACGAAGAACAATAATTTAGTTATTGAATATTTATAGTAAGAAACTAAATCACATATACGATGCCAGTATTGGACCCAAATGAAATAATGTTCACTGCGTTTGAACCTACAGTATCAAACCGCTTTATCATGTACATAGACGGAATTCCTTCTTACATGATCAAAAAGGCAGACGCTCCTGGTGTTACTTTAAATGAGATCAAGTTAGATCATATCAACGTTTACCGCAAAATCAAAGGTAAAGCTGAATGGCGTGATTTAACATTATCTCTTTATAATCCAATCTCTCCATCTGGCCAACAAGCCGTGATTGAGTGGGTACGTCTACACCATGAATCTGTAACAGGCCGTAACGGCTACTCTGACTTTTACAAGAAAGACCTTAATTTGTCTATTTTAGGTCCTGTTGGTGATATCGTAAGTGAGTGGATCATCAAAGGTGCTTTTATAAAAGAAGCAACTTTCGGCAGTTACGACTGGTCAACATCTGATCCAACAGAATTGACTATGTCTATAGGAATGGATTATGCAGTATTGAATTACTAATACGCTACTTATACCTCCAACAAGAAAGGCCTCTTACTAGGGGCTTTTTTTATTTTAGTAAATTTAATATTAGTATATTTATATATAAAAGACAATAGTTTATGAGCGAACAAAAGTTTACGGTACCTACAGAAATGATCGACCTTCCAAGTAAAGGTCTTATCTACCCAAAAGAAAACCCACTATCATCAGGTAAAGTTGAAATGAAGTACATGACGGCAAAAGAGGAAGACATCCTTACAAATGTCAACCTACTACGTCAGGGCCTCGCCATCGAGAAGATGCTCAAGAGCCTAATCAAATCATCTATCAACTACGAAGACTTAACCTTAGGTGACAGGAATGGTTTGCTGATAGCCGCCAGAATTCTAGCCTATGGTAAGGATTACTCTTTTAAGTATCTTAACCCAAATACTAATGAAGAAGAGAAAGTGGAAACAGATCTACAAAACTTAAAGTATAAAGAGATTGATTGGTCTAAGCTTGCTAATAAAAACGAGTTTATCTTTACTCTTCCTTATTCTAAGAATGAAGTGACGTTCAAGATCTTGACTGTAACTGATGACAAGAAAATTGATGAAGAGATAAAAGGTATGAAGAAGATAGTAGGTCAAGAAGCAGGTATACTGTCCACAAGACTTAAACATCAAATTATATCAGTAAATGGTGACTATTCTGTTAAAACTATTCGCGACTTTATCGATCAAGGATACCTCCTATCAAGAGACTCAATCGAGCTCAGAAAGTATATTGCAGAAGTAACACCAGATATTGATACTACAATAACATTTACTTTAAAAGACTCTACAGAGATACAAACAACCCTTCCTATGGGTGCAGAGTTCTTTTTTCCCGGGAGCGGACTATAGGTCCGCATTCATGACCGAATGCTTTGAACTCACTTATCACGGAGGCGGCGGTTTTAGTTGGACCGAGGTGTGGAATATGCCTGTAACTACTAGACGTTTTAACCTCAAGAAGATTAACCAATACCTTGAGAAGGTAGAAGAGATGCGTAATGAAGGCCGGCAAAAAGTTACAGAGAAAACAGATATGTCTAAAGTTAAACTGCCTGAATTTATGAAAAAGGCAGAAGAGCCTACCTTTGTATCTAAGGTAAAAACCAAAAGGTAAATATTTATTCGTAAGCAGTATAATGTAAATGGCTAACGATAATCAAAATACAGGACCGGATAAAGGCCAAATTAGGCAAACTGTTTCCGATATAAAGGATATTAAGAGAGAGCAGGGAGACTTTAATGATACCATTAAAGAATCAATAAATTTACTTAAGAATTTAGACAGGTCTTATGAAAGAATAGAAGCGCGTTTAGAAACTCTCAATAGATCAAGTATTAATGTTAAAGAGATAAATCAAGAGCTATCTAAAGCTAAACAAAAAGAGTTTATTACATCTAAACAATTATCAGATCTAGAAAAGAAGCTAGAAGGAGATTCTAAAAATAGAGTAGATAACTATTTGAAATCTCAAAACCTAGTAAAGTCATTTGAAGATAAACTCCTAGAGGCTAGACAAAAAGGAGAAATCTCGGGGATAGAAATAGCAGAAAAAAGATTAGATAGGGCTCTAGTATTAAATGAAAGACACAAATCTCTTTTAGATGTTCAAGAGGCAGAATTAATAGCTTTAAGAGAAGCTGACAGAATAGCTAAAGAAGGAATTAAAATAGGAGAAGAAAAGCTAAAGAAAGAAAAAGAGCTTAGAAAAGAAGTTGGTTATAGTGGAGCAGCTCTTGGTTTATTTGCTAAAAAACTAGGGCTAGGAAATGATGCTTATGAACAAATGGTTGAAAAGGCCAGAGATCTTAATAAAGAAGGAAAAAAACTTACATTTGCAGATAAGTTAGGTGCATTAGGAAAAGCAGCCGGAGCAGGTTTAAAAGAAACTGTAAAAGATCCTTTAACTGCTATCCCTATGACTGTGGGTGCTATAGGAGGTATTGTTATTGCTTTAAAATCTGTATTCGATTACATACTAGGTATACAAGATAAAACTGTCAAGTTTGCAAGAGCTATGAACCTTTCAACAGGTGAAGCTCGAGCAATTAAAAAGGAGTTTGCTAGTCTTAGCATTTCTTCTGGAGACTTATTCATCGATAGTCAAAAGATGGTTGAGTCTCAAATGGAGTTTGTAGATGCATTAGGTGTAACTAATAGACTTACTAATGAACAGTTAGCTACTAATATTAAACTAAGAGATATAGCAGGCCTTGACTTAGAAACAAGAAAAGGTATAGTTGAAGCTTCAACATTAACAGGTAAGTCATCAGAAAGTATAACTAAATCTGTTTTATCACAAGTAGTAGGTTTAAAACAAGCAACAGGAATTGGTTTTAGTTATCAGAAGATACTTAAAGAAGCTTCTAATTTAGGTGGCTATTTAGGATTATCTTTTGCAAAATACCCAGCGCAATTAACTAAATCATTAGTTACTGTTAAGTCAATGGGCTTAGAACTAAAGCAACTTGATTCAATAGCAGATTCTTTCTTAGACTTTGAGTCTTCAATATCAAAACAATTTGAAGCACAACTATTAACTGGTAAAGATATTAATCTAAATAAAGCTCGTGAAGCTTTTTTGAATAACGATCTTGCCACAGCAGCTTCTGAAATAACAAGACAAGTTGGATCTGCTAATGACTTCTTGAAGTTAAATCGTATACAAGCTGATTCTCTTGCTTCTGCATTTGGTATGACAAGAGATCAAATGGGAGATATGTTGAAGCAACAAGAGTTATTAAGTAAATTAGGGGCAAAAGATCTTAAAGATGCGCAAGCAAAAGTGCAAGCATTAAAAGCGCAAGGTAAATCTAAAGAAGAGATCATTAAACTTACTGGTGAAGAAGCATATCAAAACTTAACTAATGCGTCTCTTCAAGAAAAGATTGGCGCTTTCATGGAGAAGATAAAACAATCAATAGCCGACTTTGTTGAACATTCTGGTATTATAGGAAAGATAGAAAACTTTTTTAAGTTTATCTCTGAGCCAAAAAACATCCAAGCTATTATAATAAAAATAAGAGATATATTTGCACAGGTCGTAGACATAGTTGCTACCATTGCTTCAGGAGTTGTTGGAGTATTAGACTTTTTTGGTGCAATATCAGATGAAAAAGCAGATAGTATACAAGCATTTCTTGAAGGAACCGGTGATAAAATTAGATCTTTAGGCGGAGACTTTGGAGGCGTAAGTGTTGAAAATAATGCTGCTGCACCAACTACAACTGGTACAAATACTAATGTTCAAGATAATATGAAAATGGCAAGAGTGCCTAAAAATGAAATGATTAATGTAAATGTAACTACATATGTGGTTGATACTAAGCGCGATGCTGAAGCAAGGGCAAGAAGAAATCCAGATCTTGATAATCAAACGGGGGCTCAATAAAAACAATGCCTTTAATTGACTTACAAACTAACCTAAAGAACCTCAGGTTCGGAAATGATAGACCAGGCTATGGTTCATCAGGCCTTCCTTATATTCAAACTATAATGCCTGATACACCGAATGCTACTGGCACATTTCAACCTATATATAGACCAGGCTCTACTGGAGGTTTAGACTTTCCTATTAGAGGAGGTCAGTTAGAGTTTAACTTAGGCACACAATCATTTACTGTTTCTAGTAGAATAGATAAATCAAGAATCAAAAAGTTCTTTGAAGACAGGCCAAGAGGCACTGCTTTTATACAAAAACAAGTAGGGCTACAATTATCTAATCCTAAGATTGAGACTGGAAACACTTTGTTTGGTATTCCTCAAGGGCTTCCTTTCCCTGGTTTATTAGAAAACACTAGAGTGTATAACCTAGGTGCAAATACACTTGCTCAAGTAGGTGTGTCTGGAACAGGTTTTCACGCTAATAGAGCAGGATTAATACCGTTTAATCCATTTGAGAAGTTCTACTATGATATAGTAAACAAGCAAAATGTAACAAACCAGAGAGCGTCTAATAGGCTTTATAATTTACTAACCTTAAAGATGACTACAGGAGACCCATTTGCAAACCCAGCAAATGTGCCAGATATTAATCTAGTAAACACACTAGGTATATCACTTAATAGAAACATGATATATCAGTATCTAGGAGGTCCTAACTCTGTTTATGGTATAGGTACTACAACTATACCAAGAGTAGTTGATACAACTAAGCTTGTATCTAGTAGAGCTATGAATTACGATCTGTTATTACAACAAGAATCTAATCTTGTTGGTTGGAGCGGAGGAGGAAACCCTAATCCAGAACTTCAAGATTTTAGAGAAAAAATTAATAAAGATGCTGGAGGTATTATATTCTCTAATACATGGACTAAAGAACAATCTGTAGACTATAAATTCTTTACCAACAAAAAAGATAAGCTAAACTTAACACATCCCTTTCTATTCATAAACGATCAAGCACCTTGGGAAGTACAAGAAAATAAAAATAGTACTCAAGATCTTATTAAGTTTATTTTTGAAGCAATATCTAATGACAATCCTAGTGTTTCAACAGCAATATTCTTTAGAGCATTTTTAATAGCTGGTATTACTGATACAAATAATGCGGAATTAAATTCATTTAAATATATAGGTAGAGGTGAGAGTTTCTTTACATATCAAGGTTTTACTAGAACGATAGGATTTTCTTTTAGAGTAGCTGCTCAGTCTAAAGAAGAGTTAAGGCCTATGTACAATAGGTTAAATATGCTGCTAGGTCAAGTTTACCCAGATTATAGTCCTAACCAAGGTATAATGAGAGCCCCTGTAGTTCGTGTAACTATTGGTGATTATCTATATCGTGTACCTGGTTTTATTGAATCTATTAATTTAACTGTTGATAATGATATGCCATGGGAAATTAATTTAGATGGAGACTTAGCACAACTTCCACAAGTAGTAGATGTTGCTGTTACATTTAGACCAATTCTAGATGTACTTCCTAAGAGACCATCTACAAAGTCTACTAAAACTATAACAGTTAATAAACAAACTGTAACGGCTACAGAAACAGAAACTATTACAAGTGAAGTTACACCGTTAATTGCTAATGTTCCAAAGTCCTCTACTAGTGATTCTAATACTTTTATATTTCCAACTTTAAAACCATTACAAATAGTAACTAATAGAGTTGCAACAAATAAAGAGTTATTTCCTAATAAACCTTTTAATTTACGTAAAGCAGTTAAATCATTTGATAAGTTTGTACAATCACAATTTGGCTTTGGCAATAATAAAACTTCAGAATAATGTTTAAAATATGAACTATAGATATCAAAATATAGAAGTTATCAAGTACGCTGCAACAGGGAGTCAGTATTATGTTAATAATATATACCCTGAAATACCGCTTACTAATGACGATAATTATATTATTACAGTTTTAGGTGATAGATTAGATCTACTGGCCTTTGACTTCTATGGCGATTCTAGCTTTTGGTGGGTAATTGCTTCAGCAAACGCACTATCAGGAGATTCATTAGTAGTAGAACCAGGCACACAACTTCGTATACCTGTAGATTTAATTGGAGCAATTAACACGTATAAAATAGTAAACGCCATAAGATAGTTATGCCATTTGATAGTAATAAGATATCAAATATTATTGGCACTAAAATCCCGCAATGGTTAATAAACCAGTTGGATACTAGAGCTAATCAAGGAGCTAGAGATTCTAGAGATAATAATAATATTTTATTTCTCTCTAATAAAACTGCTTGGATAAGACTTGTTTCTTCTATAGACTTATTGAATCCTAGTGACATAGAATATTTTAGAAAAATAGTAGGAGACTCGATACAAAACAAAGAAGACCTTGCTAAAGAATTTGTTTTGTTTGGTGGTACATCAAAATATCTAAGAGAGAATTCATATCAACAAAGATCAGGTATTGGAAAGGATGGTGCTTATGGTATATTAGGAGACGTAGAAATCCAACAGTTTGGTTATAGACCAATGCCAGGCATAACATCTGTTATTATTGATACTCAAGGTAAGTTAGGTTCACTTAGAGCAGCAACCATTAATTTTAAATGTTGGGATAAAACGCAATTAGACATTATAGATGCACTTTATTTTAAGCTTGGTTTTACTATGTTCTTAGAGTGGGGCCAAACTTTTTTTTATCCTGATGGCAGTAGTAGAGTGCAGTCATCTGAATTCTATTCTATAGATCCTTTTAAACAAAATTTAACAAAAGAAGAGATTGCAATTGAAATAAGTAAAAATGTTAGGCAGTCTGAAGGTAACTATGATGCACTATTAGGCATGGTTACTAACTTTAACTTTACTTATAATCAAGATGGTGGATATGATTGTACTCTTAAATTGATGGCTCTTGGTATATTAGGAGACTCTATAAAAATTAATAATTCAGGAGGACTGCCTGGTATATTAAGAGATGAGATATTATTATTAAGTAATACTTTAGTAAAAATTTCGCAACTGAGTCAAGGTTCTAGTGAAGATGTGGTTGAAAAATATCCTAATGATCTTTTACAAGCTTTAGTTAAATTATTAAGATTACAATATGTAAATCCTGAAAAGGGATTCGCAGAACCTTTTAGTAATCTGCCTCAAAATACTTTTGATACCATCAGTTTTAGATCCTCTGATTTTTATTCTAGACAAGCAGTTTTAAGTTTAAAATATAATATTAGAAATTATGAGCTTATAAAAAGCAATCCCGTTCCATTAGTACTACCTTCAAGATGGGCATTAAAACCTAAAGAAGGAAGAAATATTTTAACAAAAGATCAAGTAAATGCTATAAAGAATTCAGAGTTTTATGAATTTGATTATATTATAAGAGATAGCTCACCGTTATATCTTATAGGTAGAACAGGGCAGATATTAGATACATCAAAATTATCAAACTACTTTTTAGAATTTGATGCTAATTATTTAGATGAAAAAATACATAAAGGTATTTCTGCATATGCAGTAAGAACTCCCGATGGTGATCCACCAAATAAAGATTTTTATGAATATAAAATATCTTATGGTAAATCCCAAGGTCCAGATTATTATAATTTTGATATAAAAGTTTATAACAAGTTATCAAATGCTAAAGTAGATAATACACAATATAAGAGTGGTTTTCTTACTATTGATCTTGGAGGAAAAAGAAGTGATTATATTTTACAAAACGTTATAGAAAAATTAAAAATAATCCAAGGGGGCGTTTATGAATCAGGTGTTAGTGTAAAATTAACTCAAATAAAAGAGGATGGAACATTTGTAGTTACTATTTCATATGAAAATTTTGAATCACCAGGAACTATCGAACGTGCAGAATATTATAGCGATGTCTTAAAAGAACCAGATCCAGGTACTGGGGATAGTAGTTTCTCAGTTACTTATAAAGGTACAGTTGAAATAGAATTTATTTTTAAAGATAGTTCATTTATTAATAAAATAACAGGAACAGAAAATTCTAAAGTTCAAATAAATCCATATAGTGAGGCTATAGCAAAAACTAATGCGCAAAATAAAAAGCAATTTGAAGCTACTTTAAAAGAAGAACAAAGAAAAGATCAAGACGCTAGATCAGAACAAATTTTACAAGCCCTATCTTCACAATCTTCTTTAGAACTTATTTTAAGAACCATAGAAGTTAAAGCTCTTACAGAAGCGATTCAAAAAACAAAAAGTTCAGAAATTGATAAAAAAGTACATCCTTTTAAAATATATAATCCAATAATAGAATCACAAAATATTCCATTTTATAAACAAATATTTTCTAATGGAATATTCTCACCTATTATAGATGATTTACTTAATGAAAAAATAGATGATAATTTATATAGTACAAATAAAAGAATTAGTGTAATAGATAGATTAAAAATATATAGTAAATATGGATTTGCGACACAGTTATTATCAGGAGAATCTATAGAAAACTTTAAAGATAATCAAGTTGATTTTAAAGAGTTATTAAGAGCCTATGTTGTACCTTATATAATAAACCAAGAAATCGTATCAGGTGCTTATACAAACCACCCAGTTTATATTCCTTTAGGTTTATTATTAATGATATTGAATCATAATTGTACTATATATGATTCTAAAACAAATCAGGAAAATCAAACCCCTTTAGTATATATTGATTTTAATCCTAATTTAAATTTCTTTTTAACTAATACTAAACAACTAAGTACAAATCCATTTAAGGTTTTAATTCCTTACGAAGGAACCTTTTCAGATTATCAAGCTTTATTCTCTACAAATATTTTAAATACTAATAAAGATGCAATTTTACCACAGACAAAAAATAGTGAATCAATCCCACTATTTAAAACTCCAGATGATGATCTACTATCTGCACAAATACCTCCTATAAAATATGATCAAACAACTAATAATTCTTATAGAGGTAAGTTAATGAATATTCTATTAAATATAGATTATTTAGTAGAGTTAGTTAAAGATTATAGTTTAAAGGATGGTACAAATAGCATATATCTAAAACCTTTTTTAGAACAAGTTATAATTGATATTAATAAATACTTAGGTAATTTTAATTTATTAAGATTATCATATAACGATGGAGGAAATACCTATCAATTTATAGATGATCAAATTCTACCTCCTAAACAAGGCGCTAAAGAAACTATGCTAGAACCCACTAATACAACCTTTTTACATCTAGTAGGTCAACTAAGTATTGCAAAAAGTTTAGAAATTAAAACCGAAGTTAGTAGTAAATTAAGTAGTATGATTGCTATTTCTGCAAATGCAGATGCAAAAAATAAGGCAACACTATCTACTAATGGAGATAGTTTTGGTTTTATAAATACTAATTTTGTTGATAGGTATATAGTAAATAGAGGTGAAATATCTGGAAATAATACAGGATCTTTAGATGCAGTAAAATTAGCAGCTTCCCAATTTAATCAAACTATATCAGATTTTTATAGTACTATTAATCCTTCTGAAGCAAATGTTTCTCAAGCTACAAATTATTATATTAATAAAATGACTAATATAAAAAATGATGATTCTGCAACAATAGCGTCTGCTATGATTCCTGTATCTGTTAATTTTACAACAGACGGAATATCTGGATTTACTATAGGTCAAGCATTTACTATTTCTGATCAACTTTTACCTTACACATATAATAATCGTATAGTAGCTAATCAACCGCTATTAACAAAAGATCATATAAATAAAGTGGGGTTTGTAGTAGTAGGACTTACTAACACTATTGAGAATAATCAATGGAACACTGCTGTAAGAGCTAATATGATCTTTTTAAAAAATGCTACTTATTTCTCAGGATCAGTTAAACAATTAGAAACTAAAAATGTTCAGTTTGGATTTAATCCTTTGAATTTATTATCTTTAGACGTAAATACTAAAATAAATAGTGGAAATTGTGAAGAGCCTTATGTTAATACAAACTTAAATAGAGGCTGGGAAGGAAGAAAGCAAGCGTTCCAAAGAACAGTAATTGATCCTGCTGTAGAGGGTCCAAAATTAAAAGCTAAATATGGTGAGACTCTAGCTAAAGCAATATTAGCAACTATAAAAATAGAGCAGAACTTTATAGGCTTTAATAACAATTATGCAGGATTTGATATTACTGGAGGAGCATGGTCGTTTGATGCTAGATTTCATAATGGATATGTAGTAGCAAAAGAAGGTGGAACTAATTTATGTAAAGCTTTTATATCCTTTATTAGTTTCGAAGCATTTGTTGTACATATCGCCGAGAGTTTTATAAGGAAGGGTTTTGATAAAGCTACTACAGCAGACTCTTATGCTAAATTATGGTTAGAGAAATGGAACAGCGACGGTATAAAAGATAAATATCCTGATAGAACCCGCACCCCAGAATTGGAAAAAGAATTGATTACATCTGCTATACTTCAAGCATCTAAGATTTGGAAACAAATAGTCATATAACATGTTAAGATACTATCCATCATTCGCAATACAACCTAACTTAAACACAGTAGGAGGAGAATTCTTTTTAGATGGACAACCTTATTCTGGCAAGTATTATGAAACCTACGATGGTAGAGCATTTACAGGATCAACCCCAGAAGTAGGACCTAGTGAACCTTTAGAGAGAATCAGAAGCTATGCATCTGCACCGGGTTTAGGCAATGCTAATTTATCATCAAAGTCAAAAAGAGATCTTGCTAGTAGAACAGGAGTTGTTCAATCAACAGCTACCAATTCAAGAATTCCAGGACAGCCGAATTCATACTATCCACGACCTATTGAACAAGACTATAAGAAAGGATATATCATTCGCTACTTTACTAAAAAAGAAAACGAAAGAGGTTTTGTTACAGAGATATCACAAGACGAGTATAACTCAATTATAAACGGTACAACAGACTATGACATCACTATTTATCAGACTACAACTATACTTTGGAAATTAACAGGCCCATTAAAAAGCACTAGAGAGTCGCAGTACAATATTATACCAGGTATCATTGACACAAATCAAAGACTCACTGAATCAGCAAATAGAACGTTTTTAGGCATCGTTGATTTTATTGGAGGCGAGTACTCTAAATTCGCTAGACCTACAGGAACAGTTGTAAAAAATACTCCAAGTACATCAAACGTACAAAGTACTTCAGGACCACTTTATAATTAAATTATATGATGTAAAAATATTTTTATTATATTGTCTACTAATAACAGGTTATGTATTTCATCATTGAAAATAAAGAGCAACTAGACCGTCTAGAATTAACAGATGAAGCGTTTATTCAGATTGTTACTTCTAACGATTATTACCATCCTAAGCTGTCTAGAGCAAGTTTAATTTACTATCATAATGGTAAGAAAGGTTATATTTTTGTAATCAACCATTCAGAAGGTTTTTCACTAAATATTAAATTAGTAGAACAGTTCTTGCAAAAGCATGATAAGGTCTATCTACTAGACAAGAAGTTTCATTTATACTTTTTAGATCTTCCTAAGTCTATCGATGTACAGTTTATTTGTTTAGATAAAAACAATGAATATAGTTCTTTTGAATACAACACTCCGGTTCATCGTGATTTTTATATTAAACATCCTGTACTATCAACAATCAACGAGATTATACCAATTTCTAAACACTATGAAAAGTGTCAATATTTGTATAAGATGGTAAAAGATTATTTTAATCTTGAAATGGATATTGAATTGCAAGACAGACTTGTTGAAGCATATAAAAAAGTAGAAGAGACTGGTATTGCTATTGACTTAAAATGCTTTCATAACAAGTTCCAGTTTCAGCACCCAGAGTATAGTTTAGATAGTTCAATTATCTATTCATACTACAACCTGTACAACTTAACAGCTAGGCCTACTAATTCATTCAACGGTATTAATTTTCTAGCTATACCTAAAGATAAGGATTTTAGACAGTGTTTTGTACCAAAGAATGACTTTTTAGTAGAGTTTGATTTTGATGCCTACCATTTAAGGCTTATATCTAGACTCATTGGGTTTGAACTTCCAAAAGAATCTATGCATGTCTATTTAGGGCGCTTATACTTTAACCTGACCGAGCTGACTAGTGAGCAATATAAGGAATCAAAGACCATTACATTTAGACAGCTGTATGGAGGGATTGAGACCAAATATAAACATATAGAATTCTTTAAACACTTAAGTGAGTTTATTGACCAGGAATGGAAGAAGTATAATGCACATAAAGCAGCAGTACTACCAACTGGCCGTATTTTGAAGAAGCTTCCTGGCATGAATAAGCTAAAGTTGTTTAACTACATTATTCAGAATCTGGAGACCAAGGAAAACATTGACAAGATCTTAGAGATAAATAAACTTCTAAGTAAAAAGAAGACAAAAATTATTTTAATCACCTACGATTCATTCTTATTTGACTTTTGTCAAGAAGATGGAAAAACACTGTTAAAAAAGATAAAAGAAGTGTTAGAAAACAATCAAATGGTCGTAAGACACAAATATGGCACCAACTATGCTTTCTAGTAATATATTCAATATTTATAATTAACCAAGTTATGCAAGAATCAAAAATTATTGAAATTACAGTTGAAAATTTGATGAATAAGTTATTTTGTACTTTTTCTCCTAAAGATAGTCTAGATGATACACTTAGAGAAATTAACAGAGAGTACACTATTTTATATAAAAAGATTTTCGTTTTGGCGTCCCCAGAGTCTGATGAGTTTATGTGTACATACAACATTGAACTCCAAGACGGCAAGACCAAGGTTCTTCCAAATACTATCCTACTCCATAGAAAGAAAGAGTCAAATACTCTTTATACCATTAATGCCTTGAACACTTTGATTAAGAAGCTGAATAGTGGTGTACTAGATACATCTTTTATTATCAATTGGAATGATTACAAGAATAGTATCTTGTTGACTCAAGGAGACGACTTGAAAAGGTTGAACACTACTATCCATAAGATCGTGGCAGTCTAATATTTATTAGCATGAAACAGCAACTTACCGAAGTAAAAAGGATGCAGAAATTAGCTGGCATTTTAAAAGAGGATCTAGAGTCTGATATAAGACAAGACTTACAAAAAGTGTCTGGTATTAGTTTACCTGCGACAGAAGATCCTGAATATTTAAAAGCTGCCAAAAAAGGAAGAGACTCCGCAACTGCTTTTTTAGCTAGTAAAGTAGACCAGAGTGGAGTTAGTCTTGATTCTATTAAAAAAGGTTTGATATCTACTTTTAGAGATGAGCCTTTTGATGAGCCTAGATTCGTCAATAGAACTATTCAAGGAGTAAAGAACGCAGAGGATCTAGATCAGCTAGTATCAGATGCAGCTGCCGATAGCGATGGGTTCTTTGATAAACATAACTTGTACGATTTAATACTCGATCTAATTGATCAAAGAGTGATAAAATAAGTAAAGCCGGCTAAACACCGGTTTTTTTATCTCACTTAACAGAACGATTTTTTCCGTTCTAGAACATTCATTACATTTACTAAAACAGTTATATATGGACATTTCAGTCATCAAATCAAGATTGTCGGCTCTACAGAATCCACGTGGAGGACAAAAGAAAGACCTCACCCAAACTATTTGGAGGCCAACCGTGGGTAAACACTCGGTACGCATTGTACCTTCTGTGTTTAATAAACAGAATCCTTTTAAAGAAGTTTATATGCACTATGGTATCAATAATAGATCCATGATGGCATTAACTAACTTTGGTGAAAAAGATCCTATTGTTGAATTTGCACAAGGGCTTCGTAAGTCTAGTGAAAGAGACAATTGGCAACTAGCTAAGAAGCTTGAACCAAAAATGCGTGTATTCGCTCCTGTAATTGTACGTGGAGAAGAAGACAAAGGGGTGCGCCTTTGGGAGTTCGGTAAGCAAGTCTATATGGACTTACTTTGTATTGCTGAAGACGAAGATGTAGGAGACTACACAGATCCTATTCAAGGTCGTGATATTACAGTTGAAACTGCTGGGAAAGAAACCACAGGCCTTATGTATAACACATCTACTGTACGTGTTAGAACTAAGTCAACGCCTCTATCAGAAGATGGTGACAAAGTAAAACAGTGGTTAGAGAATCAGCCTGATCCTTTAACACAGTTTAAGAGATACACTTATGATGAAATGAAAGAAGCGCTTCTAAAACACCTGAATCCAGAAGAAGACATCAAAGAACAAGCAGATCAAGTTGTTTCTAAACAGCCTGAAACAGGTCAATATACCTTGAGCACTAGTAAGCCTAGTATTGACTCTTCTATTGATGATTTATTTGATTTTTAATAACTAACCTCTGGTCTGTAAAATCAGGGTTTTATAATATAACAGTTTTGTATGGCAAAAGCAAAAGAATCGCTTAATAGTACTATATTTAGTGCAATAAAAGGCACAGCAGACATAGAGAAGTTTAAGAAAGGCAAAAACTTATCTGCTGGAGTAGTTTTCAAAGAACAGAGTTGGATACCACTTTCAAAAGCATTTCAAGATACGCTACAAATACCAGGAATTCCAATTGGTCACATTACATTATTAAGAGGGCACTCTGATACTGGTAAAACTACAGCACTACTTGAAGCCGCAGTTAGTGCACAGAAGCTAGGGATACTACCTGTGTTTATTATCACAGAGATGAAGTGGGATTGGACACATGCTCGTGAAATGGGCTTTCAATTTGAAGAGGTAGCAGACTCTGCGACAGGAGAAGTTATAGACTATAAAGGCTTCTTCTTATATATTGATCGTGAAAGGTTAGAGTGTATTGAAGACGTGGCAGGCTTTATTGCTGATATTCTTGATGAACAGAAGAGAGGAACTCTTCCTTACAACATTTGTTTCTTCTGGGATTCTGTAGGGTCAATTCCTTGTAGAATGTCAATAGAGAAAAGTACTAATAATAACGAATGGAATGCAGGCGCGATGTCTCAACAGTTCGGTAACTTTATTGATCAAAGGATTATATTATCACGTAAAGCATCGCAGCCCTATACTAATACATTAGTAGCCGTTAATAAGGTGTGGGTAGCTAAGCCTGATTCACCAATGAGCCAACCTACACTTAATAACAAAGGAGGTAATACTATGTACTTTGACTCGTCTTTAGTTATCACATTTGGCAACATTGCTAGAGCAGGTACTAACAAAATCAAAGCTACCAAGAACGGTAAAGAAATAGAGTTCGCTAAAAGAACTAGAATTAGCTGTGATAAGAATCACGTAACTGGTGTTACAGCTGTTAATAAAGTTATTATGACTGTGCATGGATTTATCAATGATGATAAAAAGGAGCTTGATAACTATAAGAAAGAGTACTCTGATCAGTGGATGAAAGTTCTTGGATCAACATCATTCGACATAGTTGAAGAAGAAACCGTTTTATCACCAGATATATTTGACACAGCAGATTAATGAATCCAGAATATAAAAAAATATTTGACTCTTTAAAAGAGGAGAAGACCATAGATTCAGTAGATAGCAGAGTACTATTAATAGATGGCCTAAACACCTTCTTAAGAGCATTCGCTGCTATTGGTTGGGTAGATAAAAATCTATCACATATTGGTGGCTTAACAGGTTTTCTTAGATCGTTAGGCTATGTAATTAAATTAGTTAGACCAACTAGAGTGATAATAGTGTTTGATGGGCAAGGCTCATCTACAAATAAAAGGTATATTTACCCAGAATATAAAGCTAATCGTGGACTTAGTAGAGTAACTAATTGGGATTCATTTGAATCACAGCAAGAAGAGTCTGATGCTATGACCGAGCAATTAGTTAGACTGATCTTCTATTTAAAGACATTACCAGTTGATCTATTGTCTATTGATAAGATAGAAGCAGATGATGTTATAGGTTACATTAGTCAACAGCTTAAAGGTGAAATTACTATCATGTCAAGTGATTGTGACTATCTACAACTAGTTTCTGATAAAATCACAATCTATTCACCTACTAAGAAAAAATTTTATGATCATAACCTCGTAGTTACAGAGTACGGTATCAGTCCTAATAACTTTTTGACACAAAAGATATTATTAGGTGATTCTGGAGATAATGTACCTGGTGTAAAGGGACTTGGTAGTAAAACTATGTTGAAACACTTTCCAGAATTATCTAAAGATATTGAAGTATCTATAGATGATATTCTACAAAAGTGTGAAGGTAAACATAAAATATTAGAGTCTATTAAGAACTTCGAGTTTCAATTAAGGATTAATAAGAAGTTGATGGATTTAAAACACCCAAATATGTCAGAAGAAGTACTAGAGGAAATAAATAGTGTATTACTTAACCCAAATAAAGTTTATAATTCACAGAAATTTCTTACATTATATCATGAAGATGAGTTAGGGAACTCAATTCAAAATGTACAAACGTGGTTATTTAATCATTTTCACAATTTGCAAAAGTATAAATAGTTATGTCGAATTTAAACCAGTTACAGCAGTATGGTATCAGTTTTCAAGTTAAGGTACTATCTAGCTTACTAAAGCACAAAGAGTTTTTACAAAATATTAACGACATCTTAGATACCGAGATGTTCGATAACCCAGCGCACAAATGGATAGTAGGTGAAATACTTCGTTACTATTACAAATATCATACTACACCATCAGTTGATGCACTACAGGTTGAAATTAGAAAGATAGAGAATGAAGTGTTGAAGGTGTCAGTAGTAGAACAGTTGAAAGAAGCGTTGAAAGCGTCTAATGATGACCGTGATTATGTAGAGCAAGAGTTTAGTAGCTTCTGTAAAAATCAACAAATCAAGAAAGCTATTTTGAATTCAGTAAGTCTGTTAGAAAAAGGCCAATATGATGATATTAAATATATGATGGACGCTGCCTTAAAAGCAGGTCAAGATAAGTCTATAGGCCACGAATACGAAAAAGATATTGAAACAAGGTATCGTGAAGAAGAGCGTGCCGCTATTCCTACAGCATGGCCACACGTAAATGAACTATTAATGGGAGGCCTTGGTGCTGGTGACTTTGGTATTATATTCGGAAATCCTGGAGGTGGCAAATCATGGATGCTAATTAATATGGGAGCTATGGCAGTACAACACGGTTATACAGTTTGTCATTATACACTAGAATTATCTGAATATTATATAGGTAAAAGATATGACTCCTTGTTTACCGGGATTGATGTACAAGCTGTACATAGACACAGAGCCGCCATTGAAGAAGCGGTGTCTAAGGTAAAAGGTAAGCTGATTATTAAAGAGTTTTCTATGGGAAAAACAACTATACATACCATTGAATCACACATTCAAAAGTGTAGAGATCTTGGGTACTCACCAGATCTAGTTATTGTTGATTATGTTGACCTATTGAAAAGTAAAATTAAATCAATAGATCCAAAAGATGCAATTGACGATGTTTACTCTGCTACTAAAGGTATGGCAAGAGATTTAAAAGTACCTATCTGGACTGTGTCACAGGTAAATCGTGCAGGTGCTAAAGATGACGTAATCGAAGGTGACAAGGCAGCCGGGTCGTATAACAAGATGATGATAGCAGATTTTGCTATGTCATTATCAAGAAAAAGGCAAGATAAAATGAATGGTACAGGCCGTATTCATATTATGAAAAATCGATATGGCATGGATGGTATGACCTACGCTGCCAAGATCAGTACTAACAATGGGTCTATTGAGATTAATCCAGACAGCCTAGATGACGACGAATTAAACATAGAAACATCAACTCCAATTTCAGGCTCAAATAAAGTATATAGTTCTAGTCTAGATCGTGATGAAAAGGCATATTTGGTATCCAAATTTTTTGAGCTCAATATCTAAATTGGCTGAAGGCAGATATTTATTAAAGAAAAAACGAACTTATATGAAATTCTTAATAGATCTATTAAAAAAGGCAATTAAAGGAGATAATTTCCGTATTAAAGCCAATCCTACAAAGTATAACGACAAGATTGCTCAATTAAATACAACTTCAAATAATCAGTTTAATAGATTAACGACCTCTAATATTAATAAGATTCAAAAGACAAATAACTCTGTTTTGACTCAAAATAGTTCTGTAGGGACTATACTCCCGGGTTCTTAATAGAATCTACTATCACTTAAGACTGAAAAAATAGGTTGTATTTTTTGCTAGAAGACTTATTGGTCTCTTAGAGGCCACTTTATTATATAAACTATTTTAAAACAAAAAGAAAAATGGAATTAAAGGACGTGCAAACCCCTTGGGGAGAAATTGGTTATATTACATTTAAAAGAACGTATGCAAGACGAATAAAAGAAGACGATTCTAATTCCAAGACAGAAGAGTTTTGGCAAGTTGTACAGCGTGAACTTGATGCTTCTGATAAGCAACTTAAAGTAGGTTTTACTGAAGAAGAGAAAAAAAGGTATGCTGAGATGAGACTCAATTTAAAGTTTTCTACAGCCGGCCGTTTTATGTGGCAGCTTGGCACTAAAACTGTAGATAAGCTAGGCCTTCCGTCACTACAAAACTGCGCATTTGTTACAGTTAATAATCCTATTAGACCTTTTACATGGGCATTTGAAATGTTGATGCTAGGCTCAGGTGTCGGATACAATATTCAGAAGCACAATGTTTATCAACTACCTAAAGTAAAAGGAAAAGTAAAGATAGAACGTAAAGATGTAAAAGACGCTGATTTCATTGTGCCAGATACAAGAGAAGGTTGGGTAAAACTACTTGGTAAAGTATTGAAAGCCCACTTCTATTCTGGAGAAAGTTTTACATATTCCACGATGTTAATCAGATCTAAAGGAGCTACTATTAAAGGATTCGGTGGCACAGCATCTGGCCCAGAAGATCTTTGTTGGGGTATTAGTGAGATCAACAAGATATTAAATAGTCGTGCTAATAAGAAGCTAAGACCAATCGACTGCTTAGACATTATGAATATTATTGGTATGATAGTTGTAGCAGGAAATGTTAGACGTTCTGCACAAATATCTATTGGTGATTATGATGATATTGAGTATTTAAAAGCCAAGCGTTGGGATTTCGGTTCTATTCCTAACTGGAGATCCATGAGTAATAACTCAATAGTAGCTCCAGAAAATACTAATGATTTACTTCCTGAATTCTGGGAAACTTATAATCAAGGTGAGCCTTATGGTCTTATAAACTTAGAATTATCTAAAACAGTTGGTCGTACAGGTGAAACACAATATCCTGATCCAGAAGTAGAAGGATTCAATCCTTGTGCTGAGCAATCACTTTCTAATTTTGAAACATGTTGCCTAGCTGAGGTATATCTGCCTAATATTAATACATATGATGAGTTATTAGAAGCTATTACGTTTACATATCGTATGAACAAACACTCTCTTAATTTACATTGTTTTTTAAAAGAAACAGAAAATGTTGTTCATAAAAATATGAGAATGGGAATTGGCATGACAGGTATTTTACAAGCCACAGAAGAACAACGTAGTTGGTTAAAAGATGCTTACGTTTGGCTTCGTGAGTATGACAAAAACTACTCAGCTAAGCACAAATTCCCAGTGAGTATTAAATTAACTACTGTCAAACCATCTGGCACCTTAAGTTTGTTAGCAGGCGTAACTCCAGGTGTGCATCCAAACCCAGCAGGCCCATATTATATTCGTCGTGTAAGAATATCATCACAATCACCATTAGTAGATGTTTGCCGTCAACACGGTTACCACATTGAATACCAAATAAAGTTTGATGGTTCAGAAGATAAGTCTACAATGGTAATATCATTCCCTTGTAAACTACCTCTAACTACACCTGTTGCTGCCGATTATGACTGGAAAACACAGATGGACATGGTATGTCGTATGCAAGCTGAGTGGAGTGACAATTCTGTAAGTTGTACTGTATATTATAAAAAAGAAGACATAGAAGATATCAAGAAGTACTTAAAAGAGCACTTTAGACATAAAATGAAGACGGTATCATTTTTGTTGTATCATGGTCACGGTTTTGATCAAGCGCCGTACGAGACTATCACAGAAACACAGTATCTTGAAATGATAAAGAGTGTTAAACCAATTACGTCTGTTGAAGTAAAAGAATCAGAAATGGAACTTATTGAGTGTGAATATGGAAAATGCCCGGTTAAGTAATAAAAAACGTTAATATTTATTATTGTAAAATTGGTAGAATGGCCGAGTTCTTAATAATAAAAAAAAAGTAGTAGAAGGAATTCATTATTATATAGAAAATGATAGGGTCATTTTTACGGCCCTTTTT
>Ga0194121_10002284_pt1 | contig 30668 bp, 28 predicted proteins | sample TA2MahCa50mmetaG_FD_148609 | JGI IMG/M metagenome (GOLD analysis project Ga0194121, IMG submission 148609) | Freshwater microbial communities from Lake Tanganyika, Tanzania - TA2015020 Mahale Deep Cast 50m | ecosystem: Environmental > Aquatic > Freshwater > Lake | place: Tanzania: Lake...
CCGGCGGTGGGGCGTTGTGGCGCCGCGCGCCCGCGGGCGCCGGCCCGCCGCGGATGTGCCCGCGACGCGCCTGCGCGCCACCGGCTCACCGCTCAGAAGATCGCGATCGGGTTCACCGGGCTCCCCGTCCCACCCTCGACGCGGAGCGGCAGCACCATCAGCAGGAACTCGTGCCGTCCCTCCTCCGCGCAGGCCTCGGCGAGCGGGCCGAGCAGCGCGTTGTCGAGCAGCGCGACCCCGAACGAGTAGAGGACGCCGTGCACCGGCCACGGCAGGCCGTGGTCGTTCGGGTAGGCGTCCATCATGTCCCAGCCGAGCAGCGAGACGTCCCGGTCGCGGATGAACTTCGAGCAGGAGGCGTGGAGGCCCGGGCGGTTGCGCGCCGCCAGCTCCTGGCCGTCGTCGCGATACGCCTCGAAGCCGCTGTAGACGAGCAGCGCGTCGCCGGCGCCGACCGCCACGCCCTGCGCCTTGGCGATCGCGGCGAGCTCCTCGCCGTGCACCGGGCGGTCGGCCGTCACGTAGCGGGCGCCGCGGTGGCGCGGCACGTCGAGCAGCACCCCGCGCGTGACGATCCCCCCGCTCCACGCGGTCACGTCGCCGAAGCGCGCGCCCTCGCTCGTGATCTCCTGGCGGGGGTCGCGCCCGTTCCACATGCCGTCGTCGTCCCAGACGTGGCAGAGCGCGTCGATGTGGGTCATCGCCTGCCCGTGGTAGACGAAGCCGTAGTAGTCGACGACGCCGCCCGTGCCCGCGCCGCGGTCGAGCATGCGGATGAAGTGCTGCGCGGGCTGCGGGTTGTTCGGCGCCGGGGTCTTCGGGTAGGGGCGGCTGAGCGAGACCGTGCGCCCGGTGCGCGTGAGCCGTAGCGCCGCGAGCCGCTTCTGCGGCGTGATGAGGTTGATCGCGCCGGCCTGGTCGTCGGCGCCCCAGCGCCCCCAGTTGCGCCCCTCGACGCGCCATCGCCGGAGCTCCTCCGCGCCGGGCGCGCTCGTGTCGACCATCGCACTCACCTCCTCCGCCGCCGCGTCCGGACGCGGGACGCCGGCATGCTAACCGCTCGCCGGGGCGCGCATTCGAGCCGCTCAAGGACGGTGCGTCACGGCCGCGCGTCGAGCCATGCGCCCGCCGCCGTAGGTTTCGAGGGTGATCGTTCACGTCGAGGAAACATCGACGGCACGCGCGTGAAACGCGGCGCGCCGACCATCCGGTCATGCACAGCGCGCACCCCTCCGCCCCCGCGACCGCCCTGCGGCTCCGCGTGGCCTCGGCGCAGGCGCCGGGCGCCGTCGCCCCCGCTCTGGTGCGCTCCGCGCAGGCGCCGTGGCAGACGCAACCGGCGCGCCCGCTCCATGCGCGCGCGGGGGCGGTGCGGAGCCTCCATGCGCGTGCCAGCGCGGCGCGCCCGCCCCAGGCTCGCTAGCCCGCCCCCTACCAGCGGAGCAGCAGCGCCGAGCCGGCCGCCGCGGTGACCGCCGCGAGCGCGAACGCCGCCGGAAACCCGATGCCCCCGCGATCGCGCCCGCGACCGCGACCCCGATCACCGCGCCGCCGCCCGTCGATGCGCCGTGGTACGCCATCACCACGGCGCGCCGCGCCGGGGGCGCGAGGTCCGCGAGCCGGCGCACGTGCGCCAGCACGATGATCCCCCACGCCATCTGGTTGACGAGATACGCCGCGACGATCGCCGCGATGCTCCACGCCGCCAGCGGCCTGATCGCGAGCAGCGCGAACGCCACGTAGAGCCCGGCCCGCACCGCGCTCGCCGAGACCTGGAGCTGCACCGCCGGCACCGACTCCAGCCAGCGGCTCACGCGTCCGACCGTGAAGTCCGTCATGACCGCGCCCGCCAGCAGCACGCCGACCACGGCTCCGTTGGCGAGCTGCGCCTCCTGGCGCAGGTAGAGCGCGAAGATGCCGCCGTGCATCGCGAAGCCGAGGTGGAGCACGAAGAGGCTCAGGAACATCAGCCGGAGCGAGTCCGAGAGCCGCGCGCGCGCCGCCGCCATCCCGGGGCGCGCCAGCCGGAGCACCGCCTCCACGGGCCCGAAGGCGCCCGACCAGGCGACGAGCACGCCGCTGGCGGCGAGGTCGGTCACCGCCTGCCCGAGCCGCGGCGCCGCGCGTGAGAACCCGATCGTCGTGGCGGCGAGCACCGACTGCCCGAGCGTGAGCACGCCGAGGGCGCCGATCGCCACGCGCAGCGCGAGCTGCTCGTCGAGGGCCTCGCGCAGCGGCGGCAGCAGCAGCGTGGTGAACGCGAGCCCGGCGAGCGCCCCACGCTGCACGAGCCGCGTGTAGCGCAGCACCGCGCTCACCCGCGCGGGCTGGTCGAGGTTCCCGACGACGAGGCGCATGAGGGCGCCGTCGGCGGAGACCGCGAAGGCGCCGAGCAGTGCGCTGAGCGCGAGGATGCCGATGCGCGCGGGGAAGACCGCCGCCGCGAGCAGCAGCGCGCCCTTGGCGGCGGTGCCGGCGATCACGAGCGCGCGCGGGCTGCGCACGCGGTCGGCGAGCCGGCCCCAGAGCAGCAGGTTCGCCACGAGCGTCCCGAGCATGTACGCGGAGACGGTGCCGGCCGCGACCGCGACGGGGAGCTCGAGCGCGAAGAGCGCGAAGAGCGGGAGCAGCGACGCGACCGCGTTGCCCATCCCGCCGAGGACGACGCCCGCGCGCCAGCGCGGGTCGTCGACGATGGAGCCGCCGGCCGCGCGCTGCGCGGTCACGGGCACCTCCCCCTTCACCCCCCCGGCCGCGCCGGGGTGAGCGCGGCCGCGCGTTCGCCGGTAGGGAGCGTCGCGCGCGGAGCCGCCGGTAGGATGGGTCGGTGCGGTCTCGCCGGACGCGGAGCCGTCGCGGATGAGGGGCGCCGATGCCACGCGGGCGGAGAGGTTCGGCGGGATGGGTGCGGCCGGCGATCGGCCTCTCGCTGCTCGCGGCGGTCGGGCTCGCCGTCGCGCCGCGGGTTCGGCGCGGCGCGGTCGCCGCGGCACGCGGGGCGCGTCGCGCGCTCACCGGCTCCCTCGCGGGCACCGTCGAGATCGCGCAGCGGGGCGCCCGCGAGGTCGGGCGCATCGTCACGCTGCCGGCGGACCGCGCCGCTCGAGCTCGCGCGCGAGCACGTCGTCGGCGGCCTCCCCGAGGCGAGCGACACCAAGTGGCGCGTCGCGGCGCTGCTCGCGCGCTCGCTCGTGCACCACGCGCTGAACGTCGACGGCGCCGCGGGGGCAATGCTCGAGGAGGCGGGCCGCACCTACGGCGCCGCCTCGGCGCCGTCCTCCGGGTGGGACGGGATCACGCTGCGCGAGGCGGGTCGCCGCCTGCTCTCCTCGCTCGACGCCGAGGGCGACGACCGCCGCGATGGGCAGTGCGTCGAGCTGATCACGGTGCGCTGCGCGCTGCCCGACGCCACCGAGGAGGACCGCCGCGCGGCGCTCTGCGAGGCCGTCTGCGGCGAGCGAACCTCGCTCCTGCACGGGCTCGCGGTGGCCGCGGGGGCCGGCATCGAGAGCCCCGACCGCATGGGCGCGGGCGCGCCTCGCTGCGTGCGCCGGCTCCGCCTTCCGCCCGAGTCGCGTTGACCCCCGGGCGGCGCGCGTGGTAGCCATGCGCCGCCACGAACGGGAGGGTCCGTGGATCAGCCGCTGGCCGGCACGCGCGTGATCGAGGTCGGCGGCACGCTCGCGGTGGCGGGCGCGACGAAGACCTTCTCCGACTACGGCGCCGACGTGATCAAGGTGGAGCCGCCCGGCGGCGCCGAGATGCGCCGGCTGCCGCCGTTCCTCGAGGACCGCCCCGGGCTCGAGCGCGGCGCGTTCCACATCGCGCTCGACACCGGCAAGCGCTCGATCGCGCTCGACCTGGGGACGCCGACCGGGCTCGAGGTGCTGGCCCGGCTCGCCGCGACCGCGCAGCTGCTCGTCGTGCACGCGGCGCCGGCACGCGCCGAGGCGGTGCTCGCGGCCGCCGCGCGCGCCGCGCCCACGCCGAGCACGGTCGCGCTCTCCCCGCACGGGCTCGACGGACCGTTCGCCGGGCGCCTCGAGAACGACCTCTCGCTCTTCGCGTGGACGACGCGGATGCGTCACCACGCGATCGCCGGCCGCGAGCCGCTGCGCTACGGCCCGCAGATCGCGACGCTGCAGTGGAGCAGCACCGCGGCGGCGGCGGGCGTCGCGGCGCTCTGGGGCCACGCGCACGACGGCCGGCCGCGCCGTGTGGAGGTGGCGGGCGTCGAGGCGCTGCTCGGGAACGTCGACACCTGGTACCTGATCTGGCACTTCCAGGGCGCCGAGATGCCCCGGCAGGCCGGGCAGTCGCGGCTCGCCTATCCGGCCGGCTGCTACCGCTGCCGCGACGGCTACGTGGTCTTCGCCTCCGCGGGCGAGCCGTTCTTCTCGCGGCTCTGCGCCGCGATCGGCCACGCGGATCTCCCGCGCGACCCGCGCTTCTCGACTCCGCCCGCGAAGGCGGAGCACTGGGCGGACTTCATGACGTACCTCGACCCCTGGCTGGAGGGGCGCACGCGCGACGAGGTCTTCACCGAGCTCCAGCAGCACGGCGTGATGGTCGCGCCCGTGCTCGACGTCTCCGAGGCGCTCGCGGACCGCCAGGCCGTCTCGCGCGGTTCGTTCGTCTCCGTTCCCCTCGCCGGGGGCGGCAACGCCACGATCGCGGGGCCGCCGTTCCGCATCGAGGACGGCTGGGAGGCGCGCGCCGCCCCCGCGCTCGGCGCGCACACGGCGGAAGTCCTGGACGAGCTGGGGTACGCGCGCGACGAGCAGGTCGCGCTCTTCCGCGCGGGGGTGACGGGATGACCTCGCAGCTGCTCGCTGGGGTGCGCGTGGTCGAGCTGACCGAGGTCTGGGCCGGCCCGATGGCCGGGTCGCTGCTCGGCGACCTCGGCGCCGACGTGATCAAGGTCGAGTCGTACCCGCGCAACTCGATCACGCGGGCGCTCGCGGCGACGGGCCCCGCCGCCGAGGGCGACGGACCGATCTACGAGCGCTCCCCGATCCACCACCTCTCGAACCGCAACAAGCGAAACATCACGCTGAACCTGCGTTCGGAGCCGGGGATCGAGGCGTTCCGTCGCCTCCTCGCCACCGCCGACGTCTTCTTCGAGGGCTACTCCTCCGGCACCATCGAGCGGATGGGGTTCGGGTGGGAGGTGTGCCGCTCGCTCAACCCGCGGCTCTCGATGATCTCGATGCCGGGGTGGGGCGTCGCCGGGCCGTATCGCGGCTACGTCACGCTCGGGTCCGGCCTCGACGCGGCGGCGGGGCACACCGCGCTCCGCGGCTACCCGGACGGCCCGATGGAGGACGTCCACCAGATCTACCACTCGGACGCGACGGGGGCGCTGACGCTCGTCTTCGCCGCGGTGACCGCCCTGCGGCGGCGCGAGCAGACCGGGGCGGGCTCCTTCATCGACCTCTCGCAGATCGAGGCGCTGGCCTGGCAGCTCCCCGGGGCGTACGCGGAGTGGACCATGCTCCGGCGGCAGCCCAGGCGGCTCGGGAACGTCGACCCCCACGTCGTCCCGCACGGCTGCTACCGCGCCGCGGGCGGCGAGGCCGGGGAGGACGCCTGGGTGGTGATCGCCGCCGAGAACGACGGGCAGTGGGCGGCGGTGGCGCGGGCGGCCGGCCACCCGGAGTGGGCGGAGCCGGGCCACGCCTGGGCGACGGTCACGGGGCGGCTCGCCGCGCGCGCGTCGATCGACGCGGCGATGGGGGCCTTCGCCGCCTCCGGCACGGCCGAGGCGATCGCCGACACCGTGCAGCACGAGGGGGCGATCGCCGCCCCGGTGATCGGGCCGGCCTCCGTGTTGGGGAGCCCCCAGCACGCCGCCCGGGCCTGGCTGCAGACCGTCGAGCACCGCCACGCGGGCGTCCGGCTCTTCCCGGGCTTCCTCTGGCACGTGGCGCCCGACGCCGCCTCCTGGGACCGCCCGTGCGGCCTCGTCGGCGAGCACAACGACGAGGTGCTTGCCGAGCTCGGCTTCAGCTCCGCCGCGATCGCCGAGCTGGAGGCGGCCGGGGTGATCGGCCGCGGCTACGCGCTCCCCCGCTAGCCCGTCGGGGCTTCAGAGCGGCCTGGGGCGCTCCGACGATCGAAGGGGAAGCCCGCGCTCGCCGGGATGGTGCGTCCACGGCCGGGGCCGACGTCTGGTCCGTGCCGTCGTTTGAGGTCGGCGTCGCGCGGCTGCTCGCCCGGCAACGCCCCGGCGAGGAGCTGCGTGGCCTCCAGCGCCTGCTCCCGCTCCGCGAGGACAGCCCGTTCACGATGCAGACGCTCGGCGAGATCGCGTCGGCGGACGAGCACCAGGCGAACCGCCTCCGCCTCGCCTCCCGCCACAACGGCCACAGCGGTCCCGCGCTGATCACGATCCGCGACGCGCTGCGCGAGAGCGGCCATCGCTCCGTCTACTGCGTGACCGTCGCCTGCGCCCTCGCGGGCGCGGTCGACCGCGAGATGCGCGCGCTCGAGCACGCCGCCTGGTGGGGAGGCGCGATGCGGCTCGCGATCCTCGGGCAGGTGGTGGCGGCCGTGAGCCGTCACCACGCGGACAGCGCGTTCGCCGCGGCGCTCCTCGCCGACCTCGGCGACCTCATCGTGCGCGTGCACTTCCCGGCCCTCGCGCACGACGCTGCGCACCGCGGGCTCGCGCCCGAGGACGAGCGCGCGGCGTGGGGGTACTCGCAGCGCGACCTCGCGCTGGCGCTCGCGCGGCACTGGGAGCTGCCGCCGCACCTGGTGGAGGCGATCGCGCGCGAGGACTGCGCGTGCGCCGAGGAGCCCGCCGGCACGCCGCTGTACGCGCTCGTCGATCAGGCGCGCGCGCTCGACGCCCGGCTGCGCGGTCTCGGCGACCCGACCTCCGGCGGCGAGCCGCGCAAGTAGCCCACGCTCGCGGCCGTCTTCATCGAGCGCGGCGGCCTCGGGCGGCTGGAGTCGCGCACGCAGCTGCTGCTCCGGGGCGCGCTCATCGACTCGCCGCCCGCGCCCGCCGAGAGCACGTAGCGCCGCCGATTCCCCGCTCCGGCTACCGCGCCTCGCTGGCGTCCGCGCTCGGCCACAGCGGCGGGTCCGGCTCGACCGGATCGGGCTCCTCGTCGCCCGCGGCGGCAACCGCGACGAACCACGCGGGCGCGGTGTCGGCCACGTCCTCGCGGTAGTCGGCTCGCAGCGCGCTCGCGAGCTCGCTCGCGACGCGCTGGCGGGGCAGCGAGAGCGCGCTGAGCACGTGCTCGGCGACCTCGGCGCCGGCGCCGAGCTCCTCGCAGATCACTTGGTCGGCGCCGAGCCGCCGCAGCTCGGGGCGGTCCCGCACGTAGCGCGTGCGCACGAGGATCGGCGTCTCCGGGCAGAGCAGGCGGGCCGTGCTGATCGCGCGGCGCACCGCGTCGAAGTCGTTGATCAGCAGCACGAGTGCGCGGGCGCGCGGGACGCCTGCGTGGTGCATCGCCTCGACGCTCGCGATGTCGCCGTAGTACGCCGGCTCGCCCCGCGCGCGCGCGTCGCGCACGCGGTCGGCGGCGAGCTCGAGCACGAGGTAGCGCGCGCCAGTGGAGCGCAGCGCCCGGCTGAGCACCCGCCCGGCCACGCCGTAGCCGACCACGACCACGTGGCCGGAGAGGCCGCGGTCCTCGGGTCGCGCCTCGTCGATGCCGCGCACGCGCATCAGCCGCTCGAGCGGGCGCAGCATCATCTCGCCCGCGTGCATGCGCGGCGCCAGCGCGATCGCGACGCGCGAGAACAGCATGCTCATCATGCCCGCCGTCACGATCAGGCTCGTCTCGATGCCCGTGACGAGGCCCTCGCTCTGGCCGAGCAGCGGCAGCACGAAGCCGAACTCGCCGAACTGCGCGAGCGCGACGCCGGCGCGCGATGCTGCGCGCGCGGGGTAGCGCATCGCGACCGTCGAGCGTCGCGACAAGCCCCTTGCCGAGCACGAACCCGGCGAGCACGAGCGAGCTGCGCAGCGGGTCGTCGAGCACGATGCGCACGTCGAAGAGCATCCCGAGCGAGAAGAAGAGGCTCCCGAAGGTGTCGCGCAGCGGGATCATCTCCGCCATCGCGCGCGGTCCGTAGTCGGTGTCGGCGAGCAACATCCCGGCGAGGAGGGCGCCGAGCGCGACCGAGAGGCCCAGCTCCGCCATCAGCCACGCGGCGCCGATCCCGCGCTGAGCACCGCGGGGAGGAAGAGCTCACGGCTCATCGTGGCGGCGACCGCCGAGAAGAAGACCGGGATCAGCAGGCGCACGGCGATCGTCGCGGCGAGCACGATCGCGGCGGCCAGGAGCGTTTCGACCGCCGCCTGGCGCAGCAGGCCGGCCGACTCCGCCCCGCGAGCAGCGGGACGAGCAGCGTCAGCGGGATCACGAGCAGGTCCTGGAAGATCAGGATGCCGACGATCAGCCGGCCATGCGCGCGTCGAGCTCGCCGCAATCCGAGAGCATGCGCAGCACGATCGCCGTGCTCGACAGCGCCGCCACCGCTCCGAACAGCAGCGCGCGCGTGATGCTGTCGCCGAGCATCACCAGCACGATGAACGCCGCCGCGAGCGTCACGCCCACCTGCAGCGTCCCCCCGATGAGCACCGGCCGCCGGATGTAGCGCAGCCGCGCGAGCGAGAACTCGAGACCGATCGTGAACAGCAGCAGGATCACGCTGATCTCGGCGACCTCGCGGATGTCCTCCACGCCGGTGAGGATGCCGAAGCCCCCGAGCCCGGCGAGCGCCCCGCCCACGAGCAGCCCGCCGAACGCGGGCAGGCGCAGGCGATGCAGCACGAGCATCGCCGCCACCGCGACGCCGAAGAGCGACTGCCCGTGTTCCACGCGACCATCCGAAGGGCAGCGCCCGGGGTCACCGGGCGGCGGGGACGGCGCGGCGCGCTGCTACGATGCCGGCGCCGGGCGGGAGGGACCGCGATGCCACGAATGTCCGACGCGCTCCGCGAGCGCTTTCTGCGGGAGCCGCACGTCGGCGTGATCGCGACGCTACGCCGCGACGGTCGGCCGTACACGGTCCCGATCTGGTGGCTCTGGCGCGACGGCGAGTTCTGGCTGACGGGCACCACCAACCGCGTCTGGTGCCGGCAGCTGCGCCGCGACCCGCGCGCCTCGCTGTGCATCGAGGCCTCGGCGCCGCACCCGGGCCACGTGGGGGTCGACGGGCGCGTGGAGGTCCTGGAGCCACCCGACTTCGACATCTGGCCGATCTCGCGCCTGCTGGCCGAGAAGTACGTGGGACGGGGCGACCTCGCGCGCGCCCAGGCGGTCGAGCGGTTCTTTGCGAACATGCGGACGGAGCCCCGCATCCTGTTGCGGCTGCGCCCGGAGGTGTGGCGGGCGATCGACATGAGCGTCTACCGGGGCAAGCGGGCCGATCGCGAGTTCCAGGCGCGTGGCCGGCCCGCGGGGCGATGAAGGGCGGGCGACGATGGCGGGCGACCGCGCCGATCTGATCTTCAGCGGGGGGCCCGTGCACACGGTGGACCGCGGCAACGCGATCGCCGAGGCGGTCGCGGTCTCGGACGGGCGGATCCTCGCCGTCGGCTCCGCCGCCTCGATGCGCGCGACGGCGGGCCCGCAGACGCGGCACGTCGACCTGCGCGGCCGCTCGCTGCTCCCCGGCTTCGTGGACGCGCACTGCCACTTCACCGGCGTCGGCGCGGCCGAGGACGCGATCGACTGCAAGGCGCCGGGCATGGACAGCATCAGCGCGCTCGTCGAGGAGGTACGCCGCCGCGCGGAGCGCCAGCCGGCCGGCACCTGGATCCGCGGGCGCGGGTACGACCACTCGAAGCTCATCGAGCAGCGCCACCCCAACCGGCTCGACTTCGACCCCGTCTCGCCGAACCACCCCGTGCTCTTTGTGCGCACGTGCGGGCACATCGTCGCCTTCAACTCGAAGGCGCGCGAGCTCGCCGGGCTCGCGGAGACGGCCCCCGACCCCGACGCCGGCCGCTACGACCGCGACCCCGGCGGCCGCCTGCTCGGCGTCGCGTACGAGCGCGCGAACGGGCCGCTGCAGGCCGGGGCCCAGCCGACCAGCGAGGAGGTCGCGCGCTACCTCGTCGCCGCGAACCGCCGCTACCTGGCGGCCGGCGGCACGAGCATCCACGACGCCGGCGGGATGGCGGGCGTGCCGGTCCACATTGCGACCGACCTCGTGCAGCGCGACGAGCTGCAGGTGCGCATCTACGCCTTCGTCACGGTCAACGCGCTCGACCACCCGCACGTCCCGATCCTGAACAGCGGCTTCCGCTCCCGCTTCGGCGATGCGCGCCTGCGCATCGGCGCGTTCAAGGTGATCACGGACGGCTCGAGCTCCGGCCCGACCGCCGCCACCCGCGAGCCCTACACCTCCGACCCGGACGACTCCGGGATCGCCTACTGGAGGCAACCCGATCTCGACTTGCTGATCGGGCGCGCGCACCGCGCGGGCTGGCAGTGCACCGTACACGCGGTCGGCGATCGCGCGATCGAGCAGACGCTCGACGCGATGGCGCGCGCGCAGGCGGAGGCGCCGCGCACCGGCCTCCGCCACCGCATCGAGCACTGCGGGATCACGCCGCCCGACCTGCAGCGACGCCTCGCACAGCAGCAGATCGTTCCCGCGATGCAACCCGCGTTCTTCTGGGAGTTCGGCGACGGCTACCTCCGCAACTACGGCCGCCACCGCGCCGACGTGATGTTCGCGGCGAAGTCGCTCACCGCCGCCGGCCTCACGGTCGCCGGATCCTCCGACGCGCCGGTCACCGACTACCGCCCGCTCTTCGGCATCGAGCAGGCGCAGACGCGCGCGACGCTGGGCGGCGACGTGTGCGGGCCGGACGAGCGCGTCGACCTCGACACCGCGATCCGGATGCACACGCTCAACGGGGCGTACGCGTCGTACGAGGAGGCGATCAAGGGCAGCATCGAGCCGGGCAAGCTCGCCGACCTCGTGGTCCTCTCCGAGGACGTGCGCCGCGTCCCGGTGCGCGAGCTCCGCGACCTGCCGGTGTCGATGACCTTCGTCGAAGGGCGCGCGGTCTACGAGGGCTGAGCGCGGCGCGACCCGGCGACGCTGACCCCCTGTCCCGGCGCGGGCGGCGGGGACGGCGCGCGGTCGAGGAGGATGTCCTCCATGCGCGAGCGCACGCGGTCCTTGATCCCCTCGGGGTGGGTAAGGATGTAGAAGCGCTCCTCGCGGATCGCGTCGAGCACGATCTCGGCGACCTCGTCGGGCGGCATGCCGAAGGCCCTGAACCGCTGTGCGGTCTCGGTGCGCATGCGCGCGCGCTCGCGAGCCGAGGCGTCGTCCGCGGCCGGATCGGCGAGCGCGGCGGGGCGGTTGCGCTCCGCCTCGATGATGTTCGTCGCGATCATCCCCGGGCAGAGCACCGAGCAGCCGATCTGCGCGTCGCGCGAACGCAGGTCGTAGTAGAGGCCCTCGGTGAGCCGCACGACGGCGTGCTTCGAGACGCCGTACGGCCCCCCACCGCCCCCCGAGACGAGCCCGAGCATCGAGGCCGTGTTCACGACCCAGCCCGGCTCACCCTGCGCGAGCATGCGCGGCACGAAGGCGCGCACGCCGTGGATCACGCCCCACAGGTTGACCCCGAGCACCCACGCCCAGTCGTTCGGCGTCGACTCCCAGGCGGCCCCGCCCCCTCCGGCGACGCCGGCGTTGTTGCAGAGGACGTGCACCGCGCCGTACGCCTCGTAGGCACGGTCGCGCAGCTCCTCGACCGCGGCCTGCGCGGAGACGTCCGCCCGCACGCCGATGACGTCGTGCTCGCGCTGCCGGAGGTCGCGCACGGCCGCCTCCAGGGCGGCCTCCTCGACGTCCGCGAGCACGACCTTCATGCCCTCGGCGGCGAAGCGCTCGGCGAGCCCGCGCCCGATGCCGCTCGCGGCCCCGGTGACGACCGCCACCCGTCCCGTGAACTCGCGCATCCCGCCCCCTCCGCGCGGTCTCGTCCGGGTCCCGCGCGTCTCGCGTGGGCGTCCCGCGGCCGGCGTACGGTAGCATCCGCCGAACGCGCGACCCCGCGACGGGCCGCGCGGTGGCCGTGGGGGGTGCGCATGGCCGACTCACCGCCGCCCCCGGAGGGGGTCGCCGCCGCCCGTGGTCGGGCCGGGGTGGGCGCGCGGCCGGGGATCCGGGCGCGCCTGGCCGCGATGCCACTCCTCGCCACCTTCGCCCTGCGCGACTTCCCGTTCTACTGGCTCGGCACGCTCGCCTACTTCACGGTCTTCGGCGCACAGCGCTTCGTCTTCATATGGCTCGTCCTCGAAATCTCGGGGCGCGCCGGGCTCGCCGGCGTCGTCGGGTTCGCGCTCGGCATCCCCGCGTTCTTTATCACGTTACCGGCGGGGGTCTGGGCGGACCGCATGAACCGCGGGCGGCTCGTCGCGCTCGTATCGCTCGTGGCGGCCGCGGGCGCGATCGCGACCGCCGGCTCCGTCTGGGTCGGCGTGATCAACATCCCGCTCGCGCTCCTCTCGGCGCTCGCCCTCGGCGCCGCGGGCGCGGTCCTGCAGCCGGCGCTCACCGCGATCATCTCGGCGATCGTTCCGCGCGAGTTGCTCATGAACGGCATCGTGCTCCGCACGATGGGCCAGAACCTCGCGCAGATCGTCGGCGCGAGCGTGGGCGGCGCCGCGATCGCGCTCTGGGGGTTCGGCGCCGCGTTCGCGCTGCAGGCCATGCTCTACGCGCTCACCTCGCTCGCGATGTTCGCCGTCCGCGTCCCGATGGTCTCCGCACGAGCGGGCGCACCCCGAGCGATGCTCCCGCAGGTGCTCGAGGGTCTGCGCTTCGTCTTCGGCAACCCGGCGCTGCGCGCGCTCATGGCGATCATGGTCATCTCCGGGCTCTTCATGCTCGGGCCCGTCTTCGTGCTCGTCCCGGATATCGCCCGCGTGAAGCTCGGCGAGGGGGCGTTCTCCGCGAGCATGCTGTTCGCGGTCACCGGCGCCGGGATGTTCCTGATGTCGGCCGCCATCGGCTCGCTGCGGCGGCTCGAGCGCAAGGGGCAGATCTTCACGCTGAACATGATCATTTTCGCACCGATCGTGCTGATCGGGATGGGCCTCGCGCCGTGGTACACGCTGCTCGCGTTCTTCATGTTCGCGTGGGGCCTCGGGGGCGGCGCGTTCATCAACCTCAACCAGACGCTGCTGCAGAGCAACACGCCGGATCACTTGATGGGGCGCGTGATGAGCATCTCGTCGCTCGCGATCGCCGGGGTGATCCCGCTCGGCTCCCTGCTCGCGGGCGCGGCGGCGGAGGTGGTCGGCGCGGACCGCTACCTCGTGTTCTGCGGGCTGGCGATCTTCGTGACGGCGCTCGCCGCGTACCTGGCGGAGCCGGCGCTCCTGCACCTCGACTAGCAGGGTGCTGAAAGCGCCGGTCGCCCAGGACGCAAGCTGCGCTACGTCGGCCTCGCCCGCAACCGCTGGTGGTTCGAGCTCACCGCCGCAGCCTACAACCTCGTTCGCCTGACGAAGCTCGATGCCGCGCGCGCGGCGTAGTGCGCCCTCCGCCGGCTGATCCGCACGCTCCGGCGCTCGCTCAACACCGAGCAGACGACTGGAACAGGGCAAGCTCTCCTCGCTTGCACGCTTCGTTCTCCAACACCCTGCTAGCCCTCGGCGAGGGACGGGTACGCCGCCGGCCGGGCCGGGCACGCCGGGCCGGCGCCGCCGGGGCATAGCGATGGGCTAGAACAGACGCCCGGCCCTTCGCGCCCGTTCCAGCCCGATCGGCGCGGAGTTTACACCCGGAACGACAGCGGCAGGTGCTGGAAGCCGCGCACGATATGCGACGCCCGCTGGCGCTCCGCAGGCGCTGCGCCCCGCGAGACGCCCGTAACGCGGTCCAGGAGCGCCTCCAGCGCGATGCGCGCCTCCGCCCGCGCGAGCGGCGCCCCGAGGCAGTAGTGGATGCCGCTACCGAACGCGAGGTGGCGGGAGAGCTCACGGTCGAGCCGGAACTCGTCCGGCTCGGGGAAGGTGCGCGGGTCCCGGTTCGCCGCCCCGTAGCAGACGTGGAGCTGCGTCCCCGGCGACACCGTGACGCCCCCCAGCGTCTCCTCAACGAGCGCGATCCGCGGCAGCGTCTGCACCGGGCTGTCGTAGCGCAGCGTCTCCTCGATGAACGGCTCGACGAGCGAGCGGTCGGCACGCAGCCGCTCCCAGAGCGCCGGCCGGCCCGCGAGCACGTTGAGCATGTTGCCGATCAGGTTCGTCGTTGTCTCGTTCCCGGCGACGAGCAGCAGCACCGCGAACCCCGTGATCTCCCAGTCCTGCAGCCGCTCCCCGTCGATCTCCGCCTCCGCGAGCGCGGTGAGCAGGTCCTCGGCCGGCTCCGCGCGACGTTGCACGACGGCCCCCATCAGGTAGAGCCCCATCGCCATCAGCTCTGCACGGCGCGCGGCGCCCTGTTGCGCCGCGATCAACGCGTTCGACCATCGCTTGAAGCGGTCACCCTCCGCGGGCGGGATCCCGAGCAGCGTCGCGATCACCGTGACCGGGAGCGGCACCGTGAGCGCGCCGACGACGTCGACGTCGGCGCCCCCGCGCGGGAACGCGTCGACGAGCCGCTCGACCACGCCGCGGATGAACGGCTCCAGGTCGCGCACGCGCCGCGGTGTGAAGGCGCGGTTGACGAGCCCGCGGAAGCGCGTGTGCCGCGGCGGATCGTCGGTGATCAGCACGAGCCGAACGCGGTCCGGCGCGGCCGCGTCGCCGCGCTCGCCGGCGATCACGCGCTCGCCCGCTGAGGAGTAGCGCTCGTGGTGGCGGAGGACGTGGTACGCCTCGTCGAAGCCGATCACGAGGTACGAGCGCGTCCCGGCCAGCCGCACGAGGGGGCCGTGCTCGCGCAGCGCGGCGTAGGTCGGGTACGGGTCGTCGAAGAACGACGGAGCGAACAGCTCGTGCTCGGCGATCTCAGGGACGCGGCCCGAGGGCTCGCTCAGCGTGACCACCTCCGCGGGCGACGCCGCCTATCCTGATGGCGGCCGGGGCCGCGGCATCCTACCACCGCGCGTGGGGACCGCGCGCCAGCGCGAGGGAGGTGTGCTTCCGTGCCGAGGATCGAGATCAACTACCGCGCCTGCATGAAGACCGGCCAGTGCTACTACCTCCACCCGGAGGCGTTCCGGAAGCGCGAGGACGATCACCCGGAGCCCACCGAGCCTCGCTTTCCGGAGTCGATGCGCGAGGCGCTCGAGGAGGCCGCCGACCTCTGCCCCACCGAGTCGATCACGGTCGCCGACGACTGAGCTGCCAGCAGGCTCAACCAGGGAGGCACGCCGTGGCGGGACCCCCGGCGAGCCGGTAGGCTGCGGCGGACGCGAGCAGCGGCAGGAGGCGCGACGATGGCGAAGGTCCATTTCGGGGTGTCGGTCCCGCAGATCAAGCGGACGTGGGAGGAGAGCCGCTCCGCCGCGACCGAGTTCGAGTCGCTCGGCTTCGACTCGCTGTGGGTCAACGACCACCTCTACGGGCCGCAGTCGCCCGCGATCCCGATGCTCGAGGCGTGGTCGATGATCGCCGCGCTCGCGGCCGTGACCGAGCGCGTCGAGATCGGCACGCTCGTCACGCCCGCCGGCATGCGCAACCCGGCGCACCTCGGCAAGGTGATCGCAACCGTCGATCACATCGCGGGCGGCCGCGTCATCCCGGGGCTGGGCGCCGGCTGGATGGCCCGCGAGTTCACGGACTTCGGGATGCCCTTCCTCTCGACGGGGGAGCGCCTCGGCCAGCTCCGCGAGACCGTGAGGCTGTTGAAGCGGATGTGGACGGAGGACGAGCCGGTCACGTTCGAGGGCAAGTACGTGCGTGCGGAGCACGTCGTGACGCTGCCGAAGCCCGCGCGCGTGCCGCCCGTGCTGATCGGGGGCGCCGGCGAGCAGGTGACGATGAAGATCGCCGCACGCGAGGCGGACATCTGGAACAACCTCGCCGGCCACCAGGAGAACCTCGCGCACAAGGTCGGCGTGCTGCGCGAGCACTGCCGCACCGTGGGGCGCGACCCGGACGAGATCACGATCTCGCAGCAGTGCCTCGTGACGCTCGCGCCGGATGAGGCGACGGCGGGCCCGATGACCGAGACCGCGAAGAGGATCTTCGGCGGCCACATGGGCGACCCGACAGGCCCCCTCGCGCTCACCGGCACGCCGGAGCGCGTCTGCATGCAGATCGAGAAGCACGTCGATCTCGGCTGCACGATGTTCATGATCGAGTTTTTCGGGCGCGACACGCGCGAGCCGGCGCGGCTCTTCGCCGAGAAGGTGATGCCGCACTTCCGGTAGCCCCGGCCGCCGCGCTCGCGGGGACGCGCGCGCGGGCTGCCGTCGGGTGCGGAGCGAGGGAGGGCGTCATGCCGAGCGAGACGGTGCGCTTCGAGGTCACGGACGGGGTAGCGCTGATCACGCTCAACCGCCCGGAGGCGCTCAACGCGCTCAACCGGGAGCTGAGCGGCGCGCTGATCGAGGCCCTGCAGACGGTGCGTCACGATGATGCGATCCGCGTCGGCGTGCTCACCGGCGAGGGGCGAGCGTTCAGCGCCGGTGCCGACCTCAAGGAGCGCGCGGCCGGCGGCGGCGGCCCGGGCGGCAACACGCCCGCCTCGTTCTTCGCTACCGACGCGGGCGAGGCGTTCTCGACCTTCGACACGCGCAAACCCATGGTCGCCGCGATCGGCGGTCACTGCCTCGCCGGTGGGCTCGAGCTCGCCCTCACCTGCGACGTGCGCATCGCCGCCGAGGACGCGCGCTTCGGGCTCCCCGAGATCACGCGCGGATTCTTCCCCGGCGCCGGTGGACCGCAGCGCCTGCCGCGCCTCATCCCGCAGGCCGCCGCGATGGAGATGATCCTCACCGGCGACCCGATCGACGCGGCGGCCGCGCTGCGCGTCGGGCTCGTGAGCCGGGTCGTGCCGCGCGACCAGCTACTGCCGGCCGCGATGCAGATCGCGCGGCGCATCGCTGGCCATGCGCCGCTCGCGGTGCGGGCCGTGCGTGAGCTGGCCCACGCCTCGGACGACATGACGCTCGCGCAGGCGATGCGCTTCGGCGGCTCGCTGCGCTGGATCATCGGGCAGACCGAGGACGCTTCGGAGGGGCCGCGCGCGTTCGCCGAGAAGCGAGAGGCGCGCTACCAGGGCCGCTGAGCGGCCCGCGCGCTCCCCCCCGGCCCCGCGCTCAGTGCGCGGGCGGGAGCGGCAGACCGCGCAGCATGCGGAGCAGCCGCGCGCGGTGCGCCTGTCGTCGCAGCGCCAGCAGGATCGGCTCGAACAGCACCGTCCCGAGCACCGCCGACTTCACGGCATCGGCGCGACCGGCCGCGAGCGCCTCGGTGTCGATCCCGCCCGGGATCTCGTCGAACTCGAACTCCGCGATCTCCCACGCAGCGCGGGCGTACGGCGCAAGCGCCTCGGCCGGGTAGTCCGCCCACGCGAACCGGCGGATCTTCACGAGCGCGTCGACGAGCTCGCGTTCGTACACCAGCACCTCGTCCTCGACGGTCCACGGCAGCGCGGAGAGAAACGCGTGGACCTCGGCGGTCGAGCGCGCGTACTCCTCCTCGTCGCCGGCGCGGGGTTCGCGCGTGTAGATCGCGTCGAAGGCGAGGTCGACCGGGTGCGTGACGCGCTCCGGTCCGCCGATCGCCGAGAGCACCAGCCGCGTCGCCTCGATGCTCAGCCCGCCGACCTCGCGGAGCGCGCGGATCAGGTCGAGGCGCTCGAGGTGCGCGTCGTGGTACTCGGCCTGGTTCGGACCACGCCGCGCCCCTGCGGGCATCAGCTGCTCGCGGATGAAGTATTTGATCGACGAGATCGGGACGCCCGATCGTCGGCTCAACTCGGAGATACGCACGAGCCGGCCCCCAGAGCGCGTCGCGATGCTGCTTCAGCCGATCGTACGACGATCGCCCGCGAGCGGGCATCGCGGGCTCTGATCAATCCCCGGCGCCCCCGACTCCGCTCAGAGCCCGTACGTCGCCGATCGCGTTCGCACCCATTCGCCGACCATCTCGCCGATCATGATCGAGGTGAGGTTCGTGTTCGCCCGCGGCACGCTCGGCATGATCGACGCGTCGGCGACGACGAGCCCCTCCACCGCGCGCACGCGGCCGCCCTGGTCCACGACGGCGCTGGCGTCGCCGGTCGGCCCCATCTTCGCGGTGCCGCACGGGTGGTACCCGCTCCCCGCGAGGCGCCGGCACAGCCGCGCGATGTCGTCGTCGCCGAGCGCGCCGCGGTCGGGGTCGGGGAAGACGAACCGCTCCACGAGGTCGGACAGCGGGCGCGTGTGTGCGAAGGCGAGCGCATCCTTGAAGCACGCGACGAGACGGCGCGTATCGCGGTCGTCCTCGCAGAAGTGCTGCTCGATCGAGGGCTGCGCGTGCGGATCGGCGGACGCGAGGCGCACGAAGCCCCGCCCGTACGACTGCTCGAGCACCGCGGCGATCGCGAACGTCCCGCTGTCGCTGCGCCGCGCCGACCACGAGAGCAGCTCGACCTGCAGGTCGTTGCGATGCTCGCTCCCCGGCGCCGTGTACCGCAGGATCGTCTGGATGAGCGGGAGCCCTGCGTCGGCGATCGCGGCGTCCTTCGCCGCGCAGACCACCGAGATCGCCGGGTGGTCGCAGAGGTTCGCGCCGACCCCGGGCACGTCGCGCACCACCTCGATGCCGTGCCGCTCGAGCTCCGCGCGCGGACCGAGCCCGGAGCGCATCAGGATCGCCGGCGTCTGGATGGCCCCCGCCGAGCAGACGAAGAGCCGGCCCTCGACGCGGCGCACCGCGCCCGCGGTCTCCACCTCCACCGCGCGGACGCGCCCGCCCTCGACGATGAAGCGCCGAGTGTGCGTGTCACCGCGGATCTCGAGGTTCGGACGGATCCGCGCCGGCGCGAGGTAGCCGACCGCGGTCGAGATGCGCGTGCGCCCGAGTTTGTTCATCGGGTGCGGGCCGGCGCCCCAGCCGTCCGGGTCGTTCGCGTCGGCGCAGTCCGGGTAGCCGAGCGCGCGCGCAGCCTCGAGGAACGCCTGATGCGAGATCGTGAGCTCCTCCCACGGGTAGCGGCGGATCGTGATCGGACCCGCGTCGCCGTGGTACGGCGCGTCCCCGAACTCGAGGTCGCGCTCAAGCCGCCGGAACGCCGGCAGCACGCGCTCCCACGCCCACTCGGCGTTGCCCTCGGCGGCCCAGCCGTCGTAATCCTCAGGCACGCCGCGCAGCGCGATCGTCGTGTTCACCGCGCTCGAGCCGCCGGTGACCCGCCCGCGCGGGAACGGACCGGCGCGAGCGCGCGCGGTCGGCTGGTACGCGAAGTGCCAGTCGTGATCCTCGGTGGAGTTGTGGTGCGCGTTCACGAGGTCGTCGGGCGTGCGCGCGAGCAGCGGGTAGTCGGGGCCTGCCTCGATCAGCAGCACCGAGCGGTTCGGGTCCTCGGAGGCGCGCGCCGCGATCACGGAGCCGGCCGACCCCGCGCCCACGATCACGATGTCGTACGGCTCCCGCGTCCCGCTCAACCCTCACCTCCTCCGTGCGCCCGTCGAGTCTAGGCGCCCGCGCCGCCGCGGCGGCCGGCGCGCCGCCAGCGGCTATGCTGCGCGGTCGGGAGGAGCGCCCCATGCCCGACCTCGACCTGATCGTCCGCCGCGGGCTCGTCGTCGACGGCACGGGATCGCCCGGCGCGACGGCGGACGTCGGCGTGCGCGGCGGCCGCGTCGAGGCCGTAGGAGACCTCTCCGGGGCGGGCGCCGCGCGCGTGATCGAGGCCGCCGGGCTGGCCGTCACGCCCGGGTTCATCGACACGCACGCGCACTCCGACGGCGCGCTCCTGCTCGACCCTCAGCACGAGAACGGCATCCGCCAGGGCATCACCACCGAGATCATCACGCAAGACGGGATGGGCTTCGCACCGCTCTCGCCCGCGAACTACCGCGCCTACCGCATGTATCTCTCGGGCATCCTCGGCTTCCCCCCGCTCGACCTGGACATGTCGTCGATCGCGGCGCTGCGCTCGCACTACCACCGTCGCGCGGTCTGCAACGTGGCTGTACTTGTCCCGCACGGCGCGCTGCGGCTGGAGGCCGCCGGCTTCCGCGACGTGCCGCTGCGCGGCGACCTGCTCGCGCGCGCGCAGTCGCTGCTGCGCGACGGGCTGGAGCAGGGCGCGGTGGGTCTCTCGACCGGCCTGTCGTACTACCCGCAGTCGTACAGCGACACGGAGGAGCTCGTGGAACTGTGCCGGGTCGTCGCCGACCACGGCGGCGTCTTCGTCGTGCACGTGCGCAACCACAACGTGGATCGCGCCGCCGCGGGCGGCGGCGTCGCAGAGGCGCTTGAGATCGGCCGTCGCAGCGGCGTGAAGGTGCACGTCTCGCACTTCAAGACGGCGCCCGGGACGGCGGGCGGGGTCGACGCGCTGATGGCGCCGATCGACGCGGCGAAGGCGGCGGGCGTGGACGTGACGCTCGAGTGTTACCCGTATCCCGTCGGCTCCACGGTGCCGGGATACTTCCTCCCCGGCGCGCTCCACGACGGGGGCCCGCAGGCGCTGCTCGCGCGCCTCGCGTCGGCGGAGGGGCGCGCCACGGCGGTCGAGGGGCTGCGTACGCTCTTCCCCGGCGCGCTCGCGACCGCCTGCTGGACGCACCTCGCATCCGAGGCGAACCGCGAGCTCGAGGGGCTCTCGTTCGCGGACGCGGCCGCCCGCCGCGGCGTCTCGGTGGAGGAGATGGTCTGCGACGTGATGCGCGAGGAGTCGCTCGCGTGCGGCTTCCGCTACATCCCCACGGACAGCGTCGCCACCTGGCGCCGGCTCGACGAGGACGTGATGCGGCTGCTCGCGCGCGATGACTACATGGTGGGGAGCGACGCGATCCCGCACGGCTCGCTCCCGCATCCCCGCGCCTACGGCTGCTTCCCGCGCGTGCTCGGCAGGCTGCGGCGCCGCTACGGCGTGGCGCTCGAGACGCTCGTCGAACGCGTGACCTCGCTCCCCGCGCGGCGCTTCGGGCTGCGCGACCGCGGGGTGATCGCGCCGGGCGCCGCTGCCGACATCGTCGTCTTCGATCCCGAGCGCTTCGTCGACCTCGCGACCTTCGAGGATCCGAAGGCGCCGCCCGCGGGGCTCTCGTACGCGATCGTGAACGGGGCGCTCGCGGTAGACGGCGAGCGCTGCACCGGCGTGCTCGCCGGCGAGGCCGTTCCCGCGGGCGATCAGGCGATGAGGGGCTAGCCCGCGACGCTCTGCTCGACGGCGACGAGGGTGGGCACCAGCGCGGGCGCGGTCGGCACGGCGATCGTGGACGCGGCAACTCCGTCGTCGCGCGACGGCGCTGCAGCGCCGTCGCTACGCGAGGGCGCGTGGGGCGGCGTGACCGCGATCGGGGTCGCCGCCGGTGCGCGCCGGTCCGCTCGCACGATGCACACGCCCGCTTCGCTCTCCGCGTCCACGGCGATCGTGGTCTCGCCGCGCAGCCAGTCGAGCATCGCTTCGCCGGCGAGCTCGCGGCGCCATCCGCCGAGCAACGGGAGGTCCGGCTCCTCGGCGCGGTCGCCGGTGAGCCACCACGCGACGAGCGCGTCGATGTCGCTGCGGGTCGCGACGAAGCGCGCAGCGATGTTCGCCCCGCGACAGCCCGCCTGCACGATGCCGCTGAGGATCGCGGGCCACGCGCGGCCCTGCGGGGGGACCGGTGGCCGCTTCGGCTCCGCGGGCGGCGGATCGTCCAGCCCCTCGCGGACCGCCGCGAGGATCGCGTTCCCGTAGCGCTGGAGCGTCCCGTCGCCGAGCCCGCGCACCTCGCGCATCGTCGGCTCGTCCTCGGGTGGACGCCGGCAGAGCTCGAGCATCGTGCGGTCGTTCAAGATCCAGGAGGGCGGCCGGTTCGCGCGGAGCGCCTCGCGCTCGCGCCAGGCCGCCAGCGCGCGCAGCGCGCCCTGCGAGCGACGGCGCAGCCCGTTCCAGCCGCGCACGCGGCGGTACATCTGGTCGGGCGGCAAGCGCTCGGCCCACGCCTCGGCGAGGCGGTCGGACTCCTCGGCGACCCAGCCGAGCCGCCCCGCAGCCTCGAGGTCGGCGCGCAGCGCGCGCCACATGCGCGGCAGGTACCGCACGTCGTCGAGCGCATAGGAGAGCTGTTCGTCGGAGAGCGGGCGGCGCGACCACTCGGTGAACTGCGCGCCCTTGTCGATGCGTACGCCGCACACGCGCCCGACGAGCGCGCCGTACCCCACCTGGTCGCCCATCCCGAGGAACGCCGCGCCGATCTGCGTGTCGTAGACCTGCCGCGCCCGGATCCCGAACTGCTGCCCGAGCAGGGCGAGGTCCGCCTGTGCCGAGTGCAGGATCGTCTCGACCGCCGGCGAACCGACCACCTCGAGCACGGGTCGCGGATCCACCCGCAAGGGGTCGATGGCGGCAACCCCCGGCGCCTCGGGGTCCCCCCACGACACCTGCACGAGCGAGAGCTCTGCCACGTAGCGGCCGTCCGTCATGAACTCGAGATCGAGCGCAAACGAGCCAGCCGCCTCCAGCGCGCAGGCAATGGAGGCAACCTCAGAGCCGTCGACGACGGGCATCTCCGGGGGCGCGGACGTCATCACCGTCAGGATACGCCATGAGCAGGCAACGCGGCGCGCCCTCCGCGGCTCGCGCGCGAGGAGCGCATACGAATCGACCGCACGCCCCCCAGATCGGCGCGGGCCGGCCGAGAACGCCTCCCCGCTAGCGCGACCTCGCGATACCCCCGAGAGGTACTCGCCAGGGCGTCCTTGTATTATGTCGTGATTCGTGGGCAGCACGGGGTCGCTGGACGCCCCACCTACAATCGCGGCGCCAACCTTCCCACGCGCGCGAGAGGGGTGCCCCGCGATGAAGGCCGCCGTCTTCCACCAGGTCAAGCAGCCGCTCACCATCGAGCAGATCGAGATCGACGACCCGGGTGAGCACGAGGTCCTCGTACGGACGGTGGCCAGCGGTGTCTGCCACAGCGACCTGCACTTCGTCGAGGGCCTCTACCCGATGCGCACGCCGGCGGTGCTCGGCCACGAGGCCGCGGGGATCGTGGAACAGGTCGGCGCGGGCGTGACCGAGTTCAAGAAGGGCGAGCACGTGATCGCCTGTCTCTCGGTGTTCTGCGGGCACTGTGAGCGCTGCCTGAGCGGCGAGACGTGGCTCTGTCGCAACCGCCCCACACGCGGCGCGAACCAGACGCCGCGGCTGAGCAAGGCGGGCGAGGGCCTCACGCAGTTCGCGAACATCGGCTCCTACGCCGAGCGGATGCTGCTGCACGAGAACGGCGTCGTGAAGATGGACGACGACATGCCGTTCGCTCAGGCGGCGCTCATCGGGTGCGGGGTGACGACCGGGGTGGGCGCGGCGCTCAACACCGCGAAGGTGCAGCCGGGGTCGACGGTGGCGGTGTTCGGGGCCGGCGGCGTCGGCCTCGCGGCGATCCAGGGCGCCCGCATCGCCGGCGCGCGGAAGATCATCGCGGTCGACATGGTCGAGCACAAGCTCGCCACCGCCCGCGACCTCGGCGCGACCGACACGGTCGACGCCTCCCTGCAGGACCCGGTCGAGAAGATCCGCGAAATGACCGGCGGCGGCGCGGACTACACGTTCGAGGCGATCGGGCTGAAGACGGTCGCGGAGCAGTGCTTCGAGGCGATCCGCCCGGGCGGCACCGCGACGATCATCGGGATGATCCCGGTGGGCGAGAAGGTCGAGATCCCCGGCAGCGCGCTCCTCAGCGAGAAGAAGCTGCAGGGGAGCTCGATGGGCTCGAACCGCTTCAAGATCGACATGCCGCGCTACATCGAGCTCTACCGTCAGGGCCGACTCCGGCTCGACGAGATGATCACGAAGCGCACACCGCTGGAGGACATCAACGACCGCTTTCGCGCGATGAAGGACGGCGAGGTCGCGCGCAGCGTGATCATGTTCGAGTAGGAGGCGTAGCGACGACACTTCGTCGCAGCACACGACACGAGGGCGGCCGGCCGGCCGCCCTCGCCACTGTATCCGGGCCCGCCGCAGGCGGGCCGCACGAGGAGGAGCCGGTGGCGGCACCGACGTCGATCGAGATCCACGGGCGGTGCGACGCGGCGTTCGCGGCGGTGCGCGAGGCGTTCGAGCGCAACTTCACGGAGCACGGCGACGTGGGAGCGTCGGTCGCGGTCTGCCTGGACGGCGCACTCGTCGTCGACCTCTGGGCTGGCTGGGCCGACGCCGCGCGCACGCGGCCGTGGGGCCGCGACACGATCGTCAACGTCTTCTCGACGACGAAGGGGATGGTCGCGCTGGCGGCGCACATGCTCGCGGACCGTGGGCGGCTCGACTTCGAGGCGCCGGTCGCGCGCTACTGGCCCGAGTTCGCGCAGGCCGGCAAGCAGCGCATGCCGGTGAGCTACCTGCTCACGCACGAGGCGGGGCTCAACGTGCTCGAGGGGGACCTCAGCTCCGAGCAGGCGCGCGACTGGGAGACGGTCGTCGCCCAGCTCGCGCGCCAGGCGCCGCGGTGGGAGCCGGGGACGAAGCAGGGCTACCACACGGGCACCTTCGGGCACCTCGTCGGGGAGGTGATCCGCCGCGTCGACGGCCGGAGTGTCGGCGCGTTCGTGCGCGAGGAGATCGCGTCCCCGCTCGGCGTGGAGTTCCTGATCGGCTTCGGTCCGGAGGAGGATCATCGCGTCGCGGAGGTGATCAACGACGCGCGCACGCCGCCCGCGGCGGGGATCACGGCTGCGATCAGCGCGGTCGACTGGAACGGCCGCGCGGTGCGGGCCGCCGAGCTCCCGTCGGGCAACGGGCACACGAACGCGCGCGCGCTCGCACGGATCTACGGTGCGCTCGCCTGCGGTGGCGGGGTCGATGGCGTGCGCCTGTTGAGCGCCGCGGCGATCGAGCAAGCGCGGGTGGAGCGCGCAAACGGCGTGGATGCGACGCTCAGCGTGCCGACGCACCGCACGCTGGGGTTCATGCTGCCGTTCGCGGAGTTCGGCGACGCACGCCCGGCGGGGACGTTCGGCCACGCGGGCGCGGGCGGCTCGCAGGGCTTCGCGGACCCCGAGCGTCGGCTTGGCTTCGGCTACGCGATGAACCAGATGCTCTCGCCGCAGCCGGGCGAGACGCGCCCGCCGACGGGCGGGATGGACCCGCGGGGCCAGCGGATCGTGCAGGCGCTCTACCGCTCGCTCTAGGCGCTCCCGCCCGCGCGGGCCGCGGTGCACCACGCGCAGGCCATCCGGGCTCCGCGCCGACCGGCCGGCGCGCCGCCACGCCCGCTGCCGCGGGGCCGCTAGCGCCCCTCGAAGCGCGGGTCGCGCCGCTCCAGGAAGGCGCGCACGCCCTCCTTGAAGTCGTCGCTGGCGAAGAGCGGGCTCAGGTAGACCGCGAGATGGTCGACCGTGGTCTCGAACGTCTCCTCGAGCCCGAGCCGCATCATCCGCTTCGTCGCCTGCACCGCGAGCGGCGCGTTCTCCGCGATCTCGTGCGCCCATTCGAGCGCCGTCATCATCAGCGCCTCGTCGGGGACGACGCGGTTCACGAGCCCGAGCCCGAGGCACTCCTGCGCACCGAGCACGCGCCCGCGGAAGAGGATCTCGGAGGCGCGCCCCCACCCGACGAGCCGGGGCAGCAGCCAGTTCCCGCCGGACTCCGGCAGCACGCCGCGTTTCACCATCACCGGCGCGATCTTCGCGCTCTCGCCGGCGATGCGGATGTCGCACAGCAGCGCGAGGTCCATGCCGTAGCCCGCGGCGGCGCCGTTCAGCGCGCAGATCACGGGCTTGTCCATGCGGTGCAGCACCACCGGCGGCGCGTCGCGCAGGTCGAACGGCTGCCACGCCCGGCGCGCCGCCGCCTCGCCGCCCGAGGACGCACGCTGCTGGTCGACGAGGTCGAGCCCCGAGCAGAACCCGCGGCCGGCGCCGGTGAGCAGGACGACGCGCACCCCGGGGTCGCGGTTCGCCGCCACGAGCTGCTCGGAGAGCGCCCGCAGCATCGGCCCGCTGATCGCGTTGAGCCGGTCAGGACGGTTGAGCGTGAGCACGAGCACGTACCCGTCGCGCTCGGCGAGCAGCTGCTCCGTTCCGGTGCTCGTCGCCTCCGCGGTCATGCGCCCCTCCTTCGACGGGGTCACCTGGCCCTCGCTAGCGGCTCACCGCGGAGCGGTAGTCCGCGTACGGCCCGTCGCGCCAGGCCAGCGCGTCCTTGAGGCCGCCCTCGCGCATCTTGTCCGACCACGTGTACGACTGCGACGTGAAGGTCCCCGCGGCGTCGAGGTCCGTGCTCGCGTGCACCGACGAGTAGATCCCCATGTTCTCGTGGAAGCGGTTCATGTGGATCTTGAGCATCGCGAGGTGGTCCGCGGGCAAGATCGCGATCCGCTCCGCGAGCGCGAGCGTGCGCTCCTCGAGCTGCTCCACCGGGCAGGAGAAGTTCGCCATGCCGATGCGCGCGGCCTCCTCACCGGTGATGTTGTCGCCCGTGTAGAAGAGTTCCTTCGCCTTCCGCATCCCGATCAGCAGCGGCAGGATCATCGACGTGCGCGTCCCGGCGAAGCGCAGCCCCGGGTGACCGAAGCGCGCGTCGTTCGCGCACGTCACGAGGTCCGCCATCATCGACAGCTCGCAACCTCCTGCGATCGCGTAGCCGTGAACCTGCGCGATCGTGATCTTCTGCAGGTTCCAGAAGTACATGTGGATGTTCGTGATGCGCTGCATGCCCGCGCGCACGCCCTGCCAGAGGCGGCGCCCCTTTTCGTCGCTCATCCGGAACGCGCGCACGATGGCGTCGGCGCCGGTTCGCTGTGCGGGCGTGAGGTCGTAGCCCGCGCTGAACGTGCGGCCCGCGCCGCGCACGACGAGCACGCGCGCACTGTCGTCCGCCTCGAGGTCCTCGAGCGCGTCGCGGAACTCGAAGAGCAGCTCCTGCGAGAGCGCGTTCATCTTCTCGGGACGGTTGAGCGTGACGCGCGCGATGCGCCCGTCGGTCCCGACACGATCGATCAGCAGGTTCTCGTACTCGCGCGCCATCTCCGCGTCCTTGTCGCTGCGGGGGGTTCCGGGTCGATCAGCCGGCCGAGTATACGCGCGACTCCCCGCGCACAGAACCCGGAACGCCCCGCAGGTAGGACGTAGGCGAGAGCTCGTTAGGATGGTCGTGAGTGGAGGCAGCGATGGCACGCGAGCGCACCCCGGAGACCATCATCGGCGAGATCCGCGGGCTGCTCGACGACGACCCGATGTGGGTCGACTTCGAGAACCGCGACGACGAGCTGGTCAGCTACCTGCTCCGCGAGGGATCGCGCGGCACGTCCCACGTGAGCTCCTCTGGGAGTACACCGCGACCAGGTGGGAGGAGCTGTACGCGCCCGAGGAGGAAGAGGTCGAGGGGTAGCGGAGCGCCGTGACCGCCGCCGTGATGGCGCTCCGCCGTGCGAACCCGCCCCGCACGCCGCAAGGCCCGCGGCGATGCCGTCGTTAGAGCTGCTCCGGGCGCGCGCCCGCGCGCAGCTCGAGGCGAACAGCCGCGAGGCGACGCTGAACGGCCGCCGCCACCGCTTCACCGTCCCCGCCGTCGCGTCCTATCCGTTCCAGTGGTTCTGGGACTCGTGCTTCCACGCGATCGCCTGGGTGCACTTCGACGTCGAGCGCGCGGCCGACGAGCTGCGGGCGCTGCTCGCCTGGCAGCGGCCGAACGGCTTCATCCCGCACGTCGTCTTCTGGGACCGCCGCCACACGATGAACCGCAGCTGGCACTGGCTCGAGTCGCGAGCCTGGGTCGGCGCGCCCTTCGTCCCGGTGGCGGCCGGCAAGCCCGCGACGAGCGAGCTGATCCAGCCGCCCGTGCTCGCGCAGGCGCTCGAGCGCGTCTTCGACGCCGGCGGCGGCGATGAGGTCCTGCGCGACCTCCTGCCCGGCGTGACGCGCTACCACCGCTGGCTGCTCGCCGAGCGCGACGCCGACGACGACGGCCTCGTCTCGATCGTCGCGCCGTCCGAGTCGGGCCTCGACTTCAGCCCGGCGTACGACGCCGCGCTCGGGCTGACGCGCAACCCGGGGGCGCTGCGGCTGAACGCCGCGATGCGCCTGGTCACCCTGCGCAACAAGCTCCGCGGCTGGTCGGCGCACCGCATCCTCCACGCACCCGGGTCGTTCGCCGTCGAGGACGTGCTCGTGAACAGCTGCCTGATCGCGGGCCTCACCGCGCTGGCGCGGCTGGCGGAGGCCGCGGGCGACACGGAGGACGCCGCGTGGGCGGGCGCCCAGGCGGAGCGCTCCCTAGACGCGCTCCTCGAGCGCTCCTACGACCCCGCCGCGGGCACCTTCTGGAACCTGAACGGCCCCTACGAGGAGCCGGCCACCGTGCACACGATCGTCTCGCTGATGCCGCTCATGTTGCGCATGCTCCCCCGCGCGGTCGCGGAAGAGCTCGTTGATGGCCAGCTCACGCGCCCGGACCGCTTCTGGCCGCGCTATCCGGTCCCCTCGGTCGCGCTCCACGAGCCCGAGTTCCGCGCCGACAGCCGCGTCGACGGGCGTGAGCGCATCTGGCGCGGCGGCACCTGGGTGAACACGAACTGGTTCCTCGTCCATGGCCTGCGCCAGCACGGCTTCGACGACGAGGCGAACGAGATCCGGGCCGCCACCCTCGAGCTCATCGAACGACACGGCTTCCGCGAGTACTTCGATCCGCTGAACGGCGCCCCCGGCGGGGCGCAGGGCTTCGGCTGGTCGACGCTCGCGATCGACCTCTGACGTGCCAGCGCGCACGTATACTCCGCACATGAGCGCCATCGACCCCGTCACGAAGCTCTCGCTGACGGTCGTCTCCGACTTCATCTGACCCTGGTGCTACGTCGGCCTCGTGGAGGTCGAGCGCATCTACCGGGAGTGGGACGTCGCGCTGCGCTGGGCGCCGTTCCTGCTCGACCCATCGATCCCACCCGAGGGTCGCCAGCGCAAGCCGCAGACGAGCGCGGACACGCCGAGGAACCACCTCGAGCTGATGGGCGAGCAGCGCGGGATCGAGTTCCGGCGGGGCCGCACCTTCACACCGAACTCGCACCGGGCGCTGCAGGCGGCGGAGTTCGCGGCGAACCACGGCACGCCCGAGCAGGTGCTCGCATACCATCGCGCGCTCTTCAAGGCGAATTTCACGGACTTCGAGGACATCTCGCGGGCGGAGGTGCTCGTGCGCGCGGCCGCCGACGCGGACCTCGACGGCGACGCCCTCGCGCGGGCGCTGGACGCGGACGAGTACCGCGCGCGGGTCGACGAGGGCATCGCGCACTCCTACGAGGCCGGCGTCACCGGGATCCCGACATTCATCTTCGACGACCGCTACGCGGTCGTCGGCGCCCAGGAGTACGCGACCTTCGCGCAGGTGCTCGTGCGGCTCGGGGCGCAGCGCCGCGACGGGGCCGCGGGCACGTAGCGGGGCCCCCGCATCTCCCGCCGGCGGGGCTACGGGAGCACCCCGCTCTCCCGCAGCAGCTTGAGCGTCCCCCGCAGATCCTCGAGCCGGCTCAGCTCGAGCGCGGGCGGACGGATCTCGGCCAGCGGCTGCAGGTCCGCGCTCGGCTTCACCGCCGCGATCACCGGGTACTCGAACGTCTGCTCGGCGAAGTACCGCTGCGCGCTCTCCGAGAGCAGGTACTCGAGCAGCCGCTTCGCACCGTCCGCCTTCGAAGGCCTCAGGATGCCCGCGCCCGCGACGTTCACGAGCGTGCCGACGTCGCCGGGCGCCGTGAAGTAGTTGCGCGCCTTGAAGCCGTCGCCGCGCTCCTTGAGGAAGTTGTAGAGGTAGTAGTGGTTCACGAACCCCGCGTCGATCTCGCCCGCGCCGACCGCTTCGACGATCGCCGTGTTGTTGGGGTAGTCGACCACGCCGTTCGCCTTCATCCCGCGCAGCCACGCGCGCGCGGCGTCCTCGCCACGGTCGACGCGCAGCGCGGTCACAAACGCCTGGAACGACCCGTTCGTCGGTGCCCATCCGATGCGGCCCTTCCAGCGCGCGTCCGTGAAGTCGAGGATCGACTTCGGCAGGTCCGCCGGCCGCACGCGCTCCGTGTTGTAGACGACCACCCGCGCCCGGCCCGAGAGCGCCACCCAGTGACCGGTCTCCGAGCGGAATGCGGCGGGGACGCGCGAGAGCAGCGCCTCGTCCAGCGGCGCGAAGAGCCCGGCCGACTGCACCGCCCCGAGCGCGCCCGCGTCCTGCGCGATGAACAGGTCTGCGGGGGTGCGGTCCCCCTCCTCGAGCAGCGTCGCCGCGAGCTCCGAGGTGGAGCCGTACTTCACCGCCACCTTGACGCCGGTCTCCTTCGTGAAGCGCTCGAGCAGCGGTGCGATCAACGCCTCGTTGCGGCCGGAGTAGACCGTGACCTCCTCGTCGTCACCGCACGCGGCGGCGAGCAGGCCGAGCAGCCCGCCCAGGATGAGCACGCGCAGCGCTCTCCTCATCTTGCCTCCTGCCGTCCTGCATTTGGTGGAGCAAACAAGTTGCGTTAGGATCAACTAATAAGCAACCATCGTGCACATGAACACTACGAGCTGTTCCCAGCATCCGCGGAGAGGCGTGAGCTACGTTCACGCGGGACGTTCGGGCCCTGCGCACGGGACAATGGGTGGTTG
>Ga0194121_10002298_pt1 | contig 30564 bp, 24 predicted proteins | sample TA2MahCa50mmetaG_FD_148609 | JGI IMG/M metagenome (GOLD analysis project Ga0194121, IMG submission 148609) | Freshwater microbial communities from Lake Tanganyika, Tanzania - TA2015020 Mahale Deep Cast 50m | ecosystem: Environmental > Aquatic > Freshwater > Lake | place: Tanzania: Lake...
ATCAGCAATAAGGACCAAAGTACTTGGAAGAGGCATATGGTATAACCCATTAATCATATCGGTAGTAATACAAGGCGAACACTCTGTTAAGCCATAGCCCTCTACAAGCTTACTATGTGTTAAATGCTCCCATTCATCTCTAACTCCTGGTTGTGTTTTCATCCCACCTGCTACAGTCAATTTTAGAGAGGAGAAATTGAGTTTTCTAAACTTTGAATTAGCCAACAACTTCTCAAAAAGCGTATGTATACCTATCAAACAGGTAGGCTTACATCTACGAAACTCTTTAACAAATTTGGAAATGTCTCTAGGATTTGTAACAAATATGGATTTTGCCCCTAACTTAGCCATTGTAAACAATCCAACTAAGCCAAAAATATGGTAAAAAGGCAATGGCATCATAATACGTTCTGCTTTTTCTTCTAAAGAGAGACGTATGATGGGATACATTTGCAAAAAATTAGATATAAGATTTAGATGAGATAAAACTGCTCCTTTGGATACACCTGTTGTACCACCCGTATATTGCAAAAAGGCTGTATCAGATGCTTTTAATACAACAGGCTTAAAAATAACTTTTTTACCTTTTGCAAGCACATCCTTAAAGGATATTGCCTGAGGTAAATGATATTTGGGTATCAGCTTTTTAATACGTTTGATGGCAAAATCAATAAATCTGCCTCTCACAATACCCAACATATCCCCTACTTTGGTAATAATAATAGTCTGTATGGCTGTATCTGGTAAAATTTCAGTCAATTTGTGTGCAAAGTTTTCCAGTACAACAATAGCAGACACCCCAGCATCTTTAAGCTGATACACCATTTCATAAGCCGTATATTGTGGATTTATATTTACCACAACCAAACCAGCACGCAACATCCCAAACACCACAATCGGATATTGCAACAAATTAGGGAGTTGAATGGCGACAGGTGAACCTACTGTTAGATTTGTGTATTGCTGGAAGTAAGCAGCAAAATCTCGGGATAATCGATCTACAGTATCAAAAGTAAGTACCTTTTTCATATTTTCATACATAGGTAATCCTTTGTTATTGGCAAAAAATTCTTCCATAAAATCCACTAAGGAAGTATACCTAGTACAATCTACTGCAGAGGGTACAGAAGAAGGATAATGATTAAGCCAAGGTGTCAACATGATGGTATCAATTTGAATTGACGTACTACAACAATACACAAATCTTATATCTTATAATAAGACATCTTATCATACTTAAGATAAACAAATATAATTGTTTTCTCCTGAACTATGGATAGCTTTATCAGATAAATCGGATTAAAATAGCACTACGATAGTCATAATTTCACTCAAACTTAGTGAACAGAACCTTGTTGGTTTAGAGCGTGAAGGTAAGGCAGGTTGGGTGCTTTGGATATTGTCGTTAATATTGTTGTCTTTTAAGGCTTCAAAAAGTAGCCAACTTTACACCTTATATACCTGAATTCCTTACACATTCTTATTTTTTATACTAATTTCCAATTAGTATAATCCAGATCTAAGGTTAGAAGCCATTATAATCAACCCTGGAGGAGATTCATATAGCTACATCAAAAAAAATAGCCAATGGTATAAGGCTGATGATGTGACAATAGCTCAGGTAAATGAACATGAAATGCAAAAAATAACAATAGAAGTAGATATGCTGCCCTTGCATCAAAAATCAAATACTTAAAAATTTATCTAAGCTGAATCAAAATCTTAGGATGATCTACAAGTATAGCTGTACCAGCTTTCAAAGATTGCTTGTATACATTACCATGGATGTCTCCTTCTATTGCCACCTCTAATCCAAGACTCTCTAAGAGAAACAATGCATCACGCAACTTCTTATGCAACACATTGGGGATCAATCGTTGCAATTGCATAGCAACAACTTGAGATTGTCTATCAATAGCTTTTTTATTGAGAGAAACAAGTATATCTGACATACTAGCATCTACCAAGGATGCTGTACCGATAGGCTCTCTTCCATATACATCCTTGCCTGCAATCCGATCTACTATTTTTTTGAAAATCGGTGCTGGCACTTCAGCACCAAAACGATATTGTTCTCCTTGCGGACTATCTACTACAATGATACAACTATACTGTGGCTTATCTGCTGGAAAATACCCTGCAAATGATGTGAGATGATTGTTAGAATAGCTTCCATCAACCAATTTTTCAGCTGTTCCTGTTTTGCCTGCTATTTTGTAAAATCCATATTTTAAATTCCGGGCCAAGCCTCTCTCCACCGTACCTTCTAACATGGATCTAAGCTTGTGTAAGGTTGCCTCAGAACAAATTTTTTCCTTTAAAACAATAGTTGGGAACTCTTTTCTCTGCCCATCTGCAGACCGAATGCTCCGTACAAGCATTGGTTTGACCATCTTACCATTGTTGGCTACAGCATTATACAAAGTCAATATGTGCAATGGTGTTATTTCTAGATTGTAACCAATCGACAACCATGGAAGCGAAACTTTACTCCACATGCTACTTTTTGGTGTAACCACATAAGGCTTACCTTCTCCAACCAACTCAATACCCAACGGACGGTGTATACTCAACGCTTCTATGTAATCTATAAATTTTTGAGGATTGGTACCAAATATTTCTTGAACAGCTATAGAAATACCCACATTAGAAGAGTTTTCAAATACTTCTTGTAAGCTTAGCAACCCATAGCCCCCTTTTTTGACATCTTTCATCCATCTATTATGAAACTGAACAGTGCCATTACCCGTATCAATCGTTTTATTCAGTGACCACCCAGATTCTTCCAACAAAGCCAACATAGATATCAATTTGAAAATAGAACCTGGTTCTACACTACCTTGATTACCTACGGCATAATTATACAATTCTGCATAGTCCCCAGAGGGGGTACGGGACAAATTGGCCATGGCCTTAATGCCTCCTGTAGATACTTCCATAACCACAGCACAACCATGCTGAGCATTGGTTTCTCTCAGCACATCTAATAAGCTATTTTGTGTAATATCTTGTAAATGAATGTCTATAGTTGTTTCTAAATCAGAGCCATGCATAGGAGGCACTACAACACCTTCTTGTACCTGCCTCCAATTCCCTCCCACAACTTTTTGATAGAGCGCTTGGCCATCTAAACCCCTGAGCACTTTATCAAAAGCATATTCTAAACCAAAGCCACCTATCTCTCTATGCATACCTATGGTCCTTTTAGCTAGCTCTTTAAAAGGATTGTAGCGCCTATGTTCTACCTGAAAAACAACTCCTCCTTTATACCTGCCATGTTCAAAAATAGGCCACTTTTGCATCTTCTCTTTGGCTTCATGGTTGATATAACGACTATTTAACAAAATATATTTCTTTTTTTTGTTGCGGGCACCAGTAATGCGCTTTTTATAGGTCTCAGGAGTATGGTCTCCAAAAAAAGAGGCCAACTGCTGACTGAGTGCATCGATGCCTGCATGGAATACTGAATCAGAAACAATAGTAGGATCTAATCCAACTCTATATAAGGGCAATGACGTAGCCAATAGACTTCCATCATCAGCATAAATATTTCCCCTAGAGCCAAGAATGGGTTTATAAATCAATTGAGTCACTTGCGCACAAGTACGCCATTGATTGCCTTTGATAAACTGCAAATGTATGATCTTTCCTATAATGGAAAACATGATCAAGAGCACCAACAACAATACAATTCGAGCACGCAATAAAATGTCTCTAGTAAAAATCATTTCGGCTTTACTTTGATGGTATAGGGAGGTACCTTACTCTCATAAATTGCCATAATGGACACTCTCTTGGCAATTTCTGACTGTTGAATGGTAGACATATATTGGGATTGTAATTCCATATATCGTACCCGAAGCTCATCTACAATCGGTTGCAATTGGTTGATCTTATGCAATGTTTTTTCTTGATAATGACTATTCCAAACATAAATCAATACTAGAAAAAAAAGATAGAGCAAACGCAATACATACATACTAGAAAAACCATTAAAATAGCTACTACTCAAGCGCATGAATGACTTGTCTAATAAACCAAATAAGGTCATTTTATCTGGGGATTTGTATCTATTTGGCTCCATCTTTATATGGATCAATATAGCATGAAAGATTCTCCATCAGTCCATGCACCATAATCAAGCAATAAATTATGGACCTGCTTTCTTAGGATGGGCAAATGAGTCAACATCTCACCAGGAGTATCAACATTACTTTCTGGTACTACTGAAGCATGCATACTCCTCATAGCATAAGCTAGGGGCGTATTACAGGATAAAGAGGTCTTCTCTCCCTTGCTCTTGGATAAGAATTTAGTTGATTTTTGGACTTTTTTAGAAGGTATTTTGAATCCAACACTTCCATGACACAGCTGCGCAGCGTAATCTAATGGTAGTACCCTAGCACGATCTCTATGGTTGACATTTGCTTTACCCAAAATCAGGACATGTAATATAGATAAATCAGCTCGTGCCATGGCATTGTATAATGCAGTCCGACTATCAGCATCTTCTTGATCTACATTTGCTTTATTTTGCAATAAATACCGTACCATCTCTGCAGGTGCCCTCATAACTGCACACCGCAAAGGAGTTAGATGATACAGACTCTCAGCGTTCACATCTGCCCCATATTGGAGTAATAACCTTACCATACCTATGACAAAATTATTCACTGCCAAATGCAAAGGCATTGTTAAATCAGGGATAGAAGGTTGATTGGGATCAGCTCCTTTGCATAACAATAGCTCTGCTAGAGGCAAATTATTATTGCGAACTGCACTATGTAAAGAAGGAAGTGATTCTTTAGAACCAAGACTTAATATTTTATTTGACAAAACATTACATTGCAATAATTGCTGTGCAACCTGAAAATGATTACATGCTATACCTTCATTGAGTGGGTATGCCTTCATAAGCATAGAACATGTTACAAGTTGTTCTAAAGGCATTTGTAGGTTTTGGATGTATTTTAAATCCCCTTTCCTACACGCGTTCATAAACGATTCTATCAATTGCAAGTCTATTTTATAGTCTTTTTTACAAACAAGGCAACTATTGGATAGCTCACATAGAGAACGATTGTATACTTCTTTTACCCAACATTTTAAACAACGTTGATGGTTTTCTTCACAAATACTAAAACAAGAATTATCTTTTTTTGCACATATACTACATATAGATCCATCGGTATTGTAACCAATATAACTAGAAATTGATTCTGGTTCATTCAGACCAACTTTCAACATCGAGCATTGATTTTCAGATACACTTAATCTTTTCTTTTTTGGAAACATATCATATGTTGCAGGTATACATCCAAAATTTATAACTACCCACATACGCATAAAATAAATGCATAACTTTTTAAGCATCATCATAATGGTACAACATTTAGAAATTTGAACTGCTATAGACTAGATACGTATCTACAAATAATCTACTATTTTCCAAAAATACTTGCAATGAAATAGAGCATAATTTGGCGTTATATCCCTAAAATTACTTAGGGACCAATCTGTAAAAAATTATACACAATAAAGAGAAAATAATATTAGGCATCCATATATCTAGTAAGGGGTGCTCACTTTGTATTTCTACTACTGTCTTAGCAGATAAAAAGAGGGCGATATACAGACATGCTAACGCAAAACCTAATGTAATTTGTCTACCGACTCCTTTTCTAGGTTTATGTACTGCAACCAAAAAACCTAAAGCAATCAGAATAAGTATGGCAAAAGGAGTCATATATCGAACATGCTTTTCTGCTATAAAAAAACTTACTGTTTCATCTCCCTTATTCAAGAGTTTCTGAATATGCAAATCCAATTCTGATAAGGTAAGCCCCTCTTTTAGAGAAGGGTTGATCTCAAAATCTTCGGGATCTAAAGCCAATGATAGGGGCAGCTTATAACCTTCTTCTAGGGTTTCACCTTCTGAAATAAGTAGGCGTTTTTTCCAGAAAATCAACTCCCACATTTTATTTTTTTTATTCCATATAGTTTTTTGCGCAGAAATATTCTCTTTTAAGACCCCATCTTGGAAGGTATCCACACTTACATCGTAGCCAGTATCACTATAACTATGGTACTTAGAAATATACATATATACTTCAGGACCTACCTTTAAGTACAATGAATCTGATTTATTCAAGAACCCTATGTCAAAGTATTTGGTTTCAAACTCAATTCTTGCTTTGTTGGCATCTGCAAGCATCCACCCTGTCAGATAAAAATTTAACCCTGTTAGCAACAAGGCAATCGCTAAATAGGGAACCGCAAGACGATGAAAACTAATACCACCACTTAACATAGCAATGATCTCTGACCGTTGAGTAAGCCTAGTTGTAACCCAAATAGTAGTGGCAAAAACAATAATAGGAGCTAGGAAATTAGCCATAAATGGCAGCAACGTACAATAGTAATTGACTATTGCCTGCAAAGGAAGTTGGTGTTTTCTAAAATAGAAGGCATTATCCGCTGCATGAATCAGAATAATCAGCAAAATAATAACCCCAAGAATAAGACAAAGGGTAGAAAAAAACCTTTTTAAAATATAGCTATCTAATAATTTCATGTTTACGATGTAAACGGTTAAATTTTTGTCATAATTGTATTAAGGATATGCTTTTTCCATATCGTAAAACTATTTTTTGCAATTTCTTCTCTTGCTTTGGAAACCAACCATAAATAAAAAGATAGATTATGCACACTCGCCAAATAAGCACCCAACAATTCTTTGTTAATAATAAGATGATTCAAATAAGCTTTTGAATAATTGCTGCTTACATAACTACCTAGAAAACCATCAATCGGGGTGAAATCATCTTTCCATTTTTTATTGGTAATATTGATTATACCTTGTGTGGTAAAGAGCGTTCCATTGCGTCCATTCCGTGTGGGCATAACGCAATCAAACATATCCACTCCAAGTGCAATGCATTCTAAAAGATCCCGAGGAGTTCCCACTCCCATAAGGTAACGGGGTTTTTCCTTGGGTAAAATGCCACAAACCAGTTCTGTAATTTCATACAATTGCCCTGTAGGGTGACAAACACCACCTATGGCATTACCAGGTCTATTAGCATGGGCTATGGTTTCTGCTGAAAGCATGCGTAAATCTTTATAAATACCTCCTTGAACAATCGGAAAAAGCACCTGATGTGCATTTTTTTCATCTGTTGTCCCATCAAAATAGTCGCATCCTCGCTTAAGCCAACGATGGGTACGTTCCATAGAGGACTTGGCATAGCTATAGCTACATGGATAAGGTGTACATTCATCTAAAACCATCATAATATCTGAGCCAATCTTTCTTTGTACATCCACTACAGATTCTGGTGTAAATAAATGACTAGACCCATCTATATGAGAACGGAAAGTAGCACCTGCTTCTGTGAGTTTACAATTCCTAGACAAAGAATATACCTGATAGCCTCCACTATCGGTAAGTATAGGACGGTTCCACCCCATAAAAGCATGAAGACCACCAGCACCATCTAATATTTCTGTTCCAGGACGTAGATAAAGATGATACGTATTGGCTAAAATAATATCTGCCTGAATTTGTTCTGCCAATATATTTTGCGGAATAGATTTTACAGATCCTAAGGTTCCTACAGGCATAAAAATAGGAGTACGAATCTCTCCTCTACTGGTAACAATACGCCCTACTCTAGCCTTAGAGTAGGCATCTTCATATTCTATAAAAAATTGCACTGAACTAGAATGTTTGTTTTAATGCATACAAAATATCAAAGCCCTTTTGCCATTAACGCAAACTAGGACCAACACTAAAATGCAGTTCAAAGTTATTCCTAGAAGGATGTTTCTGGTTGATAGAATCGACTCTATATCCTAGATCTATCCCAAACATAGGGATAATAGGTATAGGCATATTAATACGCATACCAAGACCTATAGATTTCTTCATATCCAAGAGATTATAATGTTGATACGTTCGCCAATTGTCTGCCATCTCTAAAAAGCTTAATAAATAAATACATGCAGGGACTACCATAATAGGATAACGCAATTCTGCAACAAATTTATGATACAACACCCCTCCTTCTATATTATTTTCATAATTTTTAGGGGTTAGGCTCCCATTGGGATAGCCACGAAGTGGTATAAAATCATAACCTAGTATGCCAGCATCCATCATATCCATAGAGGTTCCTCCCATATAAAATCTTTGAAAAGGACCTATAGTTTTTTTTGAAAGACTCCATAAAAGTCCAATGTGTCCCCTAAAATTTAATACAAAATTAGCTGGTAAATGCTGAAAAAATGAAGCATCTGTCATAAACTTTCCAAATTCTTTTAAAGTCGGAGGTAGAGACTGGGTTCCTTTATACCCTAATGCAGTATAAGGAGGGGTAAAAACGAAAAAATGAGACCAGGACCACCCACCAGTAGGAAAATGAATATGATTGATGCTGCTACGCAGCAACGTAATATCTAAACTGAAATCATGCAATTTTCCTGATCTCTTTTTAAGATCATCAAATAATTTATAATATCGATAAATCTGATGATGATAATCCATACCCACATGAAATTCCCAATATTTACTAATTTTTTGTCCCAAACTGATGCGACCACCTGTCGAAGCAGTTATACTCTTTTCATATTCTAAGGTAGCAAATGGAAAAAGCATGGCAGATATTGCCTTATCTAGAGGATTCTTTTGAGCATGCTGATAGACTTGATAAGAACTATTTATATTGCAAGAAAAAAGATAACGTTTGCCTTTTATCCACAGCCAAGGTTCTTTAAAACTAAAACTAATGTTCTTATAATCTTGTCCACGTAACGAAGCTGTTAGATGAAGCTGTTGAGCAGCTCCTATGGGTACCTTACCCATAAAGAGGTTTCTTACAGAAACATTCTTAGACCCCAAAACCAATGAGAATACAATACCATGGTCATAAGTTCCCTGTAATTTAAAGTCAAATTTAGGTTGTTCTTTTACATGATAGGTAATATCAACACTGTTTTTTTCTTCATTTGGATGTACTTCTGGAAATAATTTTTTGGGATCAAAAAAATCTAACATCGCTAAATTTTGTAACGATTCTATGACGCGACTGCGATTGTATTTTGCACCTGGAATTGTTGTTAACTCACGACGAATAACTGTATCATGAGTTAGCGTATTACCTGAAATATTTACTCCTTGAATGGTTGCTTGCTTTCCTTCAAATAATCTAATCTCTAGATCTATCTGATCACCTTCTATGCTTGTTTCAATAGCCTCTGCACGAAAAAAAACATATCCATTATTAGTATAAAGGTCGGCAATAGTTGGCTCAGTGGTACCAGGAGCTAGCCTACTGTTGATATGTATGGGATCATATATATTTCCATCTTTCAGATTCAACAGACTATTGAGTTCTTCGTCACTATATAGGGTATTGCCAACCCAACGAATGCGACGAATTTTATATTGTTTTCCCTCTTCAATAGTCCATTCGATATGCAGCTTTCCAGTTTGAGATTCACGCAAACGTTCTTTTACAATATTCATATCTAGAAATCCCTGAGAATGGTAAAAAGAAATACAATTTGTTTTCGCTTTTAAATATTTTTCTTCTGTAAAAGTCGAAGGAAATAAGCAAACATGTGTAGAAAAATAATAGATACAGTCATCGATTTTTTTAGGAAGTCGATTCAATATTCCCCCTTTTTTGAAAGGTTGTAAGGTAATTATTCGTTTGAAAAGATCCTTAAAAAGTGTAAAGTGAGGCGCAGGTTTAAGTTCTTTAAGTTTATAAACCAAAAAATCAACATGAAAATGATCATTGCCTATAAAGCTAATTTTATCTACCATTCTTTTTTTACCTTTTTGTATGCTAATTTTTAATATTTTTTTAGCTGGCTCTACAGTAGGAAGTAAATCTAAAGAAACGGTTGTCTGAGTAAACCCTTTTTTAGAGAAAAAGCTTTGAATTTCTGTCCTTTTTTGATGCAAAAAAAGCGGAGATAAGGCAACATTTCCTGAAATATGCATATGCTCTAAAAGCGCTTTTTTTTCTTTTAACGTTACCCCTTCTATAACACAGCTCTTGAGTTTCTGATATTCTTCTACCTGGATAACCAAAGAGGCTAATCGATTGAGATCATCAACATTAGATAGATAAATTTCAACAGATTTAATCCATGGATTTTGAGAAATTTTTTTAACTGCTTTTTGAACTTGTTTAGAGGTAGGATTCAAAACCATACCTTCTTGAAGGCCAGAAAGACCAATCACTGCACTATGAGCTAGTACACTATTGCCCAATACTTGAATGTTGCGTATAGTATAATCTACATGACCAAAAGCTGAGAGTATACCTGTCAAACAGGCTAAAATTATAAACTGCCTCAAGTGCTTAATACTCATATCCATCATTAGAGTAAATAATAAAAAATGTTGAACGTAATTAGTTTTTGATTCAATGTTGGCAACAATACCAATAGAGCTTAGAAAGAAAAATAGGTCTAAGTCTATATTATCAACATAGAATCACCATATAGAAAGAATCTATATCCTTCGGTAATAGCTTCTTCATAAGCTTTTAAAATCAGCTCTTCTCCTCCAAATGCTGCTACACTGATCAGAGACCTTGATGAAGGCAAATGAAATTGAGTCAATAAACTGTTGCAGATTTTAAATGAATAGGAAGGTAATATCAATTGATTTTGCCAATCATTTTTTGGCTTTAACTGACAAGAAACTGACACAGAAGATTCCATAGCACGCAAAACAGAAGTACCTACAGCACAAACTTTTTTCTTATTATCTAAAGCAACATTCACAACATCTGCTGTTGCTTGGCTGATGCTAAAATATTCAGAAGAAGGACGCACCTTAGTAAGATCTTCCATATCTATGGTTTTTAACTCACCCAACCCAATATGTAAAGTAAGTGGCACTACAGAAACATTATGCAATGCGAAATACTTCAATAAATAATGGGTAAAATGCAAACTGGCAGCGGGAAGCACAATCCCTCCAAGTTGTTTGCTAAAAATAGAATGGTAGTATTGCTTATCTTCTGGCTCAGAGGGACGTCCTATTTGAGTAGGTAAAGGCATTTGTCCAATTTCTTCAATAAACGCATCACAATCTTCTTGTTTGCCGTGAAATAGTAACTTAAGTGTTCTACCTCTAGAAGTAGTATTGTCTATGATTTCAGCTTCCAATTCACCATTCCCAAAATATATCCTATTGCCTACACGAATTTTGCGAGCGGGCTCTACGATGGTATCCCACAAAGATTCCTCATGATTTAATTGACGCAACAAAAGTACCTCTACCTGTGCATTTGTTTTCTCCTTATAACCATACAATTTACAAGATGTTACTTTGGAATCATTGACGACCAACGTATCTCCTGCGGAAAAATATAATGAAAAATCCCTAAACGTTTTGTGTTCTATATGCCCGCTATCTTTGTGTACAACCATCAGGCGAGCATCTTCTTTCGGATAAATGGGATATTTAGCAATAAAGTGTTCTGGTAAAGAAAATTTAAAATTGGATAATTTCATAAACTTATGCATTTAAAATTAAAATGTTTTTCTTTTAAGACAAGATACATTCTATGTATAGTGGATAACTAGATTAATAAAAAGAAAGCATTAGCATGCAACGCAATCTTTGAAGCAACCTTAAAACAAAAAACCAATATCAAGGCAAATAAAATGATTGTGGATATAAACTTTACCACTTAGCTGATCTTGCTTATGCACAACACCAAAAAGATCTAAACAGAAGCTTAACCCAACTGTTACACTACTATTAAAACTAAAATCATACTTGACTCCGGTTCCTAAAAGCAAAAATAAGTCAAATAAATTGGTTTTATCTATAAAAGGCAAAATCTTGTTTTTCAATGAATGTATGGGTCTAGTAAATAAACGCATCGACAAAATGGGGCCTAACTTAAAATAAAGGTTTGTATCAATCCGCAACTCATTCGTATGGCATCTCAATAAGCAAGGAATACCTGCATAATGTATGGTATGCTTTTCGTCTACAACTGATCTAGATGCATCAGATGAATCATCTAAACTAGAGGAGTTATTGCGGATTACACCAAGATGGCCTATGGTATAACAAAAACCGGTACTGATACTACAACGTTCTTGTATTGGAAAATAATAGGATGTCATGAAAGACATACCTAAAGCAGCTCCTTTACTATCCACTACAGGCTCTTGGGTAGAATACATTCTGTTGAAAGACACAGCAGGAGAACATTCAATGCCAAATCGATTAGATACAGCATAAACCCTGGGATGCCCCATACAAAAATATAGAACAAATAATAATATTGGTAATACGCTCATACGCCCCTACATTTAGATCCATGTATATTAGACCTGTTGCAACAGGTTACTTTTACTAGTCCAAGTACAACCATGCTCATGCACCCCTGCTCCAGCTGGCTTCACAACAGGTCTATTATAACGAAAAGTTTTCATTATTGTAATGAACAAATTTGTTGAAAAAATAGCATCATTCCAACCAAACATGCACACCTGTTTGGGTTTCTTGGAAATTTACTAGTGGTTTTTTCTTATTTTTAAATGGATTTATATCCTCTGTCTTTAATGGGATAACCAGTTGATAAAGCAGATCCGCAATAGTATTCATCTCTGTTGTTTTCTTAGGAAGCGGAGCCATAATGTACAATCTTTCTTTAGCTCTTGTAAAAGCCACATAAAGTAAGTTTATATTATCCAAATGGGTTTGTATATGTTCCAAGTAATAATTTTTACTATAATAGGTATCTTTTAAAGATTCCTCATACCGCAATGGCAATACAGAAAAACTATTAAAAGGGGGATGTTTACAATCATTACTCCATAAGATAGGTTTTTTTTGCGTAGCATGATCCAAATCCCAACTGCAAAAAGGCATAATCACTACTTTAAAAGCCAATCCTTTGGATTGATGGATGGTCATTATGTTAATAACATCCTCTTGACTACTGTTGGGTAGTTGCAACTGTTTGCCTTTTTTATCCCACCAAATGAGTAATGCTGCTATAGTATCCTCTCCTCGATTCTGAAAATCCCAAACAACACTTTGAAAAAAAGACAAAATAGTAGTGTGTTTGTGATTGCCTGGAAAAAATACTTGGATCAATATTGCTATACAAGCATAAATTGAGCTGTTTTTTAAAACTGATTTTTGTTGCAAAAAGGCTTTAGGCAATATATCTATGCCATTATTACCTCCTTGTAAAGCGTTCCGATGACAATCATGAAATAAGACTTGCTGCTGTAGCATACAATGATGATAACTCTGAATCAGGGCAGTTGTATGCACAACATTATTTTCATCATTGAGATACTGTAAAGCACAAATCAATACTTTGACTGCCATATGGTTGCATAATGTAGAGCCATACTGCGCTCTTACACGATATAAGTTAACATTACCTCCGGGATGATCATGTAATGATTGAATAATTCCATTTGCTTCACTATTGTTTCTAACCAATACAACAATATCCTTGGCAGAGAACCCCTCTTGTTTGAGCTGTTCTAAAAGGGTTATGAATTGGCTCTGTGCAAACGATTTCCAAGAAACAGGGGAAGGGGTATATAGATCGCTGGATAATTCTGATGGCGTAATAGGCTGATTAGAAGAAAAAAATGACAAAGATACATAACCCTTCTTATTTGTTGGCTCATTAGAGGGGTGTTGTATGACATCTTTATAAACCCTTCTAAATTGATTTATTTCTCGAACTAAGCAAGGGGTAGCTTTATCTAATACAGAAAGTTTTGCCTCTATAGCATTGGCTACATACTGAGATGCCTGGCTAAAACAATAATTATTAAACCATACAATCACAGGATGACTTCTTCTATTTATATCTAAAGTATGCAATGTGCTTTGTTTAAACTCCTCTTCTACCTGATGATTCAAAAGCTTCCAACTGCTCCCTCTCCAACGGTAGATAGATTGCTTAACATCTCCTACCAATAAATTGGTATAACCTTGTGCTACACTATTTTGTAACAATGGCTTAATATTCATCCATTGTAAAAGGGAAAGATCTTGAAATTCATCTATCAAAAAATGATAAAACTGACTTCCTAACTGCTCATAAAAAAAGGGGGTCTGATTGCTTTCTATCACCTGATACAATATAGCTGAAACATCTGTAGGAAATAGCACATTATTTTTAAGCCTATACGCAGCAATTCCTTTGACCACCTCACTAATGATACCGAATATATAGATAAATTGGTTGACAGCTATTCCTGTTCTATACAAGGTACCTTCTCCTTCATCATAGGTATTGACAGCCTCAACCAATAAAGGATGCAATAGATCTGTAACAACCTGCTGGAGCTTATTTTTCTTGGGATTATTTTTTTTCGAATACCAACTATTTAAATTATCCTTAGCGGTTAGTGCCCTTGGAGTAGGCTTAAAATCCTTAGTAGTAGATAATTTTAACAAATACCCCAATACTCCTTGTCGCCCATAAGCAAAATCTTCAATAGCAAGATCTTCTTGTTCTAGAATAGCTAAAGCAGCATGCCCTATGTTAGCCATTTTTGTTTCAAAACTATGTAGTAATAGCTGAATAGATCTAAAAAAAGAGATAAAATTATGCTCTACTTGAAAAGACTGTAGCAATGACTTTTCATATAGCTTAAAAGATTCTTGAAACAGTTCTTTCCCTACGGTTAGCATATCTTTTTTAGTATCCCACGTGTTGCCTGCAAGCAATTTATGCAATGAAAAATCCATCAACGCTCTTTGTAACAACGGCTTATCAGGTAGCGCGTCAATAACTTCATCGACTACATGCTCTAAGACCAACTCTTGATCCATTTCCATAGAAACACCTTCATCAAGGCCTAATTCTTTGGAAAAGGATTGAATTATTTTATAAAAAAAACTATCAATCGTAGTAACTGAGAAGTCACCATATTGATGCAATATGCTGGAAAGGAGTGTCTGACTATTTGCTTGCAACTTTTGCTGAGTCCCTCCTATTAGCTGCAACAACTCTTTCTGAAGCATAGCATCCTTACCCTTTGACAAGTTATACAAACAAGTTATGATACGCTGTTTCATTTCTTGCGTAGCAGCGTTGGTAAACGTAACTGTCAAAATATGCTTAAATGCATCTGGATATTGCAAGGCCCATTTGATGTAACTGGTTACTAAGGTATGAGTTTTCCCAGAGCCAGCAGACGCACGATAAATAAGTAGTCCAGACACAAATCCTGATATTTTTAATACAATAACTTATTTCTTATCTCTTTAAAGCCACAAACTAAATTTGCTAACTTTGACTCTAAAAGGTAATTAACCCTTCATCTGCGAAGCTAATATAAGATTTATCTGTAAAAATGATGTGGTCCTTAAGTGTTAGATCAAGTAATTTACACCCTTCTACAAACCGTTGGGTTAATTGAATATCAGCAAAACTGGGAGTAGGATTACCAGAAGGATGATTATGAGCCAAGATCATAGCACCGGCTTGGTGGTCTAACGCCAACTTAAATACCAATTTTGCATCTACAACTGTAGCGCTAGACCCACCACTGCTAATTTTTATTTTTTTGATCAAATAATTGGCTCTATTCAACAAAATAATCCAAAATTCTTCTACAAGCTTGTCTGTCAAATCAGGCTGAAGTAGAGCACAAGCCTTTGAAGGCCCATCAATGATTGTTGGTTTTCCATTCTGTTCGTAGCTCCTACGACGTGTCAATTCCATAGCACAAACAATAGCAATTGCTTTCGCTTCTCCTATACCCCTAAATTGTTTGAGTTCCTGAACAGAACGCTTGGCAAACTCACTTAGCCTATTGTTGTTAGCCTTGAGAATATGCTGTGCTAAAAGGACAACACTCATATTAGGCGTTCCAGAACCAATGAGCACAGCTAAAAGCTCAGCTTCCGTTAAAGATGCAATGCCTTGGTTCATGAGCTTTTCTCTTGGCTTGTCTGATGCAGCCCAATCCTGCATCCTAAGCATTCCATGTAAACTTGCCTTTGGAGCCATATCGCGTAAATTGTAAGGCAGATCAATGTAAACTACTAAGCTTGCTGTATCAGGCGACTTACATATTTAGAAAGTTTAGCCTTTTTATGAGCACTTTTATTTTTGTGAATAACGTTTCTTGCTGCCAATTTATCTAGCATAGAAAAGACTGTAGGCAATAATGCTTCAGCAGCTGATTTATCAGTTACCTTCTTAAGCTTCTTGATAACAGTTTTACAAGTTTTTAACTGATAACGATTGCGAAGATACTTTGTATGATTTGATCGAATTCGTTTTTTAGCTGATTGATGATTTGCCATTTCTTCTATAAATATATTTATATATAATATACATACTGTAAAGTGAATTTTTACTGAAGAGCAATTTACTACTTTTTTAGCTACAATTCAATGTTTATATACAATTACCCAGAAAAAATAACTGTTTTTAACCTCAAATTGGATTGTATACTTATATCATATCTTAGTAGTGGATAGACTATATATTTTTTATATTGATTGTTATACATTATCATCCAAAGTGGCTTTGTTGTAAACATAGGTTAAAAATTAATTTTTCGTAGTCGATTTTGTTGTTTTTCTTGAAAAGCCTACATGAAGGACTAAAATATAAAACAAATTTTTGGATGTTTTACAACAAACTAAATGTGTGAAAAACATTTATGGATCTATGCAACAAAGCCATCAACGAGTCAACCGAGGTTTTCCCCTAAGCTGCTCACACATACGTACATGATACTCTCGCATCATACGGCTCTTTGTGGATGTACGCTTATCATATGCGAGTGAACAAAGAGTTCTTTATATTTGTTTTTCAGCCCCTTATTGGATAACAACCATCTAACTTCTTTGTATCTAGACCTCATCCATATGGTCAATTACACCTCTTTTACACCAGGACTATATTGATTTTTTTTCAACTGCTCCAAGAGCGTTTTTAACTTATCTGCCTCCACAAAACGCAGCTCTGCTGCAGCTTGATACATTTTTTTTTCAATGATCTGAATCTGCTCCTGCAAAGAAGAGCCATAAGGCACAACTGATTCTTGTACCATAGCTAATTCTTGATGATTGTCGTAGGTAGAAGTATGGTGATTTTTGGCTTGCTTAAACTCCATAGCGTTGGATGTTTTTTTTATAGCCGTTGGTATAATCTGATGGTTGGTGTTGTATGTCATTTGCAAATGACGTCTCCTTTGAGTTTCCTGGATGGCAGCTTCCATAGAAGCCGTACACCTATCTGCATACATAACCACACGGCCAGACGTATGCCTAGCCACCCTACCAATCGTTTGAATCAACGAACGTGTATTTCTTAAAAACCCCTCTTTATCTGCATCTAATATCAACATTAAAGAAACTTGAGGCAGATCTAATCCCTCTCTTAAAAGATTTACACCCACCAATACATCAAAAACTCCTTCTCGCAATTCATTAAGAATGGTCACTCGATCTAATGTCTTAATATCAGAATGCATGTACTTACAAAGAATATTGGCTTCTACCAAATAGGTGGTCAATTCTTCAGCCATTCTTTTGGTTAAGGTTGTAATAAAGACTCTTTCTTCTTTCCTTACTACCTGATCTATCTCTGTTAGTATGTCTTTGATTTGATTTTTTGTTGGTTTAACCTCTATCTCTGGATCCAATAACCCAGTAGGACGTATAATTTGTTCTACAATCAGCCCTTCCGATGCTTTTAATTCATAATCAGCTGGAGTAGCACTAACAAAAATAACTTGATTGATCAACCGCTCAAACTCATCAAAATGCAAAGGACGATTGTCTATAGCTGAGGGCAATCGAAAACCATATTCTACCAAATTTACTTTTCTTGCATGGTCACCTCCCCACATAGCTCGAAATTGTGGAATGGTTACATGACTTTCATCAATGACCATTAAATAATCCTCCGGAAAATAATCCAACAAACAAAAAGGGCGTTCTCCAGCAGCTCTACCATCCACATAACGGGAATAATTTTCAATGCCAGGACAATAACCCAGTTCTTTTAACATCTCTATATCTAATTCGGTACGTTCTTTGAGTCTCTTAGCTTCTTCATATTTGCCAATTGATTCAAAATGATGGAGCTGCTTACCCAGATCTAACTGCATTTGTTTGACAACTTCATGCAATACATCACAATGCATGACAAACAAATTGGCAGGAAATATGGTTACTTCAGTAAGGGTTTCTGCTTGTTTGCCAGATATAGGATCAATCTGGTATATCGCTTCTATTTCATCACCCCAAAACACAAAACGATAGCCATAGTTACCATACGCTACAAATAGATCAATCGTATCCCCTATGACACGAAAATTTCCCCTTGTCCATTCTGTATCGTTGCGACTATAGAGCATATCAACAAAGATATGTAAGAGCTCATTGCGCGATAATTGTTCAGTTAGCTTAAAAGTACGTGTATTTTTCTTGAATTCTTCTGGCTTGCCTACACCATAAATACAAGAAACAGAAGCTACGACTATAATATCTTGCCTGCCGCTTAATAATGAAGTCACTGTACTCAATCGCAACTTTTCTAATTCTTCATTGATGGCTAACTCTTTTTCTATATAGAGATTACTCACTGGCAAATAGACTTCTGGCTGATAGTAATCGTAATAAGACACAAAATATTCCACTGCATTATTGGGGAAAAAGCTACGCAGCTCGCTATACAGTTGAGCGGCCAAGGTCTTATTGTGACTGATGACCAAGGTAGGTCTATTCGTTTTCGCAATAGCATTCGCTACTGTAAAAGTCTTTCCAGAACCTGTCACTCCCAATAAAACCTGGCTTTTAATACCATTGTTGATGTTTTTTACCAACTCTACAATCGCTTTTGGTTGGTCACCAGAAGGACTATAAGATGATACCAATTCAAACGCCATACACACACATTCTAAGAAATAATACCTATTCAAACCCTTACACAGGGCTACTATACTCCAGCGACTGCCGCAACAGGTCTGTTATAATAGCGTTACCAAATTATAGCCTAGAGCAATACCAAACTCGTGTATACCGATTATTAAACCAAAATCGGCATATTCAAATCCAACATGCCATAGAACATGGATTTTTTCTCAGAATCATGAAAGGCAGACTCTTTTAAACTATTCCAAGTTTTCTTTTGTTCACACTACACCCTTTTTTCTCTTGCAAAAGCCGTCCATCTACATAAGAAAAAGATCGAATTCAAAATATACTAAATAAACCTGAAACATTTTCTCATTTGATAAACATAGTATATAATAAAAAAGCAATTTTAGGAAATAGTAGTTGCAAGCAATGGTAGCTTATCTGTAGCCATAGAGAGCTTATATTCAATCCTATATTCAATCCTAGTTGCATGATTACCACGGCATATAAAAGTGCACGTTGCTATCGAATTTTTAAAGTTACCAACGTAAAAATCGCCAACACTAAGCTAATCAGTAAAAAACGAGTTACAATCTTCGCTTCATGCCACCCTAACTTTTGATAATGATGATGCAAAGGAGCCATTTTAAAAATTCTCTTACCTACTCCATACCTTTTTTTTGTGTACCTAAAATAGGTAGTTTGTACTATAACAGATAGATTCTCTATTAAAAATATCCCACAAAGAAGAGGCAGCATAAGCTCTTTTCGGATGCAAACGGCTACCACTGCAATAATCGCCCCAATGGGTAAACTACCCGTATCTCCCATAAAAATTTGAGCTGGATAGGCATTGTACCAAAGAAAACCCATACATGCCCCGACAAATGCACAACAGAATATAGCCAATTCACCTAAATGAGGGATATACATGATTTGCAAATATTTAGCAAATATGATATGGCCAGATAAGTAAGCGAGAACAGCCAACGTTGTCCCGACAATAACACTGGTACTCGCAGTTAGACCATCAAGCCCATCTGTGACATTAGCGCCATTAGAAACAGCAGCAATGATAAACGCTATAATAGCGATATACAATACATAAGTATATTTTTTAGTTCCTAATAACCATTCACTAACTTGGGCGTAATTCAATTTATTACCCTTACAAAAAGGGACAGTGGTTTGGGTTGATTTTATATCACTGTGTACCAATGGGATTGTATTTGCTATAGAAGAAGAGAAAACATGCATAGGAAATTCACGTATTACTACATCTTTATGAAAATAAAGTGTAGTACTTACGACGCATCCAAGTATCACTTGACTCGCTAATTTCGTCCATCCATTGAGTCCTTCTTGATTTTTAAATACTTTTATGTAATCATCTATAAATCCAATTCCCCCCATCCAAATCGTCGTGATAAGCAGTAAAATGATATAAATATTGTATAATTCTGAAAAAAGCAGGGTGGGGATTACCGTAGCTACTATAATTAAAATCCCCCCCATAGTGGGTGTTGCATCCTTGGTTCCTTTTCGCTCTTCTTCCAGGCCAAGCGAGCGATGGGTTTGTTTGATTTGTTTCTTGAGCAAGAAGTCAATAAATACTTGCCCCAGTAAAAAGGTTATAAAAAAAGCACCTAAGGTAACCATGGCAGCTCGAAAAGAGATATACTTAAAAAGTCCAGTTCCTGGCCAATGGAATGTTTCATGGAGATATTTGAATAAATAATATAACATAGACTATATTCTGTTTGTTACTTGCTGTTGATTAGAAGTTTTTTCTAAAAATAGAAAATTTTAAAATGAATATTGCAAAGGTGTAGAATGTCGACTATATTTGAAACTAAGTTTATAAGAATGAATCATAGTGTTATTATAAGGATAGCCTATTCATTAACCAATAAAACTAGTTTTTTTATGTATAAAGAGCTACCTCGAGACAGTAAATTTGGATTACCAAAACCAGACTTTCGGAATATTCCTAAAAAACGAGCTCGATGGCCTATTTTTATTGGCATATTGCTTTCGGCTTTATTATTAGGAAAGTTCATGTATGATTTGCTTTACGTAAAATGGTATAGTAAACCAACAGCTTCTTTAGAAGTTTTTTCTATGCCTCAAAATGCCCAAACTAAAAGAGATACCTTTAGTACAACTACTGATGTAGAAGTTAATGAATCTGTAAGTGGTGATGAAGCGTTTGAGCCTTATAAAAAGAACAAACCAAAAGAAGATATTGAAACAATACAAAAATGGCTAGGCAAAGAGACAAGTAACTACCGTGAATTGGTAAAACCTGGAACCTATCAAGAAATTCAGATTCCACAAGGAGTATATCATTTGGTAGTAGTTAGCCACTTAAGCAAAGAAGCTGCTATGCATAGTGTTCGATCTTTAATTAAAAAAAATTTAGGAGTTTATTTAATTGCACCTAAGCAAGGCGAACGTTACTATAGAGTTACTATAGCACATAGTAAAACTTTACATGAGGCTGAAGAACATTTAAAACGATTAACTACTGAATACAAAGATCTTTTTATTTACAAATATTGATTCATAATTGTGCTGGCCTTAAGCCAGGATTTGATTCACTTTTTATCTGTACAAATTTTAATGCGTTTATCTATGCCTATATCAGAAACATTACTAGGATTACTTCTAAAAGGAGGATGGTTGATGTTACCCCTTCTTTTGTTATCGTTAGTGGCTACTTACATTATCGTAGAACGGTTGCTGATGTATCGTACTTATCTGACTATTTCTACTAACCGGTTAAAAGCCTTAGAAGACTACCTAGATAGGGGGGATATCTCCTCTATACAAGAACTATGTTGCCAGGGTAATAATCTGATACAGAAAATTATCTATAAAGCAGTTCAAATGAGAAAATCTCCAGCTAAAAGTGTGGAAATGATTTTACAAAACGAGTCTAAGAAATGTCTTGCTTTTTTAGAAGAAAATCTTAGCTTGCTAGCTACCATTTCTAGCGTAGCACCTATGATTGGTTTTTTAGGAACAGTAACAGGTATGGTGCAAACTTTTATGGCCATGGCTCAAGGCAAAAACCAAGTATCTGCTGAGATTTTTTCAAGTGGCATTTATGAGGCTATGATTACAACAGTAGCCGGCTTGTCAATTGGTATTGTGGCTTATATAGGATACAATTATTTGGTTGCTCGTGTGCATAAGTTTTCTGGACAATTAGAATGTATTGTGAATCTTTTTTTAGCAACAACTGTTCTAAAGTAATTGTCAATAACGTGAACTGTTGATTAAACTATGTGATAATCAACATAAAATATATACATTCTATGTTACTTTTTGCCATGATAAAAAAAGCAACCAACCGAACAAGACCCAGGCTTGGAGCTAAATGAATAATTATATTTAAACATGAAAATCAGCACAAAAAATAAAATAAACACTTCTTTCAACATGGTTTCCATGACAGATGTTATATTTTTATTGGTTATTTTCTTGTTAGTAACATCCAACTACACGTCTAAAGCGATCCCTGTAGATCTTCCACTTAGTAAAAATGAAAAAGTAGCCTTAGCAGAGGTGAGTTTATCTGTAACTAAAACATTGCAATACTATGTAGATGGGAAACTTGTGCCTTTTGAACAGCTGGAAGATATATTGAGAATACAATTAGATAAAAAATCCAGTAAAATGGTAGTATTGCATATGGATAAAGTATTATCTATAGATAATATGGTTAAAGTAGCAGATATAGCTACGGGGTTAGGAGCTGAGGTATCTATAGCTACCCAATTTGAGCAAAGATCATGAACACGTTCTGTATTTTACCTGAGTACACAAAAAAAGGAATAGTTATTTCAGCAAGTTTACATGTAATTTTTTTAGGGCTATTCTATTTGATAACAACTGTCAAAAAGGCAGGGAGCAATATGTATCAAAGTGCTTATACGGTTGTTATACAATCGGACCGCGGTTATATGCATGCTAAAAAAGAAAGTAGTGCTTCTCAACAAGGGGGGAGAAACCCCATTGGCTCAACAACTGTAACACCAAATCTAAAACAGCTGCTTAAGCCCAAAAATAGACAGCAATATGTGCAATCACGTAAGCCAAATACCAGTTCTAGCAATACCTCATTTGTTGGAAAAGAAAAGCAAGCTACTTTAGGTAGTAGAAAAATAGACAAGCGTGGACTATATAGTGTTGCATCAGGAAATCTCAAAAAAACAGGGGCTATACTTGAGTTAACAGGATGGAAGTGGGATAATGTCCCTCATCCAAAAGATGACACAGAAGAGTGTGGCAAAATAGTTTTTGAGATTAAAGTAGATGAATATGGAGAAATCGTGGCGATACAAACGCTTGAAAAAACAGTTTCTCCTTTGGTAGAAAAAATTTACTTAGATGCCCTACGTGACCTTAGCTTTAGTAAATTGCCAGGAGAACCGCCTTCTGCTAAACTATCAATAGGAAAGGTAAGTTTCTTACTAATCCCAAAGTAAGTAGCCTTTTTAGTAGGAAAGGTAAGTTTCTTACTAATCCCAAAGTAAGTAGCCTTTTTAGAAAGATGAAGAAAAATTGGGAGATATAGATTTTTTTCATATCATTCAATAAGAGGGTTTGGTTAACGGATAAACTTGTAGACTAATAGTCTAAAAACTGCGTTATTCAAATGGTGGTATACTAATAATGTATATAATCGCTTTCTATTCAGAGCTAAAAATAAACAACGGAAAGAGCAATTATTTATGTATATAGTTACTACACATACCTAGAATAGAAAAAGTTATTTATACCGTGAGATATGCACGTGGAAGTAAAAACTGATAAAATCAGTTAAAGTAAACCATTAACTAATTATTTTATAATTTTACTCTTTTATTTTGTCCAAAAAGCTAAAAAAACATCTTAATTAACTTTTTCTTAAATTTATATAAAAAAATAATATTTACAATAAAATATGGAATTAACCCATTTTATAGGATATATATCTGTTCATAAATTATTTATTTTTTAGTTTAGTTATCGTTTTATCTTTGGTTTCATAAACGCACACGACTATGTTTAGTACAATACAAAAATTCACGTACATACTTTTAGCTTTTTCTATATTAGCAATACCAACAAATTGTGACAACAAAAATCCTCCACAAATAATAGCAAAGGAAACAACGCGCCCAATAGTGCCTCCTAATCAAAGTGCAAAAGCCACATCACAAAACGCACCACAAAATACACAGGAAACCACTAATGTACCCACTACAAATGAACCGTCTGCGATAAAACCAGACCTAGAAAAACCTCAGCAAGAACAAGAAAACGTTATACCAAAGACAAAAAGCACGCAACCTGCAGCTGACGACGAGCATGAGACCAGTAATGATACACACGAAACAAAAAAAAAGAAAAAAGGAGTGGTTAAAAAAGCACTTAATACGTTGAGAAATTGGATAAATCCATTTAATAAGAGATCAAAATAAACCACAGACATAAAATCTAATAAAGTGAAGCAGCTTATTTTATACAGTTTTTAGTAAATCTATTTTAAGTATGTTGGCATAACATGCATTATATATTTGTATAATTTAATAAATTAGTAGCTTAGGTCTTAGCTTAGTTGTCTAGAGCTGATTTTAGAGTTTGACTATACTGATTTACTTTTGATTTTATGAATTTACTAAACGATAATTTGAGTTGGTTCAAACGAAAAAAGAAAGGGATTTTAACACCCACTTCTGATAAAAAAGATTTACCAGATGGACTTTGGGTAAAAACCCCAAAGGGGAAGATATTGCATGTTAAGATTTTACAAGAAAATTTACATGTCGTACCAGAAGATGGCTATCATTTGCCTATTGGCTCTAAGGAGTATTTTGCTATTTTGTTTGATGACAACCAATTCATAGAGATCAATGCAGCGCTTCAATCTATAGATCCACTTGGTTTCACAGATACAAGAAGTTACTTGGTGAGACTTCAAGAAGCAAAAAATAAGACCTCCTTAGTAGATGCCATTAGAACTGCCTATGGAACTATGAATGGACTACCGCTTGCGATTGCTTGTATGGATTTTAGTTTTATTGGGGGCTCTATGGGCAGTGTGGTAGGTGAAAAAATTGCAGAGTTGATCAATTACTGTATAAAAACAAAAACTCCCCTATTGATTATTTCTAAATCTGGAGGTGCGCGCATGATGGAAGGAAGTTTTTCATTGATGCAGATGGCAAAAACCTCTGCTAAGCTGTTACAGTTAGCAGAGGCCCAAATTCCTTATATCTCTTTACTTACAGACCCTACTACGGGAGGTGTAACTGCGTCTTATGCCATGCTGGGAGATATCAATATAGCTGAACCCAATGCCTTAATTGGCTTTGCAGGTCCACGAGTGATCCGGGAAACTATTGGAAAAGAATTACCTAAAGGTTTTCAACGGGCAGAATTTCTACTGCATCATGGTTTTTTAGATATGATTCTTGATAGAAGAGAATTAAAAAAAACACTCACAAGGTTATTATCCCTACTAAAAAATTAACACCAAATAACACCATCGCTCTTTTGGATAAAAAATAGAATGACAAGAGTATTATTAGCATATGTAAAGTTGATTCCTCTTCTTTTCATCTCCTGTAAGGATTTTAGAAATTGGAACTCTATCTACACTGATACAGTCAATATAGCATTCGAACAAGAGGGGGATCCATTAGTTCCGAATACAATCAAAGACCTACATAGCGAAAAGATGAAGGACAGGGATGTTTTTATCCATTTTTTGCATAAAGAGGTAAAGCGAGAAGAAACTCAACTGCACAAAAAGACGATACCCCTCTCCCTTATACCCGATGATAATAAGGTACAAATCTTAGTAAGAAGTAGTGATGAATCATACTATCACCAAGTGATTATCCATTATGAACGAGTTGTTTCACTTATTTCTCCGCAAGCGGGGGGGCTTCAACAGAAGTACATCATTAAAAGCATAGATTTAGAAAAACAAGAAGGAAAAAAAACAATTTTTAAGGGCTTTAAAATCAATGATGCAGTCCCATTAGAAGAAAACAAACACAGCACACATGTTACCATTTATTATTAGCCAGCTCATTTTCTTACTATTGCTGATATCTGGAACTTCTTTGGTAACATATGGTCAAAGTCCAGAAGATATATTTGAAAAAGAAAAAAAAGAAGAAAAAATAGATTTTCATACTACATTTTTTATTACACCCAACAGGCTAAAATACAACCATAGAGTATATCAACACCTAGATAGATCTGTAACCAAAATAGATCGTTTTAAGAAAACAGAAGAACTAGATTATGGTCTACAAGATTTAGGCAATCATAAAACAGCTGCGCAACATATTGTTTATACCTTCCCTACATATATAGGTACAACCTATGGGCTATCTGCCTACGATTTTTATTTGAATAAGCCTGAACAGATTCGTTACTATGTTACACACAAAACCTATACCTATTTTAACATCATCTTAGCTAACTTAGCAAGTTTCATGTTTGACAGTTGTTGCACCTATCGATTGTTTGAAAACTGGCATATAGGTATCAATATCAGAAATAGTATGACAGAAAAAGAATGGCCCCCTGAAAAGGATTTAAAAATTGTGAGCATATTTCCAGACTTTGATCTTTTTACCCACTTTGGCAGTAAAGATGGATCGTACCATTGCTTTACAAGTTTCTCTAAAACAAAACTTTTAGCTAGGGAAATGGGAGGAGTACGTTCTGTAAAAAAGGATAGCAAGTTTGATTTCAGCAATCACAATGCTCGCGATCGCTATAAATCTTCTTTCCAACTTTTAGAGGAACCGTATATGAGAAATACACTGAGCCACTCTGACTTAAAGCATAAACAGGTGAGGCAAAATCTTTATCTCTATCATCAATATGAATTTGATGAACAGCTGCAGGTATACCATGAATTGCTTAAAAGTAAAAGGACAAATTCACTTACTATCACACATAATGATGAATTGTTGAAATTTATCGCAGAAACATCTCATGATTCAGAACCCGGCAACAGGAAGCCGAATATTGCTATGCACATTTTAAGTAATGAATGGGGCTTAAAAGGAGATTCCAACTTGATGCCTATATTTTATAGTGTCTATTATAGATTAGAACACATGGACTTATCTTATAATTTTAGCCAATCAAAAAAAATAGATATCAAAGACCCATGGGTAAAAAAATTAATAGATAAAAAAACAACATACCTAGACAGAAATACTTCCGAAAATGGAACAAAGCATATGTATGAGCATTATACTGGGCTGAGTACTCGCTTAGATATATCTGAAATAGGAAATCAAAAAATTTATTTGGATGGTGAATATTTGTTGTCAGAGTTGACAAAAAACTATCATTTCGTAGTAGGAAGTTATCGAAATAGATTTATGAAACTTGGTTATAAGAGCATCAAACACAAGGTACCTAACATAATCAACCATGGATATAGCAACTACAGAAAATGGAACAAGGCGTTTGTACCGCCTTCAGCACAAGCGGTCTGTCTAGAACTTTACGGACGTTTGCCTTATGTTTCTGCGCACCCAAGATTATCCTTTACAAGGATCAACAATCATATTTTTTATACAAAAAAGCCATCCTCTACCCCTGATCATTGCATAAGTACACCTATACAAGCCAATGATGCAGCAGATATCTTAAGTTATGGAGGAGATGTAAACTTTTCCATCTTTGGCTGCTTTCACTTGGATAACAGCATAACCTTTTTTAACGACATAAGTAATACTCCAAACAAAATTTTTAAAGGATATATGCCTCAATACCTGTATACAGGTAGATATTACTATGCACACCAACCCTATAATAAGAGAATGCATATAGAAACTGGCATCAATATTCACTTTAAAGCTCTATACTACGCAGATGGTTATGATATAGTAGCCCAACAGTTTTACCGACAAAATGAATTTGCTGTAGAAGGACGGCCTATATTGGATCTTTTTTTGAATTGCAGGATCAACAACATTAAATTTTTTATAAAATATAGCTACATCAACGAAAGTTTTCACAAGCCAAAAGCTTATTTTACAACTCCATTTTATCCTGGATTAAAGAAAGCAGCTGATATTGGAATCAATTGGTCTTTCTTTGATTAAACCCACTGCATCAGGCTACTTGTGCTACACACTTAGCAGCTACCTGGTGGATGAATCGGTATTACAAATAGTCTAAAAAAGTTATGTCCCAGGAACTTAGGTAACGGGTGAGATGGTTGCAAAACTACACATTACTTTACATCCATGAGGATATCTTGTTTCAACGCTACTAAAAAAGAGCGCAAGTTATGCAATCGCTCTATTATTTCTGCAGGAGTAATGGAAACAGCAAGGCTATGTTTTTGGATGACCTTGCGCGCACCAGCCAAACTATACCCTTGGTGCTTCACCAATTTGTAAATGTATTCTAATTGCACTATATCTTGCTTTGTATACTTTCGAACTCCATTTTTGTTTTTGTTCGGCTGAAAAAAATCATGAAATGATTTTTCCCAAAAACGTATCAATGAAGGGGATACCATAAATTTACTAGCTACTTCGCCAATCGTAAAATACTTTTTCTCGACTTTCATGCTTGTTAAAGTTTAAAGTCAAAACACACAATAGGATTAGAAGTTTGCACAAAGTGCCTGGCCTTGGCTAGCAACTTGCTTGCGTACAGCCTCATATTCTTCAGGGGTTAATTCCCCTACAAAATACTGCATAGGATCTACATAATTTCCATTGCTAAAGACTGTATAATGCAAGTGAGGAGCTGTGGAATCACCTGTATTTCCTACAACGCCAATTTGTTGCCCTCTTACAACTTTTTGCTTTTCATTGACCCTAACAGCGTGCATATGTCCATAAAGTGTCTGAAATCCATTCCCATGGTCAATCATTAGATGTAGTCCATATGATTTCATAGAATGTTTTACATATTTTATATAACCATCTGCAGCAGCATAAATAGGGGTCCCACGAGGCGCAGCGAAATCGACACCTTTGTGGATTTTACGTACTTTATGTATTGGATGAATACGCATACCAAACCCGGCAGATATTCTTTTTAGATGTTTGCTAGAAATAGGAGGAAAGGTAGGCATAGATCGCAATCTATCCGCATTTCTTTTAGCAAGATTCAACAAATAATCAAAAGATTTTTGCTGAACACGTAACTTATTTGTCAAACGATCTACGTTAGATAGGGCCTTAGCAACCAACGTCTCCCTACCTAAATGAGCATATTTATCCACCCCCCCTATTCCAGCATTCCGCTCTGCAGAAGAAAAGGGCTTAGCATCTAATAAAACTCTATAAAGTGTATCATCACGTTCTTGTAACATAGATAAAAGCGCTATGCTTTTATCTATTTTTTTTTGTATGACCTCATAATAAGAGGTGAGCTTGGTATTTTCTTCTAACAACTCTATTTCTCGAGGCGAAGGAAATAGAACATTATAATATTTAGCAATCCATACACCAATGCCCAGAGAAGCAAGTAAGAAAATACAACTCGAGCATAAAAAGCGCTTAAGAGAGCTTTGGACAGGCTCATAGCTACAGGTAACATGATTGTAGTAATACTTCTTTTTGTACATGTATAAAAAAGTAATTTTTCTAAAAAGCAAAATATTACTAAAATTAAGAACTTTGTCATTAAAAGACAATATAAATAGCAAAGTAAGACTCTTTATTTACTAAATAGTGTAGTTGTTTTATTGCGTACCCACGGAGCTAATCCTAAACTATAATGTCTTATTTATCATCTATAAGCCTAGTATTAAACACCTATATAATAGAACTTTTGTAAAAAATGAACTAGAAATATCTTGATATATCAGCTCCAGCTCTCAACAAAAAATCAGCACATGGATTATTCGATAAAAAGTCTGGTTCAATGCTATAGGTTTCTGATGTATTTATATACATACAATCATCATTCTTTGCCAACAGTTGCTGCTCCATTTTTTGTGTAGCATCTATGTTTTCTAACGCTTCATGTATAGGACGCATACCGTAAACATTACTTACATTAAGATTAATAGCAGGATGTGCAACCAATGCTTTGAGGGAGTCAATACATTCATACCTGCTGGCAACATGCAACGGAGTGTCTCCTTGAGCATTTAGAACATTCACATTTATTGCATGATGACCTAATAAAAAGTGGGTACACTTTAATGCCCGCTTAATCACAGAATAATGTAACAAGGTTGACTTTGTTTTACTGATTATAACAGAATTTGGATGAATCCCTTGATGTATAAGTTTGGATAACGCATAATCGTTGTCATTATCTATCGCTACACATACTACGCAAATTGCAGTATGTGTATCTAAATAAATTTGGTGATGCATACGTTGATAAAAACTCATAATTAGGTCAAATTTTTTATGATCCTTATTACGCGTTGCTTGGCGGAGATGATGATACACTTGATTTTCATTTTGGATGCTAAGAGGTCCCTGGCTTGCTATCCATGATTCTAGTTTTTTTGTAAAACTTGTTTTTTTAGGTTTTTGAATTGTTTTAGCTATTCTGTGTTTGAATCCGAATGGCTTTGTTGCATGAATAGGTTAAAAAATGGATTCGAGTGCTTATTTTTATAAAAAAAATAGTTCTCAGAAAATAAAAATAAGCTATGTCACAAAAAA
>Ga0194121_10002304_pt1 | contig 30533 bp, 24 predicted proteins | sample TA2MahCa50mmetaG_FD_148609 | JGI IMG/M metagenome (GOLD analysis project Ga0194121, IMG submission 148609) | Freshwater microbial communities from Lake Tanganyika, Tanzania - TA2015020 Mahale Deep Cast 50m | ecosystem: Environmental > Aquatic > Freshwater > Lake | place: Tanzania: Lake...
CCTCGCGGGGAGCCCCGGCCGGGCGCCGGCTCGCGCGACGCCCGCGCGCTTCGCGCGCGCCATCGCGTAGCATCGCCCGCGCCCGGCGGGCGGCGGCGAGGAAGGGGCGAGCGGCGATGGCGCTGAAGATCGGGCTGCACACGGGACAACAGGACATCTCGATGGACGAGCTGCGCGAGATCTGGCGTTTCGCCGACACGCACGGGTGGGACTTCATCTCGGTCTGGGACCACTTCTACGAGGCGCCCCCGATCGACGGCACCCACCCGTGCTTCGAGGCCGTCGCGTCGATGGCGGTGCTCGCCGCCGAGACGAGCCACGTGCGCGTCGGCTGCCACGTGTTCTGCATGAACTACCGCAACCCCGCCCTGCTTGCGAACTCGATCATGACGATCGACCACGTGAGCCACGGGCGCGTCGAGCTCGGCATCGGCGCCGGCTGGCACGTGCAGGAGCACGAGGCGTACGGCTACCCGTTCGACCCGCCGAAGGTGCGCCTCGACCGGCTCGAGGAGGGCGTGCAGGCGATGCGCCAGCTCTTCACCCAGGAGCGCTCCGATCACGAGGGCGCGTACTACCGGCTGAGGGACGCGATGCTCTACCCGCGCCCGGTGCAGGAGCGGATCCCGATCGTGGTGGGCGGGCGCGGCGAGAGGCGCACGCTGCGCATCGCGGCGCGGCACGCGGACGGCTGGAACGTCCCCTACATCAACGTCGAGGAGTTCGAGCGGCTGAACGGCGTGCTCGACACGTGGTGCGAGCGGGAGGACCGCGACCCCTCCACGATCGAGCGGTCGGTGAACCTCCACATGCATATGGGGGCGAACGAGGCCGACGCGAAGCGCATCGCGGACAGCCGCGGCGCCGCGCTCCAGCGCGGCGGGCGGGCGCCCGCGGTTGGCGCGGTGTCGGGGACCCCCCAGCGCGCGATCGAGACGATCAAGACCTACCAGGAGGCGGGGGCGGCGCGCGTCAGCATCGCGATCCGGCCGCCGGTCGAGTGGGACGCGCTCCGCGCCTTCGCTGAGGAGGTGATTCCCGCCGTCAAGCGCTAGCCGCGCGCCCGCGGGGCGAGCCGCCACGCGGGCGTAGGCTGAAGGGCGGAGGGCGCGGTGCTCTACGAGCCGTCGCAGGCCCCGCTCCAGCGCTGGTTCCCGGCCCCGACCGGTGCGCGGTGCGGCGCCTCGACGGCGGGACGGTCAACGACGTCTTCGCGGTCGAGCACGGGGGCTGGCGCTTCGTGCTCCGCGTCGCGGTCGCGGGCCGCTCGCTCGAGGCGGTGCTGTGCGAGCACGAGTGGCTCGCGCACATCGGGGCGCGCCTGCCGGAGGTGCCCGCCCCCATCCCGGTCGCGGGCGCGTCACCGAGGTGCTCCCGTTCGTCGAAGGCCGCTGCCCGAGCCGCTTCCGCCGCGAGCACCGCGTGGCCGCCGCGCACAGCCTCGCGCGCATCCACCACGCCGCCGCCACGATCGTCGACCCGCCGCCGCGCGCCGGGTGGCCGGCGTGGCACCACCGGCACTGGTCGCAGAACCGGGCGTGGTCGTGGCCGGCGCTGCGCCGCGTGCTGCCGGCCGCAGCCGTGGTCCCCGATCGCGTCGACCCCGCCGCGCTCGCCGCCTCGATCGAGCGCCACCTCGAGGTGCTCCCGGTCGCGCTGCGCGAGCTCGCGCACCGGCCTTGGGCCACGCACCCGCTGCACGGCGACTACACCAAGGGCAACCTGCACGTGCGCGACGATCGCGTCGTCGCCGTCTTCGACTGGGACGAATCGCGCGTCGACTGGCGCGCCTGGGACATCGCGGACGCGGCCTGGGCGTTCAGCCGGCGCGTCGCGACGACGGCTTCGACGCCGACGCCGCGCGGGAGGTGCTCGTGCTGCTCATGCGCGCGCGCCGCCTCTGGGAGACGCTCTACGATCTCGGCCGCTGGCAGCGCGGCGAGGAGGAGCCGTCGTGGGACTAGCTCGCGGGGAGCGTGCGCGCGCTGGACGCGCTCGACGGCAGCGAGGCGCTGTGACGCGCGGACGCGCGCAGTGAGCGACCTCGTCCGCTGCACGTGGGCCGGCGGCGACCCCGCGATGGTCCGCTACCACGACCAGGAGTGGGGGGTCCCCGAGCACGATGACCGCGCGCTCTTCGAGTTCCTGACCCTCGAGGGCGCACAGGCCGGGCTCTCCTGGCGCTCGATCCTGATCCGGCGCAACGGCTACCGCGCCGCCTTCGCCGCGTGGGACATCGAGCGCATCTCGCGCTACGGCGAGCGCGACGTCGAGCGGCTGCTCGCCGACCCCGGCATCATCCGCAACCGCGCGAAGGTCCACGCGACGATCGGCAACGCGCGCGCCGCGCTGGACGTGATCGCGGAGTGGGGCTCGCTCGACCGCTACCTCTGGCAGTTCGTCGACGAGGTGGTGAAGCGCAACGCGTTCGCGCGACTCGAGGAGCTCCCGGCGGAGACGCCGGAGTCGAAGGCGATGAGCCGCGAGCTGAAGCGCCGCGGCTTCGGGTTCGTGGGCCCGACGATTTGCTACGCGTTCATGCAAGCGACCGGCATGGTCAACGACCACGTCGTGGGCTGCTTCCGCTACGGCGAGGTGTAGGCGCGGAGCGCACTGGCCACGCGGCGAGCCAGGGGGCGTCGTTGGCGAGTCGACCGCGCGTCCGCGCCCGATCGCGGCGCCCGCCGCCGGCCCCGACCGACCGCGGCGAGCCGCGGGTTTTCACCCGCGGGTCGCCACGCAGGTTCACGGGGTTGCCCGCGCACGATCCCGGGTCTCGCTGCAGCCCCCGGGATGCGCCGCGGGGATACGTTCGCTCCGTGCCCGCGGTCGACCGCTGCTGGTTGCTCACGTGGACGACGTGCGGGTCACGCCTCCCCGGAGACGCTCGTGGCTCAACGAGCGCCGTCCGCGGCCCGCGCGGCGCACGCGTGCGGCTGAACCTGCCCGGCACTCCTCCGCTGCCGCCGTTGCCTGCGCTCGAACGGGCCGCGCGGCGCTCGATGCGGGAGCCGGGGTGGTTCCTCGACGCTGGGACGGCGAGCCACGTGCGCGCACAGTTCCAGCGAACGTGCGACGCGCGTGGCTGGACGCTGCTCGCGGGCGCGGTCATAGGCGACCACGTGCACGTCGTCGTCGGCGTGGCCGGCGATCCGGATCCTGCGTCGCTGCTCCGCGACCTCAAGCGGTACACCGCGAACGCGCTGAACGAGCGCGACGGACGCGAGCGACGTCGGTGGACGCGGTCCGGGTGGCGGCGACGGTTGCGGGGCGAGGGGCAGGTGGTCGCGGCGATCCGTTACGTGCGTGCGCAGCGCTGGCCGCTCGTGGTGTGGGTGGCGCCCGGTTGGGCCGACGAGGCGACCCGCGGGTGACGACCCGCGGCTCGCCGCGGTGCCCACGGTGCGCGCGGGGCATTGCCGGCGCCACGTTGCCCGCGCCGCGCGTCCCCGGTGCGCGCCCCCTACGCCTTCGCGGGCACCTGCGCCGCCCCGACGACCCCCGCCGCCGTCAGCCGCTCGATCTCGGCCGCCGCCAGCCCCAGGTCCGCGGCCAGGACCTCCGCGCTGTGCTGGCCCAGCAGCGGCGCTGGCGCCATCGGCACGTCACTCTTCGACAGCCTGGGTGGCCACCCGAGCAGCGTCAGTTCGCCCTCCGTAGGGTGCTGCACCTTCTGGATGAAGCCGCGCGCGACGAGGTGCGGGTCCTGGTGGAGGTCGCGCGTGTCGAGCACGGCGCTCGCGGGCACCCCGGCCTCGCCGAGCACGCGCATCGCCTCGTACTTCGTGCGCTGGGACGTCCACGCCGCGATCTCAGCGCCGAGCGCGTCCGCGTGCTCGGTGCGCGCCTCCCCCGTCGCGAAGCGCGGGTCCTCGCGCAGCTCCGGCCGGCCGATCGCGCCGGCCAGCGCATCCCACATCCGCGGCGTCGTCGCCATCACGTACACGTAGTCGTTCGGCCCGCCCCCCGCGCATGGGAAGAGGTCGACTGTCGGACCGGCGCGGTTGCCGCCCCGCGGCGCCGCCTGCCGCCCGAAGTCGGAGCCGCCGGCGACGACCGTGCGCATGTAGTACGTCACCGCCTCCTGCATCGAGATCTCGATCTCCTGGCCTTCGCCGGTCTGCAGCCGGTGCACGAACGCCGCGGTGATCGCGAGCGCGAGCTGCATCCCCGTGCCGCTGTCCCCCACCGTGTACCCCGGTCGCGTCGGCGGGCCGCCCTCGAAGCCCGTCACCGAGAACGCACCCCCCGCCGCCTGCGCGACCATGTCGTAGCTCTTGTAGTGCGCGTAGGGACCGGAGAGCCCGAACCCCTTCAGCCGCGCGTAGATGATCCGCGGGTGGTGCCGGCGCATCACCTCGTAGCCGAGGTCGAGCTTCTCGAGCACGCCGGGGCCGTAGTTCTCGACGAAGACGTCGAACTTCGGCAGCAGCCCCAACAGCAGGTCGCGGCCCTCCGGCGTGTCCAGCGCGATCGCGAGGCTCCGCTTGTTCGCGTTCCAGTTGAGGAAGTAGGGGCGGTTGTCCGTGCCGCGCGTCCGGCCGCGGCCGGGGTCGCCCACCTCGGGCTGCTCGACCTTCACGACGTCCGCGCCGAGGAACGCGAGCGCCTGCGTGCAGGAGGTCCCCGCCTCGTACTGGGTCATGTCGAGCACACGCATGCTTGCCAGCGCTCCGGTCATCGTCGCCCTCCCCCTGCGCTCCGCGCCCGCCGTCGCTGGCGCGATATTACGCGCGCGAAGCAGGGCGGTGAGCGCACCGCGGCGTCTTCAGCGCGCGCGGTCGCGCGCCTATGCTGGGGACCCCACCCCTCGCCCGGCTCGGGCAGGAGGCACGCATGCTCGCCCGCCTCGGCCGCTCGTGCTTCGAGCACCGATGGCGCGTGCTCCTCGCGTGGCTGGCCGGGCTCGCCCTCGTCCTCGGCGCCGCGCGCGCCGTCGGGCCCGCCTTCGGCGGCGAATTCGCGATCCCGGACTCCGAGAGTCGCGACGGCTTCGCCGTGCTCGACGCGCACTTCGGCGGCGTCGGGAGCGGCCTGAGCGGCTCGATCGTGTTCCGCGCCGACGCCGGCGTCGGCGACCAGCGCGTGCGCGAGGCGATGGAGGCGATGTTCGCTGCGGTCGCGGCGCTCCCCGGCGTGACGCTCGCGGGCCCCTATGACGAGGCCGGCGGCGGGAGGCGCGTGAGCCCCGACGGGTCGGTCGCCTTCGCGGCGCTGAGCCTCGAGCCGACCGTGAACCGGACCGAGTCCGCGGCCCTCGGGCGCCGCATCGCGGACCTCGCCCCGGAGCTCGAGGGGCTGCGGGTCGAGATCGGCGGCTCCGCGCTCGGCGCGTTCCAGCCCCCCGAGTCCGAGTTCATCGGGCTCGCGTTCGCGGTCGTCGTGCTGATCCTTGCGTTCGGCTCGGTGCTCGCGATGGGGCTCCCGATCGGGGTCGCGGCGGCGGGCGTGGGCACCGGCGTGGCGCTGATCGCGCTGATCTCGAACCTCGCGACGGTGCCGGACTTCGCGACCACGCTGGGGGCGATGATCGGGCTCGGCGTCGGTATCGACTACGCGCTGATCGTGGTTACGCGATATCGCGAGGAGCTCGCCGAGGGGCGCGACCTGGTGTCGGCGACGGCGGTGGCGATGGCGACCGCCGGGCGCGCGGTGATCTTCGCCGGCCTCACCGTCGTCATCTCGCTGCTCGGGATGCTGTTGATGGGGCTCGCGTTCGTCTCGGGGCTCGCGATCGGCGCGGCGACGACGGTGACGGTGACGATGGTGGCGTCGGTGACGCTGCTGCCGGCGCTGCTCGGCGTTGCGCGCACGCGGGTCGAAGTCACGCGCTGGGCCGAGCTCGCGGCGGCCGCGCTCGTGAGCGTCGCGCTGCTCGGCGTCGGGCTCGGCGCGCGGCCGCTGTTGCTCGCCGCGCCCCTCGCCCTCGCCACGCTCGTCGTCGGGACCGCGCTGCGGCCCCTGCGGCGCGAGCTGCCGCGCCGGCCGCGCCGGCCGATGCGCGGGACGCTCGCGTACCGCTGGAGCCGCCTCGTGCAGCGTCACCCGTGGGCCGGCGTGCTCGCCGGCGTCGCGCTGCTCGCCGCGCTCGCGGCGCCCGTCCTGTCGCTGCGCCTGGGCTTCTCGGACGAGGGCAACTTCCCCGCCGAGACCACGACGCGCCGCGCCTACGACCTGCTCGCGGAGGGCTTCGGCCCGGGCTTCAACGGCCCGCTCCTCATCACCGCGGTGCCGTCGACGCCGGGCGACCGCGCGCGGCTCGAGCCGCTGCGCGAGGCGGTCGCTGCCACCCCGGGCGTCGCCTCAGTCGAGCCGGCGGCCCCCAGCGACCGCGCCCGCCCGGCGGAGGCCGCGGCCTACCTGCTGCAGGTGATCCCCACGACCTCGCCCCAGGACGCCGCCACCTTCGACCTCGTCGAGCGGCTGCGCGGGCAGATCGTGCCGCGCGCCGTCGCCGGTTCCACGCTCGACGTTGACATCACCGGCGCGGTCGCCGCGAATATCGACTTCACGAGCTACCTCGCGCGCCGCATCGTGCTGTTCTTCGGCGCGGTCCTCGCGCTCTCGTTCCTGCTGCTGATGGCGGTCTTCCGCTCCGTGCTCGTGCCGCTGAAGGCGGTCGCGATGAACGTGCTCTCGCTCGCCGCCGCGTACGGCGTCGTCGTCGCGATCTTCCAGTGGGGCTGGCTCGGCGGGCTGCTCGGCGTCGCCGGCGGGCCGATCGAGCCGTTCATCCCGATGATGATGTTCGCGATCGTTTTCGGGCTCTCGATGGACTACGAGGTGTTCCTCCTCTCGCGCGTGCGCGAGGAGTACGACCGCAGCGGCGACCCCGTCGGCTCGGTCGCCGACGGGCTCGCCTCGACCGCGCGCGTGATCACCGCGGCGGCGGCGATCATGGTCGTGGTCTTCGGGAGCTTCGTCTTCGAGGACCAGCGCATCATCAAGCTCTTCGGCGTCGGGCTGTCGTTCGCGGTGCTGCTCGACGCCACCGTCGTCCGGATGCTGCTCGTGCCGGCGACGATGGCGCTGCTGGGCGCGCGGAACTGGTGGTTCCCCCGCTGGCTCGACCGCCTCGTGCCGCGGCTCGCCGTGGAGGCGAGCCCGCCGGTGCCGCGCTCGGCGGGCGACTGAGGGCCGGCGCGAACCTGGGATATGCTCGGCCCGCGCGTGGCGCGGCAGCGGGAGGAGCCGGCGGTGCAGTTCGGGCTGCTCTACGACTTCCGCAACCCGCCGCGCTGGGCGGTGCCGCCGGCGCGGCTCTACGCGGAGACCTTCGACCAGATCCGCACGGCCGAGGAGCTCGGCTGGGACTCGGTCTGGGTCACAGAGCACCACTTCACCGACGACGGCTACCTCCCCGACGTGAACGCCGCCGCCGCCGCGATCGCGGCGATCACGGAGCGCGTGCGCATCGGCCACTCCGTGCTGCTGCTGCCACTGCACCACCCGCTGCGCGTCGCCGAGGCGGGCGCGGTGATCGACATCATCTCGAACGGCCGCTTCATCTTCGGCCCGGGGCTCGGCTACAAGGTCGACGAGTTCGAGGCGTTCGGCATCGATCGCCGCCACCGCGGCCGGCTCATGGACGAGAGCATGGAGCTGATCACGCGCGCGTGGACGCAGGAGCGCTTCTCGTTCGAGGGGCGGCACTTCCGGGTGCGCGACCTCGCGGTGACGCCGCGCCCCGTGCAGCGGCCGCGCCCGCCGATCTGGATGGCCGCGCGCGCGGAGGCGCCGCTGCGCCGCGCGGCGCGCTACGCCGACGGCGTGATCGCGGTCGGCTCGCCGGAACTGATCGGCATGTACCGCGGCTTCGTCGCCGAGGCCGGCAAGGACCCGGACGCCGCGCAGGTCGCGGTGCTGCGCTCCGTCGTCGTGAGCGATGACCCCGAGCGCGCGTGGGTCGAGGTGCAGGAGCACGTGCGCTGGCGCGGCGAACGCTACGGCGCCTGGTACGGCGAGGCCGGCGACCTCCCGCAGGACATGCAGTGGGGCGAGCGCCTGCGCGCGGGCGCCGACCCGGCCGGGCGCATGGAGAGCCTCGTGAAGACGGTCCCGCAGGTGATCGCCGACGTCGAGGAGCTCGAGCGCATCGGCGTCGACTGCGTGATCTTCTTCGCGACGTTCCCCGGCTACCCGCCGGGCATGATGCTCCCGACCTGGGAGGCGATCGCGCGCGAGGTGATCCCGCGCTTCCGCCGGCACCGCGAGGAGCGCTCCGCGTAGGCGGACGCCGCCGGGCCCACGGGTGACGGCCGACCGCGCAGCGGCGCGGGCCGCACGGTCCCCCGCGCGCCCCTGCCGCGGCGCGCCGCTACTTCGGCGGCGCCGCCCGCAGCAGGATGTCGACGCCCTGCCGGTAGGCGTCTTCCGCACGCGCGCGCAGCTCGGCGGGCGTCGCGCTCCCGATCGGGTGATCGACGAGCGCGAAGCGGAAGTCGGGCACGCCCACCGTGCGCGCGATCATGCGCGACGTCGGCGCGAACGGATGCGTGCAGATCACGAGCGCCGGCTTGCCGCTCTGCTCGAAGGTGATGCCGTCGTGCACACTGCACGTCGAGCAGGACCCTCAGTCGCCGACCGCCGTGATCATGAAGTCGACGTTCGCGGCGAGCCGCTCGAGCACCTGCGGCCCCGCGATGTGGCTCGCGTTGGGCTTGCCCTCCTTCGCGACGACCGTGCAGCCGTGCCGCTCCGCGAAGAGCGCCGCGGTCTCGCGCAGCAACAGGTCTGCGTTCACCTTGGAGTTCGTGAAGAGCCCGATGCGGAGCCCGTCGAGCCGCGCCAGCCGCGGCGCGGGGCGGTTCCCCGTTTCCGGCGCGTCGGCCGTCGGGTCGAAGATGCGGATTGCCATCGCCCACCTCCTCGGGGCGCGCCTCAGCAGTCGAGGCAGACGCCGATCGGCTTCGTCTGGAAGAGCGAGCCGCGCCCGCGGCTCCACGACGAGATGAACGCGGAGTGCCCGCCGGCCTCGCCGCCGGCGACCAGCAGCAGGATGTCGTTGGGCGAGAGGCCGCGGTGGACCGGCTCGTCGTCGGCACCGGGGGCGTCCGCGGGGATCTTGCCGGCGCGGCGGAGGTCCCCGCGCGGCCGCCAGGCGTGCGCGTAGAGGTACTCCTGGACGTCGGGCCGCGTGAAGCCGCGGCTCGCGGCGATCTGAGCGTGCTCCGGGGACATCACGATCACCGACTGTCCCGCGCTGAGCGCACCGAGCGAGCGCATCGAGTCGGCGAAGGTCGAGAGCAGCGCCTCCGGGTCGTTCGTGTAGTGGTTCTCGATGTTGTGAAAGCCGCTCGCCGCGAACACCGTGACCGCACTGACCTCCTCCGGGATGCCGAGCGCGACGCGCAGCGGCTCCCAGGGGCTGCGCGACTCGTCCTCCGCGATGCAGGCGCTGTACTTGCCGGGCCAGCCGGTCGTCGAGCGGTCGGCGATCGCCGGCGTCATGCGGAACACGTTGAGCAGGATGAGGCGGATCGCGCGGCCGATCGTCGCGTTCGCGCGGTTGCCGGAGCCGAAAACGTTGACGCCGGAGTTCATCCCGATCTCATCGGCGATCGGGCCGCTCACGATCAACAGCGGGGCCGAGCCGCCGGTGCTCGCCGAGGAGCCGTGGAAGGCGTAGTCGGGGTCGTTGAGCGCCTCGAGCGCGGCGACGACGACCGGGAAGTACTCGGGGAGGCAGCCGGCCATCACTGCGTTCACCGCGGCGGCGTGCACGGTGCAGGCGCGACCGGTGGGCGGGTGCGTGGCGACGACCTCCTCGGGCGGGCGGCCCGCCCACGCGAGCGTGGCCTCCACGCGCGCCTCGGTCGGCGGCACCACCGGCAGGCCGTCGGTCCAGCCCTGCTCGTAGCAGAAGTCGATCGCCGAGCCCTCGTCGGCGAGCTCGTGCAGCCGCGGCGCGGCGGTGGTGGTCGTCATCGGCGCGCTCTCCTCGTTCGCCCGGCGATGCTACGCCCCGTCGCGCGGGCGGGTCCACGCGCGAGAGCGGTCGATGGGCACGATGGCGCTGGGTGGCGCGGGCGACCGCGGCCGGGGGCAGCCCGGCGGCGGCGGGTGCGGTGACGTAGCCCGCCTCCGTGCCGGTGACGTCCGCGGCGGCTCGTTCGCCCGCACCGGCAGCTCGGCGATGTGACGCAGCGCTGCGACGCCTCCGCGGTCGCCGCCGGGCACCGGATCCCGCCGCTGCGGCGCGTGGACGGAACGGAGGCGTTCACGATCGCGAGCGCCCCGGCCGTCCGCAGACCTCGCGATCGGGGGCTCCCACGCCGACGCCGCCGGGTGACGGCTGCGGTCGGCGTCGCGTCCGGGACGGGCGGGCCAGGCGGCGCGTCCGACGGCCGCGGCGTGTCTCCAACCGCCGCTCGCGCGCGCTACCGTACCGTCGGCCGCCTCGCCTGCGCGCGACGCGGCGACCGCAGGCGAGGGGGGAACGATGACGCTGGCGCACGAGCTCGAGGACGCACGCGCGCGGGCGCTCGCGGCGATCGACGCCGCCGCGGGGGCGCTGCGCGAGCTGAGCATGAGCATCCACGAGCATCCCGAGATCGCCTACGAGGAGCACCACGCGCACGCGGTGATCACGGAGTTCCTCGAGCGTCGCGGCTTCGCCGTCACGCGCGGGGCCTTCGGGCTGCCGACCGCGTTCCGCGCGGTCGCGGGCCACGGCGCGCCCACGCTCGCGGTGCTCTGCGAGTACGACGCGCTCCCCGGGATCGGCCACGCCTGCGGCCACAACCTGATCGCCGCCGCCGGCGTCGCGACCGGGCTCGCGCTCGAGGCGGTGCTCGGCGAGGGGAACGGCACCGTGGTCGTGCTCGGCACGCCGGCGGAAGAGCGCGGCGGCGGGAAGGTCGACCTCATCAACGCCGGCGCGTTCGAGGGAATCGACGCGGCGATGATGCTGCACCCGAGCGGGGGGCGGCTGATCCGCGCGGGGCAGGTGCGCGTGCCCGCGAAGCCGAACGCGATCCAGAGCCTGCGCGTCGAGTTCTTCGGCCGCAACGCGCACGCGGCCGGCGCGCCGTGGGACGGCGTGAACGCGCTCGACGCGATCATCCAGGCCTTCAACAACGTGGCGATGCTCCGCCAGCAGATGCGCCCGCAGGCGCGTGTGCACGGGATCATCACCGAGGGCGGCCGCGCGCCGAACATCATCCCCGACCACACCGCCGCGTACTTCTACGTCCGCGAGGAGAACCTCGCGCGGCTCGAGGAACTGAAGCCGCGCGTGCTCGCCTGCTTCGAGGGCGCCGCGCAGGCGACGGCGTGCCGGCTCGAGCACCGCTGGGACGGCAACGCCTACAGCGACATGCAGAACGCGAGCGCGCTCGTCGACGCGTACGCGCGGCACGCGCAGTCGCTCGGCCTCGAGCCGAGCGAGCTTCAGCAGGTGGGCGGTGGCAGCACCGACATGGGGAACGTGAGCTACGCGGTGCCCGCGATCCACCCGAGCTTCGGGCTGGACTCGCCGGACGCGGGCAACCACACGCCGGGCTTCACGGCGGCCGCGGCCACGGAGGAGGCGCACGCCGAGACGCTGCGCGCGGCGAAGGCGCTGGCGCTCACCGCGCTCGACGCCTACGCGAACGAGGCGGTGCTGGCCGACGCGAAGCGCGAGTTCGAGGAGCGCCGGCTCGCCGCGGCGGCGGCCGGCGACTAGCGGCCCGCGCGCCCGCGCGCGCTCGACTCTACGAAGCGGACCCCGCGCCCAATCCACGCTTCGAGCTGGCGCTTCGTGCGTATCCCCGGCGGGTCGACGTACACCATCCCGCGCAGCGCGCGCCCGGTGAAGTCCATCGGTCGCGCGTGCGGGCGGCCCAGCGCCTCCGCGTGCGCCTCGGGGCCGACGCGCACCATCAGCGTCTCGCTGCCGCCGCCGCCGCACATCTGCCCGGCGACCATGAACGTGAGGCCGCCGAACATCTTGCGCTCGGCGACGTCCCGCCGCGCGGCGAGCTGCGCCCGGATGCGTCCTGCGAGTCGCTCGTCGTACGCCACCGCGACGCCGTCTCCCCTCGCGCCGACCGCGGCGCCGCGTGGGTCGGTTCAGCCTACGGTACCCCTGCCGACGACGAGCGCGCACGGAGTCGCAGCCAGGGGTATCGGCTAGGATCGGGCCGCGGGCGGGCGACCGCGCCGCGCAACCCCGGCGTCTCAGCAGCGGAGACGAGGACCGCGCACGATGGCCGACTCCCTGAACAGCTTCGACGCGCGCGACACGCTGCGCGTCGGCCCCGAGAGCTACACGATCTACCGGCTCCCGCGCGCCGCCGAGCGCCTCGGCGTGCGGCTCGAACGGCTCCCCTTCACGATCCGCATCCTGCTCGAGAACCTGCTCCGCTACGAGGACGCGAGCAGCGTTACCCAGGACCAGATCCGCGCGGTCGCCAACTACAACGCCGCCGCCGAGCCCGACACCGAGATCGCCTTCCGCCCCGGCCGCATCCTGCTGCAGGACTTCACCGGCGTCCCCGCCGTCGTCGACCTCGCCGCGATGCGCGACGCGATGGCGGAGATGGGCGGCGACCCCGACCGGATCAACCCGCTGCAGCCCGTCGACCTCGTGATCGACCACTCCGTGCAGGTCGACGCGTTCGGGATGCTCGAGGCCTTTCGCATCAACGCGGAGAAGGAGTTCGAGCGCAACCGCGAGCGGTACCAGCTCCTGAAGTGGGCGCAGGGCGCGTTCCGCGGCTTCCGCGTCGTGCCGCCCGACACCGGCATCGTCCACCAGGTGAACCTCGAGTATCTGGCGCCGGTCGTGCTCGTCGACGAGGCGCGCCACGCCTACCCCGACTCGCTCGTCGGGACCGACTCGCACACGACGATGATCGACGGGCTTGGCGTGCTCGGCTGGGGCGTCGGGGGGATCGAGGCCGAGGCCGCGATGCTCGGGCAGCCCGTCTCGATGCTGATCCCGCAGGTGGTCGGGGTGCACCTCACCGGGAAGCTCCCGGAGGGGGCGACCGGGACCGACCTCGTGCTGCGCGTCACCGAAATCCTGCGCGCGCGCGAGGTCGTCGGGAAGTTCGTCGAGTTCTTCGGCCGCGGCCTCTCGACGCTCCCGCTCGCCGCGCGCGCGACCATCGCGAACATGTGCCCGGAGTACGGCGCGACCGTGGGCTTCTTCCCGGTCGACGACGAGACCCTGCGCTACCTGCGCTTCACCGGCCGGGACGAGGGGGTCGTGGGGCTGGTCGAGGCGTACGCGAAAGCGCAGCACCTCTTCCGTACCGACGACACGCCGAACCCGACGTTCAGCGAGGTGCTCGAGCTCGACCTCGGCACGATCGAGCCGAGCCTCGCCGGGCCGAAGCGCCCGCAGGACCGCATCCCGCTGCGCACCGCGAAGGCGGCGGCGCGCGAGGAGATCGAGGAGCAGGTCGCGGCCGGCGCCTCGCGCGCGCCGGTTTCCGTCTCCGAGAACGGGACCTCGTACGAGGTTGGCAACGGCTCCGTGGTGATCGCCGCGATCACCTCCTGCACGAACACCTCGAACCCGGAGGTGATGGTGGGCGCCGGCCTGCTCGCGAAGAAGGCGGTCGAGCGCGGGCTGCGCACGAAGCCTTGGGTGAAGACGAGCCTCGCCCCGGGCTCGAAGGTCGTCACCGACTACCTCGACGAGGCGGGGCTCACGCCGTTCCTCGACCGGCTCGGCTTCGACCTCGTCGGCTACGGCTGCACGACCTGCATCGGCAACTCGGGGCCGCTGCCGGAGCTCGTCGAGAAGGCCGTCGACGAGGGCAACCTCGCGGTCGCGGCGGTGCTCTCGGGCAACCGCAACTTCGAGGCGCGCGTGCACAACAAGGTGCGCTCGAACTACCTCGCCTCGCCGCCGCTCGTCGTGGCGTACGCGCTCGCCGGCACCACCGACATCGACCTCTACGAGGAGCCGCTCGGCACCGGGAGCGACGGCAAGCCGGTCTTCCTGCGCGACGTCTGGCCGTCGCAGCAGGAGGTCGACGCCGTGATCCGCTCGTCGATCCGATCGCAGATGTTCCAGCACGAGTACGGCAACGTCTTCCAGGGTGACGAGCGCTGGGCGGCGCTCGAGGCGCCGTCCGGGCAGCGCTTCGAGTGGGACCCGGAGTCGACGTACCTGCGCCGGCCGCCGTTCTTCGAGCACCTGGCGCGCGTCCCCGCGCCGCTCGCGGACATCCGCGAGGCGCGGGTGCTCGCGGTGCTCGGCGACTCGGTCACCACCGATCACATCTCGCCGGCGGGCGCGATCGCGCGCAACTCGCCGGCCGCGAAGTACCTCGACGATCACGAGGTGCCCGTGAGCGCCTACAACCAGTACGGCGCGCGCCGCGGCAACCACGAGGTGATGATGCGCGGCACGTTCGCGAACGTGCGGCTGCGCAACGCGCTCGTGAAGCGCGAGGGCGGCTGGACCCGCCACCTCCCCGGTGGCGAGGAGATGACGATCTGGGACGCGGCCGAGCGCTACCAGGAGGAGGGCGTGCCGCTGATCGTGATCGCGGGCCGCGAGTACGGCACCGGCTCCTCGCGCGACTGGGCGGCGAAGGGCCCGTACCTGCAGGGGGTGCGCGCGGCGCTCGCGATCTCGTTCGAGCGGATCCACCGCAGCAACCTCGTGGGGATGGGGATCCTGCCGCTGCAGTTCATGGACGGGGAGACACCGCAGTCGCTTGGGCTGACCGGGCACGAGCGTTTCGACATCGAGGGCATCGCCGGCGACCTCCGGCCGGGCGCGACGCTGACGGTGCGGGCCATCGCCGATGCGGGCGAGGAGCGCACGTTCCGCGCGCGCTGCCGGCTCGACACGCCGGTGGAGCTCGACTACTACCGCCACGGCGGCATCCTGCAGTACGTGCTTCGGCAGCTGCTCGAGGGCTAGCGACGCGGGGCGCGCGCCCCGGCCCGCTGCTCCGACAGCCGGCGGGCGGCCCCCGGGCCGCCCGCGGCGAGTCGCCGGACGCGCCCGCGGTCGCGCCGCCCGCGCGCATGTAATATCGGGCCACCGAATGCGGGTCGGGAGGCCTGGGATGACCAACGGTGCGGGAGGGCCCCTCGACGGGGTGCGCGTGCTCGAGTTCTCGCAGATCGTCGCCGCGCCGGTCTGCGGCGTGCAACTCGCCGATCTCGGCGCCGACGTGATCAAAGTCGAGCCGCCGGGCGGCGAGCAGACACGGCGCTCGGGCGCCGTGGTCCCGCTCGAGGGCAAGGGCTACCAGGCGCTCAACCGCGGCAAGCGCAGCCTCGTCGTCAACATGCAGGACCCGCGCGGGCGCGCGCTGATCCATCGCATCGTGCCGGGCGTGGACGTCGTCACCACGAACTACCGGCTCGGCGTCGCCGAGCGGATGGGGATCGACTACGAGACGCTCCGCCAGATCCGGCCCGACGTCATCTACTGGCAGAACACGGGCTTCGGCGAGTCGGGGCCGGAGGCGTTCCGCGCGGGCTCGGACATCGTCGCGCAGGCCTACTCCGGATTGATGGTGACCGACGCGAAGATGAACGACGACGGCGCGCCGGACCTGATCGCGAGCCCGATCGCCGACATCGCGAGCGGGATCGCGGCGGCGATGGGGATCTGCGCCGCGCTCTACCACCGCGCGCTGACCGGCGAGGGGCAGCGGCTGAGCACGTCGCTGCTGCGCACGGGGCTGGTGCTGCAGGCGGGCACCGTGATGCGCGAGCCGGTGCACGACACGGTGCTGCGCGACCCGCTGATGGAGGAGATCCGGCAGATCCGCGCGACCGGTGGCGACTACGAGGAGATCCTCGAGGCGCGGCGGCGTCGCGCGTCGCTGCGCACCTCGTTCCGCCTCTACTACGGCGCCTACCGCGCGAAGGACGGCGCCGTCGTGCTCGGGGCGCTGACGAAGGCGAACCGCGACGCGATGCGCCGCGTGCTCGGCGGCGAGGACGAGCACAGCGACGACCCCAGCTACGACGCGCTCGACCCCGCGAACCAGGCGGTGGCCGAGCAGTGGAAGCAGCGCTACCGGGATCTCTTCCTCACGCGCACCGCGGCGGAGTGGGTGGAGGCGTTCGACCGCGCGGGCGTCCCGGTCTCGCCGGTGCAGGTCCCCGAGGAGCTCGCCGACGACCACCAGGTGCTGGCCGACGGGATGATCGTCGAGCTCGAGCACGCGGTGACCGGGCCGCAGCGCGTCGTGGGCCCCGTCGTGCTGATGTCGCGGACGCCCACTGGCCCGCGCCGCGCCGCGCCCGCGCTCGGGCAGCACACGCGCGAGATCCTCTGCGACGCCGGCTTCGACGGCGGCGAGATCGCCGATCTGCACCACGCGGGCGTGGTCTACGAGCGCGACGGCGGCTAGCGGACGGCGCGCGCGAGGGTCGTCGCGTCCGCGACGAGACCCGGCGCGTCGCCGGGCGCGCGCCGGGACGCCGGCTACCCGATGCCCTTGTTCGGATTGACGAGGTACTTCAACCCCGTCGCGCGCCGCCCATACACGGCGATGTGCTCGAGGTCGAGCACCTCGGCAAGCGAGATCTCCTTCGCGTAACTGCTCGCGAACGTTGTCTTCAGTTCCGCCGCGACGCGCCGGCGCAGGCGCTCCGCGGCCTCGGGGCCGATGCGCGCGAGGAACGGCGTGAGCAGCCAGCCGCCCACGCCCCACGCCATCCCGAAGTTGCGGCGGAGCTCCGTCGGCGAAGTGTCGAGCCCGCCGTAGATGTAGAGCTGCTTGTGCACCGACGAGCCGTAGCGGTTGAACCCTGGCTCACGGGCGACCGCCGCCGCCTCCATGCAGGCCAGGATGTCGCTCGCGAGGCGCCCGCCGCCCACCGCGTCGAAGGCGAGCGTCGCGCGGGTCGCGGCGAGCGCCGCGGTCAGGTCAGCGGTGAACGAGGGCGCGCTCGAGTCGACCACGTACTGCGCGCCGATCGAGCGCAGGAGCGTCACCTGTTCCGGGCGACGGACCACGTTCACGAGCCCTACCCCGTCGGCGTCGCAGATCCGCTGGAGCATCTGCCCGAGGTTCGACGCCGCCGCCGTGTGCATGAGCGCGCTGTGCCCCTCGAGCCGCATGGTCTCGAGGAAGCCGAGCGCCGTGAGCGGGTTCACGAAGCAGGAGGCGCCCTCGGCCGCGGTCGCGTCATCCGGGAGCACGAGGCACTGGTCCGCCGGCACCACGCGGAACTGCGAGTACATCTCGCGGCCGAGCACGGCGACGGTCTTCCCGAGCAGCGCCTGTGCCGCGTCGCTCGCGCCCGCGTCGACCACGACGCCCGCGCCCTCGTTGCCGGCGGCCATCGGCACGTCGAAGCGGGCGGCGGCCGCCGGCAGCAGGCCCGCGGGGATCGGCGCGGTGAGGACGGCGAAGCCCGCGTTCCCCGAGACCTTCGCCCGGGAGAGGTCGGCGGGGCCGAAGAGGAGCCCGAGGTCCGAGGGGTTGATCGGCGACGCCTCCACGCGGATCACGACCTCGTCCGCGCCCGGCGCGCGGGTCTCGACGTCGACGAGCCGCACCTCGAGCCGACCGGCACTGGTGATCGTGGAGGTGAGTCGGAGGGGCATGGGATGGGGCTCCTTCCGCCGGTGCAGCGTCGCGTTGCCCTTCGGGTGGGAGAGAGGGCAGAGGGTACCCCACGCCACGGCCGGTCCCGCGCGCGTCTTCTCGCGGCGCGCGTGTGTCGATCCGCCACGCACGCCGGTCCCCGCGCGGCCGGAACTCGGCCGCGTCGCCTCACGCGTCGTCGCCGCCCCCCCGGCCGTCTCCCCGAGCGCGCCGGGCAGCCCCATGTCGCGCGCGCCCGCCGCCACCGCCACCGCGTTGAGCTCCGCCGCGTGGGCGAAGAGGTGCGCGCGCGCGCCACGAGGTAGCCCACGGTCGTCCCGGGTGGCCACCCGTTCTCCTCGACCCGCGCGGGGACCCGCGCGAGGTCCTGCTCAGAGAGCGCCTCGACCAGCGGCGTCGTGCGTGCGAGCAGGCGGGCGAGCGCAGCCCGCGCGTCGGCCCAGCGCACCTCGTCGGCGACTCCCCGGCGGCGAGCTGCAGGTCGAACCAGACGCGCAGCCAGGGGTCGGCGTCATCGACGCTCCGACCCCGCGCGTCGACGTTCACCCATGCGTCGAAGAAGAACGCGGTGTGCGCGATGATCCAGCCCGCCGAGTTCAGGCCGCGGGTGCGGGCGTCGCGCTGCGCCTCCGGTATCCGATCGGCCGCTCGCAGCAGCTCAGCCTGCGCGTCCAGCAGCCGCCGCGCGATCAGCGCCGTCGCCATCCGCGGGATCCGATCTCCGGCCCGTGCCTCCGACTGCTATCCCGAGGTCGCGGCCCCGGCCGCGGCCTCGGCGGGCTCCGGCCGCACCGGCGCCGGCGTGCCCCGCGTGGGTGGCCCGGGCGGCGTCGCGAGGATGAAGAACACGGAGCCGATCCCGGCGAGCAGCGCGAGGATGGTCATCCCGAGCCGGTAGTCGCCGGTCGCGTCCGCGAGCACGCCCGCCAGGAGCGGACCGGTGATCATCCCCACCATCGTCACCATCGACGAGAACCCCATGATCGTCCCGTAGGACGCCGGCCCGAAGTAGTCCGCGCGGATCGCCTGCATGAGCGGCCCCCGCCCGCCCCACGCCAGACCGTGCAACGGGACGAACGCGATCACCATCCAGGTGCTCACCGCGTAGGCGAGCAGCAACAGCCCCAACATGTGCCCGATCATGCACGCGACGATGATCGCGCGCTTGCTGACGCGGTCGCCGAGCAGCCCCCCGGACACGTGCCCCACGAGCTGCATGAGCGGTAGCGCGCCGCCCACGAAGCTCGCCTGCTGCACCGTGTACCCCAGCGACTCCGTCAGGTGCAGCGAGAGGTGCAGCATCACCGTGCCGACCACGAGCAGCGCCGAGCCGTGCCCGAGCGAGATCAGCCAGAACGCCGGCGTGCGCAGCGCCTCGCGCGCGGTGAAGCTGACCACCGGCGTGTCCTCGACGCCGCTGCGCTCCGCGGCCACGGCCCGCTGTTCCGGCGAGATCCCGTCGACGTGCTGCCCCACCTCGTCCGGGCGATGGTGCATGAGCTGCGCGAACGGAAGCCCGATCACCATCACGATGACCCCGGAGGCGAACGCGGTCTCGCGCCATCCCGCGTGCGTCAGCGCGAACGCCACGAGCGGGGTCAGCAGCCCCCCGATCGCGAACCCGGACTGCGAGAGCGCGAGCGCCGTCGAGCGCCGGCGCTCGAACCAGTTCACGATCGCGACCGTGATCGACAGGAAGCCGCCCAGGCTCGATCCGAGCGACATCAGGAAGTAGAAGCTGAAGAACTGGACGGGCGTCTGCATCTGGCTGAAGAGCAGGAACCCGATCCCGAGGACCAGCGTCCCCACCTGCATCACCGCGCGTGGGCCAAAGCGGTCGAGCGCCCACCCCTGCAGCGGGCCGAGCAGCCCGCTCTCCACGCGGGTCATCGAGAACGCCGCGGCGAGCATCGACTTGCTCCAGCCGAGCTCGCGGTGCAGCAGCACTGAGTAGTTGGCGAACGCCTGCATCAGCAGCGCGCTCTGTGTTGCCTGGATCACGGCGCCAGAGGCGACGATGCGCCAGCCGGGGAACGCGGGCAGCCGCGGTCGCTCGATCCGGAGCCGCGCCAACAGCGCGCTAACCGGCCGCGAACTCGCGGCACTTGATCGCGCGCTCGAGGTCGTCGATCTCCTCGCGCAGCGAGCGGCGCAGGATCGTCAGCCGCTCCGGCACGGCCTCGAGCAGCCCCTGCGCACGGGCGAGCACGTCGCGGTCCACGCGGTTCGGGAAGAGCGCGCGGAAGTAGGTCGTGCAGAACTCGTTCTGGCGCTGCTCGAAGATGCCGGTCACGTTGGCGAAGAACTGCTCCTCGTAGGGGCGGGTCAGCTCGCGCTGCACCCACCACTGGAAGCCGCGCATTGCGCTCGCCGTCAGGTGGAGCGAGCCGTAGCCCTCTCCGTGGAAACGCTCCCACGCCGCGGCCTTCACCGCGTCGTCCGGCCACGAGGTCTCGATGCGCCGGAGCGCGCGCTGCCCGCGGTCGGAGAGGTCGCGCTTCGCCTCCGCGTCCACGCGCTCGCGCGCGCCCTCCAGGCCGTAGCCGGCATGGCGCGCCGCGATCTCCCACCGCATGTCCTGGTCGACCGTGAAGCCCTCCACCCGGAGATCGCCGTCGGCGAGGCGGCCGGTCAGTCGGATGTCGTCGGGCACGAGCGCGGAGCCCACGAGCGTGCGACCCCACATGATCTGGAGGTCGTGATCGGTCGCCGCGTTCAGCTGCTCCCACACCAGCTGAACGAGGCGGTGCGCCTCCGCGGCCTTCCGCTCCTCTGGGACGTAGCGCGCGACCGCTGCGGTCATCAACCGCAGGATCGACTCCACGAGCTCGTGATCGCGCTCGAACGCGATCTTCTCGGCCGCGAGCACGAGGTAGTCGGTCGACTTCAGCTGCTGGTCGCGCACCATGCTCCACAGCGACTGCCAGATCAGTTGTCGCAGCAGCGGGTCGTCGAGCCGCTCGAGCCGCTCGCGCACGAACGCGAGCGAGGTGTCGTCGAGCGCGACGCGGGCGTAGGCGTGATCGCCGTGGTTCGGGAAGACGAACTCCGGGGCGCGCACGCCGACGGCGGCCGGCACCTCGGCGACCTCGCCGTCGATCATCGCGTCGATCGCGTCCAGAGCGAGCGCGTCGCCGTTCTGGCGCACGAGGGCGATCGAGGTGCGGTGCGGCCGCAGCGTGAGGTACGCCTCCGGCGTCGCCTGACGCAGCGACATCGCACTGATGCGGTCACCGTCCAGCTCCCAGGTCGTCGCGAGCGTGTTCAGCGAGGGGGTCTCGAGCCAGAGCCCTGCCCACGCGTGGAGGTCCCGGTCCACTCCCTCGTTGAGCGCCGCGAGGAAGTCCGCCAGCGTCGTGTTCCCGAAGGCGTGCCGCTTGAAGTAGCGGCGCATGCCGTCTCGGAACGCTTCGATCCCGATCGCATGCACGAGCTGCTTGAGGACCGACGCGCCTTTGCCGTAGGTGATGCCGTCGAAGTTGAGGAAGGTTTGATCGGTGTCGCGCACCGCGCCCGCGATCGGGTGCGTGGTGACGAGCTCGTCCTGCCGGTAGGCCCACGACTTCATCCCGGCGTTGAAACTCTGCCAGGAGGTCTTGAAGCGGGTCGCCTCGTCCAGCGCGAGGTAGGCCATGTACGAAGCGAACGACTCGTTGAGCCAGAGGTCGTTCCACCAGCGCATCGTGACGAGGTTGCCGAACCACATGTGCGCCATCTCGTGGAGGAACACCTCGGCCCGACCGAGCCGCTGCGTGTCGGTCGGAGGGTCGCGGTAGATGATGTACTCGTTGTGCGTGACGGCGCCCACGTTCTCCATCGCGCCGGCGTTGAACTCGGGGACCGCGATCTGGTCGTACTTCCCGAACGAGTACGGGTAGTCGAAGAACGCGGCGTAGAAGTCGAGCCCCTGCTTCGTGACCTGCCAGATCTCGTCGATGTCGACGTACCTCACGAGCGAGCGGCGGCAGTAGAAGCCGAGCGGGACGTCTCCGTGCTGCTCGCGAAACTCGTGGTAGGGGCCGATCACGAGAGCGAAGAGGTAGGGGGAGAACGGCTGCGTCTCCGGGAAGCGGTGGCGCGTGCGGCCGCCGGCGGTCGGCTCGCTCGCCTCGGCACGGGTGTTCGCGACCACCTTCCACTCCGCGGGCGCCGTGACCGTGAGGCGGTAGCGCGCCTTGATGTCGGGTTGGTCGAAGCAGGGGAAGAGGCGGTGGGCCGAGTAGGGCTCGAAATTCGAGTAGAAGTACTCCTCCCCGTCCTCCGGGTCCGTGAACTGGTGGAAGCCGTCGCCGTCGTGGTCGTAGTCGTTCTCGTAGACGACGCGGACGGTGTTCTCGCGCGCGAGCAGCGCCGTCGGGAGCGTGAGGCGGTGGCCGTTCCACTCGGGCTCGGCGACGTGGGCGCCGTTGACCTCGAGGCGCTCGATGCGCTTGCCGGTGTGGTCGAGGAAGGTCGCGCCGCGGCCGGAGAGCGCGAAACGCACCGTCAGCTCTCCGCGGTAGCCGGCCCGGCCCTTCGCGAGGTCGAGGTACAGCTCGTAGGAGACGCCCGCGACCCGGCCGGCCCGCTCCCTCGCCTCGTCCTCGGTGAGCACGTCACGAACGGGAGGGGCGGAGGGCGCGTTCGTCATCGGGGCTCCGTCAGGTCGTGCGCGCAGCGCGCGCGGCGGTTATGCTCGGGGGGATCAGTGTAGCCGTCGCCTCGGGGAGGGCCAGCGAGCGCCGATCGCGGCCGAGGGCGTCCGTGGAGGGTGTCTGCGCGCGCGGCGACCGAGCGCGCGGGGTGCCGGCACCAACGTGAGGGGGCGACGTGGCGAGCGCGGACGAGCTGCGCACGAGGATCGAGACCAACCGGGCGGCGCTGAAGGCGGCGATCGAGGCCGCGGGGCCGCGGTGGGAGCAGTCGCCGGGCGGCGAGGAGTGGGCGCCCCGGCGGGTCGCCGAGCACGCGATCGGCGCCGAGCGCGCGTTCGGGGGCTGGATCGCGACGGCGATGCAGGGGAGGCCGCCCGAGCAGCAGCAGCTCGCGCTGGCCGCGCCGGCGGAGGCGGCGGCCGCGCTCGAGGCCGCCGCCGCGGACTTCACGCGCGTGGTCCGCTACGTCGAGGACCGCGACCTCGCGAAGGTCGCGGACCACCCCACCCCGTACCCGAAGACCGTCGAGGGGGTGCTACAGCTCAGCGCCGACCACCTGGACAACCACGCGAAGCAGATCCGCGCCGCGATCGGTTCCTAGCGACGGCATGGGCCGGCCGTCGGAGGGGGCGCGCCCTGGCGCGCCCCGCGCCGGGGCGCGATCACGAAGCGGACGAGCGCGATCACGACGAGCGCGGCCGCGAGGGCGAACCAGGTGACCGCGTACTCGAGATGCGGCGTCGTGTTGCGGTAGCCGAGGTACTGGCGGTGGGGGAGCTGCCCGCCGTCGGCGGTGAACTCGCGCACGAGCCGCCCCTCGAGCAGCGCCCAGCCCAGCGTCGGGTACGGCAGCTGGGCGCCCATCGCCACCGGGTCGAGCCGCGTCCACGACCCGGCCGCCGTGCGCCGCCCGCCGCCGGCGCGCGCGCGCGCGAGCCCCTCGACGCGCCCCTCGCGCTCCGCCCGCAGCTCCGCCAGCACGCGCTCGCGCTCCTCCCGCGGGTACCACCCGCGCGAGACGAGCAGCGCCGGCCCCGACGGCCCCAGCAGGAGCGGCGTCACCACCTCCTCGCCGAGCGTGTCGAACCGCGCGCGGTTCGACACGACCATCGTGCGCTCGTGATCCCAGGTCCCGCTCGCCTCCACGCGCCGCCAGTCGACCGCGTTTTGGGTGGCGTCCAGCAGGCTCGCCGCGGCGACGGGCGCGGCCGCGGTGCGCGCCTGCCGCTCCTCGACGATCCCGCGCTTCCACTCGTTGCGTTGGAGCTGCCAGACCCCGAGCGCGGTCAGCCCCGCGGTGACGGCCGCGATCAGGGCGACGAGCAGGGGCGTCGGAAGGCGCAGGCGCATGGCGTTGCTCCGCTGGCGGTGGGCCGGAGGTCGAGTCTCGCGGTCGCGCCGCCGAGGGGCAAACGGGCCGCGGGCGCGCGTGAGGGCAGGGGAGGCCTCGCGAAGCCGGGCGCTGTGAGAGCACCGTCGGGTCGTCGCGGACGGCGGCCCGTCGTGCGCGGCCCGCACCCCAGCGAGCGGCTGCTCCGCCCACGCGCGCCTGAGGAGCAGGTGCGTTAGCACGAGCAGCCGGCGGTTGCGCGGGGACGAACACGACGCGGTCGGCGGTCTCGAAGCGGTCGCCGAAGGCGTGCGGGGCCAGTCGCCGCGGGGGACGGCGAACGCGGTGACGCGCATCCCCGCGCGTGTGCGGGGCGCGGAGCCGGTCGGGTCGGGGGGGAGCGGCGCCCGCGCGGGACCCTTCGCCGGCGCCGCGGGAGCGGGCCGAGTGAAACATCGCTGAAACGTTGAGCCGGTAACGTGCTGGCACCTCGAACGATGTGGAGTGGCGCCCCTCCCGCGCCCCGATTGAGATGGAGTGTTCATGACCGCGCCGTACCGGGCCGAATACATCTGGATCGACGGCACCCAGCCGACGGCCAAGCTGCGCTCGAAGACGAAGGTCGTGCCCGCCGGCGAGGAGCCTCCGATCTGGGGCTTCGACGGCTCGAGCACCAACCAGGCGCCGGGCGAGAACTCCGACTGCGTGCTGCGGCCCGTCTTCGTCTGTCCGGACCCGATCCGGGGCGGCGACAACAAGCTCGTGCTCGCCGAGGTGCTGCTGACCGACATGTCGCCGCACCCGTCGAACACGCGCGCGCCGCTCGCCGAGGTCGCGAAGAAGTTCGAGAAGCACGAAGTCTGGTTCGGGATCGAGCAGGAGTACACGTTCTTCGAGGGCGCGCGGCCGCTCGGCTGGCCGGACAACGGCTTCCCGGCCCCGCAGGGCGGCTACTACTGCAGCGTGGGCGCAGACGAGGTCTTCGGGCGCGAGGTGGTCGAGGCGCACACGACCGCCTGCATCACCGCGGGGCTGTCGATCGCCGGCACGAACGGCGAGGTGATGCCCGCGCAGTGGGAGTTCCAGATCGGGCCGATCGGGCCGCTGGAGGTCTCCGACCAGGTCTGGATCGCGCGCTGGCTGCTCTACCGCGTCGCCGAGGACTTCGGCGTGAGCGCGACGCTCTACCCGAAGCCGGTGAAGGGCGACTGGAACGGCGCCGGGGCGCACACGAACTTCTCGACGAGGGAGATGCGCGGCTCGCTCGACGCGTGCATCGCGGCGGCCGAGGCGCTCTCGGCGAAGCACGACCTGCACATCAAGAACTACGGCTACGCGATCGAGGAGCGGCTGACGGGGCAGCACGAGACCGCGCACTGGTCGCAGTTCCGCTACGGGGTCTCGGACCGCGGCGCCTCGGTGCGCATCCCCTGGCAGGTGGCCCGCGACAAGAAGGGCTACATCGAGGACCGCCGACCGAACGCGAACATGGACCCGTACATCGTCACGCGGCTGATCGTGGACACGGTCTGCTCGGCGGTGGAGGCGAAGGCGAAGCCGGCGGGGGCACGCGCGTAGCGCGACGTCCGCGAGACACGGAGACACACCGAGGGCGGCCGCGAGGCCGCCCTCGGCAGTCGATGCAGCGTGGTGGCGCGGCGCGCACGCGCCGCACCGGCGTTCGGGAGCGTCTGCCGGCCTAGTACGCCCCGCGCCCCGCCGCACCCTCGGAGCTCGCCACGGGGCGGTCTTTCGGCGCCGACTCGTACGCGCCGCGGAAGTCCCGGAACGGCCCGTCGCGCCACTCGAGCGCGGCCTTCAGCCCGTCCTCTCGCATGCGGCGGCCCCACTCCCCCGCGGCCGGGCGCAGGGCGCTCAGCGCCTGCAGGTCCGTCCCCGACCAGAGCCCGGTCCGGATGCCCATGACCTCGTACTGCCGGTTCACGGCGCGCTTCGAGTACATCAGCATGTCGTTGTCGATGTGCGCCATGCGTCGCGCGAACTTCTCGGTGAACTCCGCGAGCTGGTCGGCGGGCACCGCGTAGTTCGCCCAGCCGAGCTGCGCCATCTCGCGCCCCGAGACCGGGTCGCCCACGTATGCGAACTCGCGTGCCTTCGCCGGCGGCAGCAGCCAGGGCGCCCACATCATGTCCATCGTCGTCATCGCGCGCACCGGCGGGTACCCGATCTGCGCGTCATCGGCCACGATGCGGAAGTCGCAGATCGACGCGAGCTCGGTGCCGCCCGCGAGGCAGTGCCCCTGGATCTGTGCCACGACCGGCTTCGCGAGCTCCCAGATCATGAAGTTCGCCATCACCACGTGCCGCGACCATTGCTGCGGGCCCGGGTGCGTGGTGCCCGTGTCGGGTAGCAGCGAGCGCGGGTGCACGTAAGGCGAGTCCGCGCCCGCCGCGCGCGACGGGGAGAGGTCGTACCCGGCGCTGAACGAGCGGCCGTTCGCGCGCAGCACGATCACCCCCACCTCGGGGGTCGCCTCCGCCTCCCGCATCGCGTGGAAGACCTCGCCGCGGAGGTTGTTCGAGAGCGCGTTCAGCTTCTCCGGCCGGTTCAGCGTCACGAACGCCAGCCGCCCGTCGACCTCGTACAGGATGTCGCTATAGGTCACGCCCCCGCGTCCTTTCTCACGCCGCTCCACGTCGCTCGCGCTGTCGCTCGAGTCGTGTGCGCGGGCCGATGGTGACCGAGCCCCGCGCGTCGGTCAAGGTCCGCTACGCGATGATCAGCGGGACCGTCATCTCGGCCGGCGAGAGCCCGGAGTGCTGAGAGCGCTGCCGCATGAAGCGGTCCGCCCCGGGCGCCCCCTCGTAGCGCATCACCTCGGCGCCGAGCGCGATGGCGGTGTAGTCCCCGATCCGGGAGCGCGTCTCGGTCGAGAGCGGACCGGGCCCGAGCAGGCGCAACGCCTCGACCTCGTCCGTCGAGAGCAGTACCCAGCGGGCGCCGAACCGCTCGTGGAAGACGGCTCGGAACTCGCGGTGCTGCGCGGCGTCGGCGTCGACGCGGAGGTGGAAGTAGACCGCCCGCACGTCGCCCGAGGGGTGGCAGCGCAGGAACTCCAGCAGCGAGTCCTCCTCCGCGATCATCTCGCGCCCGTCGTCCGGCACGTCGCGGTGGCCGTGGTCGGCGGTGACCACGAGGCGCGCCTGCCGCGGCAGCGCGGCGAGCTGCTCGGCGAGCGCGGCGAGCTCGCCGTCGAGCTCGCGCACGGCCGCGACCGTCTGCTCGTCCTCCACGCCCAGCTCGTGCGCCAGCGTGTCGACGCGCGGCGTGTACCAGTACGTGTAGGTGGGTCCGCCGGCCGCCGCCAGCCGCGCGACCACGTGCTCGGCCGCGCCCCGCAGGCTGTCGTAGCCGGCCCGCGCGCTCCCCCCGCCGATGTAGCGCGAGTAAACAGACTCCGCGATCGCGCGCGGCAGCACGAACTCGACCTCGGCGCGCATGCGCGGGACGAGCGACGGCTGCGGGAAGACCTCCTCGACCGGGACGCCCAGGTCCTCGAGCGAGCGCTCGTCGGAGAGCCGGTGGAACCGGAGCGGCACGGCCACCACGTCGCGCCCGGGGAGGTACGTCCACCACCCCGGCGCGGCGTGATCGGTGAGCCAGCGACCGGTCGCCAGGCTGGTCAGCGCGACCGCGGTCGTCGGCGGGAACGGCACCTGCAGCGAGCGGCGGAGGTGGCGGCGCATCCACGCGTCCGCGGGCAGGCCGTCGACGAAGTGGCGGCCGAGCCCGTCGGCGAGCACGAGCACGACGTGTTCTGCGCCGGCGAGCTCGGACGCGAGCTCCGCGGCGTGACCGGCGACCCCCGCCCCGGGCACGCCCGTGGTCGCGAAGATCGCGCTCGCGAGGTCGAGCAGGTTCGCCTCGGCGGCGGAGGGCCGCACGAGCGCGCCCGAGGCGAACGCAGCGAGGAGCCGCTCGACGTCCGGCATCGCAGCGGCTCCTCGTGTCGCTCTACGGTCCCCGCGGGGCCCGAACGCCTAGCTCGCGATCGCGAGCCCCCAGAGCAGCCCGATCACGATCGCCTGCACGAGCCACCCGATCACGGCCGTGGCGATGGCGCGCCCCGTCGCGCAGTCGAGCGCCGCGCGGATCGCGACGATCGTCGCGACGAGCACCCAGATCCCGACGATGAGCGCGACGACTCCGGCGATCGGCGCGATCACGCCGATCACGAGGAGCGCGCGCGGCGCGTTCGCGTAGCCCAGCGTGCGCGCGAGCTCGCTCCAGGTCGCTCGTCTGCGGGCCCGCGAGCAGGCGTGTCCCGATGAAGTAGGTGATGTACGCATACGCCGCCCAGCCGAGCACGCCCGCGATCGTCAGGTAGACCAGCGCGATCGGTCCCGCGCCGACGCCTCCCCCGACCGCCGCGAGCACCGAGGTCACGACGACGATGCCGAGCGCCTCGCGCGTCGCGTTGGGGTCGTGCTCGACCTCCTCGAAGACATGCGCGTCCAGTCGGGAGGCCCGGATCGCGCGGGCGATGATCGACGAGTTCACCTGCGCTGCACCCATGCCCGATCCCTCCGCCGAACCCCCGCACTACGCATGTTGTTCATGTTGTTCGACGTCGGGGCTGAAGGCAAGGGCCGCGCGCACCCCGTTCACCGTCGGCCCGCGAGCTGCGCGGCGAGCTCCTCCGGCGAGCGCGCGGGAAGGTCGCACACCATCTGCTCGCACACGTAGGCGGCGACCCCACCGTCGACCCCGCGGCCGTCGAGCAGGGGCAGCCCCTGCCCTTCCGCCGCGGGCGCGATCACCACCGTTGGGAGGAAGCGGCGCGCGATCTCGCGCTCGAGCGGCGCGCGCGCCGGCGCGGGCCCGACGACCGCGATCTCGCGCCGCGGTGCGAGCGTCAGCTCGAGCGCCTGCAGCACGCTGCCGAACCCCGACGGCGAGCGCGCGAGCTGCTCGCGCACGAGCGCCGCGACCTCGCCGACCGCCTCCTCCCACTCCGGGCGCTCGAAGTAGCGGGCGAGCCAGAAGCCGAGCATCGCCATCGCGCCGTTGCCGCTCGGCGTCGCGGCGTCGAAGAGCGGCTTCTGCCGCAGCACCAGCCGCTCGCCGTCCGCGGGCGACTCGAAGAAGCCGCCGCGCTCGGGGTCGCGGAAGCGCTCGCGCGCGGCCTCGAAGAGCTCGGCGGCCCAGCGCAGGCGATCGATCTCGCCGGTCGCGCGATAGAGCTCGACGAGGCCCAGCCCGTAGTAGGCATAGTCCTCGAGCATCCCGTCGATGCGCGCCTCGCCGCGCGTGGAGACGTGCCGCAGCCGGCCGTCGCGCCAGAGCCGCGCGCGCACGAAGCCCGCGTTGCGCCGCGCGATCTCGCGGTAGCGCTCGTCGTCGAGGACGCGCCCCGCCTCGGCGAACGCCGCGAGCGCGAGCCCGTTCCAGGACGTGAGCACCTTGTCGTCGAGGCCAGGGTGCACGCGCTCCTCGCGCGCGCGCCACATGCGGTCGCGCCACCCCGCGACCCGCCCCTCGAGCTCGTCGACGGCGATCCCGCGCTCGGCGGCGACCGCGTCCAGCGGCCGCGGGCGGCTCAGCACGGTGCGCCGCCCGAGCTCGGGGTGGTGCGGGTCGAGGAAGTTCCCGTCCGGCGTGACCGCGAAGACCGCGTTGAGGAGCGCGGCGTCGTCGTCGCCGAGCACCGCGGCGACTTCGTCGGGGGTCCAGACGAAAAACTTCCCCTCGACGCCCTCGCTGTCCGCGTCCTGTGCGCTGTAGAAGCCGCCCTCCGGGTCGAGCATCTCGCGCTCGAGGTACGCGAGCGTCTCGCGCGCGACCCGCGCGAACAGCGGCTCGCCGACGAGCTGGTACGCGTGCAGGTAGAGCCGCACCAGCTGCGCGTTGTCGTACAGCATCTTCTCGAAGTGTGGGACGAGCCATCGCTCGTCGACGCTGTAGCGCGCGAACCCGCCCCCGAGGTGGTCGTAGATCCCGCCCTCGGCCATCCGCCGCAGCGTATGAAGCACCATCTCGAGCGGGCCCGGCCGTCGCCCGCCGTCGCCGGCGCGAGCGTGGTGCATGAGCAGGAACTCGAGGTTCGGCGGGCTGGGGAACTTCGGCGCGCGAGCGAACCCGCCCCAGGTCGCGTCGAACGCGGAGGCGAGCCGGTCGACCGCCAGGGTCGCCGCGCGCTCGGCGTCCGAGGCCGCCGCGCTGCCGGCGGTGGCCGACGCGCGGTCGAGCGCGTCCCGCACGCGGGAAGTGAGGTCCGCCGCGGAGGCCTCGACCTGCGCGCGGTCGCTCTCCCACGCGCGGCGGATGCTCTGCAGGAGCCGCGGGAACCCCGGCCGCCCGTGCCCGTCCTGCGGGGGGAAGTAGGTGCCGGCGTAGAACGGCTCGCCGCCCGGGGTGAGGAAGACCGTCATCGGCCATCCGCCCTGCCCGGTCATCGCCTGCGTGAACGTCATGTACACGGAATCGATGTCCGGCCGCTCCTCGCGGTCGACCTTGACGCTGACGAAGCCCGCGTTCATCAGGGCGGCGGTGGACTCGTCCTCGAACGACTCGTGCGCCATGACGTGGCACCAGTGGCACGTGGAGTAGCCGACGGAGAGCAGCACCGGCTTCCCCTCGGCGCGCGCGCGGGCGAAGGCCTCTTCGCCCCACGGGTACCAGTCGACGGGGTTGTCGGCGTGCTGTCGGAGGTATGGGCTGCTCTCGCCGGCGAGGCGGTTGCGGCCGGACGGCTCGGGTGCGGTCATCGTCGGGGGTCGCTCCAGCGCGTGCGGGCCGCGACGCGCGGCCAGCGCCTCCACCGTATCACCGGGCGCCGCGCCGGCCCGACGGCTGCACAGGGGGGGAGCGCTGCGCGTGTGCGTGGCGGCGCTCGCCGCATGCGTGCACCGGAGGCGCCCGGTGCCCATCGGCGTCGACCGCGGTTCGTGTGTGCCGGGGTCCGGCGGCTCAGTCGGTGGTGGAGCCGGGGGTGCGGTGGGGCTGGATCGGCGCCCAGCGCCTGCGCACCGGCGGCGGGGCCGGCGGCGCGGTGCGCGCGCGGCGGAGCTCGCGGGAGGCGAGCCA